>Ga0222712_10000213_pt1 | contig 83144 bp, 76 predicted proteins | sample C33_657DmetaG_FD_165043 | JGI IMG/M metagenome (GOLD analysis project Ga0222712, IMG submission 165043) | Estuarine water microbial communities from San Francisco Bay, California, United States - C33_657D | ecosystem: Environmental > Aquatic > Marine > Unclassified | place: USA: California... | reverse complement strand
CACGACCGGAATATTCAAAGTCTGCGCGAAGGCCTGCAGTTGCTCGTAGGCCTGTGCGATACGCACGCCGTTGCCAGCGATGATGACCGGGCGTTTCGCCTGAGCAAGTGCTGTTATGGCGGCTGCGATTCGGTTTTCATCGACGGCGGTTGAGCGCTCGATGAGGTAAGGCCGCGTTGCGTAGAGGTTTGGTTTGCTTTCTTGTGGAACGAGGCCGTTAAACGAGGTCACGCTGAACAACACTGCCACGGGGCCTGGTTGACCCGCGGTCGCGTGTTTGATCGCGAGTTGGGTGGCGTGTACGGCCGCGGCGGGGTGATGCGCCTCGAGCACTTGTTTGGTCACGCCACCAAAGCTCTGCCGTGCATCCCAACCGCCGTAATCACCCGTGCCGGTCTGATAGGGGCCGTGCAATGACAGCTCGGGTGAATCGCTAAAGTCAGTGAGTAGCAGCATGGGTGAGCTCGAGAGGTGAGCTTCAATGGTGCCTAGCAGGCCATTGCCTAATACCCAAGGGCCTTGGCCCACCAAGACACCCGGTTTACGGGTTAAACGCCCGTAGATCTCGGCCATGGCGCTGCCAAGAGACTCTTCTCTGACCAGCACCGTTCGAATGGTTTTCTGAAAGTCGCCTAAGGCAGCCCAGATGTGCCCAGAATGCCCGCCCGCGATCCCAAAGACGAGATCGATGCCTGCATCTTCTAAGACTTGCACAATGCCATGTGCAGCAGAGACTTCTTTTTTGAATAATTTTTTAACTGTCATGTGGTCTCCGCTATCATTTTGTGTCTAGGCTAGAACTGCCGTTGCTGAATTGACGTACAGTACCATTTCAGGGCGAGAGGCATCCGCGAGATCGGTCATTTTTAATAAATTAATGTTTAAGGCTATTTTCTTTAAAAAATGAAAAAAAATCCAACCAAAATTGCCTTGGTGACGGGTGCGGCCCGTGGAATCGGTCGTGCGATTGCCAGCGAGTTTTTAGCGGCAGGCTATCGAGTCGTGGCGGTTGACCTGCGCGCGTTTTCGGCCCCTGCTGAAGGCGCAGCCGCCGACCCAGCGCTGTTTTGGACTCAAAAACTCGATGTGACGGATCAGGCCGCGATTACAAAATTACAGGCCGACATTGTTGCCAAATGGGGGAATGTTTCAGTGCTGGTGAATAACGCCGCGATTTCGCCAAAGCAGCCCGATGGTTATTCGGCAAAATTATTAAATATCTCTAATCAAGAGTGGGCCTCGGTGCTTGCTGTAAACCTGACTGCTGTGTTGCATATGTCTCAGGCCTTTTTGCCTGGAATGCAAGAGCAGCAGTGGGGCCGCGTCATTAATTTGAGTTCGTTGGCGGGCCGCACCAAATCGATTAGCGCGGGGGCCAGTTACATGACCTCGAAGGCTGGTGTGCTGGGCTTGACCCGCGCGATTGCTGCCGAGATGGGGCCACATGGCATTACTGCCAATTCGATTGCGCCCGGGCGTATCGTGACTGAAATGTCGATGACTGCGGGTGAAGAGGCAAACCGCAAGATTGCTGAGCAGTTGCCCGTCAGACGCTTAGGAACAGTCAAGGAAATAGCCGAAACCGTTCTGTATTTGGCCTCGGATGGCGCGGGATACTTAAATGGTGCTGTGATTGATGTCAATGGCGGGCATTTTATGCCTTAGGGCCACACTGAATGCGTGAGGGCTGCCTTTCATTTCTGAAGGCGGCATTTTGAGCGTACGAAAAAAAAGAGGATGACAAATGTTTAACGTAAAAGAAAAGGCACAAAAAATGCTCACAGTCATAGAAAATAATGACGCATTGCCGATGAACGCTAGGTGGGTTGCGCCCGCGTGTCGAAGCGGTCGGTCGCTCTGGTTCAGACTTTTGGCGGTCTTGACGTTCTTGAACGGTATGCTGCTTGCGCCAGTGGTAATAGCGCAGTCGGCGGCGTTTCCGGAAAAAACCATCAACATGGTGGTGAACTTTGGCTCGGGTGGTGTCACCGATCTGATGAGTCGTGAGCTTGCGCGCGGTATGGAAGCAGATCTCGGCTCATCGATTGTTGTGTTTAATCGCCCAGGCGCCTTGGGTACTCTTGGTCCCGGTTACGTCGCCAAGCAAGCCGCCGACGGCTATACCTTGGCCGTGGTGTCAGCTTCAGTGATTACGATTACGCCTCATTTGATGGACGTTCCTTTTGGCTTAGATGACTTAACCTTTGTCGCAGGATATGGAAAAAATCGCTACGGTCTAGTTGTCAAAGCAGACTCACCCTATCAGACAATTGACGACTTAATCAAAGCGTCGCAAGGTGGTAAATCGTTATTCTTTGGCTCGCCGTCTACAACGAATAGTTTGGTGATCTTTGATCTGGGCAGCAAGTCAAAAAGTAAATTCGAACTGATTTCCTACAAGTCGGGTCCAGACACCACCATGGGTTTATTGACAGGGCAAGTGGCAGTGATTGCTCCGAATCCTCCTGATGTCATGAGTCATCTCAAGGCCGGAACCTTGCGTTTGTTAGCGTCAGCAAGCCCCGCGCGTTGGCCAGAGTTTCCAAATGTACAAACCTTGAAAGAGTCTGGTCATGACGTGGCGCTTGAGGCGTGGGTGGGGATTGCTGTGCCGAAGGCGACGCCTAGTGCAGTCGTAGCGCGTCTAGAAAAAAGTATCCGAGTGGCAATGAGTCAACCGGCCATTGCAGCCTCTTTTGTGAGAATCGGTGCCGATCCTGCTTATATGGATGGGAAAACGTATACCGAGTTTTTGAAAAAAGAACGTGAAGTGATGGGGCGCTTGATTAAAGAGTCTGGCATTCCGCGCATCCAGTGATACATCCCCTCAACTGTAATGTAGGTGCAGCATATGCCTTTGTCATATACCCAAAATCTTGAGGATTACCACCTCGCGCTAGCCTTTGCGGGGCAAGAGCGAGGTTTTTACATCGATATCGGCGCGGGTCACCCCGTCGCGGATAATGTTTCACTTTGGTTTTACGAGCGTGGCTGGAGCGGCATTGTTGCCGAACCCATCCCTGAGTTGGCGGCTTTGTACAAAAAGATTCGACCACGCGATACGCTTTATCAAGGCTTGGTTGGGCGCGAGGTAGGCGAGGTCGATTTTTTTCATGTCAATCGCTTACATGGTTTTTCAACAACGATTGAATTGCATGCTGATGTTGCTAAAGAGTTTGGTGCAGACTATCAACGCTTGTCGTTGCCCATGCTCACCTTGGCAAAGCTCTGTGAGCAACACCAAGTGCAGAACATTGATTTTTTAAAGATTGATGTCGAAGGTGCTGAAGGCGACGTGTTGGCAGGTAACGACTTTAATCGTTATCGCCCCAAAGTGATCGTGGCTGAGGCCGTGACCCCAGGTAAGGGCGAACCTGCGTGGGATGCCTATGAGCCAATGCTGTTAGCTAATGGTTATCAATTTCGTTTGTTTGATACCTTGAACAGGTTTTATGTTGCGCAAGAGTGCCCAGAGATTTTTGATCGTCTGCCGGCTGAGCGTGCACCGTGGGACGACGTCACCCACATGTACGAAATCGGCCGCGCGCCCGAGCAGGTGAATCATCCTGACTATGCGTTGGCGCAACAACTGGGTCGTGGGTTTTGGGCTGCGTTGCCTCACTTGGATCAAGAAGTGTTGCTCGATATTCTTGCGCGGGGCAAGCGCGCGGGTGACGCATCTGCCTTTGATCAAGTCAATTCGCCCGAGATGCGGATTGCGTTGGGTCGGATTGCTTGCGGGTATGATGGCGGGCAGATTGTTGGCGATTAATTTATATTCATTGATTACATTTTTATAAAACCATAAAGGAGCCACACCATGATTCACGTTTTAGCAGTGATTACCGCCAAGCCAGGCCTGCGCGACACGATTTTGACGCACTTTCGCGCCAACGTACCTGCTGTCAAAGCCGAGCAGGGCTGTATCGAGTACGGTGCCGCGATTGATGCCGAAAATGCACCTGCGATCCAAACCCCTTGGGGCCCGGATACGTTTGTCGTGATTGAAAAATGGGAAAGCATGGACGCTTTGAGGGCCCACTCAACAGCGCCTCACATGGCGGCTTACGCTGCTAAGACAAAAGAGTTTATTGCTAGCCGCGTGATTCATCTGTTGTCGCCAACCTGATTGCACAATTGCTTCTGTTGAAAAAAATGGCAAAGCTTGTTAGGTAACTTTTGCCATTTAAGATTTCAGGAGTCAGTCAAACAATACTTGTGCTGACTTTGGCAAGAGGGTGAGACATATCATTGCCGTAAAAAAAACACCAAGATTCGATAAAAGAATCCTGGTGTTTTTTTGAGTCTGTTGAACGTTCAGACTCGTTGGCGGTTTTGGTTAGTTTACGCCGCCTTCTTTTTGGCACGTGTCAGCCAAAACAGTGCAGCACCTGTAATCACAACGGGCACTAAAGACCCTGCATTCAAGAACGACCAACCATTCGTGGTGACCAGAGCGCCAGAGCCAAACGAGGTGATCGCCATGGTTGTGAACACAAAGAAATTGATCGCCCCTTGTGCTTTATCTTTTTCTTCAGGACGGTAGGCTGTTAGTGCCAAGGTGGTGGCAGACGTGAACAGGAAGTTCCAGCCGACGCCCAGAATGAAGGACGCCAACAGAAAGTGATAAACATCGACGCCCATGAGCGCGATACCAATACAGACAATGTTGAGTACGACGCCCAAACCCATCATATTGGTTGTGCCATATTTTTTGATCAGTGACCCAGTAAAAAAGCCAGGTGCAAACATGCCGATCACGTGCCATTCAAGCACCAAAGCGGTGTCAGAGAAAGGCAGTCCGCACATTTGCATGGCCAGGGGGGTGGCCGCCATCAACATATTCATGACGCCATAACCAAGCGCTGAGCCGATCACCGCAACGACAAAAACCGGTTGACGCAAAATTTCAGAAAGCGGGCGCCCGGGTGGCAATTCTTTTTTGACTTCGGTCTCATCCGGGAACTGAATGAAGTGCATCACGGCTAAACCTAAGAAACCCGCCACGGTGAGTGTGAGATAGGCGCCTAAAAAGGGTGTGTCAAAACTGTTACGTGTCCAGTTGGCAAGATTGGGGCCGATGACAGCACCCAGAATACCGCCAGCCAGTACCCAAGACACTGCTTTTTCACGCAGACTGGCGTGGGTAAGTTCTGCGGCAGCAAAGCGGTAGAGTTGTCCGTTAGCGCTGTAGTAACCCGCGAAGACGGTACCCGCCACCAAGATCCAGAAATTTTTAGAGTAGGCCGCATAGGCACAGACTAGAGAGGACAGTATGGCAACAATCAAGCCGGTTTGAAAAGATTTTTTTCGACCAAGTTTCTTTTGATATTTTGCAACGATCGATGTTGCAAGTGCACCGCCGACCACATAGCCCATGATCGGTAGGGTTGCGATCCACGCGATATTAGTGAGGCTTAAGCCGACTAAGCCGTTGATCGCAATAAAGGTGACGTTGTTGGTGAGAAAGATGCCTTGGCAAACAATCAGAAGAACCAAATTCTTATTAAACAGCTTATGTGGTGTGTTCATCTTTTCTTGTGTGAAACCTCGCCGGTGAGGGCGAGTTGTTAGAGCACTGTTAGCGGCACTCATAAGCTAACAATTAAAACACGCTCTTGGCCGTTTTTTGTTCAGAGGTGTGGCGAGTCTGAAGCTTTCAATGCTGCAGCGCAGCGCAGTGCAGTTTGCGTTAAGGCTTTCGCTCGATCATCTCAAAGCCGATCATTCCGACCACCATTGCAGCCACGAAGATCAGCGCCTGCGCTTGACCCGAAGCCATCGATACCAAGGCAGGGCCTGGGCAAAAACCGGCTAAGCCCCAGCCCGCACCAAACAGCAGGCTACCGATCACAAGTCGCTTATCAATCACGTTTGACTTGGGCAGGCTTAGAGCGCCACCTAAAAAACTACTCGTACGTTTTTTAGCAACTGCGAACGCAAAAAAGCCGACCAAAATTGCCCCACCCATCACAAACGCGAGCGAGGGATCCCATTGGCCAAACAGATCCAAAAAGCCTAATACTTTGCCTGGGTCGGTCATGCCCGACAGCAACAGGCCCAAACCAAACAGGAGTCCAACGATAAATTCACTGAGGCGATGCATGACATATCCCTTAAATTAGGTGGCGTGCAATAAACACGACGGCAAACCCAGCCGCCATAAAAGTTAGGGTGGCAATTAAAGAGCGTGGCGACAGCCGCGCTAAGCCACATACGCCGTGGCCACTGGTACAGCCCGATCCATAACGGGTACCAAGACCCACGAGTAGCCCCGCGACGATTAGCAAGAGCACACCCGCATCGATGCGGGGGGCGGTAAGCAGGCTGGTTGGCGCCAAGGCCTTATAGATCCAGGGCGATGTGAAGAGACCTGCAAGAAAAGCGAGGCGCCAAATTGTGTCGTGTCGCTTGGGTGGGATGAGGCCACCAAGGATGCCACTGATACCCAAGATGCGACCATTGAGCAAAATAAACAACGCCGAGGCGAGCCCCAGTAAGATCCCGCCCGACAGCGAGGCCCAAGGTGTGAAGTGCGACCAGTCAATTGTCATTGCTGAACCTCTGTGTGATTGCAGAACTCTGCGTAAAGAACTTTCATGACGGCCATGGCCGGTGGACTGGAGAATTGGTAGTAAATGTTTTTGCCTTCGCGCCGGGTGCTTACCAGCTGCTCGTCGCGTAACACGGTTAACTGCTGTGAAAGAGTGGGTTGCACGATACCGAGCAACTCTTCGAGCTCACCCACGCGCCGCTCGCCTTGTGCCAGTTGGCAGAGGATTAAGAGCCGATCAGGGTTGGCCAAGACCTTCAGAAAACGGCAGGCCTGAGCAGCCGAGACCTGCATCACCTGAAGGTCGATTGCTGCCGATGGTGGGGGTAACTGTTGAGATACATCAAGGGTTGTCATAATAAAATATCTATATATAAATTATTAAATGATATATTATCACGGTACAAACTAATTTTGCAATGTTTTTAAGGAAAGTTCATGGGGCAGCAAGCAAGATCTTCGGTCACACCAAGCGTGCACGGTATTTTTGACGTCAATACTTGGACCGTGACTTACGTGGTGTACGAAAAGCCCGGATCCGCGTGCGCGATTATTGATCCAGTGCTTGACTACGATCCAAAGTCTGGTCGCACCAGTCATACGAGTGCAGACAAGGTAATCGCCTTTGTCAAAGAGCAGAACTTGACGGTTCAATGGATTTTAGAGACGCATGCCCATGCGGATCACCTATCGGCTGGGTCGTATCTCAAGCAAGAGTTGGGTGGCAAACTGGCGATTGGGGAACACATCACAGGTGTGCAAAGTGTTTTTGCTGGCATCTTTAATCTTGAGCCGTCTTTTAAGCAAGATGGCTCGCAGTTTGATGTGCTGTTAGCCGATGGCTCTGAAATTGCGGTTGGCCAGTTAGTGGGCCACACAGTTTTTGTACCGGGTCACACCCCCGCGTGTGTCGCCTATCAATTTGGTGATGCCGTCTTTGTTGGCGATACGATGTTTATGCCTGACGTTGGCACGGCGCGTTGTGATTTTCCGGGCGGTGATGCAGGTACCTTGTATCACTCAGTCAAAAAATTGTTGAGCCTGGCGCCCGAGACGCGTTTGTTTATGTGTCACGACTATCCGCCTACCGATCGTGCCATTCAATTTGAAACTACGGTTGCAGAGCAACGTGCACACAATATTCATGTGCACGATGGCGTGACTGAAGCGCAGTTCGTTGAGATGCGCACCAAGCGTGATGCAACACTTGCCATGCCAGTCTTGATTTTACCTTCCGTACAAATCAACATTCGGGCTGGTGAGTTGCCACCCAAAGAGAGTAATGGCGTGGCCTATGTCAAGATTCCTCTTAACGTGCTTTGAAAATTTCGTGGCTTCCTCTTAACGCAGCGATGCGTTCAGCTTTTTCAACGCATCTGAACCAGGGCAAAGTTGTTTTGAATCAAACGCTGCCAGAGGGGTGTCGCTGGTGTTGAGCGAAGCGTGCAGATCGGTCGCATCGGGATCCAGATACAACAAGCCCGTCACCACCTCGCCACGAGCCTGATGTTCGTTGATATAGCTCAGCGCGCCATAACGGTCTGAGGGATCGTAGTCGTTGTGCAGTTTGCGCAGACGTAGCGTTTTGCCATCGTGCTGTTCTACCTCAACGACCTCACCAGGTTCATATTGCGTGACGATCTCGTCGCGCGAGGTGAAGAAATCGATACGACTGACCGCTTCGTTGTGTTCGCGCACATAGTCATAGCTCTTGGTGCTGCCGCTATGGTTATTAAATGCGATACACGGGCTGATCACATCGATGAAGGCCGCGCCGCCGTGGCCAATCGCACCCTTGATCAAGGGCACGAGTTGGTCTTTGTCGCCCGAGAAGCTGCGGCCAACGTAGGTGGCACCCAGTTGTAAGGCTAGCCCTACCAAGTCGATCGGGCTGTCGTTGTTGACGACACCCTTTTTGCTTTTTGAACCTTTGTCGGCAGTTGCTGAAAACTGACCTTTGGTTAAACCATACACACCGTTGTTTTCGACAATGTAGGCCATGCTCACACCGCGACGCATTGCGTTGGCAAACTGACCTAAACCGATTGAGGCTGAATCGCCATCACCCGACACGCCTAAATAAATCAGTTCGCGATTGGCAAGATTGGCACCGGTCAAGACCGAAGGCATCCGGCCGTGCACAGTGTTAAAGCCGTGCGAAGCACCCAAAAAATAATCAGGGGTCTTTGAGCTACAACCAATACCTGATAGCTTCGCCACACGATGGGGCTCAATGTCGAGTTCCCAGCAGGCCTGAACAATCGCAGCTGAAATTGAATCATGACCGCAGCCAGCGCAGAGCGTCGAGACGCGTCCCTCATAGTCGCGACGCGTGTAGCCGACTTTATTTTGAGTGAGGCTAGGATGGTGCAGGGCGGGCTTGGTGATGTAGGTCATGCCACTTCCTTTTGTTTTTTGGTGTTTGACGCTGTTGGGGTACCAGCTTTCAGGTGCGTGCGAATATAGTCGGTGATGAAGCGCGCGGTAATCGGTGTGCCATCGTAGTGCAGCACTTTGATCATTTTGGCGGGGTCGATCGACAGTTCATTGACCAAGATCGAATGCATTTGTGCATCGCGGTTTTGCTCAACGACGTATACCTGCTCGTGCTCGGCAATGAACGCCTCGACCGAGGCCGGAAACGGAAAAGCTCTTAGGCGCATCGCGTCGAGATGAATCCCTTCGGCGTTCAGAATATCTAAGCCTTCTTTCATTGCTGGGCTGGTCGAGCCAAAGTAGATCACGCCTAACTTGGTCTTTTTAGGTGCCTTGTCGAACAGCGGTTGAGGCACCATATCTGCGGCGGTTGCAAACTTACGTAGCAGCCTTTCCATGTTGTAGATGTAGTCGGGGCCACGTTCTGAATAGCGTGCGTAGGGGTCGCGCGTCGTGCCGCGGGTAAAGTACGCGCCCTTGGTAGGATGGGTGCCGGGCAATGTGCGCCAAGCAATACCGTCACCATCAACGTCTTTATAGCGACCAAAGTCTTTGCCTGCCTCAAGCTCCTCGGCCGTCATGACCTTACCGCGATCGTAGGTGCGAGCGTCATCCCAGACAAAGGGTTTTGACAAACGTTGGTTCATACCGATGTCCAGATCGGTCATGAAAAAGATTGGTGTTTGCAATCGATCCGCTAAATCCAGTGCAACGGCACCAAACTCAAAACACTCGTAAGGATCTTCAGGCAAGAGCATCACGTGCTTGGTGTCACCGTGCGACGCATAGGCGCACGCCAACAAGTCAGATTGTTGTGTGCGGGTCGGCATCCCGGTTGAGGGGCCACCGCGTTGCACATTGATAATCGTGACCGGAATCTCGGCGAAGTAAGCCAATCCGATGAACTCAGCCATCAGCGAGATGCCGGGGCCCGAGGTTGCAGTAAAGGCGCGCGCGCCGTTCCAACCGGCACCCACCACCATGCCGATTGAGGCAAGCTCGTCTTCCGCCTGCACAATCGCAAAGCGATTTAAGCCTGTGCTTGGATCGGTACGGTACTTGTCGCAATATTTTTGAAAAGCCTCTGGCACAGAAGAGGACGGCGTAATGGGGTACCAAGCTGCAACGGTGGCACCACCATAGACGCAACCAAGCGCTGCGGCACTATTGCCGTCGGTAAAAATCTGATCGCCAACCTTGTCTGCCTTTTGCACACGAATGCCAAGGGGCGCCTTCATGTTTTTTGTCACATAGTCACGACCTAAGTGCAGGGCGCGAATATTTGAGTCGAGCAGGGCTTCTTTACCTTTGTATTGCTCGGCAAACAGTTTTTCAAACACCTCAGCATCGACGGCTAGCAGCATCGACAACGCACCAACATAAATGATGTTCTTAAACAGTTGGCGTTGCCGTGGGTCAGTGTAGGTTGCGTTGCTGATTTCTGTCAGCGGGATACCAATGATATTGATATCAGGACGGAACTTTGATTCTGGTATCGGACGCGTTGAGTCATAAAATAAGTAGCCACCGGGCTCGATCTCGGCAATGTCGGCGTCCCAGGTTTGCGGGTTCATGGCAACCATTAGGTCTACACCGCCACGGCGGCCTAGATAGCCTTTTTCGCATACCCGGGCTTCGTACCAAGTCGGCAAGCCTTGAATATTGCTTGGAAAAATATTACGCGGGCTGACTGGCACGCCCATACGCAAAATCGCTTTGGCAAAGAGCTCGTTGGCCGAGGCCGAGCCCGAGCCGTTGACGTTAGCAAACTTAATGACAAAATCGTTGATAGCTTCGATCGGTTTCATACAGACTCCAGAATTGAACCGTTTGCTTGTTGATCGCGAGCGAGCGGTCCAGCAGTGGTAGTCGTCAATAAAAACTTTTGCATATCCCAAGCACCCGTCGGACAGCGTTCAGCGCACAGGCCGCAATGCAGACATACATCTTCATCTTTCACCATCACACGACCAGATTTCAAATCGGTCGACACGTAAAGGTCTTGTGTGAGCTCAAGGGCAGGGGCTCGCAGACGGGTTCTGAGCTCTTGCTCTTCACCGTTTTGTGTAAACGTAATGCAGTCAGTCGGGCAGATGTCAGTACAGGCATCACATTCGATGCAAGTCTTGGCATTGAACACTGTTTGTACGTCACAGTTCAGGCAGCGGCTGGCTTCTTTAAAAGCAGTCGCCGCGTCAAAGCCTAACTCAACTTCAACACGAATGTTGGCAAGCGCTTTTTCTGATTCAGCCCATGGCACTTTGAAGCGCGTGTCATTAGAGACATCGTTTTGATAGCTCCACTCGTGAATCCCCATTTTTTGCGACATCAAATTCGTGGTGGGGGCGGGGCGCTTCTCAGTATCTTCGTTATTTAAGAAGCGATCAATCGACACAGCGGCTTCGTGACCGTGAGCCACAGCAGTAATAATATTTTTAGGCCCAAAGGCTGCGTCGCCACCAAAGAAGACGCTTGGTTGCGAGGTTGACTGAAATGAGTCGTTACCTAAGACTGGCTGACCCCATTTATTAAAATCAACACCACTGGCTTCATCAATCCAAGGAAACGCGTTTTCTTGGCCCACCGCCAACAGTACGGTGTCACACTCAAAAAATACATCAGGCTGACCGGTGGGTACCAAGTTGCGGCGGCCTTTGTCGTCGTATTTGGCTTCGACCACTTCGAAGGTCATGCCGATGAGCTTGCCGTCTTTGTGCTCAAAGCTTTTAGGCACATGAAAGTTGATGATCGGTATACCTTCGTGGATAGTGTCTTCTTTTTCCCATGGCGAGGCTTTCATTTCATCGAAACCACTGCGTACGATCACTTTGACGTCAGTCCCGCCTAAGCGACGCGATGAACGACAGCAGTCCATTGCGGTGTTACCACCACCCAAGACGATCACGCGCTTGCCAACGCTAGTGATATGACCAAACGATACCGAAGCTAGCCAGTCGATACCGATGTGAATGTTGGCTGCTGCTTCTTTGCGGCCTGGAACGTCAAGGTCGCGCCCGCGCGGTGCGCCGCAGCCCACAAAGATTGCGTCATAGCCTTCGGCCATTAAGCCGCTCAGTGACTCAACGCGCTGGCCTGCTCTAAAGTCAACGCCCATCTCGAGGATGTAATCGGTTTCTTCATCAATGACGGATTCAGGTAAGCGAAAGCGTGGAATCTGTGAGCGAATGAACCCGCCGGCTTTTGTCTCGCCGTCAAACACGGTGACTTGGTAGCCAAGCGGTAGAAGATCGCGCGCGACAGTTAATGAGGCGGGGCCGGCACCCACGCAGGCAATTCTTTTGCCATTGGGTGCGGCGATGCTAGGCATGCGACTTTTAATATCGCTTTTATTGTCAGCTGCGACACGTTTAAGACGACAGATCGCAACTGGTTCTGGTTTCTCACCATTGTTTTCTTCAACGCGACCACGTCGGCATGCGGGTTCGCACGGGCGATCACAGGTGCGACCCAACACACCAGGAAACACATTCGAGACCCAGTTCACCATGTAGGCGTCGGTATAGCGACCTTGGCCGATTAAGCGGATGTATTCAGGGACGGGGGTGTGTGCTGGGCATGCGTACTGGCAGTCGACTACTTTGTGAAAATAGGTTGGGTCAGTCAAATTTGTCGGTTGCAAAACGAATCTCCTGTCCGCCGAAGCGTATTTTTTTGATTGACTCTTTGCCAAGTCTGAGTTGATTGACGCTAGTCAAGACTCGACAATTAGAATCTCCGTAATACACATAGTCTAATGTGGCGCGGGGATTCTTGCACGTTGATATTGAGGGCTTTGGGATTGCGTTAGGATTCTTTGAGTGTTGGAAGGATTGTGTTCGGTTTTGTTGCGCTGCCGCAAAGATGATCACAAAGTGTTGAGCTCTGTTAATCTGTGAAAAAAAAGTCTTTGACCGATTGAACTCAACCTCCAAAACATATGAAACGAGACAACACTTCAGCCCGATACTCAGTCACAAGACGAATGCTTGTTTTAGCGTTCGCAGCGGCGTCTGCCCTGAGCGGCGCTTTGGTTCAGGCTCAAATGCCGAACAAGCCAATTACGCTCATCGTGCCGTTTGCGGCTGGTGGCAATCTTGACATCATTGGTCGTTTGATTGCTCCCGGGCTGGCCAAAGAGCTGGGGCAATCTGTTGTTGTACAAAATAAGCCTGGGGCAGGGGGCGTAGTTGGTGCGACCGAAGTCTCTCGCGCTGAGGCCGATGGGACGGTGTTGCTTGTCAGCACGCCTAACGCCATCACCGTTGCGCCCAAGATGGTACAGACGCAGTACACACTTGAGAACTTTGCCGCGGTGGGGTTGATCTCTTCAACATCGTTGCTATTGGTGACGCGCGCTGATCAAAATAAATTTCAGGATTTTGCGAGTTTTATCGCTTACGCAAAAGCGAACCCAGGTAAAGTCAGCATCGCTAACGCGGGTATTGGTACTTCAAACCATATTGCCATCATGCAGTTGCAGATTATGGCGGGTATCGAACTCAATGTGATCACCTATAAGGGGTCAGGGCCCTCTAATATCGATTTGTTAGGTGGGCAAGTCGATGTCAGCATCGATCAGTTGTCTAGCGCAATTGTGTATCTTAAATCTGGACGTACGCGTGCCATGATGGTGGTCGCTGCGGAGCGCGATCCCTTGGTACCCGACGTGCCAAGCGCGAAAGAACTGGGTTTGCCGCAGCTTGAAGTCAGTACAACGGCGGGCTTGTTAGCACCCGGCAAGACGCCGGCGGCAACGCTCACGCTCTTGAACGCGGCGCTGAACAAGACCTTGGCCGATCCCCAATTGCAAGAGCAATTTACGCGCGCAGCCAGTCGGGCACGGCCAGGGCCTGCCGCTGTTTTTACGACTCTGATGCAAACCGAAGATAAGACTGCAACAGCGTTGGCGGCCTCAGGAAAACTCAAGCCCGAGTGAACGGGCTGAGCTGGCCTTGGGTCAGTCTAGTATCCAAGTTGTCGGTTGACTTTGTTGTCAAGCTGCCCAGTTGTGGTGAGCTTGGCAAAATTGGCAAACCAACAATCTAATACTCGTTGTACGTAATCGGGCGCATCACACGAGATGTGTGGCGTGACGATAAGATTGGGTGTTGTCCAAAGGGGGGAGCCCGGCTCAAGTGGCTCTTTATCAAAGACATCCAAGATTGCGCCATCAAGCCGTTTACTTTCAAGATGCTTGATCACAGCGGCGTAATCCACAATCGGTGAGCGGCCAATATTGATCAAGCCCGCGCCTTTGGGTAATGATGCAATTCTGGAGTCAGTGATTAAGCCTCTAGTGTCTGCGGTAAGCGGCGCGGCAACAATGAGGTAGTCGGTGCGAGGTAAGACAGAGTCGAGTTGGCTCACACTGATGGTTTCATCCGCAAGCGGTTGCGCTGTGCCCGAACGAGTCACTGCAATGACTTTCATGCCAAGCCGTTTTGCACCCAATCCTGCAGCGCGGCCAACATCCCCAAACCCAATGACTGTTGCGGTTCTGCCGCGAATATTGAACTCATGAATCATGTCCCAAATCTGTTTGGTTTGATTCGCCAGAATTTGAGGCATTTTGTTATGCAACATCAACAAAGCCATGCTGATGAAGTCTTCAGTCTTATCACCGTGGATGCCACTGCTGTTTGTGACCGTGATTTGTTCGGGCAACCAGTCTAGCGGTAGCAGGTGATCGACGCCCGCGCCAGTCGTGTGAATCCACTTTAGCTTTTTTGCGGCAATGATTTTTGGACGATCGATTGGGCCTGCAAGCAGCGCATCTGCGTCTTGCAGTGCTTTTTCTAAAATATCGCCATCCCAACCGACCGAGACGTCGACTTGCTTGGCAAGCTCTGGATGGCGTGCCGCTGCTTGCGTCCATTGCTCGTGCGTCAGATGAAAGAGCTCATTGCGAAGGCGACCGTTTTCTAGGTGAAGTCTGAAGCGTGTTGACATAGGTGTGTGTAAAAAACGTTATGGTTGCAAGATGAAGTGAAAGCCGTCGTGTAACCGGCCAAATGATTGCGTTAGCGTAACTCGAAATCTCTTCGGGTGTCGCGTTGTATAGTGAATGCCTGTACTAAATCAAACAATCAAGGTCAAGCATGTTAGGGGTAACGGATTACGGGGCATTTGTTGTCGCCTTCACGATATTTTTGTTGATCCCTGGGCCCGGCAACCTCGTGTTGATTACGTCAACGAGCAAGGGGGGCTTGCGCGCCGGACTCGCTGCAACAACGGGGATTGTGCTGGGCGACCAGATCTTGGCTTGGCTGGCCGTTGCAGGGGTCGCTGCAGTCTTAACGACCTACCCAGCGGCCTTTGCCGCTGTGCAGTGGGTGGGTGCGGTTTATCTTGCGTGGCTAGGCCTGAAAATGTTGCTAGCCAAGCCGGGTGCGGCACCGATTTTGAATATCAAGCCCTACCATTACTTGCGCCAGGCATTTTTCATCACGCTCTTAAATCCAAAATCGATTGTTTTTTATATGGCTTTTTTCCCGCTTTTCATTGACCCGGTGCGGCAACAAGGTTTATTGACATTTGGTTTTTTGGCTCTCACGATTGCAGCCCTTGCGTTTATCTATGGCGTGGTTGCTACGGTGATGACGCACTTTTTTGCCGAGCGTATACGCAGTCATCCTAAGGCTGGGTTTTTACTTGAAAAGCTGGCGGGGCTGTGCCTGATTGGATTTGGGGTACGCTTGGTCTTGACGCAATAAACACAAAAGCACAGAGACAAATCATGAAAATAGCAGTCTTGCCCGGCGATGGCGTAGGTCACGAGATCATCCCCGAGGCAGTGAAGGTCTTGCAAGCGGTTGCGAAGGGGCGTTTTGCACTTGAGCTTGAGTACGGTCACATCGGGATGTCAGGCGTTCAGACGTCGGGTAAGCCTCTACCCGACGAGACTGATGCGCTCGCTAAGCGTGCCGATGCGATTTTGTTTGGTGCGATCGGCGGACCAGAATATGAACAGTGGATTCGAACGAATAAAGTGCGGTCGGGTTTGCTGCAGTTGCGCTCAAATTTAGCTTTGAATGCAAATTTACGCCCCATTAAGTTGTTTCCGGAGTTGGCGAATGTTTCGACATTGAAGCCTCAAGTGATTGAGGGTTTAGATCTTTTGATTTTGCGCGAATTGTCGAGTGATATCTATTTTGGTGAGCCGCGAGGCCCTGTGCAAAATGCCTCGGGTGAGCGCGAGTCGATCAACACCATGCGCTATACCGAATCACAGATTCGTGCGATCGGGCACGTTGCTTTTAAAACAGCTCGGCAGCGTAAAAGTAAAGTCTGCTCGGTCGATAAAGCAAACGTGCTTGAAACCATGCAGCTTTGGCGCGACGTCATGACCGAAGTCGGCGCAGAGTACCCGGATGTCGAGTTAACCCATCTATATGTCGATGTTGCGGCGATGATGTTGATGCGTGCGCCCACCCGTTTTGATGTGATTGTCACGGGCAACATGTTTGGCGATATTCTGTCGGATGAGGCTGCGATGCTCGTGGGCTCACTCGGGATGTTGCCCTCGGCGTCTCTGGCGCCTGACGGTAAGGGCTTGTATGAGCCGATCCATGGGTCTGCGCCAGATATCGCAGGCAAAGATATTGTGAACCCTTGTGCCATGATTTTGTCTGTGGCGATGATGCTGCGCCATAGCTTTAATCGCGAACAAGACGCGCAGCGCATTGAACACGCCGTGCGGACAGTGGTTGGGCGTGGTTTGCGTACGGCTGACATCATGGATACGGATAGCCGCTTGGTCGGTACCAAAGAAATGGGTGATGCGATTGCCGCAGCCATCAATGCTTGAGCGCAGTAATGTGTAGGGCCTCCAAGCTGTTTCTATATTTCTTTTAGTAATATAGGTGGTGCCAATCAATCGTTGGATAGGCTTTTGAGAGTCGCTATGATGCGGTACACAGCTGATTCGATGAGCACTTTTTGAGCGATCGCGGTGTCACTGACTAAGATAAAAAATATAGAAGCGATTTATGGATGCGAGAGAAATACTACTGTGGTCTGGGCTGATCATTGGCCTGCTGTTTGGGTTGAATGGCCAGTGGTCGGGCTTTTGCTTAAACCGTGCACTGAAAGAGGGCTGGGATTCAGGCGCGAAGCAAAAAGCACAGTCTTTTGTCTTGGCGCTAGTGGTGTCGATCCTCGGTGCCCAAACACTCTCGGCTTTTGAAATTATCGATTTAAGTACCTCTATTTACCGCGGCAACGGCGCTTCGTGGTTGTTTGTGATCGTAGGGGGCTTGATGTTTGGTTACGGCATGATGCTAGCCAACGGCTGTGGCGCGCGTGCGGTGGTGTTGCTTGGCCAGGGTAATCTCAGATCGTTTGTGGTGTTGTTGTGCTTAGGGATTTCAGCGTACATGACGTTGACAGGATTGTTAGCGCCCTTGCGTTTGACGCTTGCGCAGGCGACGGCCTTGCCTGCTCATGGCTTGTTTGAGTTTGGCGTTGTCACGCGTTTTGCGTTGATTGGCTTGTTATCAGTCGCTTTGCTGAGTTTTGTGTTTTGGCGAGGCGCAATTTTTAACCACAAGCGCGACTTGGTGAGCGGGGTGGTGGTGGGGGCGTTGATTACGGCAGGTTGGTGGGTCACGGGTTGGTTGGCTGTGGATGAATTTGAACCTGCCCCAAGCGTCTCGCTGACTTTCATTGCGCCGATCGGTGAAACGATTCAATACACCATGATTGCGACCGGGGTGCGGCTAGGCTTTGGTGTCACTGTGGTGGTTGGCGTGGTGCTAGGCTCGTTTGTGGCGGCGAGTTTGTCCAAGACTTTCCGCCTGCAGGGGTTCGCGACACCCGCGGATATGCTTCGGTACATGGCTGGAGGCACGCTGATGGGAATCGGTGGCGCGTTAGCGATGGGCTGTTCGATTGGTCAGGGGCTCACTGGCTTTTCGACCTTGACCTATACCTCGATGCTAGCGTTTGCCGCGATGATTATCGGGGCGCGACTCGCTCAGCGTAAAGCGTAACTTGACCGACTGTTGGCGTTCGTCATTTCTCTGGTAGTGCGTGTTGAACCCCGCTTCAGCTATTGGTTCCCCGCTGAGACAACCTAAGGCTGTTCATTCTTTTTTATAGGTAGCCTTAAGCCTTAGGCTATTCGAGCCTTCTTTGAACTAGCTCAAGACTATCTGGCCATCATCTGCGGCAGCCACAGAGCAATCTGCGGAAACAGCACGATCACCAACAGGCCCACAAGCATCACTAAAATGAAAGGGACAGAGCCCGCCATGATATCTGTCATGGTGACTTCTTTAGGAACGATCCCTTTCAGTACAAAGAGGTTTAAGCCGACCGGTGGAGTGATCATGCCGATTTCTACCGCGATGGTGACGATGATACCTAACCAAACCGGGTCATAGCCCAACTTGCTCAGCACCGGAAACGCCAAGGGGAGTGTGATCACCATCATCGAGGCTGGGTCCATCAGGCAGCCCAGAATCAACAGCACAACGATATAAAGTGTCAGCACCATCCAAGGTTCTAGATTGGCCGCTGTGACGGACTCAATCATGCCATGCGCGATCCCCAGCCGAGACACCACAAACCCAAAGAAGCTGCCGAAAATGATTAGCATCATCAGCATGGTGGTCGTCTGGGCGGTCGTGAGCAAAACCTTGCTCAGTCCGCCGTGGCGCATATCTGGGCGACGAATGGTTAAAAGCAGGGCACCTAAGGCACCAAGTGCTGCTGCCTCTGTAGTGGTGGCTAAGCCGCTATAGATTGAACCCATGACGATTAAAAACAAAAGCAAAACTGGCCAAATACCTGTCAACGAGCTAAAGCGTTCAGACCAAGTCACGCGGATATTAAGTGGCTTGGCAGTGCCCTCGCGCATACTTTCTACAACAACATAGGTAATCATTAAAGCCGCCAGAAAAAGTCCTGGCACGATGCCTGCGATAAATAGTGAGCCGATTGAGGTTTCGGTCAAAATACCGTAAATCACCATGACAACGCTTGGCGGAATCAAAATCCCCAGGGTTCCTCCCGCAGCGACAACACCGACAGCCATGCGTTTCGAGTAACCATGCCGAAGCATTTCGGGAATCGAGGCATAGCCGATTGCAGCAGCGGTGGCTGGACTCGAGCCCGAAATGGCGGCAAAAGCTGAGCATGCCACAATCGTGCTGACAGGCAGGGCACCCGGAACCCGGTTAAACCATTTTGTTGCCGCAAGATACGACCGCTCGGCAATGTCAGAATGCGAAACGACCCCCGCCATCAAGACAAATAGCGGTGCGACCAAAAACAGATGGCTCGTCGATACGACAAAGCTCATACGAGCCATCTGAATCAGCATCGCTGGGTTCAGGAACAAAAATACCATAATGGTTGCGGTGATACCCATTGAAAATGCGACCGGTATTCCGATCGTCATAAACACAAGCAAAAACGCAAACAAAATCAGAGTTAAACCTAACCAGCCGAATTCCATGGCGTATCCTTTATGGTGTACCTATACTGACTTACCAGTTATCTTGATGAGGGAGTTCGCGTCCGTCGATGAAGCGCGCTGCAATCACGAGTAACTGAGTAATAAACATCAAGCCCGCACCAAAAGGCATTGACCACTGAACGAGGGCGACCGGCCAGGCTAATTCAGTTTCATCGATGCGCCCGGTTGAATAACCTTCAAAAAAAACTTTCCAGACCTGATAGAAAAAAAGACTTAAAAAAAGTGTGGTGAGAATGTCGCCGATTGTCGTGGCGATGCGCGTGGCCTTACCCGGAAGCCATTCTTGTAAGAGATCAATTCGCACGTGAATACCTTCTTGCAGTGCGTGGCTCGTTGCAAAAAATACAACAAAGCAAAGAAGATAGGCGCAGACTGGATAAGACCAGGTGTCTGGCGTACCCAGCACGTAGCGTGTATAGACTCCGTAACAACCAATTAAGGTGATGAGTAATACTAACCAACCCGCTATCGTCGCCAGAAAGTGATTCAGACGAAAGACCCGATCTCTAAATTGCGACCAAAATACTTGCTGAGTACTCATAAGCCTCCCGCAACGTCAATGGTGGTGCCGGTGACGTAGTCTGGGGCGTCGAGCAGCGCCCAAATCACGACCTCAGCGATCTCTTTTGCCTCTGCGGCACGACCAATCGGCGTCACCTGAGCCAGGCGATCTATCCGTTCGGGTGCACCGGCAATGGCGTGTAAGTTGGTCGCTACGCCGCCCGGGGCAACTCCCGTGACTTGGACCCCTTCCTTCGCGACCTCGCGCGCCAAGCCCAAAGTGAAGGTATTCAAGGCGGCTTTCGATGCAGCATAGTCAACCCAGTCGTTCGGGCTGCCGGTTCGGCTTGCAATCGAGGACACATTAATAATTCGTCCTCCGCCACCGCCATGCTTGGTCGAGAGGCGTTTGAGTGCTTGCTGGGCGCAGAGTATGGGGCCAATGACGTTGATGTCAAAAGTTTTACGCAGAGTGTCGATGTCTAACGTGTCGATGCGTCTGCCGGCTTTACCAACAAATCCCGCGTTGTTGACTAAACCACCTAGTGCACCAAACTTTGCATCGCATTCCTCAAACAGACTCACTACTGAGGATGGCTCTGAAACGTCTGCCTGCACCATGCAAAACACCTGGCCTTGCTCCTCGAGTTCACGCGCTAGCAGTTGCGCCTCAGTGATGCGGCTTGTGTAGTTAAAGCAAACCGGTATCTTGCGCGCAGCAAGCAGTCGGACAATTTCTGCCCCAATGCCTCGGCTCCCACCCGTCACGATGACGGGTCGTTGTTTTGTTTGAGTCATGTTTGAACGCCTGTTAAGTTTTATCTTAAGGGCATTCAGAAACATCGCCGACTTGTGGTCGAGCTAACACTTGAGGACGATAGCGTTTGATGACTTCAATAATGCGATTACCGTCTGCGCTCGTTTTAGGAGAAATCTCTTTGTCGAAGACATCCGTCGCGGCGGCAACTAAGCGATCAAATTCTGCTTGTTTAGGTACGCAGAATTTCGCACCGCGTTCCCCAAGAGTTTTCATCGTTTGCTCGTAACCCTGTGCGTAGGCAATGAGTCCCCAATCCATCGTCTCTTGGCCGACTTTTAGCATGATTGCACGATCTGCTTCAGACAGGCGCTTCCAGCGGTCGTTGCTGATGTTGATCGTTGCAAACGCGATTGAATGATCAACACGAGTAATGAATTTTGCGGGTTCATACAACTTTAAAGACAATATGCCGCTGTAAATCATGAGCGTGCAGTTCACTGTGCCCAGATCGAGTGCGTTATATAGCTCTGCGGGAGCGAATACGACAGGGCTTCCGCCCCAGCGCTTGATTGTCTCGGCCTGCCAGCGACCCGCCGTGCGAAGCTTGACGCCTTTCCATTGCTCAGGACCGCTTAAGAAACGATCTCTGCACGTGACTGGGTCGGGTAACAACGCGGGTGGTGCCGAGACGGCACGCGAGCCTCTTTTTTCGTAGACCTTATCGACAAGAGGCAAGATCTCGCGATTGAAGGCACCAAGGCCTTTAGGGTCGAGCGGAAAACTGAAGGGAACATCAAACCCAGCCAGATCAATGATTTCACCCGACACATAGGGAGTAAACGATAAGGTTGCGTCAACCACGCCATCGCGCATGGCATCGACCATTTTGTTACCCACTAAGCTGCCGGACCAATGAATACGAAACTTAATGCGACCATCGGTAGCTTTTGTGACGCCTTCTGTCCAGTGCTTGACCGAAAGCGAAGAGAAATCTGACTCAGGAAATACTGAAGCGAACTCTAGGGTTTGTGCGTTTGCAGGCGCGATACAAGTTAGCGCGAGCAAGCTCGCACAGGATAGTGCCCAGTTTTTTAGCTGCTTTTTGATTAATGTCTGCATCATTCTCTCCATTTATCGATACGACTTCAGCGAGTCGTTATTAGGTTAATTGACTGGTAATAATTTCGATTTTTCTAGACGGGTCTTTGCCATCCCAGTTCACCGAAGCTTGCTGCATTAAAGACAAAAATTTTAATTGAGTGTCGTTGTACTCGATCAGTTCAAGCATGCCTGGTAGTTCACCCGTTGTGTCAAAGTACGCAAACCGGATACCGCGTGGCGTTAAACCTTCAAACGCCAACACATAGCCCATTTTCTTGTAGCGGGCGACATCCGCTTCGTACTGAGTGGTCGCCATGCCAAGATGATGAAATCCATAGCCCTTTTTCTTGATGACATCCCAATACACAGAGGGCTTATCGTCAAGCGGCTGAATCACTTCAAAACACATATTGCCCGAAAAGCTTAAGGCCAAGCCCATCCGCATATCGGTCGGTTCGCCGCGGTAGTAAGCCTCTTTGAGCGTATAACCATTTGAATAAAACCAAGGGCCGATATTAAATTTTTCACTAAATTCAGTAATCGATTTTTGCAAGTCTTCAACGACGTAGGCAACCTGCACAATGCCGCCCAAGGGTTGGCCAAAGATATTTTCAATCACGTTTGTCTCCGGTAGCGTCTCGACAGTGATTTTGTCGAACGGCATTATTTTTTAAATTTGATCGCTATCGTTTATAGCAGAGCCTGACGCTTTTTGAAACGCCCTCGACTGTGTGAAGCCGACGACGTTGACATTACAGAACTCACGGCCTAAGCTGCAAGAACAATGAGACCAGCGCTAGGTGATACTTTATGTGGCGCTGCAACAATAATAAATATCGGAGACCCTCCATGAAACAAACATTGCTTGGCAGTATCTTGATTGCTTGTGTGTTGCAGGGCCTGACTCCCGCTGCTGCCCAAACCAACGAATACGGTAGCCCTGAGTTAATCAAGGCAGCCACCAAAGAGGGTAAGTTGGTGCTGTACACCACGATGGATAAAGAAAACACCATGCGTGCGATTGGGTTATTTAATAAGCGTTTTCCTGGGATCGATGTTCAGGTATTGCGCATGCCAGGTGGGCAGTTGGTCACGCGTGTGCAGGCCGAGATGGCTGCCGGCAAATTAGCTGCTGACATTGTGTCTTTTTCTGATCAAGCTCAAGTTGACAGTGTGCAGACCGCTCTTGCCGATTACGCCCCACCTAACGCAAGCGGTTTTCCGGCACCTAATGCGGCTAAGAAGGCCTGGCCGTTAACCATGGCGGCTTGGTGTATTGGTTACAACACCGAGCTTGTGAAGAACCCACCAAAATCCTGGGCGGAGCTCACTGACGCGCAGTACAAGGGCAAGTTAGGCGAGGTCACCATTTTGACGGGTGGCACGGGCTGGGTCCGTTCGATGTTTGAACGCGAGACGCTAGGCGAGGGTTACTGGGCAGCTTTGGCGGCAAACAAACCAAAGATATTTCCAAGCGGCGTGCCGTTAAGTGACGCCCTACTGCGAGGTGAGGTTTCTGTGGCTGCGATTATTACGAATCAGATCTTGCCGCGCACCAAAGAAGGTGCCCCAATTACGTGTAATTTTGCAAAAGAAGGTATCCCTGTCATTGAACTGCCGATCAGTCTGGTGAAAAACGCCAAGGCGCCAAATGCCGCAACCTTGTTTATGAACTGGTCACTTTCAAAAGAAGGGCAGTCTATTGTGGTCAATGATTGGAAAATGTTTTCGGCACTGAGTGGCACGCCGTCACCTGAGGGTTTTGATCCCTCAGTGCATAAAATCTGGCGTGCAGACCCCGTTAAAACGGCGGCGAATCGCGAGACCTGGACCAAAGAGTGGACGCAGTTATTTAACTGGCGCTAAGTTTTCGCATGCAGACCCAAGCCGCTGAACCGGTTGCATCCGGTCGCCTTGCTCAGACTGCCTTTGCGCTATTGGGCAATTGGTTCTGGTCGGGCTTACTGCTGATCATTCTCGCCTTGCTGGTGATCTATCCAATGATCATGCTGGTGGTGGGCGCGCTCACCGACATGGATCCGATCACAGAGGGGATTGATGTTTCGCGCTTTGCGCTACATCACTTTTCTGCTGCTTTAACCAATCCCAATGCTTCTGCCGCGCTGGTCAATTCGTTGATTGCGTGTGGGGGCGGTGCGCTCGTGGCTGTTGTGGTTGGCCTGACGTTCTCTTGGATGGTGGTGCGCACCAACATGCCAGGGCGCAAGCTGATCGCTGCACTGTCTTACATCCCGTTGTTTGTCCCGCCGATGGTAGGTGCCATCGCTTGGTCTTTGTTAGGATCACCGACAACAGGTCTGCTCAATACATTTTTTAAATGGCTTAACGTCGACGTTCGAATCAATATCTACTCGATGGGTGGGTTGATTGCGGTGTTTGGTATGTATTACGCGCCCTATGTGTATATGTTCACGGCCTCGGCGCTACGCAACATGGATCCCACGCTCGAAGAGGCCTCTGAAATTAGTGGTGCGAGTGCTTTTTATACACAGTTGCATGTGACGTTCCCGTTGATTTTGCCTGCCATCCTCTCAAGCATGTTGCTGTCCTTTGTTGTGATGTTGGGCATTTACGGGATCCCGTCGGTGCTGGGCTCTCAATCTGGCATCATGTTGCTCAGTACTTATTTGTTTCAACTGACGTCTTGGAGTCCACCTCTTTATAACGCAGCTGCAGCGGTCTCGATCTTGATGATTATTGTTGCCGCCGTGTTGGTATTGATCCAGCAAAAAGTATTGTCTAAGCGTAGCTACATCACGATCAGTGGCAAAGGTTTCCGCCCGCGCGAATTAAATCTTGGTCATTGGAAATGGTTGCTGCTTGTCCTGGCGCTAATCTACCTGTTAGTGGTCGTGGTCTTGCCGATCGGGGCGCTTGCTATCGCAGCGACTCGAAAATTCATGTTTGTCCCAACCATGGCAAGTCTGTTTGAGCTGAAGCAATACTCATGGGGGCATTTTCAAACAGTACTTGCTGATCAGCAAACCATTCAATCGGTCTGGAACACTCTGGTCATTGGCTGTGCCACAGCACTCGTGGGCGGCGTTCTGGCCTTTGCGATTGGGTACACGGTGCAGCGCAAAGATGCGCCAGCCGCACGCGTGATTGATTTGATTTCAACCTTACCAGCCGCTGTGCCAGGTTTGATTGTCGGGGTTGCGTACCTGTGGGCCTGGATCGGACTGCCGATTGGCCTGTATGGCACGATCTGGATTTTGGTGTTTGCGTTTGTGGGTCGCTTTATCCCCGATACCGTCAAAGTGCTGTCGACTTCACTCGCACAAATTCATCCTGAATTAAAAGAAGCTGCCTGGATCTCTGGCAAGGGGCCGTTGCGGACGATCATGACCATTATCCTGCCGTTGGCCAAGCCCGGTGTCGCAGCGGCGATGACGCTTTTGTTTGTGCTGGCAATTCGAGAGCTCGGTTCTTCACTTTTTTTGTATACGACCGACACCATGATGATGGCGATCGCGCTCTTGAATTTGTATGAAAGCGGCACCTTGGGTACTGCTGCGGCCTTTGGTTTAGCGCAGGTGGTGTTACTTGGGTTATTGATTGGTCTTGCCAATCGGTTGTCGGGTGGGTCAACAAATTCGAGTGTTGGATGAAAGCGATGAGATTCAGGCCGCTGAGGCGTGTGTTGGCGCTCGCGAATGGCGGTCACACTCGGTGGTTTGTTAGAGAGCAGATGATGGCGGGTACGTTCGATGATTTGTTGGAGATTAGATGATGGCGGTCACACTTGATGTGCAATGCTTGGTGAAAGAATTCTCGTCTGGGCGCCCGGCGGTGGATCAAGTGAGCTTTCAAATCCCAACCGGTGAAATCACGGTGCTGTTAGGACCCTCGGGGTGTGGCAAGACAACAACGTTGCGTTGTGTGGCGGGCTTAGAGCATCCGACGGCAGGTCAAATTTTGATCGATGGTCAGGTCGTATCAGCGCCGTTACAAGGGATTTCTGTCGCGCCCAGACATCGCGAAGTCGGGATGGTTTTTCAGTCTTATGCGGTGTGGCCCCACATGACAGTGAAACAAAATGTCGCCTATCCCTTGAAACACCGTGGCATTGAACGACAAGTGGTTGATCAGAAAGTTAAAGACGCACTTGAGCTAGTTGATTTGCTGGAATATGCCGATCGACCTGCAACGTCTTTATCAGGTGGGCAGATGCAGCGCGTGGCGTTGGCGCGCAGTTTGAGTTATCAACCAAAAATATTATTACTTGACGAGCCGCTGTCTAATTTAGATGCGAAGTTACGCCTGCGTTTGCGCGCTGATTTGCGTCGCATTATCAAGCAGGCGGGTTTGACTGCGCTCTACGTCACGCACGATCAGTCTGAGGCCGTGGTGCTTGGTGATCAAATCGGTGTGATGAATCAAGGCAAGCTCTTGCAGATGGGGGCGCCACAACAGATTTATAACCAGCCGTCTGACTTATTTGTTGCTAGCTTCACGGGGGCCTCAAACGCCTTACACGGAACTGTAGTTAACCACGATGGTGTCGATCATGTTGTCGAGTTGGCACAAGGCGCAAAGGTGCGGGCCCGATGTTTGAGTGCGGTGAGCCCGGGGCAAGCGGTCGTGATTGCCGTGCGTCCAGAAAATATTGTTTTAACTGCCGGGGTGGCGCAAGGCTCGTTGCCCGTTCGCGTTCGTCAATTACAGTTTTTAGGTGTTCAGACCAATTACGAAATTGAAGTGTTTGGTCAAACGCTTGAGGTGACCGAGTTGGGTACCTTGCCGCGCTTTGAAGCAGGGGCTGCAGTCTTTATGACGCTACCCCCTGAACAGTGCTGGGGTTACCCCGCCTGAGTTGGCGCTTGAATTGCCCAGCCTAAGCTAGCGCTGGGGTGACCCCGTCTAAGTTGACTTACTTGCTTTTGTCTTGCTCAACGACCAGGTGGGTGTGGGCAAGTTTGAGCAGGGGGCAGGCAACACCCTTGGTGACGCCGCGTTGGATCATTTGCCCAAGAATATGCTCGTGCTCGGTCATATTGCCCTGCGTCAGATCCCTGAGCATGGATGCCGCAAAGCTTGACTTCACGTTAGTGAGCATCTCAAGCGAGCGTTTTTGCGCGCTGTCCTTGGTTGGAAAACCATTTGCTGCCGCAATGGCACAGCTCTCGGCATAGAAGTTGGTAGTGCTTTCGATGCCCCAAGGTGCGGCTGAAATTTTGCCGACGTGGCCGCGGCAAAGGGTTGTCATGCCTGCCAGGCTTGCCAGAAACACCCACTTATCCCACAACGATTGCTCGATATTGTCGCTGTACAAACGATCGAAGCCGGCGTTTTCGCACAAGGCATAGAAGTCTCTTGCAATTTGCTCATGTGCAGTCGAGCGGTGACCGACTGTTAGCATGTGCAGGTCTGTGAGTTGCTTGACTGCACCTGTTGATGAAATGGTCGCGGCAATTTGAGCGACGCCGCCCATGACGCGGTCTTTGCCAAACTTGGCATCGAGCTGTTGGATGTGATCCAGGCCATTTAAGAAGGGTAAAAATACACCTTTGGCGCTTGCGCCTTCAAGCGAGGCGAGGGCATCTTCAAAATCAAACGACTTTGGTGCCAGCACAATCAAATCATATTCGGGCTTGAGTTGGTCGCGAGTAATGGCTTTAGGTTGTACGGTAAACGTCTCTTTTGGTGTTTCAATCACCAGACCCTCGGCCTGGATCTTTGCATGACGCTTGTCGCGCAGCAGATAGGTGACATCAGCGCCGGCCTGAATCAGTCGTGCCCCAAAATAACCGCCTACGCCACCTGCGCCCAAAATTAGAATTTTCACTTGCTATCTTCCTGAGTGTTTAGTTGTATGGTTGGTTTATGATCAGCGAATACCTGAAGCACATCATTACATAAAAAATACAATTCTGGAGGCTGATTTGCGTAAGCTGCTCAAAACCTTGGGTTTTCTGTGTTCGGTTGGTTTTTTATTCACTTTTGGCATTCCTGTCGGCGCTCAAGAGTCTTACCCGAGTCGCCCCGTGAGCGTGGTGGTGCCGTTTCCGCCTGGTGGCGTGGCCGACATTGTGGCGCGCCCGGTTGCGCGCGCGATGGGTCAGTTTTTGAACCAATCGTTGGTGATTGAGAATAAAGCTGGCGCGGGCGGTGGCATTGGTATGGCACAGGTGGCCCGTGCTGAACCCAATGGCTATCAAGTGTTATTTGCGTTGTCATCCTTCGTGGTGATCCCAGAAGCTGACAAAGTGCTCAACCGCGCGCCAATGTATCAGTTGAGTCAACTCAAGGCGATCGCGCGCTTTGCCGCTGATCCGACGGTATTGGTCGTTCGGGCCGATAGCCCCTGGAAAACCTACGCTGACTTTATCGCTTACGTCAAAGCCAATCCAGCGAAAGTGTCTTTTGGCTCTTCGGGCAACTATGGCTCAATGCATATTCCTATTGAACAGCTAAAGGTTGCAACCGATACCAATATGTTGCATGTCCCCTATACCGGCGCGGGCCCCGCTGTGGCGGCGCTCTTAGGGGGGCAGATCGAAGTGTTATCGACGGGGCCCGCCAGTGTTGTGCAGCATATCCAAGGGGGCAAATTACGTGCGTTAGCCCATTGGGGTGCTGGGGCACTTGCCGCCTTACCAGCCGTGCCGAGCCTGACCTCGCTTGGCGTGCCGATTGTGTATGCGCAGTGGGCAGGGCTGTTTGTGCCAGCTGACGTCCCCGAGCCAATCGTACAAAAGCTGCGTGACGCTGCACGTTTTGCTGCCAATGATGCGGCGACTCAACAAGCCTTGGTCGCTGCCGGTACCGTGATGCAATACCAAGACGCTAGCGAATTTACCGCCTACGTTCAGTCTGATGCAGCGGCGATGAAAGCGCTTGTGCAAAAAATTGGCAAACTCGAGTGAGTTGACCCGTATTAAAACTCAAAGCCACCCTGTCGGCGCACTTGCTCAGACTGAGCGCCGGTAAGCCACGCTGCAAGCGTTTGCGCCAAAACAGGTTGCGTGGTTTGGGTGCAGACGCCCAGTGTGTAGTCGGTTGATAGCTCAAATGCTTTGGGCAGGTTCGCGATCAATACGACGCCATCGGTGTAATTGATTTCAGTAGCCTGTGTGCAGCCGATGAGATTGGGCTCATTACAGATTGCCATTTCTTTCATGGCCGTTGCGCCATTCGCAAATTCGCGTAGTTTGTTTTTAACGTCTTGTTCAAGGCCTAGCTCAGTTAAGACTCGCATGAAGTGAATCCCTGCGGTCGATTTTTTGGTATCGGGGCAATAGATGGCTGTTGCCTGACGAAACGCCCGGGCTAAGGTCTCAGGTGAATCGACCTGCGGTGCTGGTTCGCCTTGCTTGATTGCGATCCCAGTTTGCACTTTGCCCAAGGATTGCGTGCTGCCGGCACGTACATGGCCGGAAGTCATTAATTGTTCGATGATCGCTCGGGTCAGAATCACAACATCGCAGGGGGCGCCGTTGAGTAACGCATCGCGCATTTCACCTACCGCGCTAAACCTACCTTCGATGGCGCAGCGATTGTCTGTTTCAAAGGCGTCTTGAATGCCTTTGACGGCTGAGGCGGCGGCGCCGCCGCTGAGTATTTTTAAAATCAACATGATGTTTCTCTCAAGTTTTTAGTTACTCAGCCTTTGCACCAGACAGCTTCACAATTTTGGCCCACTTGATCACATCGCGTTCAAGATAGATTTGAAACTCGAGCGGCGACATGCTGAGCGGCATTGCACCTTTTTCGGCCCATTGTTTTTTGATCTCTGGTCGGGTCACAATGGACGTCACCGCAGAATTTAACTGATTAATAATTGCAACAGGCGTGCCCTTTGGCGCCATCAAGCCCAGCCAAATCGTGGTCTCGTAACCCGCCACTCCCGCTTCAGACATCGTTGGAACATTAGGCAAAATGTCAGAGCGCAGGGTGCCAGTGGTTGCAAGGCCGCGAACTGTTCCGGCGCGTGCGTAATCTGTCATTGTTGTGACAGCATCAAACATGAAATCCACTTGCCCGCCCAAGAGATCAGTACGGGCACCTGAGCTCCCTTTATAGGGTACGTGAGTGATCTCAATGCCGGCCATCGCTTTGAACAGTTCACCGGCCATGTGATAAGGGGTACCAGTACCCGACGAGGCATAATTGAGTTTGCCTGGTTGAGCCTTGGCTAACGCGATGAGCTCAGCAAGATTTTTTGCGGCAACACGCGGATGTACGACCAAGAGTAAATCTGAATAATTAATAGGTGCAATCCCAACAAAATCTTTTAAGAGAGAGTAAGGCTTTTTGGCCACTAGCGATTCGTTCACTGTTTGTGCATTGGACATCATTAGTAGCGTATAGCCATCTGCCGCGGCTTTAGCGACAAAGTCAGTGCCAATAATCGAGCCGGCCCCTGGTTTGTTTTCAACAATAAAGTTTTGTCCGAGCGCAGTCTGTAATTGTTGCCCCATAAAACGCGCGTAGTTGTCGGCTGGGCCACCGGCTGCGAAAGGGACAATGATTTTTACTGGGCGGGAGGGGTAGTCTTGTGCTTGCGTTTGTGCAAACGCCTGCTGCCCAATCGAGGTAAAGCTCAGCAGCGCAAGTAGTAACGCCCGACTGTGCTTGCTAGTTTTCATCAAAAAAGTATTCAGCATGATTTACACCGGCCATTGATAGGTAACAAACTCTTCTCGGAGTTTAAGCTTCGCCATTTTTCCAGTTGCGGTTAACGGGATCTGTTTTACAAAAACGATGTCGTCAGGCAGCCACCACTTGGCGACTTTTTCTGCCAACATTTCAAGTAGCTTGGCTTTCAGCGTGGCGTCATCGGCGGTCGCGCCCTCGCGCTTTACCACCACCAAGAGCGGACGCTCATCCCACTTAGGATGAGCAATCGCGATGCAGGCAGCCATTGCTACGTCTGGATGCGCGCTCGCGATGTTTTCGAGTTCGATCGATGAAATCCATTCGCCACCAGACTTAATCACGTCTTTGCTGCGATCGGTGATTTGCATGTTGCTGTCTGGGTCAAGCGTGGCAACATCACCCGTTGGAAACCAGCCCTCAATTAACGGGCTTTCGGTTGCGCCAAAGTAAGTGTTAATCGCCCAGCTGCTCTTGACCATGAGGTCACCAAAAGCGACGCCATCGTGCGGTAAGGTCTGACCTTTCTCGTCAACGATCTTCATCTCAACGCCAAATATCGGTCGGCCCTGCTTCGCTAGAATCTGTTCTTGCTCTGTTTTGCTTTTTGAAAGATCTTTTTGTTTGAGCTTTGCAACCGAACCCACAGGCGATAACTCGGTCATGCCCCAGGCGTGAATCACCTCGATACCTTCTTTTTCAAAAGCTCGGATCATTGTAGGCGGGCAAGTCGAGCCACCGATGACCGTTCGTTTGAAGGTGGTGAACTTAAGTTTATTAGCGATCGCATGCTCGATCAGCCCCGCCCAGATCGTTGGAACGCCTGCTGACATCGTGACTGACTCTTGTTCAATGAGCGTACACAACGAGGCGCCATCGAGCTTGGGGCCAGGAAACACGATGCGCGCACCTGCAAGCGGGCAGGCATACGGTAGGCCCCAGGCATTGACGTGAAACATGGGCACAACAGGCATGATCGACTCTTTAGCGGTGATGCCCAAAGAGTCTGGCAAGGCAACCGCGTAAGAGTGCAAGATCGTTGAGCGATGGCTATACAGTGCGCCCTTTGGATTGCCGGTGGTGCCTGAGGTGTAACAAAGGCTTGAGGCGGCTCGTTCGTCAAAGGTAGGCCATTCATACTCGCCCGACTCTTGGGCGAGCAAGGTTTCATAGCATTCCAGCTTTATCGTGCTGCTTTGCGGCATGTTGCCGGCATCGGTCATGCAGATCCAGTGCTTCACCGTTGGACAGTGTGCGTGAAGCGCTTCGATTAAGGGCAGAAAGCTTGTGTCAAAGAACACGACCTGATCTTGGGCGTGGTTGATGATGTAGCGAAGTTGATCGGCAAACAATCGAGGGTTAATGGTGTGGCAGACTCGAGCACTGCCCGAAGAACCATAATAGATTTCTAGGTGCCGGTAGCCGTTCCAGGCAAAGGTGCCAATGCGCGCACTCGGTTCGATCTGCAACCTGTCAAGCATCTGAGCAACTTGCTTAGCGCGAGTATGGCAATCGGCATAGGTGTAGCGATGGATATCCCCCTCGGTACGCCGCGACACGATTTCTGTGTCGGCATGGTGCCGTGCAGCATGAACCAAGAGTCCCGATATCAGCAGCGGTTGCGACATCATTTGACCCATCAAGAGCGCTGAGTTTTCTATGATTTTAGCCATGGTGCATCCTGGTCTCGAAGGGGCTGAACACTTGTTATCGATCTTCTGACGCTATCATATCGCCAAGTTGAAATGTACACTTGCTGTTTCGCTCGGTCACGACTTTTTAATCGAGCAGGCTGAGCAGAAATTCTGGAGATCCATGTGAAATTACCTTTAGTCACCTCTTTTGTAGTTTCGTGTTTAGTGTTCGTGGCCAGCCACTCGCGTTTAGTTGTCGCCCAAGAGTTTCCGAAGGATCAAACGATTACCATCATCGTGGGCTTTGTGGCCGGTGGTGCCTCTGACACGTCGACTCGACTGATCGCCAGAGAGCTCGCCAATAATCTTGGTCAGCCAGTCGTGGTCGAAAACAAGCCTGGTGCTGGCAGTATGCTGGCCTCTCAATATGTTGCGAATGCCAAAGCGGATGGCACGGTGCTACTGCTTGGTTCGGTTGGTCCGATGGCGGTGATTCCACATTTGATGAAACTGTCTTTTGACCCGTTGCGTGACCTAGCGCCCATCACGATGGGAGTCAGTTTTGCGAACGTGTTGGTGGTGCCTGCCTCTTTAAACATTACGACTCTGGCTGAGTTCGTCGCGCTCGCCAAAAAGAACCCAGGTAAGCTGGCCTATGCTTCAACTGGGATTGGGTCATCTGCGCATTTAGCCGGTGAGCTTTTTGGGCAGCGTGCCGGTGTAGACCTTGTGCATGTTCCTTATAAGGGTGGCAGTGCCGCGATGATTGACTTGCTCGGTTCACGCATCGAAGCGTATTACTCAACGCCTTCGTCTGCAGCCGCGCATATCCAAAGTAAAAAATTAATTGCAATTGCGACGACTGGCTTGACGCGCCCAGAGGGCCTCGCCTCTTTGCCAACCATTGCAGAATCGGGCTACCCCGACTTCAACGCCACAAACTGGTATGCCTACGTAGCACCCGGCAAAACACCGACGGCTATCCTAGACCGTTGGAATACAGAGTTTGTTAAGGTCTTGACGACCCCGTCGGTTCGCGATGCCTTGCTTGCAATGGGCTTGATTCCAGATCCCATGACTCGTCAGGGTTTAGCCGACTACATGGCTAAAGAGTCAGCGACCTGGAAATCGGTCATTCAAGAGCGCAATATCAAAATCGAGTAGTTCGCAGATCTGAGTGGTGAATTTGATTGCAATTCGCTCGGGTCGATCAGTTGGCAGATCATATGGGCGTATGCAGTCACCCATAAAAAATGAGTCAGTCAGCTTATTGCGGCTCGCGGCGCACGACTTGAACGCTGCGACGCTCGTGCTCTTTGTTATAACTAAAGGCGAAAGGCATTGGCCTCACAGCAGTGGCTTGCCGATAGGCTTGTGCAAGTGACTGTTGCTTATGCGGACTAAACTGTTCGAAGGGTAGCGAAAAGCCTCCGTACAAGTCGACTGTCCCGATCTTTTTTATGTGTGCGTAGTCGACTCCGGTCTCGTCTTGTACGACCATCGGTGCGTTTTTGACGATCATGTCTCGCAACACAATAAAGTTTCCATCTTGCAAGAGGTGCGACGCAGCCTTAATCAGCATTGGGTGTTGCGTCATGTGGCTCAGCCAGCCTCGCATCGGCTCTTTCACTAAAAGATTTTGATCCGATAAATCAAGACTGACGTAATCAAGCGCGACTGTCTTGCCATTTTTTTTCAGCACCAGGCGCACAGAGTTGTAGGGCCCAGCAGACTTGATAAATTGCCCAGACGCTGAGTCGTATGCAATGGGGTACAGCTCAACCACGTCGTAGCCCGAGTACAGAGCGAAGGTCGTTAAAATCGTGGTGATGCCGATGTGCGCGCTTTTTGCGAAGCGGTCGGCCTCAAGTTCAGCGGTGATAAAAAAGGCGTTGTAGGCAAAGCGCTTCCATTCGCGTAAAAATTTTGTTTGAAAATGTTGAGCTCTGTCGGGCGACATGGGGGCCAGTAGGGCGGGTTCGCCAGCGGCTTGCATCGCGACCATGACATACCGGTCGGCATCAGGATAGAGTTGACTCAGGGTCACAAAATCTGGGCCAGAAAAGGGATAAAAAACAGTACCCGTGCCTGAGAATTTAATTTCGGTTTTAGCCCACTCGGTCATGGCGTGACCATGATCCTTTTGATAAACAGCCCAAGAGCCATCTGCGATTTTTTTATTTTCGGCAGTTAAAAATGGGAACACAGCGGGGTTTGAATGAGGGCCGACTAGATAGTGACCTTGCAAGTGGGGTGCTTGCTGGGTACCGCTTTTGGCGTCTGAGGCGTTTGTTTCGCCTGTCTGCGCTTGCGCGGACGTGAAGCAGACTAAAAGGCAAAGGGCGACCAATGATGAGGCCACCTTGAAGGTGCGAACAAACCAGTTCATTTTTTTCTTTACGTTAACGGAAGAGACTGCTTAATTTGCGCCAATCAAACATTCGATCGGCCTAGATAGTTGTACCGATTTTGACGGGCGCATGCTGGGCAAGATAGTACCCTGTACCGTCTGTTTTGTGCACTAAACGATCGAGCGTGCTGAAGTGATGCCGCCATCTACCGTAAAAATCGAGCCCGAGGTGTACGCAGACTTTTCCGAGGCGAGGTACACGCACAGATCTGCGATTTCTTCGGCAGTGGCCGCTCGTCCCAAAGGTAATTTAGCCAGTAGTTCGCTAGCGCGATTCGCATCACCAAGTTCTGATTCTGCACGTCGCCTTAAGACTTTCTCAATACGCGGTGTAGATACTGCGCCTGGATTGACCCCGATCACACGAATGCCGTCGCGCAGACTTCGGCCACCAATTGCACGGGTGAAGGCCATCAACGCAGCATTGCCGGTAGTGCCAGCCACGTAGTCAAAGTCAAAGTTTTCACCACCGATACCGATATTGTTGATGATGACGCCACGGCCACGCGCTTTGAAAAGAGGGTAGAACGCGCGGGTCATATCGATGTAACCCAGCACTTTTAATTCCCACCCAGCACGCCATTGGGTTGCGTCCACATCCCAAAGGTTACCTCCGGGAATCGTGCCTGCGTTATTGACTAAGATGTCGATATCCGACGCTTGCGCGACAATGCTCTCGATTGCACCTGCTTGAGTCATGTCGAGCGCGATAACTTTAGTGGGGACGCCAAAGCGGTTGAGAAGATCGATGGCCAGCGCGGTGAGTCGATCCTCTGACCGAGCAACGACGGTGAGGTGGCAGCCTTCGCGTGCAAAGGATTCGGCAAGGGCGTGGCCAATTCCTTGCGAGGCACCTGTTACCAATACTTTTTTACCCTTCAGGTTGAGTTCCATACCGTTGCTGCCTATAGAAATTAGGGGGCTGAATTCTTGAGAACTTGTTGCAGTTCTTCCATTGCGCTAGGGTTGTTCAGCGCCGAGAGGTCACCTAAGGTCTCTTGCATAAAAATATTACGGATTAAACGCCGCATGACTTTTTGACTACGAGTTTTAGGTAAGTCTTTCATGATGTAGACGCGGCTTGGCCGAAAGGGTTTACCCATTCGGTCCGCGACATGATCTTTGATCATCGCCTCAAGAGCAGCTGGTTCGCCTTTGTAATCAGGAGACGCAATCACAAAAATCACTAATTTTTGACCCTTGCTTGGGTCCGACACACCGATCGCAGCCGCTTCGCTCACGTCTTTGAGTGCAAGCAAAATTTCTTCGACCTCAGCTGGACCTAAACGCTTCCCAGCTATTTTTAGTGTGTCATCTGAACGACCCAAGATATAAAAATAACCTTTGTCGTCGTGCAGGGCTAAGTCGCCATGAATCCATTGGCCAGGGATTGCTCGCCAGTAAGAGTCTAGGTAACGCTCGTCGTCCATCCAAAATGATTGCGTCATCCCGACAAAGGGAGCGCGAATCGACAGCTCTCCGATTGCGTTGCGCACCGATTCGCCTGCGGCGTCGACCACATCAGTCATGACACCTGGGCTTGCTGTATTGAAGGACGCAGCGGCAATGGGTTTGACCACCACGCTCGAGAGCAGCGCGCAACTTGCTTCGGTGCCACCAGTGACATTAATGATCGGGCAGGTCCCGTGACCGAAATGTGTTTCGAACCATTTGAAATGCACAGGATCAATGGGTTCTCCGGCTGTGATCAATAAGCGTATTGAAGAGAGGTCGGGTTGCAGTGCAATCTCGGCATGACTGGCATAGCCACGAATGAGCGTAGGCGAAGCGCCGTACACCGTCACGCCATAGCGCTCGATGAGTTTGCCCATGCGTGTCCAATTAGGATAGTCTGGCGCGCCGTCATAAGTGACTAAGGTCGCGCCATTCAAAAGCGCCATCGTTGACACAAGCGGGCCCGCAATCCAACCCATGTCCGCCGGCCAGCACACAACATCGCCCTGTCGGATGTCAAAGTGCACCAGTGAATCATGTGCCATTTTCAAGGGAAAGCCACCGTGCGTGTGAACCGGACCTTTGGGTTTGCCAGTTGTGCCCGAGGTGTATATCACCATAAAGGGATCATCTGGCGACATGCGCGCTGAGGGAGTCTGTTGCCCAGGGGTGCTGTTTGCAACGTGCGCCCAGTTAATATCACCGACGCTTAAGGGTGGCCCCTCGGGTGAGTGCTTCCAGATGATTGTTTCAATCGTAGGCAACTGTTTGCACGCTGCTTCGATAATGGCTCGTGCATCAACAAAATTTCCACGACGGCTAAAGCCTGTTGAAGCAACGAGCATACGTGCCGTGCATGAGGATAGCCGCGCCACAATGGCATCAACACCAAAGCCGCTAAACAAGGGCACAACAATTGCGCCGAGGTACGATAGACCAAGAAGTGTTACGTTAGCTTCGATGCCGTTTTCAATCAACAGACCGACACGGTCGCCGCGCTTGACGCCTAGCGAAGCCATGCCCGCAGCAAAATTCTGAACGCGTGTCTTGAGTTCTGCGAAGGTGACGGTTTCGGCTGCTATTTGCTCACGTTCGGCGATTAAGGCGGGTTGCTGTGCGGTTGCCGGGTTGTCGGACCAGCGTAATACGGTATCCACCCAGTTGAGTTCGCCACCTGTAAACCAACGGGGAAACTCCGCTCCGCCAGAGGTGTCAACATACTGTGTGTAGTCTGTTGACCAGACGATGCCGCAGAACGCATTGACTTCTTTCCAGTACTGCGCAGGCTGCTCAATAGAAAAGCGGTAAAAGGCGTCGTAATCGGTAAAACCCAAACGCTTCATCAAGCGCGCAATATTTGAATTCGTCAGATCTTCTGCACGCGGCTGCCAGACTGCTAGGTCATTGGTTGTCATGTTGTCTGCGTGCCTCAATTGATCGTGAGTCCACCATCAACTGTCAGTATGTGCCCTGTGGTTGACAAAGACTCGTCCGAGGCGAGGTATAGCGCGGCATACGCAACATCTTTCGGTGGAACGACACCAAACATTTGCCCGGATAAAAACTTTGAGGTGACGCCATCGTCTTTTAGTAAAGTTAAAACTCGATCAGTTCCTGTTGCGCCTGGCGCAATGGCATTGATACGAACTTTCTGGGCTGCGTATTCGACAGCCATTGAGCGGGTGAGTGCGCTGATGGCTCCTTTTGCTGCTGTGTAGGCATCTTTTCTGTGCGTGCCAATCAACGCCACAACGGACGTCATATTGATGACTGCACCACCGCCGCTTGCGATAATCGCCGGAATACCGTGCTGACAACCGAGCCAAGTGCCGAAAAGATCGAGTTGTATTTTTCGCCAGAATTCTTCGGTGGCACCCTCGGTGACTGCGCCATCTTTTACGGTTGAACCACCGGCATTGTTGTGCAAAATATTTAATTTGCCAAAGGTGTCTACGCACCGTTTGACGGCGCTCTCGACTTGCTCTGACTGCGTGACGTCTGCTTCTATAAATAAGCACTCGCCGCCCTGTGCTTTAAGAAGTTTTGCGGTCTCAGCGCCGCCGGCAGGGTTTTTATCGATGAACGCAACTTTTGCGCCTTCTTGTGAAAACAACAAGGCGGTTTCGCGACCGATGCCCGCACCTGCGCCAGTGATGAGTGCTACCTTGCCAGCGAGTCGTCCCATGAGATTCCTATAAAAAATTAAATACCCAAGTAGGCGCGTTGAATCTCTGCGCTGTTGGCAAGATCCGCTGCTAACCCATGCATAGCAACTTCTCCGCGTTCGAGGATGTACGCGTAATGCGAAATTTCTAGCGCAATTTCGGCATTTTGTTCAACTAATAAAATATCAACGCCAGCTTTCGCAATCGATTGAATGATCTCGGCGATCGTGTCGACAATCGCTGGCGCTAGACCAATGGTTGGCTCATCAAGCAGAAGCAACTTTGGCCCTGCCATGAGTGCTCGCGCAACCGCGACCATTTGCTGCTGCCCACCGCTCAGGCTGGCTGCGCGCACGTTTAGTTTTTCTCTTAAGGCAGGAAAATATTCCAACGCCCGTTCAAAATCGCGGGCGATGGCCACTTTGTCTGAGCGCTGGAAAGCACCCATCTGTAAGTTCTCTGCGACAGTCATGCTTTTAAATAGACGGCGCCCCTCTGGCACCAATACCAGTCCCTGTTTGACCAAGACGTCAGTCTCTGTGTGGCTAATGTTTTTCCCAAAAAGCTCGAGGGCTGCACTTTGCGAGGGGAGTAAACCAGTCAGTGCTTTCATCGTTGTAGACTTGCCCGAGCCGTTCGAGCCAATGATCGTCGTAATTTTTCCACGAGCGACTGAAAAACTTATGCCTTTGACGGCGGGCACAATCCCGTAGTTCACAACGAGATCAGTGACCTTGAGTGCATAGTCGGTTGTCATGCGCGTTTACCTAGGTACGCAGAAATCACCGCGGGATTTTGCTTGATTTCTAAAGGTGAGCCAGCGGCTAGAAAAATGCCATGATCAAGCACCACAATGCGATCGCAGATCTCCATGACGGCTTTCATATTGTGTTCAACCAGCAAAATCGAAAGCTTAAATTCATCGCGAATTCGTCTGAAGATCGCAAGTGCACCACCTACCTCAGTCTGATTTAAACCTGTCAGAGGTTCGTCTAAGCACAGCAATTTTGGGCGTGTCGCAAAGGCGATGGCGATACTAACCATGCGTTGTAAACCGTGCGGTAAATTGCCAGCGATTTCTTGCAGATGATCAGATAGGTTGAGTATCTCGGCGGTTTCGTGAACGCGGCGGACGCGCTCGCTCTTTACGCTGATCGTGCTGAAGGTCGCGATCAGAATATTGTCATAGACCGTCATATCCGTCAGAAGACTGTCGTGTTGAAAGGTGCGCACTAGACCCTTGTGACAGACTTGCGCAGTATTCATTTTTGAAATGTCTTCGCCTAAAAACTCGATGCGGCCCTCAGACGCAGGGTAAAAGCCACTCACGCAATTAAAGGTCGTGCTTTTGCCAGCGCCGTTCGGTCCGATCAACCCAAGGATTTCGCCTTTTTGTACGTCAAAACTTAAATTTGAGACAGCGGTTAAGCCACCAAAACGACGAGTGAGTTTTTCGACTTTTAATAAGATCTCTGTTGTCATTTTCGTCTCGCGCTCAGTGCTTAGCTGCAGCTTGAGGTTTTGGGGGCAGGCCTAACAATTTTCTGATGATGCCGACCAAACCATCCGGCATTAGTAAGACAGCAATGACGATTGCCGCGCCGTAGAAAATATGTTCGAACGGACCGAAACCCATCGCCACTTGAGCGAGTAAGGTCAAGACAGAGGCGCCCAAAATAGGGCCCGCAATATGCGACTCTCCGCCAACTTTAATATAAGCCAGTGTGTATACCGCTAGTAAAAAACTGAAGTCGTCAGGGCTAATGACATTATTGGCATGCGCCAGCAGGGCGCCACAGATGCCCGCGACAAACGATGAGATCGCCAAACACATGACTTTTGTTAAGTGAACATTGATCCCGACTGTCTGAACGATTGCATCATTATTACGAATGGCAACCAAGACTTTTCCAAAGTCGCTTTGCTCGATCTTGTAGAGCACAATTAAACTTAACAGTACAACTGCAACGACGAACGTCGGGTAATAGTCAGTTAATAAAACGGGTGGAAACACTCCGAGCATGCCTGAGTTACTGCCAATATAGTCAATCTGCGTGTAGACCATTCTTAGCACTTCTGTGAAGGCAAAGCTGATCAACATAAAATATGGTCCCTTCGTGCGTAGCGTGATGTAGCCCACAATCAGACTCAGCAACGTTGCCGCCAGCGCTGCGCTGACGATGGCTACGACAAACGGCAAACCGAGTTTTGTGGTGCAAACGCCGGCAACATAGGCGCCAACGCCCGCGAACCCAGCGATCGCAAAATTTAATTCACCGATTAATTGAACGAAGCGAAAGCTTGCCGCCAGCAAGATATTGATGGCAACCCAAATGACTAAGCTCGCAGCAAAGCCGGTACCGGTAAACAGACTGCCACCAAGAACGAGCAGGCTGAGGAGGGCGACATAAAGAATGGTCGAACTGCGCGCGTTACCCATTACCCATGATCCCTTTAGGACGCACCAGCAATACCAGCATGGTGATGACAAACATTGCGAGTGTCGCAAGCGAGGGGTCAAAATAATAGCCACCTACACTTTCGATCACAGCGATTAAGATGCTGCCAATGATCGAACCTGGGATGCTACCCAAGCCTCCGATCACAATGGCGATAAAGCCTTTGATGAGAAAGTCGCTTCCAACATTCGCGCTAATGACGGTGACTGGAGCCAGAAGCGCACCCGCAATGGCGGCTAAAAAGGTTGCGATCAAGAATCCATACAGAGCAGTTTTTCGGTAAGGGATACCTTGGAGCATCGCAGCCTCATGGTCTTCTGAGACTGCACGTAAAGATTTGCCAAGTTTTGTTGCTGCAATGAGCCAACACATGGTGACCGCGACCAGCAAAGCGATTAGGGTAAGGACCAGTCTTTGGGTCGTGATGGCGCCTCCTAGGATGCGCAGATTACCCTCGATCAGATCAGGCAGTTTAATGGGCACGCCACCAAAGAACTCTAAAAACAAACCTTGTATTAAGAGCGAAAGCCCGACTGACAAGACGAACGAACCCACCATGTCTCGTTGAAATTTTTTGAAAGCAAAATGATAAAGAAACCAGCCGCAAGCCATCGTCGCTAAAATAGAAACAGCGCCAGAGGCGCCGTAAGCCACCACGAGCGGTACAGAGGGGCTGTTTAACCAGGGGACGAGGATGGCGATTAATAAAAGTACTAAACCAAAAAATTCGCCGTGTGCAAAGTTCACCACTTTCATGACACCAAAAATCAATGTCAGGCCAAGTGAAAACAGGATATAGGCCGCACTAATTTGCAGGCTGTTTAAAAAGAGTTGCCCAAAAATCTCCAATGTCTTGCACCCTCAAGCGGTTAGTAGTCAGCAAAAAGCAGAGACCGAACCCAAGGTTGGTCTCTGTCGGCCAAACGGCTTATTTTGCGGCGGCTAAACGAGCTTTGAGCTCTTCGGGAATAATGCGGGTCAGTTCAACCATCTTGCCATCTTGAACTTGGGTAATCATGACGGGCACTTGCATTTGTTGTGGGCTGTCATAGATAGCTTTGCTACCAAAGACGGTTTTGCCGTACGAGGTTTCAAAGACCAAGGTGGGCAATACAGCGGCGATTTTTTTAGGATCTATGCTGTTTGAAGCCTCCATCGCAGCCTTGAGCGCATAGACTGAGTCATAGCTTGAGACCTGCAGTGGATTCAGTGGCTCTTTAAATTGCGCCAACATGCCTTGGTTCAAAATCTGTTGTACGGGCGTTGCGAGTGAGCTTGAGTAGTCGCCGGCATAGCCCATGTAGGTGCCGTTGGCGGCTGCGCCACCAATTTGAGCAAGTTGAGTGGCACTTGTGCCAACCGGCAGCACTTTGACACCTTTCCAGCCCAGCACGCCAAGCTCTTTGAGCACGATTCCTGCATCAGCAGGTGGCGCTACGCCCAAGTCAATGATGTCTGGCTTTTGCTCAGTAAGTTTGGCCGCCACCGGTTGAAACTGCGTGGTGCCACGCTCGTACCAATTAGAAGACAAAACCTTCACGCCGAGTGCTGCCCACGCTTTTTGTGCGACGAGCTCAACCTCTTTGCCCGACGCGTCATTCGCGTTCAAGATCGCGACTGTTTTTGCCTTGGGATTTTGCGCCAAGACATACTTGTAAAGTGGATCAAGAATCTCAAACGGTGTATTGGATTGAGTAAACGTCAATGGAAACTGTGGGCCTTTGACGCTTTTACCCCAGGCCGAAATAAAAATCATCACGCCGCTTCGCTCAGAGAGCGACTGCAGCGCTGAAATCGGGGCAGTGCCGATACCGCCAACGATAAATTTAACCTTGTCGCGGTTAATTAGGTTTTGTGCAACCTTGGTGCCTTCAGCTGCAGTGTATTTGTTGTCGTAAGCCACGACTGCAAAATTATATTTTTTGCCTCCAACTGTCACGCCGCCTTCAAGATTAATTTTCTCTGCGGCTTGCTTAGCAGTCCACTCCATCCCCAGGCCCCACACGGCTGCAGCGCCCGACATCGGTGCTGAGATGCCCAGTTTGATGATTTCTTGAGCATGAACGTTTGTCGCAGAGGCGAGAGCCGCAAAGGCAAGGGTTGCATAAACCTGTTTAAGATTTTTCATTTTTGTCTCCGGTTAATTTTTTTAATCGCTCGTACAACGTTGGGTTAGCGCGATTTGACTTCAATGTACCACAGACCCAAGCCGCACAAAAAGAAAAATTCTCGAGATTTTTCTAAAAAAATCATCGAGAATTTTTATGATCGATCAAAGGGTCAAAACATCTTCCAATATTGTTAAATACCCTCAACGATTCGAATGTCGCGCTCAGCGGCATTTGGGCCTAAGGCTTTGATGGCCTCTTGATAGCCGGGGCTGTTGTAGGCAGCTTGTGCGGCTTCAACGCTTTCGAACTCAATGAGGACCGTGCGTTGTTTGACGCCTTGTTCTTTTGTCACGGCGGCCTCGCCACGCGCCAGAAATTTTCCGCCGGCAGCGGTCAGTGAAGGGCCTGCTAGTTTTGCATAGGCGGCGAGGGCTTCTGGATTTGAAATTGAACGGTAAGCACTGATCCAATAGGCTTTGGGCATGACGAAATCTCCGAGAGTGTGGGGTGTCACTATATTACCAATAGAGTTCGGTCGCGATCTTGAGGATCCTTTGTTGTGTTGTGCGTAGTGTCTCGCGCACTTGGACCTGTTAGTGGCCGCACGCGCCTCGCCCAATGTTGCGCCGCCGCATATGCGTTTGACCATAAACAGGTATGATTTTTCAATGGCAGCCACACTCACTGAATTACAAAACTCTTTTCGAGCACCGTTCAAGGTGCGCAGTTTTCGCTTTCAGTGGCCTGCGGATTTAGCCGCATCACTGGCGTTTGAAATGGAGATCCTGGTTCTAGGCTGGTATGTGCTGGTCGAGTCGGGTTCGGTGATGATGCTGGTGCTTTATGGGGCTCTGCAATTTTTTGGTTCCGTGTTCTCACCCATGTTTGGTGTTGCCGGCGATCGCCTGGGGTACCGTTACTTGTTTTTAATTACGCGCGGTGTATACCTGGCGTTGGCAATACTCGTGATGGTATTAGCGTTTCTTGGGTTGCTAACGCCGTTGCTCGTGATTGCGGTCGCGGCGCTGATTGGCATGATTCGCCCTTCAGACAACATGATGCGCTATGCGATCGTTGGCCAAACAATGCCAGCTGAACACTTGACCGGTGCTCTGGGGATTTCTCGGATGACATCGGATTCGGCACGCATTGCAGGTGCGTTGGCGGGGGTGGGCACCGTCGCGCAGTTCGGTATGGCTGCGGCCTATGTGGTCATCTCAGTTTTATATCTGTGTAGTTTTTTATTTTCAGCGGGTGTCGCAGGTAAAGACAGTGACGCTGCCCCTCAGGCTGCGCGGTCTGCCGTTGGCGAACTGATGGCCGCCTTTGAGTATGTGTGGACTCGGCCGGCGTTGTTGGGTGCGATGAGCTTGGCTTTTTTAGTCAATTTTTTCGCTTTCCCGTTCACTTTAGGACTTCTTCCTTACATCGCAAAAAACGTATTTGAAGTTGGGCAAGCGGGGCTCGGTGCCTTGAGCGCGAGTTTCGCTTTTGGTGCGCTGTTGGGGTCGCTGGTGTTGGGGTTGAATCGTTTTTCCTTGGGTACCGGTCGCGCGATGCTGGTGACGGCTGGTTTGTGGTTTGGTTGTTTATTGATTTTTAGTTTTCTCACTGACCTCGCAGTCGGAATGTTTGTGCTTGTCTGCACGGGGTTTGTGCAGAGCCTCAGTATGACGCCCTTGGCTGCGGTGATGTTGCGCGGTACCGAAGCTGCGTTTAGAGGACGCGTCATGGGCATGCGCATGCTTGCAATTTGGGGGCTACCCGCCGGGCTGTTAGCCGCTGGGCCGCTCATCGACTGGTTAGGCTATGTCGGCGTCGCGTGGCTTTACACCATCTCTGGGCTATTGTTGACGTTCTGTATCGCCTGGCGCTGGCGTGTTGCGCTTTGGGATAAGGCTGCACCATCGAATCAACAAAGTTGAGTTGTCGCTGAGCAACCGCTCGTGGTGCAGCGCAAGACGAGTATCTTAAGCAAGAAGCAGTACTTTGTGTTAGGGTTCTCCCTGAGACAAAAAAGATGCGCCGACAGAGCCCCATGAAGATTTTTTACGGTTGGAAGATGGTTTTTGCAGCGGCCTCGCTGCAATTTTTGCAGTCAATGATGCTGCATCAAGCCTTTGGGGCTTACCTAGCCGTATTGATTGAAGAAAAAGGTTGGAGCAAAACCTCGGTGTCTGGCGCCTCGGCGATGATGTCCATGGAGGCCGCGGTGATTGGCCCGGTGCTGGGTTGGTTTTTAGACCGCTTTGGCTCGCGTGGCGTCATTAGAATTGGTGTCATTGTGTTTGGTATTGGCTTCATGTTGCTGAGCCAAATTGAAACGCTCATGCAGTTTTACGGCGCGGTCATTGTGATTGCGATCGGCTCTTCAATGGCGGGATACTTTCCGCTGAACGTCGGCATTATTCAGTGGTTTGAAAAAAAGCGCGCCCGCGCACTGTCATCGGTTGGTCTGGGTCTTGCCTTAGGTGGTATGTTTGTACCGGTGGTTGCCTACAGCATACAAAGTAATGGTTGGCGTATCACCTCATTCGTTTGTGGCGTGGCGGTGATCATCTTGGGATACCCGTTGGCTTCTATATTTCGTCGGCGCCCTGAAGATTTTGGCTTGACTGTCGATGGCTTGGGCGCGACACGAGGTGTGGTGGATGTAAAGGCGACACCCGAAGACAGGTACGAGCCAGAGTTCACTGCGCGTCAGGCGTTGCGCACAACATCTTTTTGGTTGTTATCGGCAGGGCATGGTGTGGCGTTGATCGTGGTGACGGCCGTCAACACTCACGCCATTAACCATATGCGCATTTCCTTGGGCTACACAATTGCTCAGGCGGCCGTCTATATCACGCTCATGACTGCTTTTCAGGTGGTGGGCGTGCTGATCGGTGGTTGGCTGGGCGATAAGCTACGCAAAAATCGCATGTCAGCGGTCTGTATGTTGATGCATATGGCCGGTCTGTTGATGCTGACCTATGCGGGTGGCCCGGCGATGCTCATTGGGTTTGCAGTGTTGCACGGCTTAGCTTGGGGGGTGCGAGGCCCTTTCATGCAGGCGATTCGTGCAGATTATTTTGGGCGCAAGTCTATCGGGATGATTCTTGGCTTGTCTGCGCTACTGACCGCGGTTGGGCAAGTCTCTGGGCCCTTGCTTGCGGGCATGATGGGCGATGCGACGGGTAATTATTTGCTCGGTTTTACCGTGTTGGCCTTGATCTCTGGGGCGGGCTCAGCCTTGTTCTGGTTTGCAAAACCTCCTCCGATGCTTGTAAAGGGTTCCTAAACGTACGGTTCAACGGTATGCTTTGTCTCTGGGGATTTGAAAAAATACAAAACAGGGTAGAGACAAATGACTACAAATATGTCGAAATTCGCAACGCAAACATTGCGATACATAGGTCTATCGGTTTTAGGTGTGGGGTTGGTGAGTGCGGCGTTGCCAGTTAGCGCACAAACTTGGCCCGCTAAGCCGATACATTTGATTGTGGGCTTTGCGCCAGGTGGCGGCACAGACATCGTTGCACGAGCGCTCAGCGTACCCATGACGGCGGCTTTAGGGCAGCCGATCGTTGTTGAAAACAAAGCGGGTGCAGCGGGCACCATCGGCGCAGATTACGTTGCAAAGGCAACGCCTGATGGCTACACCTTATTGATGGGGCATTCAAACTCGAATGCGATTTCACCCTTTGTCTTAAAAAATATCCCTTACAACCCTGCGACTGACTTTACGCCTATTACATACTTAGGTTATGTGCCGAATGTCTTGGTGGTCAATGTGGCCGTGCCAGTCAAAGATGTTGCTGACGTGATTGCGCTAGCCAAGACCAAGCCCGGTGTCTTGACTTATGGCTCGTCTGGTATTGGTAGTACCCAGCACTTAGCGGGTGCGTTGTTTTCACAAATTGCCGGTATTTCGCTGAACCATATTCCTTATAAGGGTAGCGGGCAGGCCATCATTGATTTGCTCGCGGGTCAAATTACGATGAACTTTGACACGTTGCCACCAGTGCTTGAGCAAATTCGCTCTGGCAAACTCAAAGCGCTTGCCATTTCAACTCCAAAGCGATTGTCACAATTGCCAAATGTTCCGACGTTTACCGAAGTTGGTATCAACGGTTTTGATGTGACAAATTGGTACTCGATCATGGGGCCAAAAGGCATGCCGCCGGCACTGGTTGCGCAAATTGACAAGGCAGTGAAGGCGGCGATGGCAGATCCGAAAACTAAAAAAACACTCGAAGAGCAAGGCTTACAAACTGAGGGTGCAGCCACACCCGAAGCCTTTTCTGCCTTTGTACAAAGCGAGTTAGTCAAATATAAACAGCTGGTTCAGACACTCAACATCAAAGCTGACTAGCCCTTATGTCTAATGTTTTTCATCGCTCGCCTCGACAACAATTGCCCACTGTTGTTGAGGGTCGCGGGATTGAGTTGGTCGACAGTACAGGCAAACGCTATCTTGACGCCTCGGGCGGCGCCGCGGTGTCTTGCTTGGGGCATAGCCATCCAGAAGTCGTACGCGCGATTCAGCAACAACTCGACCATATCGCGTATGCACATACGTCATTTTTTACCAATGAGCCTGCTGAGCAACTCGCCACGACACTGGCGCAGGCTGCACCAGGTGATTTGAATCATGTGTTCTTTGTTTCGAGTGGCTCTGAAGCGATTGAGGCCTCACTCAAACTCGCCCGCCAATATTTTGTTGAGCGAGGCGAAACGCAGCGAAAGCATTTTATTGCGCGACGACAGAGTTATCACGGCAATACTCTTGGTGCTTTAGCCATTGGCGGCAATGCTGGTCGTCGCCAACCTTTTCTACCGTTGCTGGTCGCCGCGCACCATGTGTCGCCTTGTTACGGCTATCGCGAGCAGGGCGCCCAAGAAGATGATGCGCATTACGCACAACGCTTAGCGGCTGAACTTGAGGCGAAGATCCTTGAGCTTGGCCCTGAGACGGTGGCGGCTTTTGTCGCAGAAACTGTTGTCGGGGCGACGGCTGGGGCGCTTGCGCCCGTGGGCGACTATTTAAAGCGAATTCGCGCCGTCTGTGATCGCTATGGTGTGCTGCTGATTTTGGATGAAGTGATGTCTGGCATGGGCAGAACAGGCCATCTGTTTGCTTGCGACGAAGATGGCGTGGCGCCCGATATTATTGCGATTGCAAAAGGTCTTGGTGCGGGGTATCAGCCTATCGGTGCAATGATTGCCTCGACACGTATCTATGACACGATTGTGGGTGGCAGCGGTTTTTTTCAACATGGGCACACCTACGTTGCGCATGTGGCTGCGTGTGCCGGTGCGCTCGCTGTGCAGCGTGTGATTCAAGAAGAGCATTTGCTAGATAACGTAAAAGAGCGTGGTGAACAGCTGCGCCAATTACTGCGAGAGAAGTTTTCTGATCACCCGCACGTCGGCGATGTGCGCGGCAGAGGATTGTTTGTTGGCGTAGAGTTTGTGCAAGACCGCTCAAGCAAAGCAGCCTTCGATCCTCGGTTAAAAGTATATGCTCAGCTTAAAGCCAGTGGCATGCGGCACGGGCTCTTGACGTACCCCTCAGGTGGCACGGTTGACGGCGTGCGAGGCGATCATGTGTTGTTAGCGCCGCCTTTTATTTGTACCGAAACCGATATCGAAGTGATTGGCGAGCGCTTTCTGAAGGCGGTTCAGGCGGTGTTGCCTCGAGTTTGAGAAACACTTGCTAGAGATGTTCGAAACGCGGAGCGCCGCGAACACTGAGCAGGTCTAGGGTGACCTCATTGAGATCTTTACAGCCCAATAAAGCCAAGTCGCGATCAATTTCGGTACGCAAGATATCGACGACCTTTGCGACGCCCTCGCTACCTGCGACCGCGGCGCCGTAAAGTTGAGGGCGACCCATAAAAACAAGTTTGGCACCAAGGGCGATGGCTTTGAGCACGTCGGTTCCGCGCCTAAAGCCTCCGTCAATTAACACCGGCAAGCTCTTGGGCACGCTGCGCACCACCTCGGGTAGGGCTTGCAGAGGCGCAATCGCACCGTCGAGTTGCCGACCACCATGATTCGACACAATTAGCGCATCCATGCCCGTGGCAGCAGCGAGTTCGGCGTCTTGAGGGTGCATCACACCTTTCACAAGAAGTTGACCAGACCAGCGATCGCGCAGCCACTTCAGGTCTTTCCAGCTCAAGCGATCGCGCCCCGCACGAAAGCCGTCGGCTGTGTTTTCTGTAATAGAGGGCCCCATGGTTTCGTACATGTTCACAAAGCGGGGCGTGCCCGTTGTCAACAGCGTTTTGGCAAATACCTCAAGCAACCAACGCGGATGCATCAAGCCACTGCCGATCAGCTTAGCCGTGAGTTGAAACGGAATCGTAAAGTCGTTGCGCTGATTGTTTTCACGATTAGCGCCTACGCAGGTGTCAATCGTGACGACGATGGTTTTTACACCCGCTGCGTTAAGGCGGTCTGCGATGTTGCCGATTCGCGTGCGGTCGCCCGGAAAATAACCTTGGTACCAACAGTGTGGGGCGAGTTTGACCAAGGTCTCGATGGCGACGTTCGAGGCCCCGCTAATGATATAGGGGAGTTGCGAGCGGGCAGCCTCGCGCGCCAGCTTACTGTCGCAGTCGTGGCAAACAATGGCGTTGACTCCCGTTGGCGCAAAGCCAAAGGGGCTTGCATAAGTTTGCCCTAATACCGAGACCGACTGACTGCGAGTAGAGACATTGCGCAGCCCGCGAGCTCGAAACACCAGTTGATCAAAGACCGCGCGATTGCCGATGAGCGCGACTTCATCCTCAGTACCACCGCGCACGTATTCGAAGACTGCTTTTGGCAGTTGGCGTTTCGCTTGACGCTCGAAATCACCGATCGATAAAAGTCTGTGTAACGTGCTCACTGAATTAGCCATCCCTAACGGTGATTATCGCAATAAGCTCTGCCACTCGTAGAAGGCGGTTATTGCCGGAGCAATCCATGCGAGTGACAGGCGGTGGTTATTGACTTAACTGGGCACGGTTGCGCTCAATGAAGCTGCCTAGTTTCGTATACTCTTTCGCTAAAAAGGCTTCAAACTGTTTTGGATTCGAGCCGCCTGGAATAATTCCAAGCCCTGCGAAACGCTCGCGCACGTCGGGTTGTGCCAGTACCGCCCTGACATCCGCTGACAGCTGTTCTTGAATGGCATTGGGCGTGGCACTAGGGACCATGAGTCCGTACCAAGCCGTCATGTCAAAGTTTGGCAAGCCCACCTCAGTCGCGCTCGGTAGATCCCACCCGGGCATTCTGTCTTTTAGACCCATAAATAACGCTTTGACTCGCCCGCCGTCAGCGTGTGGCTTAAATACCGCGCCCTCAAAAATGCCGTCGATTTGCTTGCCGATTAAGTCATTTAAGGCACCGATGCTGCCAGACTTGTAGGGTGGGAACACCATCGGCACACCGGCTTGATTTGAGAACTCGAGTGCGGCGAAATGCATGCTTGCACCAATCGTTGAAATACCAAAATTCATCGGACGATTTTGTGCTTTGGCATAGGCGATGTATTCGGCAACTGTATTGGCCGGCACATCACTGCGAACCAACAATGCCAAGGGATAAGTTCCAAGCGAGGTGATCGGAGACAAGTCAGAGGCTTTATAGGGCAACTCTTTGATTAAAAACTGATTGCTAATCCATGCAAACGCGACGTACAAGATGGTGTAACCGTCTGGTTTTGCCTTGGCAACTAGGCTAGTGCCGATTACAGTCTGGCCACCCGGGCGGTTATCAACGACTACCGGTTGATTCCATTTTTTGCTGAGTGCTTGGGCGACGACACGTGCTTGAGCATCTGAACTGCCACCTACGCCGAAGGGTACAACGATCGTAACGGGCTTGTCAGGAAACGCAGCCTGGCTAACGGCTGAAACAAGGCCAAGGGCGATGAGTGTTGCGCTGAGTGCAACGCGTTTTGTCAGACGTTTGAGTGGGTGTCCCATTTTTATATCTCCGTTAGGTTTAGTCTGCTGAAATTTTTCCGGCGCGAATGATTTCGCCATACATTGCGCTATCACGGGCGATCAGAGCCGCGAACTCTTCGGGTGAGCTGCTTTCTGGGACCAGTCCGCCTTTCATGAGCCTCTCTCTGACCTCAGGGTCTTGCACCACGACTGCAATTTCGCGCGCGACGCGCTCAACGATCGCGCGTGGCGTACCTTTCGGGGCCATCATGCCAGCCCACGAGACCATGTTGAATCCTGGAAAACCAGCCTCTTCCATCGTTGGGATGTTGGGCTCAGTCGACCAACGCTGCGGTGAGCTAATCGCGATGGCTTTGAGTCGGCCTTCTTTCACGTGCGGCATGAACACGACCATTGAGCTAAAAACGAAAGCCACTTCGCCGCTCAGAATATCGGTGAGCACGAGCGCGCTGCCTTTATACGGGATGTGTTGCAAGGGGACGCTGCTACGTTGACTCAAGCTCGCACCCAGCATGTGCGCGCTAGAGCCCGTGCCACTTGAGGCATAGTTCAGTTTGCCTGGATTGCGACGACCATACTCTAGAAGCTCTTCAAGAGTATTTGCAGGAACGCGATTAGACACAAATAAAAAATTTGGTAGATCGGCCAGCTTACTAACCGGGATCAAATCCTCAGGTTGGTATGCCATCTTATGCAGATGGGGGTTCACAGCATAGGCTGCAAGAACACTCAAAAATGTATAACCGTCAGGCTCTGCTCGAGCGACGAACGCAGTCCCCACTGCGCTGTTCGCCCCGCCCTTGTTTTCGACAATGATCGTTTGGGCAAGACGTTGTCCAAGTTTTTCCATCATGATGCGGGTGATGGTATCGGTTGCAGCCCCCGGGGGGTAGGGTACGATGACTTTAATCGGTTTGTTGGGCCAGTTTGCCGTGCCTTGCGCATAAGCTGGCGCGCAGCCCACGCTCAATGCTACGAGAAGCAGGAGCACACTCCACACTAGGCTAGACGAGCTGAAAAAATGCTCGATTTGACCAACGATCTTAGGGACCGGTCGTGGCGCAAGCAGGGAGTGACTCAAGATTTGTCTCCGAAGTGAGGCTTTAAATGCCTCTTGTTATCGTTTGCTATCCTAAACGATCAACCCATAATCTGCAGTATTTTCTACGAGAAAAGAATAACTTAGTTCGATTGGTGTTGTTTCTTTCGCTGCGTTTTGGGTCCTGTTGCTGTGTGTGACGTGTGATTTCGTACGTTTGACGGAGCATTCACTAGGCATTTGCTTCTACCATTGCTAGTTTGCATAAGGGTTCGTCAAATTCACAGCCATTGCGTATTAAACTTCGAGACTCGTAGTTTCGTCAGGTCTATGCGAATTGACCGGCGTTCTTTTCTTAAGATTTCTTGAAGTATCGTCTTATGCGTAACCGCGTCACTCTGCTGTTTTTTGCTCTTCATCCAATATGCCATTAAAGGCCGTTTTTTTGATTCGCTTAGCGGTCTGTTTGGTGACGACTGGCGCGCTAGTGGGCTGTATCACCCTAGGGCCAGATTACAACGCTGAACGCGCTACCCAAGTACCTAACCAGCCACAAGAATGGCGGCCTCCGATTGCCCATGGTGGCGACCTTGCTTCGTTACAAGACTGGTGGCGTCAGTTCAACGACCCAACCTTGGTCGCTTTGATTGCTGCCGCCCAAGAGCAAAGCAACACCATGGCTCAGGCGGCTCTTAGAATCGCGCAAACTCGTGCTTTGCTGGTTGGGACGAATGCCGCTGCACTGCCTGTCGTCAACGGCACTGCCGCTGCCACGCGCGGTACCTTTCAGTTGGGCGGGCCCGTAGCATTGGCGACTATTAATCAAGCACAACTACAGTCCAGTTGGGAGCTTGATTTGTTTGGTGGTTTGGCGCGCGGTGGCGAGGCTGCCCAGGCTAGGTTAGAGGCGCAGGTTGCTAACTGGCATGACGCGCGCATTGCAGTTGCCGCGGATACCGCAAATCTGTATGTCAATTATCGGGCGTGTGAGCAGTTTGTGGCCTTAGCCTCAACAGACGCCACGTCTCGTGCCCGCACCGCTAGGCTCACCGAGCAATTGGCAGCGTCGGGGTTTCAGTCACCCGCCAACGCTGCGCTCGCGCGCGCCAGTGCTGCTGAAGGGCAAGGCCGCTCGGTGGCGCAACAAGCCGACTGTGATTTGGCGGTGAAAGCGTTGGTCGCGTTAACGGGCCTAGTTGAAGAGGATTTACGGCGACGCTTAGCGGCGCAGTCTAAGATATTGCCCAGGCCGTTGATGCCAACCGTACAGCAAGTGCCCGCGCAGGTGCTCTCGCAGCGTCCTGATCTCGCAGCGGCCGAGCGCGAGCTAGCCGCTGCCAGCGCCGATATCGGGGTTCGCGAGGCTGAGCGGTTTCCAAGACTGTCGCTGTTAGGAAGCATCGGTCCCTTAGATTTCAGCACAGCTAATCTGGCAATTAGTGCGACAACGTGGTCGATTGGCCCCTCGCTGACAATGCCTATCTTTGATGCAGGCCGCCGAGCAGCAAACGTTGACACGGCCAAAATTGCCTATCAAGCCGCCGAAGTCAATTACCGCAGTCAGGCGCGTCGCGCGGTACGCGAGGTTGAAGACGCCTTGATTCGCCTGAACAGTTTAGTGTTGCGCGATACCGAGGCCGAGATCGCCTCTAAAGGTTATCGCCAGTCTCTGACGGCGTCTGAAGAGAAATTCAAATTTGGTTTGGCGAGTATTTTGGATCTTGAAGAGGTCAGGCGGCTCTCGGTGAATGCCGATAATATTTTGGCCTCAGTGCGGCGTGATCGTGTCAATGCCATGATCGCGTTATATCGCGCAGTGGGTGGCGGCTGGACCCTGGCGAATTCGATGGCCTTGAATGGCCTTGCTCAGACGGCATTAAAAGACATGACTATAGGCAATTCAAAACCATGATATTCAAACCACGCTCTAGTTTCAACAAAGTTGTGTTGAGCGGTCTGTTGAGCCTGGCAAGCTTTGTCACATTGCCACACCTCGCGTGGGCCAGCCAAGACGCGCCTCGCGCCGGTTTAACCGTGACGGTGACTCGTGCTGTGCTCTCTCAAATCTCAGCAGTGATCACCGCCAATGGCAGCGTCGCAGCCTGGCAAGAGGCTTTGATCGGCGCGCAGGTCGGCGGATTGCGTATGGCTGAGGTGCTGGTCAACGTTGGCGATGTTGTGCAAAAAGATCAGGTGCTCGCGCGCTTTGCAACCGATACTGTGCTCGCTGACTTGGCTGTACAAAAAGCGCAGCAAGCCGAAGCTGCAGCCGCGTTGGCCGATGCAAAAGCCAATGCCGCACGTGCTCGTAGTCTAAAGAACTCGGGTGCCTTATCGGCACAGCAAATCAATCAATATTTGACGGCCGAGCAAACGGCGCAAGCCCGACTTGAGGCCACGACTGCTCACGTCACAGTGCAAGAGTTAAGACTGAAATACGCTGAAGTGCGTGCCCCTGACGAGGGTGTCATTTCAATGCGCCAAGCCACTGTGGGTTCGGTTGTTCCTCTAGGTACTGAGTTGTTCCGGATGGTGCGTCAGCAACGCCTCGAATGGCGTGCTGAGGTGACCTCTGAAGAGCTCGGTCAAATTAAAGTTGGGATGCCGGTCAGTGTGTTTCCTGCGAGTTTGCCTAAGGGCGCACCCGCCATGCTCGGTAAGGTTCGTGTGATTGGCCCAACCGTTGATCCGCAGGCTCGAACTGCCGTGGTCTTTGTTGACTTACCTAAGAATCCAAACGACGAGCCACCAGTGCGAGCCGGTATGTTTGCAAGTGGTCAGTTTCAATTGGGCGCTACACAAGGGTTGACCTTGCCGCAAGAATCCGTAGTGATGCGTGACGGGTTTAGCTATGTGTTTAAAGTTGGCGAGAACAAGCGCGTGGTGCAAACTAAGGTGAGCGTTGGGCGCCGCAGCGGCGCGCGAATCGAGGTGCTCACTGGCGTGACAGCTAACGAAAATATTGTTGAATCTGGGGCTGGCTTTTTAACCAACGATGATTTGGTTGCTGTTGCAGCGACGGCTCAGCCTAAATAGGCACTTAGATGAATTTTTCTGCCTTCTCGATTCGCAATCCTATCCCAGCGATCCTACTTTTCATTTTGCTGTCGATTGCAGGAGTCTTAGCTTTCAAAGCGATTGGTGTCCAAGACTTTCCGGACATTGAATTACCGATGGTCACCGTCGAGGCGCAATTGCCAGGTGCGGCACCTGCGACGCTTGAAACAGAGGTCGCGCGCAAGCTAGAAAATTCAATTGCCACCCTTCAAGGCATTAAAAATCATTACACCAAAATACTTGAAGGTGTTGTGGTGATTACCATTGAGTTCGTACTTGAAAAGGACCCAATGGAGGCGGTGAACGATGTGCGCGATGCCGTGGCGCGTGTGCGAGCTGAGTTACCTGCTGATGTGCGTGATCCAACGGTTGTGCGTGCGACAACAGCAGGTAAACCGTTGTTGACCTATGCGGTCACCTCTAAGCAAATCGACGAAGAGGCATTATCGTGGTTTGTGGATAACACCGTGGCTAAGCAGTTGCTGACGGTGAACGGCGTTGGCCGCGTCAAGCGCATGGGTGGTTTAACCCGCGAGGTGAGGGTCGAACTTGATGCAGCCCGGATGGCGGCGCTGAATGTGACGGCGGCTGAGGTTTCGCGTCGTTTACGGCAGATTCAACAAGAGGCACCGGGTGGGCGAGGGGACGTGGGCGGTGCCGAACAAGCCGTGCGCACCATCGCCACAGCGAGCACAGCAGACGATTTAGGTAAGCTAGATTTGTCGTTACAGGATGGACGAAGGGTTCGTCTCAATCAAATCGCAACGATTGTGGATACCACCGCAGAGCGTCGCTCGATGGCCTTGGTGAACGGTCAAACGGTCGTTGCTTTTGAAATCATGCGCAGCAAGGGCGCCAATGAAGTGACGTTGGCGCAAGAGGTTCGTCAGGTGATCAAAAACTTGCGACTCGCGCGTGCTGATATTCAAATCACAGAGCAAATCGATAACGTCCAAAAAACTGAAGAGAACTTCGAAGGCTCGATGCACTTGCTTTACGAAGGTGCGATTCTGGCGGTGATTGTCGTTTGGTATTTTTTACGTGACTGGCGTGCCACGATTGTGTCGGCTGCGGCCTTGCCTTTGTCGATTTTGCCGGCATTTTTAGGGATCTATTTGTTTGGCTTCACCCTGAATATGGTGACACTAACGTCTCTAGCCTTGGTGGTTGGTATTCTTGTCGATGATGCGATCGTTGAAGTTGAAAACATTGCGCGCCATCTGCGCATGGGTAAAACACCGTTTCAGGCTGCGCTTGAGGCGGCCGATGAAATTGGCCTAGCCGTCGTTGCAACGACATTTGCGTTGGTAGCTGTGTTTTTGCCGACCGCTTTCATGGCGGGGATTCCAGGAAAGTTTTTTAAACAATTTGGCTGGACCGCAGTACTCGCTATTTTAGCGTCGCTCTTGGTCGCACGTTTGCTGACTCCCATGATGGCTGCTTACTTGATGAAAGCAGTGCCCGAGTCAGCGCAAGAACCACCTGATGGTTGGGTGATGCGCAGTTACCTCAAATCAGTGAACTGGTGCTTGTCGCATCGGCTAGTGACACTTGTGTTGGCAACACTATTTTTTGTAGGATCCATTGCGCTAGTGCCGCTCTTGCCCAAAGGGTTTGTGCCGCCGGCGGATCGCAGTCAAACGCTAGTCAATATTGAGCGTGCACCTGGCAGCACCTTGCACGAGACCTATCTGGCGGCAGAGCGTGCGCGACTGAAGCTTGAGGCGATTCCTGAGGTGCTCAAAGTATTTAGCTCGGTCGGTGCCGGTGTGTCTGGCGATGCCTTTGCTCGAGGTTCTGCCGCCGAGGTACGCAAGGCCTCGTTGACGGTTACGCTGGTTCACCGTTCAGAGCGCAAAAAAAATCAGCAAGAGGTTGAAGCCGATATTCGAGCGTTGCTTGCGCGCGAACCCGGCGTCCGCATTACGGTTGGGCCACAAGATGTTGGAGTCAAAATGCAGATCGTTCTGCAGAGCGAGGATCCTCTTGCTTTGACAGCAGCTGCGCATGTCGTTGAAGGTGAACTGCGCGGCTTAAAAGGTGTTGGTAATGTGTTGTCGTCAGCGAGTTTGGTTCGCCCAGAATTGATCGTGCGACCAAATTTTGCTCGTGCGGCAGATCTAGGCGTGACTGCGCAAAGTATCGCTGAAACCTTGCGCGTTGCAACCAGTGGCGATTACGACATCAGTTTGCCAAAATTGACCCTGTCCGAAAGACAGGTTCCGATTCGGGTCAAGTTACCGGACGCTGCCCGCACTGATATTGATGCGCTGGCGCGCTTAACGGTGCCGGGTCGGTTTGGCCCTGTTTTATTGGGTAACGTGGCAACCTTAACGATGGATAGTGGGCCTGCGCAGATCGATCGTTTAAATCGTAGCCGCAATGTCGTGCTTGACGTCGAGTTGGGCTCGCGCCAGTTGGGTGAGGTCTATGCTGAGGCGATAGCCTTACCGGGTTTGCGAAACTTGCCCGCTGGTGTGCGACAGACTGAATTAGGTGATGCGAAAGAAATGCAGGCGCTGTTTGCGAGTTTTGGGCTGGCAATGGCGATTGGTTTGTTGTGCATTTATATGATTTTGGTTTTGTTGTTTCACGACTTCTTGCAGCCGATTACTATCTTGGGTGCCTTACCGCTTTCGATTGGGGGCGCTTTTGTTGCATTGCTGTTGACCGGAAAAAGTTTTTCAATGCCCTCGTTGATTGGTTTGATTATGTTGATGGGGATTGTGACCAAGAATTCAATTTTGCTAGTGGAGTATGCGATTGTGGCGAGGCGTGGTGGCATCTCACGCACCGAGGCCTTGATAGACGCCTGTCACAAGCGTGCACGCCCAATCGTGATGACAACGATCGCGATGATCGCTGGGATGTTTCCGATCGCGATTGGCTGGGGGTCAGATCCTAGCTTTCGTTCGCCCATGGCGATCGCGGTAATGGGTGGGTTGTTGACCTCAACCGTGCTAAGTTTATTAGTGATCCCCGCTATGTTCACTTACGTTGATGATCTTGCGGTTTGGTTGCAGAGAATCAAAGCGAAGGTGATGCGCAGCGCTTAACGAAGCGACTGCGCATTGTCTGTCTCTAAGCCTTTGCGCAGCGCTTAACGAAGGGCTCGAACTGAGTTGAGTTCTTTAGCCTTTGCGCATCGTGTAAAACACTGGTCCTTGCACCTGAAAATTTACCCAGCCCTTGCGTAACGCCATGAGGTTATAGGCGGCACCGAGTGGGATGTAGGGAACTTGGTCTAGCACCTGTAGTTGAATATCTTGGCAGAGTGCTTTACGTTGCTCAAGCGTTGGGGCGTAAAACCAAGCTGTGCGCAGTTTTTCAATGGTGGGGTTGGTGGGCCAGCCAAACCAAGCCTGTTTGCCGGTTCCTCGAATTCCTAGATTATTCGTCGGGTCGAGGTTGCTGGTGCCAGTCATGGCGGTGAATCCTACGTGCCAGCCGCCCAAGGCAGGGGGCTCTTGACTATTGCGGCGCTGCAGGTAGCTGCCCCAGTCCATTGAACGCAAGTCGACTTTCAAGCCCAGCTTTTTAAACAAGTCGGCAGTGACCAAGGCCGCCGCGTGATACTTGGGCGAATCGACTGGGTCAAGCAGCACGAGAGGTTCGCCCTTGTAGCCAGACTCTTTGATGAGCGAGCGGGCAAGGCCAAAATCACGCTTGCCTGTCAGTTTCTCTAATCCCGCCTTGGTGGCCATGGGCGTACCCGGCACCCAAACCCCGACCTGATCACTCCAGTATTCAGGAAAATCTGAGCCATTGGCTGCGGTCATGTATTCGGTTTGATTCACCACGGCAAGAATGGCACGACGCATCAGGACATTATCAAATGGTGGATGAAGGTGATTAAAACGCATGATTGAAATTGCTGGCAATGGGCTTTTAATCAGCGTAATCGCAGGGTCTTTACGTAAAGTTGGGATGAAGTCGTTATCGATCGATTCGATACCGTCCACCTCGTTGTTTTGTAGCGCAGCAACGGCAGTTGCGCGGTCATTGATAACTTGCCATTTGATCTCGGTGACATGCGCAATTTTTGGCCCTGCAGTATTGCTGACAGCCCCTTCGGTGCGAGGAACATAATCAGTGAATTTTTCGTAAACCACTTGTGAGCCAGAGACCCATTTATCAGCGATAAAACGATAAGGGCCGCTGCCAATCATTTCTTTCACTGGGACATTGTCGGGCGTTTTGGCCAGTCGTTCTGGCATGATCGAGGCTGACGCACCCGCAAGCGAGTACATCAGCAAAGGAAAGGGCTTGCTCAGGGTAATTTCGATGGTTTTGTCGTTGATGGCCTTGAGCTCAGTGATGAGGCCAAACAGGGTTTGCCCAAGCGGGTTGCGCTTGCCAAAGCGGATGATGCTCGCGACGACATCTTTTGCCGTGACGGACGCACCATCGTGAAATTTGAGTCCGTCACGTAAAGTGAGTTTCCAGGTCAAGTCATTGTTGTCTAACGTTTGACTGCCGACCATTTGAAGTTGAGGTTGGTAGTTTTCGTCTAAGCCATAAAGCGTGTCAAAGACCTGCAGCGCGTGACAAGCGGTAATGGTCGCAGTTGTGAACATCGGATCTAGCAAGGCGAGATCCGTTTCGGGCACCCAGCGTAATAGTGATTTGCCCGCTTGCGCGAAGCTCAGTGATGGTAACTGAGCAAGTCCAGCAGCGGCACCAGAACTAAGGATGAAGGTTCTGCGGTCCATAAGAGGGTCCTGTGAGTGACTGAAAAAATTAACGTGTGGGTGCTGAGCGTTTAAACCAAAGCAATGACAGGCAAAGCGCCAAGATCGTCAGGGCAAGCGAGGCCGCACCAAAGAGAGCAGTCACTTCAGTATCGCGTCTTTCAAGAGAAAATTTACTGGATAAATGGCGATAGACCTCTTTTAGATCTTGCGAATTACCGGCACGAAAAAATTCGCCCTCGGTGATTTTTGCCATCGCTTGTAGCGCTTGCTCGTCGACCCGTGCATAAAACGATGAGCCTTCAAAGCCCGGGATAAAACCATTGGGGGTTCCGAAGGCCACGGTGTAGACGCGAACACCTCGCTGCGCGGCTTGCTTGGCCGCAGCGAGCGGGTCGGGTCCGTTGGTACGTCGGCCATCCGAGAGAAGGATGATTGCACCGTTGGTATAGGATCCTGGAGGAACGGGTGGGGGGGCAGCGGTCGGTGGGGCAACAGGTTTACGCTCTGCTAATGGTTTGCTGCCCCAGCGCCCAAATTCATCGCCATAGATCGCTGCTTGTAGATCTACACCAGAGGTCGGTAGTAAGGTCGCAAGCGCGAGCAGCAGTCCGCTACCCGTCGCGGTGCCGCGTTGCAGTTGAAAGCGATCCACTGAGGCGACTAAGGCTTCGCGCTCGTCCGTGATTTGTTGCACGACTTGCGCCGTGCCAGCAAAAGAGACAACACCGACGCGAATATTGTTAGGAAGCTCGCGTAAAAACTCTTTGACAGTTGCCTGCGCGGCTTGAATCCGGTTGGGCTCAACGTCTTCGGCCAGCATGCTGCGTGAGACGTCTACCGCAAGCACTAGGGTCATGTAGTCAGCAGGTAACGTGACTTGCGCGGTGGGCCTGGCAACACCGATTACGGCAGCGCTCAAAGCTAGCCATAATAACGCCGGAGGAGTGTGGCGGCGCCAGCTGTTACGCGGGCCAAGCGCTTGGCGAATGATGGTGAGGTTCGGATACGTATAGGCAAAGCGATGTTTGCGCTTAAGTAGCCAAAGATAGATCAAGGGCAGCGCAAGCACTAAAGCAAAACACCATAAAAAGTGTGGCCAAATAAAGTGCATGAAAGCATCAGTAGAGTTATGATGAATCATCACTTTATCACCGCTTGGCGGGATTGGGTTATTTATGAAACGGGCCGCGCTCTATAGCCGTCGTTCAGTCTCAGGTCAAAAAAATCCTGAGGGGTCGGCTGTGGTTGGCGAGTCTGCTGCTCCTAGCGGGCTAGAGTTTAAAGCTTCTAGGATGCGTCAGCTGTACGAGCGACTGGGATGGCTTGCCCTGGGGGCCTTGTTTAGCTTGTCGATGCTGTTCGTCTACGACTATTTTCAACCGGCCCGTACTGAGTTGACGCAAGAGCAGATTGACGCTGCTGTCTTGCACACCCTGGCAACCAAAGAATTACCTGCACGTGCGGCTAGGGCGGCCGCGCTCATCGCACCTTCGATCGTTCGTATTCGTGGTGACATCCTTGAGGCGAAAGGCACGCAGGTGGGTGACGATGACTTTGGCGTCGGGACTGGCGTGGTCATCAAAGACGATGGCACGATTTTGACTAATCTGCACGTCGTCGCCTCGGCGCCGCGACTCGTCGTGACTTTTGCCGATGGTTTGGAATCGCCTGCGGTGATCGTTTCTGCCCAGCGCGACAAAGACTTGGCTGTATTGAAGCCGTTAAATATCCCTGATGATTTGCAGCCTGCCACCCTCGGCTCAAGCCAAAATCTGAGCCCGGGCGACGACGTGGTGGCAGTGGGTTTCCCTTTTGGCTTAGGCGCCTCGGTGTCGGCGGGGGTAGTTTCTGGTTTAAATCGCACGTTTAAACCAGCAGAAGGCCCACCGCTTACCGGTTTGATTCAGTTTGACGCAGCTGCTAATCCTGGCAACTCCGGCGGCCCCTTGGTGAACATGGCTGGCGAAGTGCTAGGGATTGTGACGGCTATTTTGAATCCAACGAGTGTCAGAACATTTATTGGAATCGGCTTTGCCATCACGATAGAGAGTGCGGGGACGGCTTTGGGCATGCCTCCGTTTTAGTGGTTAGGTCATGAATAACGAGAAACCGAGATGAATAGTGATCCTCAAGCGTGGAATCGTGGTCAATCACCGCAACCTGTTCAAGAGACAGCCGTCTTAATGGAACGAGTGCTGTACGAAGTCAAGCGTATGGTGGTGGGGCAAGACCAGTTTTTAGAGCGGATGTTAGTTGCGATTTTGGCGCAAGGTCACTTGTTAATCGAGGGCGTGCCGGGGTTGGCCAAAACCTTGACGGTCAATACCTTGGCCAAAGCCATACAAGGTACGTTTAAGCGGATTCAATTTACGCCCGACCTGCTGCCCGCAGATTTAGTCGGTACGCAAATTTATAACCAAAGAACAAGTGAGTTTAGTACGGTGCTGGGGCCTGTCTTTGCCAATCTTGTGTTGGCAGATGAGATTAATCGGGCGCCGGCCAAGGTACAAAGCGCTTTGCTTGAGGTGATGCAAGAAAGGCAAGTCACGATTGCCGGGCAGACCCATAAGGTGCCGTCGCCATTTTTGGTGATGGCAACGCAAAATCCGATTGAGACTGAGGGCACTTATCCGTTGCCCGAAGCTCAAGTTGATCGCTTCATGATGAAAGTGTTGGTGGGCTACCCCAAAGAAGAAGAAGAGTTTGTGATTGTGCAGCGAGTGATTGGGCCGGCAATTGCAATCGGCGCTGTCGCTACCACCGAGCAAATCGCAGCGTTGCAGTCGCAATCGCGTCAAGGCTACGTTGACCCGGGTTTGATTCAATATGCCGTCAAGCTTGTTGCAGCGACGCGAGATCCGGCTCGCTTTGGTTTGCCCGATCTCGCGCGTTACCTGACGTTTGGTGCGAGTCCGCGCGCGACCATCGGTTTAATTGAAGGTGCACGCGCCTTGGCGTTTTTGCGCGGACGTGGTTATGCGTTACCGCAAGACGTTGTAGATTTGGTGCCCGATGTCTTACGCCATCGTCTGGTGTTGTCGTACGAGGCTTTATCAGAAGGATTATCGGCAGATCAGTTGATTGAGAAGATATTACGTACGGTGCCTGTCCCGGATAAGCCACTCGATAGTCATGTTCGCGTTTCTTAAACGTTTCAAGCGTCAGTCCACTGCGGCGTCAGGCATGACGCGTGCCCGCGGTGTCTCTGGTGAGGCACTGCGAGCGTCTCATGATGCAGGTGTTGTGCTTGCCCCCGAAGCGCTGCTTAGGCAACTTGAGTGGACGGTGATTCGTCGGTTGGACGGCCAACTGCAAGGCGACTATCGCACGCTCTTTCGTGGGGCCGGTTTGATGCTCGCCGATTTGCGAGAGTATCAAGCGCACGACGACGTTCGCCATATTGATTGGAACGTGACAGCTAGAATGCAAACGCCTTATGTGCGTGAGCATCAAGAAGATCGAGAAATGACAGCGTGGTTTGTGGTGGATTTATCGGGTTCGATTGACTTTGGCTCTGGGGCAGTGAGTAAGCGAAGCTTGGCGCTTGAATGCGTTGGCGTGCTGTCACGATTGCTGACGCAACACGGCAATCGTATTGGCGCGCTGCTGTATACCGGTGCCGGAGGACATGCAAACGTTTTTATCCCTGCCCGCTCAGGTAGGCGACAGGTACTCCATGTCTTAGAGCGTATGACACGGGCTGAGTCGGTCAAACAGACACAAGAAACCGATTTAGGCAAGCTCTTGACCGATGCGCAGTCGATGTTGAAGCGTCGCTCAACTGTTTTTGTGTTGTCTGATTTTTTAAGCCAACCCGGCTGGGATCGTGCCTTGAATCAACTGGCGCGTCGTCATGAGGTTGTTGCGATTCGCTTGTTCGATCCGATTGAGGCAGTCTTGCCTAACAATGGCTTGTTGGTGATGCAAGATGCTGAGACGGGTGAGCAGATTTTTGTTGACTCGCACGATAAGGCTTTTCGTCAGCGCTTTGCCGACCAGGCCCAGGCGCGCGAACAACAGTTACGCGACTGTTTTGCAAATGCCGGTGTTGATTGTCTAGAGCTACAAACCAATGAACCCATTGATCAGGCCCTTGTCCGTTTTACGCGCCTGCGTAAACGCAGAAGCCAGTTAGCCACAGGTGCCTCTGCCGGCACTGTACCGAGTCACTGAGCCGATGTTGTCTTTGAACTCCTTAACGCTACTTTGGCCCTCGCTGCTATGGGTCTTCGCTGGGTTGCCTGTGTTGATTGGCGGCTATGTTTGGCTCTGTCGTTCGCAAACTTGGTCGCGGTATGGTTATGCGGTGTTGATGCTGTGTGGGATCAGCCTTGTGATGTTTGCGTTGGCACGGCCGCGCGCGGTGTTGTTGTTGCCTGGTCGCTTGGATACGGTGATGTTGGCAATTGATACGTCTGGAAGTATGCGAGCCACCGATGTGCAGCCGAGTCGAATTGAAGCTGCGCAGGCTGCAGTGCGCACGTTTATTGCCGAGCAGCCCTCTCAGGTCAAAGTTGGCATCGTCACTGTGGCAAGTACCGCTGCCGTGGCACAAGCCCCGACGGTGAGCCGTGATGAGCTCTATCAGGCAATCGAAGCGTTGCCTTTGCAAACAGGTTCTGCGTTGGGGAGTGGAATTTTAATTGCTCTTGCGCAATTATTACCAGGTTCGGGTATTGAAGTTGAAAAGCTTCTCACTGAAGCAGATCGTCCGCCACCCAAAGATACGGGCAAGCCCTTGAGCCCTGATCCAAAAGGCTCAACTCAGATTAAGCTTGAGCCAGGGTCAAATAAAGCCCTTGCGATTGTGTTGATTTCAGATGGGCAAAGTAATATGGGTCCTGATGTTCTAAAGATGGCTCAACTCGCAGCAGACCACGGCGTGCGAGTCTATACCGTGGGCGTGGGTACACCAGAAGGCGTGGTATTGAAGGCGCAGGGTTTGTCAATGCGAGTCAAGCTTGATGAGTCGGTACTTAAAAAAATTGCTGATATCACCTTGGCTGATTACTACCGCGCGACCAACGCGATTGATTTGAAAAAAGTCTACGCTGCACTGGCGACGACAATACGTCTAGAGAAACATCAAACTACCGAGGTGACGGCGTTGTTTTTAGGATTGGGTGCGCTGCTGATACTGCTCGCTGGTTTTTTCTCTTTGCGACGTGACGCACGCATAATGTAAGGATAAGCGGTCGTGCGAGCGAGCGCTTGTGCAGCCTGAAATGGGTAACGCAATGACAGCGCGCCTTGGTATGCACCTGCAACGCATTGCCTGATATTCTGGCAATGCACTAGAACCGCTCTAGTGATGCCCAGACTATCGTTTTAGTAGCCAGCGATCGTTTGCATAACTGACGCGCTGTTCTTCAACCAGCTTTTGCAGATGAGCAAACAAAGAGCGCATTGCCACCTTATGTAATTTTTCTGCCGTGTCTTTATAAGCAACTGGCACGAGTTCTTCAAGCGTTACCGGTTGCTCAAAGGTTTTAAGCGCAGCCACAACTTTATTTTCGCGATCTTGACGATGAATCAAGACTCGGTCGACGGCATCCTTGGGCTTATCCATCAAGAACCCGTGCCCCGGTGCCAGAAAATCAATCTGCTCTTCTTGTAGCAGGCGCAGTGAGGCAAGGTATGTCGCCATGTTGCCGTCTGGTGGACTGATGACAACGGTTGAGCCTTGCATGAGATGGTCACCGGTAAACATCAGGTGTTCGGTTTCGTGCAGGTAACAGACTTGATTCGAGGCGTGCCCAGGCACGTGGATCACGCGCAGATCTGCCCCCCCAACTCGCAGTCGCTGGTGATGAGTCACGATGACGTCAGGCACAAAGGTTTGATCTTGATTCGGGTAGGGTGGTGGGGGCATGCCAAACAATGTTGCGCCGGTTCGCGCCTTAAGCTCTAGCGCTGCCGGTGAGTGATCAAGATGTGTGTGCGTACATAAAATCCATTTAATGGGCCCGCGCGCGGCTTTGATCAGCGCATCGATGTGCTCGGTAAGAGGTGGGCCCGGATCGATCACGGCGATGCCTGTCTCTTGAGTGCCGATGAGATACGAGTTTGTTCCTGGACCCGTCATCATGCCTGGGTTGGCTGCGGTGAGGCGCAGTACGTTCGGTGCAATCTCTACAGGGATACCAGGTTCAATATATGTTTTTGCAGTGCCTGCGCCCTGGGGATCGATTTTTCCGATTTCTGCGTAGGCATAATCGCTCGCGACGAGTATTTCAGGCTGGCCGTTTCTTCCTGTGCCTATGCGCGGCGTCATCAGTTGCTTGGGCTTAGGCTCGCGCGCGTGGTCGAGAAGGTCTTGTACGGTGGCAAAACGCGAAAGGCTTTCTAGCGTCTTAATCGTTGGAAACATCAAATCGATTTCACCTAAGCGACTTTTTTCGATCGCATCGGCGGGGCGCACCCATCTTTGCCCACGGTCTCGTAGTCATCTTGTTTGGCAATTTGCCCGACCGGCGCTTGCGCCACAAAAAAACGGGTGTCGTAACGCTTAGGGCGCCCAGGCATCGTGATCCAATGGCTGAAGTAGGCGATTTTGTCGGTCGCTACACGAAATTGCTCGGCTTTGAGTACATCGACAAAGGTGATTTTATTTTCAGCGAGTGCAGTGCGTAGGTCAGACAAACGCAGTGCCTCATGTTCGTTAAGCTGCACCAACTCATCATCGTGTCGATAGCCGAGCAACAGTCCTGATTCTTCAAAGCACTCACGAATGGCGGCAATCCAATAGGCCAGCCCACCTTTTTCAATGCCAAGTGTGTTGCTGGCCAGATCATCGGTTAAGCCGACACAGAGAGAAGCGATCTCTTCGTGATGGTCGGTCGGGTCGATCCCGCCACCCGGGAAAACATGCATCCCCTTGGCAAAGGCGACCTCTGTTGTGCGCTGCATCATAAAGACTTCAATGCCGTCGCTTGTGTCACGTGCGAGGATCACGGTGGCTGCAGGACGGGGCACGACGATGGGTGGATTCACTAGTGTCTCACTTCGGTTGTCTGAAGGGCGGTATTTTGTTGGTAGATATATTAGCTGAAGCCCGCCTTGAGGGTTTGGTTTGAAGCGGGACTTGCAAACAAAGCCTACCTTGATTCAACGGTTTGAGGTGAGCCTGACAAACAAGTTAGACTCTCAGTGTTGAAAAAAACAAAAAATGGAGACGCTCATTATGCTGAAGCAACGGTTCGTTTCGTTCTTGCTCTTGTGTTGTGCCGGTATGGCCGCACAAGCCGCCGACTATCCAGTTAAACAAATCCGTCTTGTGGTGCCTTTTGCTGCAGGTGGCAATACGGATATCGCGGCACGCCTATTGGCAACCGGGCTCACGACCGAGCTTAAACAGCCGGTTTATGTTGAAAATAAAGCAGGTGCCGGTACGGCCATCGGCACTGAAGAGGTTGCGCGTAGCCCTGCTGATGGCTACACACTTTTGTTTACAACCGTTGGCCTTGCAGTGAACCCGAGTTTGTACAAAAACCTGCGCTACGACGCCAAGCGAGACTTTGCCCCGGTTGCGCACGTGGTAAGTTCCTCGCCCGTGATCTTGATGCACCCGTCTGTCCCTGCAGCGAATCTAGCAGAGTTTGTGGCTTACGCAAAAGCGAAAGGGCCGTTGTCGTATGGTTCAGCTGGCGTCGGCAGCGCCATGCATCTACATGCTGAGCAGTTTCGCATTGAAACCGGTCTGACTGTAACGCACGTACCCTATCGCGGTGAAGGCCCGGCCTTGGTTGACCTGTTGGCTGGTCGCACTCAATTTCACTTTGGTTCGATCTCGAGTGCATCGCAATACATTGAATCGGGTGCGCTAAAGGCATTAGCCTTTGTGTCGTCAAAGCGCTCGCCACTCTTGCCGAAGGTGCCTACGGCAATTGAGGCAGGAGTCCCTGGGTTTGTGACCTCAACGTGGGGGGTGATTTTAGTGCCAGCGGGCACTTCGCCTGAAATCATTCAGACCTTGAATAAAGCGATTAATCGCGTGATCGCAGTCCCTGCAAATTTTGCCCGTTTTATCGAACTAGGTTTTGAACCACTGACCAACTCAACACCTGCCTCGACCGCACAATTCATTGATGCGGAGACGCAGTATTGGGCGACCTTGATTAAAAAGTTAGGCATCACGGCTGAATAGCGCAAGACAAAGGTAAATCTCGTTAAGGGTATGCCAAGTCATTGGTGTCGCTTCTTAAAGGTATGCCTAGTGAACGATGTATCTCATTAGCGGCAGGATAAGTATGCCGAAGACGTTTATTGGAGAATATAGTGCAGACGACCGGACAGCAGTTAGTATCTTTTTTAGAAGCCAATGGAGTTGATAGAGTATTTTGTGTACCCGGTGAGAGCTTCTTGCCCCTGCTTGACGCCTTAGGCGCGAGCAAGATCGATACCATCACTGCGCGGCATGAGAGCTCGGCAGGCTTTATGGCAATGGCCGATGGTCGACTCACAGGTCGGCCCGGCGTGTTTATGGTGAGTCGCGGGCCCGGTGCGACCAACGCCTCGATTGCGGTGCATAGCGCGCAACAAGACGGTACGCCGTTAATCTTGATGATTGGTCAGGGCGAGCGCCAGCATGTGGGGCGAGATAGTTTTCAAGAAATCGATTACTCAAAAATGTTTGGTAGCATTGCGAAATGGGTTTACGAAATCAATGACCCGACGCGTGTGCCTGAAGTCATGGCGCGTGCTTTCTCGGTGGCGATGAGTGGTACACCAGGCCCCGTGGTGATTTCTTTGCCTGAAGATATTTTGCCGATCGAGCTACCCGACGTGAAGGCACGTGCCTCCGTGGTGGCGAGTAGTGCGCCAACGCCCATGGCGATACAGCGTGTATTAGAACTGTTAGCAAAGGCCGAACGCCCCTTGCTTCTGGCGGGTGGCGAATTTGCAACCGATGAGCAACGTGCGGCGCTGCGCGCAGCCGCTGAAAAGCACAATATTCCAGTTGTGATTGGTTTTCGTCGCCACGGCGTGTTTGCGTCCGATCATCCACTTTACGCCGGCGACATCGGAACGGGTACCTCTGCCACGCAAGTCAAAGCGTTTGAAAAAGCGGATTTATTGTTAGCGATTGGCACGCGCCTGTCTGACTGGGGTACCCTGAATTACAGATTTCCAACGCCGCCTTGGCCAAATCAAACACTCGTTCATGCGTGCGCAGATGTCACGATGATCGGTAAGAACTTTCAGCCAGAAGTTGGAATGGTGTGTCACGGTGCAGAATTTATTCGTGAGTTCGCTTTGCAAGCTGTGGTGCCAGAGAAAAAAGATCGCAGTGCGTGGATTAATGAGTTGCATGGTTATGCGCAAACGCAGGCGGTATGGAAAAACATCAAAGCGCCTGACGGTGTCGCCTTTGGTAATGTCGTGCGCGCCTTAGGTGAACTGACCCCCGATGCCACAAGCATTGTCCCCGATGCAGGGATCTCTGCTGCGTTGGCTTATAAATTCTTTCCGTTTACGGGTAAGCGCAAACTGTATTCGACGATGTCTGGTGTGATGGGGTATGGCGTGCCTGGCGCAGTGGCGATCGCCATGCGCGAGACTGACCGCACTGTGGTGTGTTTGGTGGGGGATGGTGGTTTTATGATGACAGGCAATGAACTTGCCGTCGCCGTAGAGCGCAAGTTACCACTTAAGATCTTTTTGTCTAACAATCGTAGTTTAGGGACGATTCGTCTACATCAAGAGCGCATGTATCCAGGGCGTTCGCACGCGACCGATCTCAGTGGGCCAGACTTTTCGAAGTTAGCGCAAGCTTTTGGCTGCGCAACCTTGCTGATTGAAAAGGATGAAGATATCGAACCTATGATTCGAGCAGCGTTGGCAGCAACGGGCCCTGTCTTTGTTGAGGTTAATGCAAGCCTGTCGGCGATTTTGCCAAAAACTTGAGCTGAGTAAAAACTTGAGCTGAGGGTCGTGATCCTGTTCTAGATGGCTGTCAGACACTATTCAGCGAGCTCAATTGGGCTTGTTTATACATCCTAACTCTCGCGTCAGACGAGAGTCACAATAAGATCTACAGGGGCGACACAATGGCGACGAAAGAAGTAGGTTCGGTCAATACAACACCAGACACTGAGTTTTCAGATGGGCTGATTGGGTTTTGTCGAACGTTGCGTGCGCAGCCGCTTGCCGCCGAGACAGTACGGCGCTCAACCGATGCGATCACTGATACCTTAGCTTGTATGGTGCTTGGGGTCGGTCAAGCGCTCGAACCTAAGTTGCGTCGTGCACTCGTTTCTAATCAGCCGCTTAAACAAATGCTGGCACAATTTGCACCCGCCGCCTTGCGGGTCAGTTCAACCGATGCACAAGGGTCTGCCGCGTTGTATCTTGGTACGCTAGCGCATGCTGCGGATTTTGATGACATCAGTCATCCAGCGTATTGCCATGCGACGGCGTTGCTGTTGCCGGCACTCTTGATTCGTGGTGCTGCCTTGGGTGTGAGTGGCGAAGACTTGATTCGCGCGCATGTGGTGGGTATCGAAACGCTTGGTCAACTTGGCCGTCGTTTAAACACTGCGCACTACGAACGCGGTTGGCATACCACGGGTACCTTTGGTGCCATCGGTGCCACCGCAGCGTTAGCGTTTCTTGAAAAATTCACCGATGAGCAGATGCGTGGTGCCCTGGGTGTGAGTGCATCGCTTGCCAGTGGTGTGCGACAAAATTTTGGCACCATGACCAAACCGCTGCATGCTGGCCTGGCGGCACGTTCGGCGATCTTAGCGACTCGGTTAGCTGAACAGGATTTCACCTGTGCGCCTGATGCGATCGAAGGTAAATTTGGCTTTATGAAGGTGTTTGGTGGTGCGGCACCAGCGAGTTACGCCAAAGCTTGGGGGCAGCCGCTAGAAATTTTGACTGAGACCGGGATTGGCTTAAAAGCGTACCCCTGCTGCGCGGCCACGCATCCAGCGATTGATGCCACACGTGCCTTACGTGAAACACTCAGCGGCAGTTCTGTTGAAGATATCGAATCCATGCGGGTAGGGGCTTCACGCTTTGCTATGCAGCCCTTGATTTACGACATCCCGACTACAGGCTTGGAGGGTAAGTTCAGTATGCGCTACTGCATCGCGTCGGCGATGATTGATGGTGCGGTCAAGATCGGAACGTTCGAACCTGATCAAATCAAGCGCCCAGCGATCGAGCGCTTAATGACAAAAATTACGGTTGAAATTGACCCTCTTGTCGCAGATGATCACGAATTTGCTGCGATCGTTGACCTTAAATTGAAGTCTGGTCGTGAAGAATCAATACGTATCGATGTGGCCAGTGGTAAGCCGGGTAATTGGTTGAGTGAAACCCTGTTGAAAGAAAAATTCTTTGATTGCCTGGGTACCCATCGGCTCAATAGCCAAGCTGGGCAGGTACTGTATGAAACAGCGCAGCAGCTTGCGAGTCAGAGTTCGATTGAGTCGCTCTATCAATCCTTGCTGCAAACCTTGGGTGAAGGGACTGTCAGTTAGGCCTGCCGCTGTCTCACTAAACTTATTCAATATTACTTTTGCAAAAGGTCATCATGTATTTGCAAGATATCGCTCGTGTGATTCGAAGTAAAAATGCCGGGCCGCGCTGCACGACGTTAGACATCATGTTCAATAGTGATGAAGACTACAACCGAGTGATTCAATCCAAGGTGATTAATCAAGCCTTGATTGCCAAGTTGTATGACATGCCGGCGGATCAGGTAAATATCATCGAGTACCCGATGTCGCGCGCTCTTAAAATTGCGATCCCCCGAAAAATCACAGCGGGCGATCCAGGCGATCGTGATGTGTACGGCGCCCAACAGCACGCGCGCTTGTTTAAGGTTGAGATTGTATGAGTGCAACCGGACGCATCTTAAAAGAGTTCGCTGGTCTTAAAACGCGCCGCCCGTTGAAATTGCTGGGCGCCTCAGGTCAGCTTGGCTATGGCATCCCAACACCTGCATTTCAGGCAGGCCTTGAGCGTAAGCCTGATTTGATTGGCTGTGACATGGGTTCTATTGATATTGGCCCGTATTATCTTGGCAGTGGCAATATGGCGACGGCTCGCGAATCCACCAAGCGCGATCTGCGCAAGGTGCTGATCGCGGCGCGCTTGCACGATATCCCTTTGGTAATTGGATCAGCAGGCTCGGCGGGCGGTGCGCCGCATTTAGAGCAGACGCTTGCAATTGTGCGTGAAATCGCCAAAGAAGAGGGCTTGCATTTTCGTTTGGGTGTGATTGCGGGTGATATTCCTAAAGACATTATCATCGATGCGATACGTGCGCAGGGTATGGTTGGCATCGATGGTATGCCCGCGTTAACCGAAGACGACGTATTGGGTGCCGCCCACATCGTTGGGCAGATGGGGATGAGCTCGTTTGAGCAAGCCTTCAAAGCTGATATTGATGTCTTGATTACAGGTCGTGCCTGTGACACCGCAATTTTCTCGACCTTGCCTGTGATGCTTGGTTTTCCGATCGGTTTGTCTGTGCATTTGGCCAAGATCATCGAGTGCGCGTCGTTATGCTGTTTGCCCGGCGGGCGCGATTCAATTCTTGCCACGCTAGACGATGAGGGCTTTGTGCTTGAAAGTATGGCGCTCCAGCGGCGTGCCACGCCAACCTCAGTGGCCGCGCACAGCCTGTATGAGCAGAATGACCCTTATGTGATCATCGAGCCCGAAGGGCGTGCAGTCTTGCATGAAGCAAAATACGAACAAATCGACGATCGTCGCACGCGCATTAGCGGTGCGCAGTGGCTTGAAGCCCCCCAGATTACGATCAAAATCGAAGGCTCAACGCGCGTCGGTGAACGTGCCATTTTGCTATGTGGTGCGGCCGATCCGATTTTTATCAAAAATCACGAAGAGATTTTGCGCGATGTGACAAAGGTGGTTCGCGATTTAGTGTGTGAAGACGCGCCTGAAGATTACACCCTGTTCTGGCGCGTTTTTGGCGTAAACGGTGTGACGGATCCCTTGCCGGATGCGGTGACGCCGAGTGAGATCTGCATGACGATTGAATGTATTGCGCCTACCACCGCGCGTGCGTCTGAAGTGGTGCGCACAATGAAGCAGTACTTGTTACATTTTGGGTATGAGGGGCGTTTATCGACGGGGGGCAATCTCGCTTTTGCCTTTACCCCGCCTGAGATTTCAGTTGGCACAGCGTACAAGTTCAGCGTGTATCACATCATGACGACTGCGCGTTTAAGTGAATTATTTCAATTGAAGATTGAAGAGTTGTAGGTGGGGCGCCGGTCTATCTCAAATGTTGGCGACAATACCAACCCAGAATAGTCTGTCAGTCCCAACATCGACATCATACTTTTGCAAGAAACGCAGTGTGCCATCGTCTTGAATGCGAAAGACAGAGAGCCCGCCGGGTACGTGTTGAATCGCTCCGTTGACCAGAGCATCGCGGGCAATCATGCAGCCTGCAATCAGAATCGTGCCACTGGGGTCGATCGAAAATGTGCGAACGTGCATACCACGCGTATCTTCAGTGTGAATCAGGGTTGGTTCACCGGTGCGGGCGTGAATTGAAAAGGTGCTGATTGTATTTTCAGCAGCATTGAATATTTTCGTTCCGTTGTGATCAATGGTTCCATCGGCACGATTTGAAACATACACAAACTTACCATTCGGATGCACATGAATGGCGCCCACCAACTGGCGAGGCTTGAGTAACTCGGGCTGCGCGAGCGTAGTCTTGCGCCACAGGGGGCCAACGACTGTTTTGCCGAGTTCAAAAAAAGCGATTTGATTTTGACGCTCGATCGATAGGTACATCCAGGGTTTTGTTGGATGAAAGTCTACATGCCGAGGGCCAAATTCGTATCCTGCATTTGGAATGAGTTTCTGACGATGCGTCAGGATACCGTCGGCATAGTCAAAGATTTCGAGCGAACCTGGTAACTCTGGATTGCCGTGCTCAGGATCGTTACCGCGTACTGGCAAGACGACACTGTGATTATCGGGGGTTACAACAATTTGATGCGCGCAAGCACCTAGATCAAAAGCATGTTGTTTAACCTCTTCACCAATTGATCCATCCCTTTTGATGCGATGTGTGCTGAGAGAGCTCGGGTCGTTATAGGCTAGCAAAATGTGCTGCGAAGTGCGATCGCTTGTGATGTGCACAGGACGAGAGCGTAGCGGTGTTGGAAGACCTTCTAGTTTTAACGAACCGTCGCTTTGAATGGCCAACGCGCAAACAAAATGTTGAGTTCCAGCCTTGCCAGGTCCGCCATCGCTACAGGCTGCATATAGAATCGGCTTGGTGGCGTGCCTCCAAGCGTATTGAAGGCCGGCAGGTAGCGCAAGCGCGCTGCGCTCGGTTAGAGAGCCATCGCTAATGTTTAAACTGTATTGGCTGAGATGCGCGCCTACTGCCGCATAGACAAAGAATGCATTCATGATACTTTTACAATATTCAGTTGACGGCAATGCCCGCTTTCTTGACAATCGGTGGCCACTGTTTGAGTTCGCGTGCAACCAGTTCATCGACGTAGCTGCCCGGCTTTGCAATGATTCTGACGCCGTCAGCCGTTAGTCGTTCAACGATTTGCGGATCTTGTAAGGTGCGAACAAAGGCTTTCTCTAGAGTTTGTACAACATTCTTAGGTGTTCCGGCGGGTGCAAGCACCGCCATCCAGAAGGTGGTTTCAAATCCTGGAAAACCAAGTTCGGCAACCGTCGGCAAGTCTGGAATTTGCGGCATACGCTCTACACTGGTTACCGCGAGCGGGATGATTTTACCTGCCTTGATTTGTACAGCAGAAGTCGGAAAGGCATCAACCTTGAATTGATAGACCCCTCCCAATAAATCGATCATGGCAGGCCCTGCTCCTTTGTATGGGACATGTACCATTTCAATTCCTGCGCGGTCGATAAACAACTCGGTGGCAAGATGAGGAAATGTGCCGGAGCCCGCGGTCCCATAGTGCATCGGTGGTGACGTTTTTTTTGCGAGTGCAATAAATTCTGGCAAGGTCTTGGCTGGAACCGAGGGATGAATAACAACCAAACCGGGTGTATCCCCAACCATGATGACGGACGTAAAGCTTTTGACTGAATCGTATCCAAGAGATTTGTAGATTGAGGGGTTGGCAGTGTGTGAATTAGTCGCCATCAATAAGGTGTACCCATCCGCAGGAGCTGACGCAACGATCTGAGTACCGATCGTCGCACCGGCGCCACCTTTGTTTTCGATGACGACGGTCTGGCCTAGTGCTTCGCCAAGTTTTTGAGAAATTCGTCTTGCAACGACATCAGTGGTACCGTTTGGTGGGAAAGGCACAATTAAATGTATTGATTTTTCAGGAAAAGCTGCTTGCGTTGTGAAGCCGATGCACAGTAACGCTGAAGCGATGGCCAGTTGTATACTTTTTAGAAGCTGCATGTTGTTCTCCTTTATTGATGACATCGACTGAATCAACGTATTTTTTGTTTCTTAATAGCTTTCTTTAATTGTTATGTTCATTACGCTATATTTTTTTTGATTGTATACAACAACGTTCGTTATACCTACAATCAAATAAAAATAAACTTAACGAGGTGACAAAAATGAGTCCGATCAATACCGTCAGCGGCAAACTTGCAGATTTTATTTGCAACCTGCAGATTGAGCAGCTACCCAAGAGTGTCATTGAAAGAACAAAGACGCGTCTCTTGGACTGCCTCGCAACAGGCTTAGCGGCGCATGGTTTGCATGTGCCCAGTGTCGTGTTGGCGTTTACAGAGGGCGGTGTTGGGCCTGCGAGTGTCATCGGCTATCAGAAATCATTGCCGATTGTGGATGCCGCTTTTGTGAACGCAACGCTGATCAATGGTCGAAGCCAAGATGACTTTATGCAGAAGTCCCATCCGGGAGCCTTGACGATCCCGGCCGCGTTGGGGTTCGCGCAAGCGTTCAAGCGTGGCGGTGCCGATGTGCTGGTGGGCATGGTGGCGGGGTATGAGGTAGTTGGGCGAATGTATATGGGTGCGCCTGGCATGTTGCCAAAATTTCGAGCATCGGGTGTCGCTGGTACGGTTGGGGCAGCTGCAACAGCTGCCAAAATGCTAAGACTGGACTCGACGTTGATGATGAATGCGTTGGGTTGTTCTGCTGTGTTTGCTCACGGCTTTGGACAAGGATTTTTTGCTGGCACCAACGAAGTGAAGCTCAACGTCGGAATGGCTAGTCGGAACGGCGTGACTGCGGCATTGCTTGCGAAGCACGGTGCTACAGCTTCTGCGCTCGCGTTTGAGGGTGAGGCGGGTTACTTCCGGGCCTTCGACGGTTCACTTGAGCATGCTGAAGCAGCAACCCGAGGCTTGGGTGAAAGTTATCTGATTGAAGAAACCGTTTATAAAGAATGCCCTGTTTGTATTTTTACACAGACTCCGATTGCGTTAGCTCGTACCCTTGCCGCAAAGATTGATCTGAATAAAATTCAAAAAGTGATAGTGACATCTCCTGAACTCACACATACCAATCCTGGCTTTACGAATGTTGCGCCCTATCAGACCCATCTTCAGGCAGTCGTGAGTGCAAGATTTTGTACCGCAGCGGCTTTGTTAGGACGTCCGGTCGAAGACTATGACTACTACGACGAGTTGCAAGACCCCGAGTTACTACATTTAGCTGATAAGATTGAGCTACGGATGCGCGAGCATGATACCGATACGGTTGACGTCGAAGTTTTTCAAACCGATGGCGTGATTCGTGCGACTGGGACTGAAAACGAAACGCTTTTCCCGAGCCTCGATAAGGTCATTGCAAAATTCTTTCGAATCACATCAGACTTACCGGGTCTTGATCGAGACCGTATCGTTGAGACTGTGATGACATTGGATCAGGTGGCCGATATCCAAGAACTAATGAAACTGCTCGTGATCAGTGAAGCGTTGACTGCCGCTCGTTAGCAAGCGGCAGTCAACGGACTGCAGGTCGCGCGTCAAGGCTTTAGTGCGACCGAAGTCCCAATCATCGAGTCACGGGTCACTAAGTCTGCCAGCTGAGCTTCGGTCATGCCCTCAGTGCCACTGGGTCGATTTGGCAGGACTAAAAAGCGAAGATCCGCAGTGCTATCTGACACTCGAACCTCAACGCTATCAGGGATGTTTGTCCCAAACTCAGCAAGCACTTTGCGGGGTTCGACGCCGACACGCGAGCGATAGTCGATCGACTTGTACCAAGCAGGCGGGATACCCAACAGCATACGTGGATAGCACGAGCATAGTGTGCACACCACGACGTTGTGCACGGTAGGTGTGTTTTCAAGTACGACAAGTTCTAGTGGCGTGATGATGTCGAGTTCAAAGTGCTGGTTGATCGTTTTAAATGGGTCTGCCAGTAATTGCTTTTTAAAGACTGGATCAACCCAAGCTTTTGCAACGATCTTACCGCCGATTGCAGGTGAAAGACTATCTTGTTTATCAATCTGCGCATGTAACTCGGCAGCAGTAATAATGCCTTTCTCATCTAACAATTCGCGAATCGCGGTCTGCAGTAACACCTCATAGCGATCGTAACCATCGTCATCATCTGGTGCCGGCGGGCTGTGAGGGTGCGCGTGACCATGAGAATGATCGTGGTCGTGGTCGTGATGGTGTCCGTGGTTTGAACTCATGCTTTTTCTCCGGCGAGCGGTTCGATCCAGTGATCGTAGATATCAGCGACAACAGTGTCTTTTGGGCTGCCCGAATAGTTTGGCCATACGTCAGCTTGTTTAAAGCGCACGCGGTAGAGCACGCGCAGCGGCAGGCCTGGTTTGTGAAACGCCAGCAATGAAGGATCGCGGAAGCAACCCATTACATCGGTAATTTCACCTTCGATGCCGCGCAAGTAAAACGGCGTGCGGCAATGTTGCTCGGGTGGGTGCTTGCGCACGCGAACGGGTGCACCGACCGGTAGTGCTTGACCTGGACGTATCGCAAAGGCTGTCATGCTGCCACCTTTTTATATTTTGCACGTAATTGTTCGACCCGAGTTTCGATTTCTTCGCGGCTCAAGATTTGTTGCTCAATGATCAGTTCGCGCGCAGCCCGAATCCACTTATCGTAATAGCCCAAATTGCGGTAGTCTTCTTTGGTGTTAGATTCGATCGCTCGGCGCATCGCATCCGAAGTGAACGCCTTAAGCTTTGGACCAGATAAAATTTTTAAAATGGCATCGACTCGTTTTTCGTGCAAGGTGCTGGCGTGTTCGTCTTGGCAGACTGGGCCAGCGGGTAGGCCACCGATATCATTGACTTTACGTTCTGTCATGAAAGATCCATTGTGTGATGGGCTAAAAAATTAACTTCGTAAGGAGTCTAAGCGTAGCGCGATATGAGTGAATGTGCTAGCTCAAAGGCTTTACTGTTGCTTAAGGTTGGCATCTTTTACCACTTGGCCCCAGCGTGCATAGTCAGCTTTGATTTGGGCGGCAAACGCCTCTGGGGTGCTGGCAATTGGATCGAAGGCATTGTTCAGGTAACGGTCGCGCACCTCTGGAATCGCTAAAACCGCTGCGATATCTCTCTGCAAACGATCGACAATGGCTTTAGGCGTTTTGGCCGGAGCTAAAATTCCATACCAAGAGCTGACATTGAAATCCGGAACGCCCAATTCAGCGATTGTGGGGATATCAGGCCAAGCCGGTGAGCGCTTGTCTCCTGCCACTGCGATAGCAATCAATCGACCTTGTTTGATGTAACTCGCAACGGTAGGCACCACGGTAAAGAAAATAGGGAAATGTCCAGCAACTGCATCCGTGACTGCTTGGCCACCACCTTTATAAGGAATGTGCGACAGCTTGATACCGGTGCGAAGGGCTAGGAGTTCGCCCGCGAGGTGAGGTGTTGTACCCGGCCCAGACGAACTGAACTGAAGCCCCTCAGGTTTAGATTTCGCCAGTGCCACAATGTCGTTAATATTTTTAACAGGGACAGCTGGATTAGCGACCAAGATAATCGTGGCATCATTGAGTTTAGTCACTGGTGCAAAATCGGTGACTGGATTGAACGGTGCATTGAGCATGTTAGGCGCAACCACAATACCGCCATCAAACCCCATCAGCAGTGTGTAACCGTCTGGGGCCGCAGTTGCAACAATTTGTGCACCAATAAAGCCCGAGGCTCCAGGCTTGTTTTCAACAATAATTTGTTGCTTGAGTCGCTCGGCGAGTTTGTCGCTCATGTAGCGGACTACAGCATCCCCACCGCCGCCTGGTGAAAATGGCACAACAATACGAACCGCACGATTGGGATAATCATCCTGTGCGTACGCCGTAGGCATCGCGCTGCTGAGCCCTAAACAGGCAAGAAAGCTGCTGAATAAGCAGGCGCGTTTTACGTCTCTGTAGAAAGTAGATTTCATCATGGACTCTAAAGCAATTTGAAAGCGAGCACGATCGTGATGTATCGCCCTCATGGGCGATGACGGTGACCTTAGCGATCCCAAACTTCATCAGGAACGGGCAGACCCTTTAAGTCTTCAGCGCTTAAGGGGCGATCAGGAGTGATCCCATAGGTTTCAAGCATCAGGGTCATTTGCCGCGTATGTTGAGCCGCATGCCAGGCTGTGCGCTCAAAGACGTCGTGCATTGTCCGGCGTCCGTAGTACGTGGATACGAGGTAGTCAAGGCTACGGTTATCTTCTTTTGCCCACCATGCGAGCAGCTCAGCACGTACGGTTTCGCCCCACTTTGCTAAATCGCTTGCGTTCCAGTCATCGGGCGCCACTTCGTTGAAGCTTTCAAATTTCAGATCGATTTGATGGGCGGCTTCAACACCCATTTGTGCGACTCGAAAAATATGAAAAGCAGTCCCTGCAGGATTTCGGTTGCGATTACGAAAGTTTTCGCGCAATTGCTCTGGTCTGAATTGCTGGATCAACCGAATAGTGGTTTGCAAGACGATGTCTAACTTTGCGACGAGTTGTTCTGGAGGCAAGGGATCCATCAATTTTGTTTTGAGATCTAAAAACTTGATCACATCGTTGAAGGACTGACACATCGTGAACTTACCACCGAGGGCCACAACCGGCACGCTACGGGCACCTAAGGCATGCAATTTATCCATACCCGTTGGATCGTTATGCACATCGATCGATTCGAAGTCGATCCCTTGTTTCGTTAAAAACTCTTTGGTGCGCAAACAGGACGAGCAGCCTGGCTGCCAGAAAACTTGAACACGAGCGGAGGAGGTTGTTTGCATGAGGATTGTCTCTAGTTTTTTATAAATATGAGGTGCGGAGGTGCCGTGATTGTCAGAAATAGTACCTAAAACTTCAGTTTCGCGCTGCGAAAATCAATCTTTTCATTAAGGCCTCGGGCGACGTACCTAAAATACTGCACTGCAAAAACTGGACTTTGATTAAGGCCTTGGGCGAATGCCCAAAATCCTTCGAGCTTCAGCGGGCGTGGCGACTTCGCGACCGACAGTTTTTGCCAAATTGACGATCTCTCGCACTAATTGCGCGTTGGTCGGGTGGCCGAGCTCAGGATAGGCATAGTCACCGATTCCAATCGCGATATGCCCCCCCTGAGCAATTGCGCTCAAGGCGATTGGAAACAAATTACCGCTCTTGCAGCAGACTGCCCACTCGGATTGTCGATTCTTAGGCAGATGGTCTGTATAAGCCCTGAGCCCCTCGGCGGTTGCTGGGTGCCCGCCGAGCTGGCCTCCTTCTCCATGCACAAACAAAAAGTATCCGGGCTCAGCCACTAAGTCCATATCCATTAAGGCTGCAGCGCTGCGCAAAAATGGAATGCTCCAACAGGCGAGCGCTGGCTTGATCCCGAGCGCGCGAAACCGCTCGGTAAAAGCGATTAAAGTGTCGTGTGCATTGACGTAAACTTTTCCGTCCGTCACGAAGCGGCGATTTTGCTGGTCAAAAATATCGATATTGGTCGACCCAGGGTCGAGACCGACAATTTCAGGTTTCAAGACGGGGTCATGTGCGAAGGCCTCAATGTGGCTGATTCGCTCGAGTTTGCCGCCTTTGGTGATTTGCCCAAGTGTTGGGTTGATCATCAAGTCTGAGTTTGCGCGTATCGCTCTGATTGGCGCGGCATAATCTTCTAAACCGTGTGCGGGTGAACCATCGGCAGCGCGTGCGTGAAAGTGCACAATTGAAGCTCCGGCGTCTTGTATCGCGCGAGCTTCCCGGCCAATTTCTTCGGGCGTCCACGGGACATGAGGATTTTCGTCGCGCATCGCATATTCATTTATTCGAACTTCAATAATTAGTTTATTCATCGTTCGGCTCACTCGCTAGAGCGTGTCTTGGGGGGAGTGACAGGCGCGAGCCATCGAACGCCAACGCGTTCAAGAAGTTGTTCAAAGTCTGGAGGTTCTGTCGCACCGGAGCGAACCCGCTGTTCAAGCATTGCATCCTGCTCACGCAGCGCGATTAGTTTGTCTGAGACCCGAGCAAACTCTGCGGGAGGGACGATCACGATGCCGTCATCATCTGCGATGACGAGATCACCAGGGTGGATGACCACAGACCCCAGCGTGATGGGTAAACCGACGGTGCCGGGCCCGTGTTTGGTGGGCACTAAGGGCGAAGTGCCGGCGGCATACACTGGCAAGTTGATGTTACGTAAGCCCTCAAGATCGCGCACCAAACCGTCGGTAATCATGCCCGCTGCTTTCGCATTATTCAATAGGCCCATAATGTGATCACCTAGAAGCGCGCAGCCTGTATACGATGCACTCGCGACCACGAGTATGTCGCCTGGCTGAACCACCTTTAAGGCAGCGTACGGCGCAAGATTATCGCCAGGGGCTGTCCAAACTGGCAGGGCAGACCCGATGAGCCTGGCGCCACCTGAATAGCGGTGCAGCGAGTGCTTCAGAGTCCCTGACCCGCCCGTTGCATCACTAAATTGGTTAGAGGATGCTTGTAAAAAAACTGGATAAGGTTGGATGGAGAAGCGAGGCCAATCCTTAAGAATAGAAAGAGCTGGTGTTGTCATGTTAGTTTTGCGCCAGTGAACTAAACCAATTAATTACGTTTGATTTTGGTACAACATCGCCGTACTTGGCATTGATATCGAACAGGGCTGCATCGTGCGGGCCCTCGTGACGATCACCAGAGCATTCGCGAGGGACAACGACACGGTAACCATATTGAATGCCATCGACTGCGGTCGCTCGGACACAGCCACTGGTCGAGCAACCAATCAGCACGATGGTGTCGATATCTAGTGCTTTAAGGGTTGAGCTCAGGGATGTGCCAAAAAAACAGCTTGGATATTGCTTGGTGATAATAAAGTCTTGCGGATGTGGCGTAATGAGAGAGTCAATTTCTCCGAGGGGGGCTCCTTGGACAAAAAGCTTGAGCGCCGGAACTTTTTTAAAGAATAAGCCACCATCTGCCCCGGAGGGATGATAAACCACTTGGGTGTAGAACACAGGGACGTTGGCCGCTCGGGCAGCCTCAAGTAGTGGCACTGAATGTTGAACGGCCTCGACAACACCCTGACCAAAAAAAGGTGCACCTGGAGTCGTGTAGGCTTTGACAAAGTCAACCACAATCACAGCAGGGCGATTGCCAAAACCCAAGGTAGTATCAAAGACTCCGCGGTAGTTTTCGTCACGGGTGGGGTCGCTCATTTGATGACCTATCGGGGGGGTAAAGGATAAAAAAGAATGGATCTCTATCGGGAGAGTCTACGGCGAGAGTTTCGAAATGACAATATAGATTTTTAACATTCGACTGACTTCGGTTTTTGACGTTTTACAGCCAGTTCAGGCTCGCGCCCTCGTGTTTTTTGGTGCGCTATGCTACGGTTACAGAAGATACCGTGAAAAAAGCTCAAAAAGAGTTTTTTCTAGCGGACTTTGATTTTTTTGCCTGTCGCACTTTGATTGAGTGACGGTTCAAATGAGTTTTTTCTAAAAAATATAAAGGATCTTAACGTGAGCGATTATTTTTACGAACCGAGCAAAGGCCATGGCCTACCCCACAACCCGTTCAAGGCCATCATTGCGCCTCGCCCGATCGGTTGGATCTCGACCATCGACAAACTCGGTCGTGTCAATTTAGCGCCCTACAGTTTTTTTAATGCCTTTGCCGAGACACCGCCAGTGATTGGGTTTTGCACCAGCGGCGAACGTAAAGACAGTTGCAATAATGCAGACGAAACCGGTGAATTTGTCGCAAATTTTTGCGGCGCTGACTTAGCCCAAGAAATGAACATCACGTCGGCGTCGGTCGCACCAGGCGTTGACGAAATGAAGCTTGCCGGTTTGGCTGCTACCGCTTCTACCTTGGTCAAGCCACCTCGCGTCACCAATGCGATTGCTGCACTTGAGTGCAAGCTCATTAGCACTACGCAATTAACTGATGCCAGGGGTAATCTGATCAATACGTGGTTGACGCTTGGCGAAGTTGTGGGCGTGCACATTAATAATGCATTTTTGAAAGACGGTATTTTTGATACAGCAGCCGCAAAGCCCTTGGGTCGCTGTGGCTACCAAGGTGATTACGTCGAAGTCAACACTCTGTTTGAGATGTTCCGTCCAAAAGATTACGTCGCGAAGTAGGCTGCGAGAGCAAATCATGGCCGAGACTCTTGAAAGAAATCCTCATGCCGCCGTGCGCCCAGACTGGCTGGCGCTACGTACCGAGGCGATTATTGAGCCTGAGCTGAAGATTGTGGATCCGCACCACCATCTATGGGATCGTCAAGATAATCGTTATCTGTTCCATGACCTGCTCGCAGATATGAACGCGGGCCACAATGTGGTGTTGACC
>Ga0222712_10000212_pt1 | contig 83583 bp, 121 predicted proteins | sample C33_657DmetaG_FD_165043 | JGI IMG/M metagenome (GOLD analysis project Ga0222712, IMG submission 165043) | Estuarine water microbial communities from San Francisco Bay, California, United States - C33_657D | ecosystem: Environmental > Aquatic > Marine > Unclassified | place: USA: California... | reverse complement strand
TATAGGTTGTTTGGGTGAAGGTGTTGGTGGATTCTTGTTAGGATATGTTACTGATTTGCGTGTAGTTAAAGGTACAGCAGTCTATACCACAACATTCACCCCACCTACAAGTCCACTAACCGCTATAGCAAATACAAGTTTATTAACATTACAAAACAATCAATCAGTAAACAATAGTGTATTCTTAGATAACAGTACTAATAACTTTTTAGTAACAAGAGCAGGTAATACTACTCAAGGTACATTTAGTCCTTATGGTGGTAACTGGAGTAACTACTTTAATAACGGCCAATCAAACTATATTCAAACAACAATTCAAGCAATGACTGCTGACTTCACAGTTGAATGCTGGGTGTATGTAACAAGTTTGGCAAACAGTGGTGTTATTATTGGACAGACATGGGAGTTGTGGGTTAACACTAGTGGGCAAGTTGTTTACTACACACCAGCATCAGTAAGAATAACAACATCTCTTACTGTTTCGTTAAACACCTGGACTCACATAGCATTAGTAAGAAGCTCAGGCATAGCTAAGATTTATATTAATGGTGTTGCTGATGCATCAACCTACACAAATTCTGCGACTGTTGGTGCTTTAGAAACTACATATATTGGTCGTGATCCCGGAGCATCGGGTGGATATAATGGTTATATTAGTAATTTACGCATTGTTAACGGCACGGCAGTTTACACTTCAACCTTTACACCAAGCACAACACCACTAACAGCAATTACCAACACAAGTTTATTGACTTGTCAATCACCTCGTTTTATTGATACTAGTATAAATGCATATGCAGTTACTATAACTGGTTCACCAACCGTACAACGATTTAGTCCATTCAATCCATCATCAGTAACACCAACAAGTTATAGTGGTTATTTTGATGGTACGGGAGATTATTTGACTGTGCCTAGCAATTCCGCTTTTGCTATGGGTACAGGCGACTTTACGATTGAATGTTGGGTAAACACACCTTTGGTTCATGCTTACAATGATGTGATCATTGAATTGCGCTCAACTGAATCAACAAGTACCGGTTTTGTTTTTAACATGAACCCAACTGGTATAGGGTATCAGTTAAATTTCTACACCGATGGTGGGTTTAATTTAGGCTCAACTGTTCTTAACTACAATGTTTGGAATCATTGTGCGGTTACTAGAAGTGGAACAACAGTCAGATTATTTTCAAATGGCGTATTAAATGGGACATTTACAAAAGCTAACAACTTTTCTGACACACCAGTTCCCCATATAGGTGTTTCGCCTTTGTATAGCCCATCTGATGTTATTGGTTATTTTTCTAATTTGCGAGTTATTAAAGGCACTGCACTGTATACTACTACATTTACACCAAGCACAACTCCATTGACTACAACAAGCCAAGGTGCTACCGCAAGTCAAGTATCATTGTTAACATTACAATCACCAACATTTATAGATAACAGCACAAACAACTTTACGATTACAGCGTATGGTAATAGTCAACCAACACAACAAAACCCATTCGGTTATACTAGTGCAACAACTAATGGCTATAGTGTTAGTACAATCGGCGGTAGTGGTTACTTTGATGGTACTGGGGATTATTTAAGTGTACCTAGTTTAATTTCTGCCCTCGGTGATTTCACACTTGAGTGCTGGTTTAACACCACGATTGCTGTGTCCGGTTTTAGAATGTTATGTGGTGGAAATATTGATGCAAGCGCCAGTGACTATCTAGGGATTAATGCTTCAGGTGTTGAAGCACAATTTGGCACTGGTTCTGCCACCGTAGTGACTGCAGCGTACACATTTGTTCCCAACACTTGGTATCACGTGGCCATGACTCGTTCAGGTACGACCGTAAAAGTGTTTGTAAATGGCGTGAGCTTGACGACATCTCAAGGGACGCAATCTGGAACTTTTTCGATTCGCTATATTGCCATTGGATACAACGGGATTACCTACACGGGATATATTGCTGATTTGCGATTTGTTGTAGGTACATCTATATACACCAGTAACTTTGTACCACCATCACAACCACTAACAGCAATACAAAATACAACGTTACTATCTAATATGACCAGTGCTGGTGTTTATGATGCCGCAATGATGACTACAATGGAAACTGTTGCCGATGCTAAACTAAGTACAGCAGTAAGTAAGTTTGGTGGAAGTAGTATGAGTTTTGATGGTACGGGGGATTACTTATATATTCCATCAACACAGTTCCAAAATTTTGCGTTTGGAACAGGTGACTTTACTATTGAATGCTGGTTATATCAAGTATCGTTCAGTGGAGATACAGTTTGGATGGCAAGCTACCTCACTTGGGCAAGTAGTGTTAATTTCTACTGTGCTACACGTGCAGGTACACCGAATGTATTGTTATTTAGGGCGGGCGATAGTGTCCCGATCACACTAGTGGGCAACACTGGTATTACGGCTAATACTTGGACGCACGTAGCAATAACAAGAGCTTCCGGAGTAACACGTATGTTTGTTGGCGGAGTATTGCAAACTAATACTCATACTGGTTCGGTTAATATTTCAGCAACAGTTCAACCAGTAGGAATAGGTGCCGCAAATAACGGATCCGAGCCTATCAACGGTTACTTAGACGATTTAAGAATAACAAAAGGTTATGCACGTTACACCAGTAACTTCACACCATCAACAAGTGCGTTCCCGACATATTAATGTAATACGATCAATGATTGCAATACTAAATATAGTATAGGATAACACATAATGGCATTAACTTTTTCAGGAATAACAATATCAGGGGGTTGGGACATTCAACCAACCTTTGTTCCCGATGCACCAACAATAGGTTCTGCAACAGCTACAGGGTCAACTACAGCTACAGTAGCATTTACTGCTCCAAGTAACGGTGGCTCAAGTACTATAACAAGTTATACAGCAACAAGCAATCCCGGCGGTATCACTGGTACACTAAGTCAAGCCGGCAGTGGTACTATTACTGTTTCTGGATTAACCGCAAGTACAAGTTATACATTTACTGTAACTGCTACTAATAGTAATGGTACAAGTGTACCTAGTGCATCAAGTAATAGTATCACTACTGAATCAGCAATACCGGTTAGAAAAGCTATATTTGGATATGGTGAACAAAATTCTGGATTAACTTCAATAACCAACTTAGTATCAAATACTGGAGTTGTTTCTACAGATACTGCAGGCGGTGGTACTGATAGAAATGGATTAGCAGCCGTAGGTTATGGCACAGATAAAGCAATATTTGGTTATGGATATAGTACTAATTATACGTCAATAACCAATTTAGTATCAAACACCGGTGTTGTTGCAAGTAATACAACAGGTGTAGGTACTGCTAGATGGTATCTTGCAGCCGCAAGTTACGGATCTTAAAATTAACAACACACTAAAATAAAAAGGATATAATATGACATTACAAATAGACGGCGGACTAACTATTAGTAAGGTTCTGTTTTAATAAAAATAAAGGTAAATTATGGCAATATTAAGTGGATTAACAATATCAGACGGTGGACTAACTATTTCGGGCGGTGGCGCACCTGCAGTTACACCCACAGTAGAATATCTTGTAGTTGCCGGCGGTGGTGGTGGTGGTGGTTGGAATGGTGGAGGTGGCGGCGCCGGCGGATATTTAACTAATACCGGATATACCGTGTCTGCAAGCTCTGCAATTACAGTAACCGTTGGTGCCGGAGGTGGCGGGTCACCTAGTACTAGTGATTCGGGTTACGCCGGTAGTAATTCTGTATTTGGATCTATTACATCATTGGGAGGTGGCTTCGGCGGTGGCCACTTAAGTGCTGGACCAGGTAACGGTGGAGGAGGTGGATCCGGCGGAGGTGGTGCTGATAGAACAGGTGGTGGTGACGGTGCTCTTGGAACTGCGGGCCCTCCTAGACAAGGCTACAATGGTGGCAATGGATCTGATAATGGTGATTATACTGACGGCGGCGGAGGTGGTGGTGGTGCTGGTGCAAACGGAACAACTGGTGTAAATCCTACAGGCGGTGGCGCCGGAGGTATAGGTATACAAACATCAATATCCGGTACAGCAACATACTATGGTGGAGGAGGCGGTGGCGGTGCAGGATACCAAGCCACTGCTGCCGGAGCAGGTGGCAATGGTGGCGGTGGGGCTGGCGGTAAGGGCACCTCTGACGGTACAACCGGTACCGCAAATACCGGTGGCGGTGGTGGCGGTGGTGGTAATGGTGGTGCTGGAAATGCAGGACAATATGGTGCAACCGGCGGCTCTGGTATCGTAATCATTCGTTACTCAGATACATACGCAGCCGCAACATCAACCACTGGTAGTCCAACAATAACAACTGCAGGTGGATATAGAGTATATAAATATACCAGCTCAGGTTCAATAACATTTTAATTAAAGGAAAATAAACAAATGAGTCATTTTGCACAAATAGATGAAAATAACGTCGTTACACAAGTAATCGTAATAGAACAAGATGTTGTAGATACTGGTCTATTTGGTGATCCAAATAGCTGGATTCAAACAAGCTATAATACACATGCTGGTGTACACTCACAAGGTGGTACACCATTACGTAAAAACTATGCTGGTATAGGCTATACATATGATAGTACTAGAGATGCATTTATACCTCCGACACCATATAATAGTTGGGTATTAAATGAAGAAACATGCTTATGGGAAGCTCCTATACCAATGCCAAATGATGATAAAATATATAATTGGGATGAAGAAACTACGTCTTGGATTGAATTGACAGCGTAACTATTACGGAACAAATTGGATTAAATACATATATGGGATTATACAATTAATCTAATTATACTAATAAGAGAAACAATGCATGGCAATTACAAAATTACAACCGTTCAATTTAGATACAACCGCTAATTACACCTTTGCCAATATTACCACAACTAATGCTAATTTAGGAAATGCGGCTACTGCTAACTTTTTTATTGGTAATGGTAGTTTATTAACGGGTATTACTGTAAGTGCGGGTAATACTATTGTCAATGGTAATAGCAATGTAACTGTTATTGCTAACGGAAATGTAACTACAAGTGTTGCAGGAAATAGTAATATATTCACTGTTACTGGTACGGGCGTAAATGTATCCGGCACATTAAACAGTACAGGTAATGCTAATGTAGGCAATTTGGGTGCCACAGATGTACTAGCAACAACATTGGGTGGTTCACTAACAACGGCAGCTCAACCAAATATAACCTCAATTGGTACATTAAGTAGTTTAAGTGTAAGTGGTAATATCACATCTGGTAATGCTAATTTGGGTAACGCAGTCTCAGCTAATTACTTTATTGGTAATTTATATGGTACAGCTAACTCAGCAACTACAGCCGGTACTGTAACGACCGCGGCACAACCAAATATAACAAGTGTCGGCACACTAACTGGTTTAACAAGTACAGGTACTGCTAACTTAATTGGTGCAAGTAATGTATCATTAGGTCCAGTCGGTAATGTAAAAATTACAGGTGGAAGTAATGGTCAATATTTACAAACAGACGGTTCTGGTGTATTATCTTGGTCTACCGTAAATAGTGGTTCTACAAGCAATATTAGTAATGGAAATAGTAATGTAAATATTCCATCAGCAAATGGCAATGTAAACATTAGTGCAGTTGGTAATGCAAATATCTTAATAGTTACTGGAACTGGCGTTAATGTTGCGGGTACATTAAATGTAACCGGTAATGCTACTGTTGGTAATATAGTTACATCCGGATCCGGTGGTAACGTTAGCAATGTTAACGTTATATCAGCAAATACATTTGTCGCTAGTGGCAACATTACAGCTAATAACTTTATTGCAGGTAATGGTACAGGTGGTAATATCACCAATGCAAATGTCATCTCAGCTAATACATTTACTGCGTCAGGTAACATTACATCAGGTAATGCTAATTTAGGTAATGCCGCATCAGCTAATTACTTTATTGGTAACTTCTATGGTACAGCTAACTCAGCAACTACAGCAACTACAGCAGGCACAGTAACAACTGCGGCACAACCAAATATAACAAGTGTTGGATCATTGCTTGGTTTGACAGTAAGCAATTCATCCGGGGTTGTTAATTTATCTAATACTGCTAATGTATCTTTGGGTGTAGTAGGTAATGTTCGTATCACGGGTGGAAGTAATGGTCAATATTTACAGACAGATGGGACAGGAACATTAACATGGTCTACAGTAACCTCTGGTTCTACAAGTAACATTAGTAATGGAAATAGTAATGTAAATATTCCAAGTGCTAATGGCAATGTAAACATTAGTGCCGTTGGTAATGCAAATATAGTTGTAGTTACCGGAACTGGCGCAAACATCGCAGGCACATTAAATGTAACAGGAAATGCTACAGTTGGTAATATAGTTACATCTGGGTCAGGAGGTAACGTTAGTAATGTTAATGTCATCTCAGCTAATACATTTATTGCAAGTGGTAATATAACAGCTAATAACTTTATTGCAGGTAATGGTACAGGTGGTAACATTAGTAATGCAAATGTCATTAGTGCAAATACTTTTACAGCAAGTGGTAATATAACAGCCGGTAATGCTAATTTAGGTAATGCAGTAACAGCTAATTACTTTATTGGTAACTTCTATGGAACAGCCAACTCAGCATCAAGTGCAACTACAGCCGGTACTGTAACAACTGCGGCACAACCAAATATAACTTCAGTAGGTACACTAACAAGTCTAGTAGTATCAGGTACTGGATCATTCAGTGGTAATGTAAACTTAAATAGTTTTAACATCACTAACTTAGCTACACCAAATGCAAGTACAGATGCCGCAACTAAACAATATGTTGATGATGTTGCTCAGGGACTAAATGTACACGATGCTGTAGCAGCCGCTACTACAGATACATTGGCAAACGTTACTAGTGGTACAATCACTTATAATAATGGATCAAGTGGAGTAGGTGCTAATTTAACTACAACCGGTACTTTTAATTTAATAGATGGTGTTAATGTTCAAACATCAGGTACTCGTATATTAGTTAAGAACGAAGCAAATGCCGTATATAATGGTATATATACATGGAGTAACGCTACTGTAATTACACGTGCAACTGATTATAATAGTGTGCCTGAAGTAGAAGCCGGCGATTTCGTATTTGTTACCGGTGGTACATTATATGATAATACCGGATGGGTACAAACAAGTACAGTAAGTGCTATTGGTACAGTAGGCAATAATATTGAGTTCACCCAATTTAGTGGTGCTGGTACATATCAAGCAGGTACGGGATTAACATTAACTGGAAGTACTTTTAGTGTAAATGCAAATCAATCTCAAGTAACTAATGTAGGTACATTAAGTAATTTAACAGTAACAGGTAATGCTACTGTTGGTAATATTGTTACATCTGGTTCAGGTGGTAACGTTAGCAATGTTAATGTTATTTCAGCTAATACTTTTATTGCTAGTGGTAATATCACATCTGGTAATGCTAGTTTAGGTAATGCCGCATCAGCTAATTACTTTACCGGTACGTTGACAACGGCAGCACAGCCAAATATAACAAGTGTTGGTACATTAAGTAGTTTAACTGTATCAGGTAATATTTTACCAAGTGCTAATATTACATACAGTTTGGGTAGCGCAACACAACGTTTTAAAGATTTATATATTTCCGGTTCTACCATTGATATTAATGGTGCTACTATAACTGCTAATGCTAGTGGAATTACATTAACTAATCCCTTAGGTGGTACATTTACTGTTGTTGGTACAGGAGCGGCGAACACATCTTCTATTGTAAATGGCAATAGTAATGTAGATATTCCAAGTGCTAATGGTAATGTAAACATTAGTGCAGTTGGTAATGCAAATATAGTTGTAGTTACCGGCACTGGTGCAAATATTACAGGTACATTAAATGTATCTGGCAATACTACCTTAGGTAATAATGTAACAGCTAACTTCTTCACTGGCAATCTTTATGGTACAGCTAACCTAGCTACATATGCAACAACTGCAAATAGTGTAGCCGGCGGAAACGTTACTGGACAAGTAGCTAATGCAGTAATAGCAGGTACTGTTTATACTGCGGCACAAGGTAATATTACATCTGTAGGAAGCTTAACCGGATTAACAGTAAGTAATGCAACAGGTATAGTTGATTTTACAACTACCGGTAACGTTACATTGGGGGCTGTCGCTAATTTACATATATCAGGCGGTACTGGTGGATATGTACTAAGTACTGATGGATCAGGTACACTAAGTTGGATAGCACAATCAGGTGGAGGAGGCGGTGCTTCTATAAGTAACGGCACAAGTAATGTTAATATTGCAGCCAGTGGTGGCAATGTAACTGTTGGTGTAGGTGGCACTGCAAATGTAATGACTGTTACAAGTACCGGTGCAAATATTACTGGTAATCTATCTACTAGTGGCAACATAACTGCAGGTAATGCAAACTTAGGTAATGCAACTACCGCTAATTTCTTTATTGGTAGTGGTAATAATTTAAGTAACATTCAAGGTTCAAATGTAACTGGTACTGTACCGAGTGCAACATCTGCAACTAATGCAAGTGCGGTTCTTAATAACGTACAAACAACCGGAACATATTATCCAACATTCATATCAGCTACTTCAAATGGTAATTATGCATTAGCAAGTAATACTGCATTTAGTGCAAACTTAGCAAATGGAGCATTAACAGCCACAACATTTGTTGGAACATTATCAGGTTCTGCCGGCAGTGCAACTACAGCAGGTACAGTAACTGCCTCGGCACAAGGTAATATTACTAGTGTTGGTACATTAACCGGGTTAGATGTTAATGGAAACATAACTGCCGCAAATATCACGGCAAATACAGGAGTATTCACTGGTAATGGATCTGGTTTAAGTCAATTAGCAGGTGGTAATGTAACTGGTACAGTGCCAAGTGCAACTAGTGCAACAACTGCTGGTACAGTAACAACGGCGGCACAACCAAATATAACAAGTGTTGGTACATTGACTGCGTTAACAGTTGGACCTAACAGTAGTATAACATTATCAGGTACATCAGGCTTTGTAAAAGCTAATAGTATTCAAGGTCTAGACGGTACAGCGGCATTATTTCCATATTATGGTAGTGTTGGTGGTGCAGTCGGTGTACGTACTGACTTAACAGTTGGTGCAGGTGGCACTGGAAATCTAATTGCAAATGCTGGCTCTGCTACATTTGGTGATGTTACTACCGTTAAAATAACCGGTGGTACTGTTGGATATGTTCTAAGAACTGATGGTGCAGGCAATTTAACTTGGGTTGCACAATCAGGTGGAGGCGGTGCTTCTATAAGTAACGGCACAAGTAATGTTAATATTGCAGCCAGTGGTGGCAATGTAACTGTTGGTGTAGGTGGCACTGCAAATGTAATGACTATTACAACTACGGGTGTTAATGTTGCAGGAACATTACAGGTAAGTGGTCAAAGTAATTTAGGTCCAGTGGGAAATGTAGTTATCACTGGTGGTACTGCAAATCAGTTTTTACAAACAAATGGTTCAGGTGTATTAACTTGGGCTAATGCTAGTGGAGGCGGTGGAGGCATTACTATCACAGATGATACTACAACTAATAGTAATGCTTATTATCCTATATTATCTACTATAACTTCTGGATCATTGGCTACTGCTAACGTATCAGCCGCTGATTTATACTTTAATCCACTCAGTGGTCAATTGAATGCTATTATATTCAATTCACTTTCTGACAAAAATAAGAAAAGTAATATAGAAATAATAACAAATGCGTTAAGTAAAGTATTAACATTGAACGGTGTAACTTTTAATTTTATTGATAGCAATGAATCAAGTGCCGGATTGATAGCACAAGATGTTGAGAAAGTATTACCAAACGCAGTAAAACATAATAATGGTATATTATCATTAAATTATAGCGGTGTTATTGGTTTACTAGTAGAGGCAATAAAAGAACAACAATTGCAAATTGATGAATTAAAGCAACTTATTAATAAGCAGGTGTGATATAAAATGTCAACAAATTTTAGTGTAAATGGTACTTCTTTTGACAACTATTATATATCTCAAGCGTACTTAAATCAATTTGTTATTACTGGTTCGTTGTGGGGATGGGGAGAAAACTTCTCGGGCCTATTAGGAACTAATAATGTTATTTATAGATCCAGTCCAGTGCAAACTGCTGCGGGTGGAACAAATTGGCTAAATGCGGTAAGTGGACAACGCCATGCTGCATCTGTAAAAACTGACGGTACATTATGGACTTGGGGAATCAATAATTACGGACAGCTAGGTAGCGGTACTACTATTAATAGATCAAGTCCAAATCAAGTTACAAGCGGCGGAACCAATTGGAGAACAGTCGCATGCGGACAAGATAATACTGCGGCAGTAAAACAAAATGGACAACTATGGACGTGGGGAAGAAATAACTATGGCCAACTAGCTATATATACAAATGGCTACAGTAGGTCTAGCCCGGTTCAAACTATTATTGGAGGAACCAATTGGGCTATAGTTACGACCGGTGTTGACTCACTCGGAGCCATAAAAACAAATAACAGTTTATGGACATGGGGTCGCAATAATCATGGTCAGCTTGGTATTGGTAATACTGTTAATCAACAAATACCAGTGGATATAGCGGCAGGAGGTTGGAGTGAGGTAGTTACCTGCAACACCCAAACTATCGCCTTAAAAACTGACGGTACATTATGGGGTTGGGGAAGAAATGCTAGAGGTCAACTAGGTACCAACAATACGATTAGTGTTGATTCACCGGTTCAAACTATTTCCGGAGGAACAAATTGGATACAAATTGCGACTGGTTATCAACAATCGGCAGGAATAAAAAGTGATGGAACATTGTGGCTTTGGGGCAGAAATTCCGAAGGTCAACTCGGTAATGGTGCTAATATTGACGTATCTAGCCCGATACAAACTATTAGTTCCGGAACCAATTGGAAACAGATATATCTATGTGATCCTTCTGCTATAGGCAGTTATGCTATTGGGGTAAAGTCAGACGGTACATTATGGACTTGGGGAACTAATAACTATGGTCAACTCGGTGATGGAACCAACACTAGTAGATCAAGTCCGGTACAAACAATTGCAGGGGGTACAAATTGGGATTGGTCTACTAATAGGAGAAGTTCTGCTGGCAGATTTACAGCTTACGCAATTAAAACAGATGGCACATTATGGGCATGGGGAAATGGCTCTGGAGGAGCCCTTGGCGATAACACTGGCATTAGTAAAAACAGTCCAGTACAAACTATTTCCGGCGGTAATAATTGGAGACAAGTAGCAGGTGGCAACTACAATGCATCCGCAATTAAAACAGACGGTAGATTATGGAGTTGGGGCAACAATGGTTACGGTCAACTTGGTGATAATACTACTATTTCTAGGTCTAGTCCAGTACAGACATCCAGTGCTGGAACTAATTGGAAAGACGTTCAAAAAGATAATAGTCGGGGCAACACTACAGCCATAAAAACAGATAATACATTATGGACCTGGGGATTAGGAAGTTTTTCTCTGATAGGTGACGGTGCTCAAATAACAAGAACTACACCCACGCCTGTTGGTTCAAACGAAGCATCTGGTACTACAGCAAACGGGGTAGGTACAGATTGGAATAAGTGTATCAGGCTAGGTAGTTTCATGAATGGGGCAATAAAAATAAATGGATCGTTATATTTATGGGGAACTCAGGATAATCAGGGTCAAATGACTCAGATTCTAGTTAATGTCACAACTAATATTACTATACCTGCGGCATGGCCAGCAGTTGCTTCCAATTGGCTACAGGTATCTATGGCTAATCAGGGCCAGCATATGGCTGCTATAAAAACAGATGGCACACTATGGACTTGGGGAAGAAACAATGAAGGACAATTAGGTGATAATAGTATAACTAGTAAATCAATCCCAGTACAAACTGTTTCGGGTGGTACTGATTGGCTTCAAGTTGCAGCCGGAAATATAAATACAGCCGCCATAAAACTAAATGGAACATTATGGACGTGGGGCTCAAATACGGATGGTGCTTTAGGAAATAATGGTACAGCTAATACATCAAGCCCGGTACAAACTATTTCAGGTGGAACAAACTGGAAATTTGTTTCTATGGGAGCTAATTTTTCAGCTGGAATAAAAACAGACGGTACCTTGTGGACCTGGGGCAAAAATACCCAAGGTCAACTAGGTAATAATACTATTATTAATAGGTCAAGCCCTATTCAAACTATTGCAGGTGGAAATAATTGGAAATCAATTTCAGTAGGTGAATATATTATGCAAGGTATATATTTCTATGATGCATATAATTTGTATCCAAGTTGATAAATATAATTTTAAGGAATAAAAATGTTTGTAATAGTTTATAATGGAAGAGTAATTTTAGGACCAATGATTTGGAATGCCAGGCGCTTTTCAGAAGTAATTAATGACGATTGTGAAATATCTACTGTGTTAGATTTAAAAAATGATGACAACAAAGTTGTTACAGTTAATGATGAAATAAAAATATATCCGGTTGATAGTGAACCTAATCCTGAATATAATACAAGAACACAATATCTACATGGACCTTTTTGGACATTTACTGATACACATGCAATTTCTAGTATGACTGTAGAATCATATTCGTTAGAAGCTATAAGAAACTTTTTAAAACAAGAAATTGCAGATGTACGTTGGGAAAAATTACATAGTGGGGTTGAGGTAGAAATAAATGGTAATACATATAAGTTCCCCACAGATCCTTTAACAAGAATGTCTTTCCTTAATTATGTAACAGCCGGTGCTACTAATATAAATTGGAAAATAGATCAACACACTTGGATTACATTAACAAACGAACATCTATCAATAATTTTTAATAAAATAGTCGATCACTTTCAAAAATCATTTGAATGGGAATCAAATAAAAATGATGAAATTAATTTAGCAACACTTGAAACTATTGAATCTATTGTCATAAAGGAATAAAATGCCAACTAATTTCAATTATAATGGAACTGATGTTGATAAAATATACGTAACCAAATCATACCTTATAGATAGATATCCAGAATTAGTTAATACATTTAAAATGTCTGGATTGTATCTTTGGGGTACAGGTCAATCAGGTGTATTAGGTAATAATACCTCAACAAATGTATCTAGCCCAGTACAAACTATTGCTTCCGGTTCAAATTGGAGCCAAGTTTCGTGTGGCTCAGAAATTACAGGCTCTATAAAAACAGACGGTAGATTATGGATGTGGGGAAGTAATAACAATGGTCAATTAGGAAATCTAAACACTACAATTCAATCAAGTCCTGTACAAACTAGTACTGGAGGCACCAATTGGAAACAAGTTTCAACTAATAACAGTACGACTGCGGCAATTAAAACAGATGGTACATTATGGACATGGGGTCTCAATAATTATGGTCAGCTTGGCCGTAATTCTATTATTAATAGTTCTAGTCCTGTTCAAACAGTTTCAGGTACAGCAATTTGGAAACAAGTATCAAATTCCGGTTTCTTTATGGGGGCTATAAAAACAGATGGTACATTATGGGTTTGGGGAAGAAACAATAATGGTCAACTTGGTACCGGTAATACTATTAATAGGTCCAGTCCAATACAAACTATTTCCGGCGGAACTAATTGGAGACTAATTTCAGCGGCTGGTGCAGCGCCCGGTGGAACAACTGGTATTATGGCAGCTATAAAAACAGATGGAACATTATGGGGTTGGGGAGAAAACTCAAACAGTCAACTAGGTATTAATACTACTCCTAGAAGTTCAAGTCCAGTGCAAACTGTTGCCGGCGGAACAAATTGGGTATCAGTTTCTGCAGGACCAACTGCCTGTGCAGGGATAAAATCTGATGGAACATTATGGCTTTGGGGAAGAAATTTTAATGGTCAACTCGGCGGTAGTAATCCCTCTATTAATCCTGAATCTAGCCCAGTGCAATCTATATCAGGAGGCACAAATTGGAAACAAATCTCAATGGGAAACGGTCCAAGAGCTGCAATTAAAACTGACGGATCATTGTGGATTTGGGGAGATAATCAATCTGGAGCAGCCGGAGCTCCGGGTTTCTCCGCAAATATATCAAGCCCGATACAGACTATAGCTAGTGGATATAATTGGACACAATGTTCAGCATCTACCCTAGGCGTCGCCTCAATTAGAGATTTTAACATGTATAATATGTAAAAATATGAATAATCATAACATATTAATTTATAATTTAGGTAATACGTAATGGCAAATAACGGATTCAAATTTAATGGACAAGACCTCGATACTGTATTAGTACCTAGAAGTTTTTTCAATCAAAGTGTATTGTGGGGGTGGGGAAGTAATTATTACGGACAACTTGGAACTGGTACCATAGGTGATACTTACTATTCACCGGTGCAAACTAGTTCTGGAGGAATTAATTGGAAACAATCAAGTGCAGGATTTGAATTTAGTGGATCAGTTAAAGATGACGGTACATTATGGATGTGGGGACGAAATAATTATGGTCAACTTGGTGCAAGTTCAGGAACAAATCAATCAAGCCCTATTCAAACTAGTAGTGGTGGAACAAATTGGAAAAGTGTGTCGTGTTCAACTGGTAATGGACTTGCAACAGATAAATTTACTACCGCAATTAAATCTGATGGCACATTATGGTGTTGGGGTAGAAACACACAGGGACAACTAGGTGACAACTCAGTAACACAACGAGCAAATCCGACACAAACCATTTCAGGTGGCCCATCATGGTTTAATGTATCAGCCGGAGGTCTTCATACGTTAGCAACTAAAACAGACGGAACGTTATGGGTATGGGGAGGTAATAATTACGGACAGCTTGGTACTAATTCAACAATAAAAGTTTCAAGTCCAAATCAAGTTATAGGCGGCGGAACCAATTGGAATCAGATAGCAGCCGGTGCATTCACGTCGGCTGCTATAAAAACTGATGGCACATTGTGGGTATGGGGTAGAAATTCATCTGGAGATTTAGGAAATAATACTACCATTAATCAATCAAGTCCAGTGCAAACAATAGCAAGTGGAACTAACTGGAGTAGTATTAGTAACGGAAATAGTTTCATGTTATCTATTAAAACAGATGGGACATTATGGGGTTGGGGGCGAAATGATAATGGTCAACTTGGTGATAATACTACTATTAATAGTTCTAGTCCTGTGCAAACTGTTAGTGGAGGAACTGGTTGGAGACAGGCTTCGGCTGGATACAATTTTACCGGAGCTATAAAAACAGATGGTACATTATGGATGTGGGGAACTGGCGGTAGTGGTGAACTTGGTAATAATAGTAATATTAGTAGATCAAGTCCAGTACAAACAATAGCAAGTGGAACTAATTGGAGTTCTATAGCAGCTGGAACAAATTTTGCTATAGGGATGATCTACCTATACGCTCCTTTTTAATATTTTGTAAAAATAATTAAAACGGTACGCCCGTTAATTTTTTTAATAACGTACATACTCACTAAATAACTGCTAACTGTGAGTAAATTATGAAACAATTGTTTTTTTTATCGGGTATAGCTCGGTCAGGATCCACACTATTAGGATCTATTTTAAATCAAAACCCAGACATACATGTATCACCAACAAGTCCATTAATGGATATTTTTTGTCTAACTGAAGAGGTTTACAACAAAGTAGAAGTTCAATATACGTTTGATAAAAAAACAACATTGAATAATCTTCAATATCATATACCAAGTACTTTTTATGCTAATATTAATAAACCATATGTTATTGATAAACATCGTGGCTGGCCAAGAAATGTAACACAAATTAAAACACATATCACAGATAATCCAAAAATTATCTGTACATATAGACCTATCGCTGAAAACATTTGTTCTTTTTTAAAATTAATTGAAAAAGACCCACACAACAGTGTAGATAGGGAATTAAGAGAATTAGGACTACCATGCGATACGTATCATAGAGCAATGAAACTTTGGTATAATTATTCAAATGACCCATACGAATCATTAAAATATGGGTTAGAACATCATAGAGACAATTTGTTAATTGTTAATTATGATGATATAGTTAATGATACTGAAACACAAATGAAACGCATATATAATTTTCTTGGGATACCTGAATATCAACATTCATATAACAATATTTCAAATACTTGCGGAGAACAAAAGGATGATGCATGGGGATTCAAAAATCTACATAATATACGAGATACAATTACTAAAACTAGTAATGACCCTACACAAATATTAAGTAAGGATTTATTAGAATTTTTTAATAAGATTGATAATGAGTTACTGTTGGTGGGATAAATGAGTAAAGAAGTTAAGTTAATACATGCAGATGATTTTTTTCCAGATGATGATGCTCATAAATTATATATGATAAGTAGGAATTTACAATTTGTAGAAAAACAATATGGTTTAGAGATAGATAATTTTAATTTAGTTTTTCCGGGACTAGATCCTGTTTTTAGTAACGTGATCGGAGAAGAAGTTATTGTAGATCAGGTTCGTTCAGGTATATTCAGACGACCAATGAATTGTATTATCCATTTTGAAGAATTTGATGATTTAACTGAATGGTGTTTCATCGTAGCTCTTGAACCTACTACATTCAATTTATACAATCATTTAGAAGCCGGCCCATTAAGTAAAGTAAATGCTAGAAGTGCATTAGATGGATATAAGTTTAATTACAGAAACATGATGGAATGGGATGTATGCGTGAATATTCGATTAGAACCTAATCAAGGTGTTATTTTTAGACCTTGGTTATTCCATTCAATTGAAGATGGTCTTGTACAATATTATAGACTGATTGGTAAAAAACCAGAACAGGAAACAAATGAAAATTAATTTAGGTAGTGGATATACTCGATTTGACGGGTATTTAAATGTAGACCACGATCCATTAGTAAATCCAGACTATATTGTTGATTTTGAACATGAACCATTGCCATTTGAAGATTCTTCAGTATCCGAAATAAGAGCGCATCATGTATTAGAACATATAGGTGATAATTTTTTAAATCTAATGAAGGAGCTTTATCGTGTATGTAAACATGATGCGTCATTGGATATTAAATTCCCACATCATCGTTCAGATGTACAGCATATGGACCCAACTCATAAACGTACATTGACAATGGATCAGTTTCTATTATTTTCTAAATCATATAATCAATGGCATATAGAACAATTTAATTCATCTTCTGGATTTGGATTAAAGCTTAATGTAGATTTTGAAGTAGTAAAATACAGAAATATTGCTAGACCAGTTTGGGAAGAAAGATTTAAATCCATGTCCCCGGAAGAAATACAAATGGTATCTGACAATTTTAATAATGTGTATATTGAAACACATATGTTTATGAAAGTAATAAAAAATGAAAATTAATATAGGATCAGGATATAAAAAAGTACCTGGATTTGTAAATATAGATTCAAGCCCAGCATGTAAACCGGATTACGTAGTTGATCTTGAAAAAGATGAATTTCCATTTAACGATTCTACTGTAGATGAAGTTAGGGCTATTCATATATTAGAACATCTAGGTGAAGGATTTTTTCATTGTATGAAAGAATTATATCGGGTATGTAAGAATGGTGCTACTATACATATAGAAGTACCTCATCCTAGACATGATACTTTTTTAATTGATCCGACTCATAGAAGACCAATCTATCCAGAAACATTGAATATGTTTTCTCGCAAGCACAATTTAAGAGATATTATGAACAATGGAAATGAAACTCCTGTTGCCATTATTAATAATGTGGATTTTGAAATGATAGCACATAGATTGCACTATGATCCTTATTATGAAGAAACGTTTAAAACTATGCCAGAAGAACAAATTAATCATATTTTAAGAACAACTAATAATGTTATAGGTACTATGGAAATGATACTAAAGGTAATTAAAGATGACTCAAATAGCTAAAACCCCATTATCAACGGTTGAATTTTTTATAGACTTAAAAGAAAATAATAAAGCTAAAATTGTTTTAGATTTGCTAAAACCCTATGCTAGTACAATAGACCATATAGATCAAATTGGTAAATTATATGCCGATATTCGTGAATTCAACGACACATTAGAACTTGCTCATAAAATTTATAACTTATGTACAGATGATGAAACACGATATACTGCACGTGTAAATATTATTCGTGCCCATCTGAATTTAAATCAACCTATAGAAGCATTAGAATACATTTTGATTAATGAAAAAGAAAAACCAAATGACCACCCAAATCAAATGGATAAGGCAATGGTTTACTTTTTATTAAATCAAAAACCAATCGGTGAAAAAATACTTAGAAATATATTAACTCAACCTAGAACAAAAGATGTTGATAAAAGAGTTACGTTTAATCTTGGTACATATGAGTTGAGTGCTGGTAATTTTAGACCAGGACTACGAAAAGTATTGCTTGCTGGTAGAGAGTTAAACATATGGGAAAGCTATAATTTACCAAAAGAAAATAATTTTACTGGCACCATAATACCCGGTAAGACTATTCTTATATGTTCTGAGGGTGGCATGGGAGATGAAATTATATCTGTTAGATTTGCAAAACATCTCAGAGATAAAGGAATGAAACCTATATGGTATACAACAAAAGAAGATTTGGCAAGTATATTTAGACGTGCAGGTTTTGAAACAATCACGAATTTGAAAGAATATAAACCTGATTGGTTATGGTGCTACGCCATGCCCGTACCTTGTTATTTAGAACTTGAACAAGAGGACTTGTGGTATGGACCATATATTACCCCCTTACGTGTTAAAAAACAATTGCCGGGAAATAAAAAAGTTGGCATTAAAACAATGGGTAATCCTAAATATGATCAAGACTTGCATAGAACTATTCCCTGGGAAGATACAATAAATGCTATACCAGAAGATTATACAATTTACTCGTTTCACCTTGATGAAGATTTTTATCATCCTAGAGTAATCAATCTTAAAGATAAAATTAATTCTTGGGAAGACACTTTAGATTATATTGATCAAATGGATATTATTGTTTCTAGCTGTACATCATTGGCACATGCGGCAGCGGCAATGGATAAAAAAACATATGTATGTGTACCTATCTTAAATTATTACACTTGGGCAATACCTGGTAATTATAGCAAATGGTATAGTAACAATTTACAAATTATACGTCAAACAGAATATGATAATTGGAATTCTACTATGGCTGAATTAAAAGAATTGTTACATAAATGATTTACACATTTGGTGATAGTTACATGTGGGGTTGGAACTTTTTTACTGATGCTAGTATAAGTGAGGACCAGCGAAAAGAACTTGTATGGCCTGCAGTTTTAGCTAAAAAGTTAAATCAACCACTAACTGATTATTCATTACCTGCATCTAGTAATTGGAGAATCGCTAGAAAATTACAATCATTGCCTTTAACAAAAGATGATATTGTATTGATAGGATGGACAGCGCCTACCCGTTTTGAGTTTGGCCTAGCAAACGAGTATGATATTATTCCTAATCATCCGGATATCCATTATAGGATAACAGATTTAAATGAAGATGATGACGGAATAAGAACTAAAAGATTATCATACCATTTAATGGATCGTACAACCTGTCACTATGCTAAAAACTTTATGTGGTCAGCTTACGGGCCGTTTAATTCTGAACCTTGGTATAAAGAAATGTTCAAAGTAATGTTTACATCTTGTCAAAATGTATTAGATAAGGCAGGATGTAGGTGGTTAGCATTTGACGTATGGTGCGACCAATGTGAAGATAATGAATTCAATGATGTAAGTAACTATATATTAAGAGGAACTAATTTGCTAAATGCTTCTAGAAATATACCAGGTAAAGAAACTGATAAAGAATATTGGTCAAAAGAAGAACATATCAATGTAGCAGATTTATTAATAAAGGAATTAAATAATGGATACTCTAACAATTAATAATTTTTTACCATATCCAAATCAAGTTAGGGCTTGGGCATTACAACAAGAATTTTTAAACGCACAACAATTTACACAAAAATATAATACACATACAGATTGGCCAGGTTCAAGAACAGATCATGTATACGATCTTGATAAAATATACGGTGATAACGTACTTAATGCAGTTTCAAATATTATAACAAGAATGACAGGAAAACAAGGCCTAAGTATCAAATCTTATTTTCAGCTAACAACTGAAAATGACGGTGACAGTTGGGTACATCAAGATAATAATATTGATTATGCCGCATTATTGTACTTGAATCCAAATGCTGACCCATCAACGGGTACAACGTTATATCGTTGCAATGATGTTGATAAATGGACAAGCTATATGAATGATCAGGCTGGGTATAATAAATTAAAACAAATTAACACAAAAGAAGATGTTGAACTATATCAACAACTATTCACCCCGGTAGATATAATTGGTAATGTGTTTAATCGGTTAGTAATATACAAAGGTGATATCTATCATAAGTCAAATAAATATTTTGGTACTACAAAAGAAGATAGCAGACTAACTCAAGTATTTTTTATCACATTTGAGAAATAAATGCAACACTTCAACATTTTGTCTATAAATTTAACATCTATCACAACGGATGAACCTATTGAGGATGTACCGTGTGGCACATGTACTAGATGTTGTGAATTACTTGCTCCTAATTTAACTCCGGACGAAATTAGTTCAGGTAAATATCCACTAAGTTTAGTTACACCCACACTTGAACAACGTAATGCTAATCCTAATATAGGTCCTATAGTAACAATCTTTAAGAAAAATGGTGGAGGTTGTAATATGTTTGTAAATGGTAAATGTTCTATATATGAATATAGACCCATAGCGTGTAGACAATTTGATTGCAGAAAAGGCCATCACCCGTCAGTAATCTCTATAGCTAATGAAAAATTTGGCAAAGTTAACGATAGTTAAAAATAAACGGGTAATATATCTCTACTATAAATATTTTTATATCAGGAGATAAACATGACACAACGTATTCTAATTATGGGTCTGCCAGGCTCAGGCAAAACTTATCTGGCACAACACTTACTCGGTCACTTACAAACAGCTAATAAACGTGTAGCTTGGCTAAACGCAGATGATGTTCGTAAAAAATATAATGATTGGGATTTCAGCAAAGAAGGACGTATACGTCAAAGTTTGCGTATGCGTGAACTAGCAGATGCAATGACTGATGTTGATTACGTTATATGTGACTTTGTTGCACCACTAGTTGAGATGCGTAATAACTTCAAAGCTGATTGGACTATTTGGGTAGATACAATAAAAGAGGGTCGCTATGAAGATACTAACAAAGCATTCATTCCACCAGAAGTATATGATTTCCGTATCACCGAACAAAACTCAGAAAAATGGAGTGAGTTTATATTTGCACATCTATATGACAATAGACGCAGACCTATTTTTGATTGGAAAAAAGAAACGGTGCAAATGCTAGGACGGTGGCAACCATGGCATGATGGTCATAGTGCATTGTTTGAACGTGCTATAAATAAGACAGGACAGGTTGTTATTCAAATACGGGACTGTCAAGGTTGGCAAGGAAGTAACCCATTTGAAATTGAAAAAGTCAAATCATTTATTAAACGTGATTTAGATCCATTATATCAAGGTCAATATGAGATTCAAGTTGTGCCAAACATTGTGAATATTACATATGGACGTGATGTTGGATATAAGATTGAACAAGAAACATTTGATGACAAAATACATGCCATAAGTGCAACAAATATTCGTAAATCATTGGGACTATGAAAGTTTTTGTTAACGGGACATTTGATATATTGCATATAGGCCATTTGGAACTATTAAACTATGCAAAGAGTTTAGGTACATATCTTGTAGTAGCAATTGATTCCGATAACAGAGTAACAGAGAAAAAAGGCAGTGATAGACCATTCAATAAAATAGATAATAGAATAGCATTACTTAGTAACTTAAAAGCTGTTGATAAAGTATTAGTTTTTAATACAGATTTTGAATTAGAAAACATAATTGAACAATACAGTCCAGACATAATGCTAGTTGGCAGTGATTGGAAAGATAAAACAGTAATAGGGTCAGAGTATGCTAAAGAGTTAGTATTCTTTGATAGAACGATAGATGAATCAACAACAAAAACAATTGAAAATTACATTAATAGGCGACACTTGCATTGATGAATATCAATATGGTACAGTAGATAGAATTAGCCCAGAAGCTCCTGTACCCGTTTTTGTTCCTAAACATACTGATATCAAATCAGGCATGGGTAGCAATGTAAAAGAAAATCTATTAGCATTGGGATTGACTGTTTCATCTTTCTTAGGTGACCCGTCTAAAAAGAAACGCTTAATAGATGTAAAATCTAAACAACAACTAATGCGTATTGATGACGATGTGAAATCTCATCCTTGCAAATTAGACTATATATTAGAATTTATAACTGATAGTGATGCTATAGTTATTTCTGATTATGCTAAAGGCTTTGTTACAGAAGAATTGATTATTGGCATTAGACAACAGTATAATGGTCCTATCTTTGTTGATACAAAGAAACGTGATTTAAAACTGTTTGAAGGATGTATAGTAAAGATCAATGAAACAGAGTATAATAGCAGAACTAGTGATTGTTCTAACATGGTAATCACCCATGGTGGCAGTAGTGTATCATATAATAACAAAACATTCAACGTGCCTAAAGTAGATGCATTTGATGTGTGCGGTGCAGGAGACACATTCTTATCAGCATTGACTTATGGATATTTAACAACAAAAGATATGGAACAAGCAATATCTTTTGCTATTAAAGCTAGTTCTATTACAGTACAGCACATTGGTGTATATGCACCTACATTAAAGGAAATAAATGCGACTTGAAGGATTTGTAGAGAAGGGTTGGGGAGCAGAAAATATCTGGGCTACCAATGATAAATATTGCGGAAAGATGTTGCACTTTAATACTGGCTCTAAATTTAGTATGCACTTTCATGCAATCAAAGATGAAACTTGGCATGTTGTATCCGGTAAGTTCAAAGTTATATGTATCAATACAGCAAACGCAACACAATACGAACATATATTAGAGAAGGGTGATACATGGCATAACCCACCATTATTACCGCATCAGTTAATATGTATTGAAGAGGGTGTGATTTGTGAAGTTAGTACACCCGATAGTGTAGAAGATAATTATAGAATACTACCCGGAGATAGTCAAAAATGAAATATATTGTAGATATAGATGGTACAATATGTACTACAACCAATGGTGATTATGCTAATGCTGAACCTTATCTATCACGTATACAACATTTTAATATGTTATATGATGCTGGTAATGAGATACATTATTGGACAGCACGTGGTGCTAATAGTGGAAAAAATTGGGATAACCTTACATTAATGCAATTAGCTGATTGGGGTGTAAAGTATACAACTGCTAAGTCGGGTAAGCCTGCATATGATATTTGGATTGATGATAAAGCATTTAACGTAGGTACATATTTTAAATGAAAATATTATTAACAGGGCATAAAGGCTTTATAGGCAGTTATATGCTTAAAGCACTAGCAGAGCATGATGTTACTACATATGAGTGGTCGGATGGCATTAGACCTAGTGTAATAGATTTTAATTGGGTAATTCATATGGGTGGAATCAGTAGCACAACCGAACGTGATATTGATAAGATACTTAGACAGAACACAGAGTTTAGCATAGACTTATATGAAGAATGTAAAACATTTGGAGTTAATATGCAATATTCTAGTAGTGCAAGTGTGTATGGATTGGGTACAGATTTTACTGAAACTGCTCCAGTTGATCCAAGAAATCCTTATGCCTGGAGCAAGTATTTATTTGAGAGATATGTAGAAAAACATCCTACAGGAAGTATAGTACAAGGATTTAGATACTTTAATGTATATGCATTAAATGGTATAGGAGAAGAGCACAAAGATAAACAAGCAAGCCCCTTCAGTCAGTTTTATCAGCAATCAAAGACGGGGGAAATTAGTGTATTTGAAAATAGTGCAGAACATAAGAGAGATTTTGTTCCTGTAGAAGATGTAATAGATATTCACTTAAAGTTTTTAAATGTGAAAGAATCCGGGATATTTAATGTAGGTAGTGGGAAACCTATGAGTTTCTTGGATATAGCAAACACTTTCAATGTTAAAGTAGTTGAAATTCCGATTCCAGAGATATTGAAAAACAATTATCAGAAATACACATGTGCTGATATGACTAAAACAAGGAAAACGCTAGCTAATATTGAAAATAGATAAGTAGTTATCTAATGAACTCATTTCAATCGTCTTACGACAATAGATTACAAAGCTGGTATAATTTACGCAATCAAATCAAAGATTTTGATTTAGATCAACAATGTGTAGAAATAGACAAATGGTGGCAACGTGCCCCATTAGTTAACCATTATTTACATCCAATTGATTTACCCACATGGCCCGGTCCTTGGGAACTTTTGGTAGAAAACACCTATTGTACGCTTGCAAGAGGTCTAGGAATGTGTTATACTCTACTATTAATGGATATTACTGATATAGAGTTTGTGTTAGCTACTGATTCTCAAGGAGATGATGTTTCATTAGTTATAGTATATGATACCTATGTACTTAATTATTGGCCTAACACTGTACAAACCAATAAAACAACAGATTTTACGCTATCAACCCGAATAAGTATAGACTCATTGAAAGAAAAAATAAGATGAATCAGTTTTATGTTTATGCGTATTTACGAGAAGATGGTACCCCTTACTATATAGGTAAGGGTAAGGATAAAAGGGCTTGGACAAAAGCTAAAAATGAAATAGGCAAACCAACAGATATATCACGTATTGTTATATTACAAGAAAATTTAACTGATACCGAAGCAAAGGAACATGAAATTAATTTAATAAAAACATATGGTAGGATAGATTTGGGTACGGGAATTTTAAGAAATAAAACTAATGGAGGAGATGGTGTTCGTTTGATTGGAAAACAAAATGGTATGTTTGGAAGAACAAAAGAAAAACACCATGCATATGGTAAAAAACGACCAGACATGACCGGAGAACACAATCCCATGCATGGTAAAAAAAGAGAAGAACATCCGGCATATGGCTATAAGCATACTTCCGAAAGTAGAGATGCTATAAAGTTATCAAAAGTAGGAGTTAAACGAATAAATTTTGATCAATCAGGATCAAAAAACCCAATGTATGGTAAAACAGGAGAAAATAATCCTAACTATGGTAAAAAACTCTCAAAGAAAAAATGTGACGCCTGTGGCATATTAGCAAGTATTGGTATGTTTAATAGATGGCATCTTAACGGAAAATGTCAAAATAAAAATAAAAGGTAATAAATGAATATTAGTATTATTAAACGAAGTGGGAAAAAAGAACCATTAATGATAGAAAAATGGCAAGCACAGGTTGCTACAGTGTGCAAAGGAATAGCAGATGTTAGTCCATCGATGGTGGAAATTAAAAGTCAACTACATTTCTATGATGGAATAACCACAAAAGAGATAGATGAAATTACGTTACGTGCTGTAGTTGACTTGATTGACGTAGAAAACAATCCAGATGTAGGACATACAAACTATCAATATGTAGCAGGTAAACAACGTTTATCTATGTTGAGAAAATCAGTATACGGCAACTATGAACCTCCCCGTCTTTATGATATTGTAGTAACTAATGTAGCTACAGGATTATATACGCCAGAACTACTAGAATGGTATAGTGAAGATGATTGGAACAAGATGGATGACATGCTTGACCATTCTAAAGATGAACAATATAGTTATGCCGCCATTGAGCAATTAATTGAAAAATATCTTGTTCGTAATCGTTCAACAAAACAAACATATGAAACACCTCAAATTAGATACATGGTTGCAGCCGCTACAGTTTTTCATAAAGAAGAACCTAATAACGCCCGTATGCGTTATATTAAAGAATATTACAATGCAGCCAGTGATGGGTTGTTCACTCTTGCTACTCCTGTTCTCGCTGGTCTTGGGACTCCTACTAAACAGTTTAGTAGTTGCGTACTTATCCGCAGTGACGACGATCTGGATAGCATATTTGCTTCTGGTGAGATGATGGCAAAGTATGCTAGCAAACGTGCTGGCATAGGCTTAGAAATTGGTAGACTACGACCATTAGGCAGTCCTATTCGTGGTGGCGAGATTATGCACACCGGCATGATTCCGTTCTTAAAGAAATGGTTCGGTGACTTAAGAAGTTGCAGTCAAGGAGGTATTCGTAATGCAAGTGCTACTGTATTTTATCCCATTTGGCATCATCAGTTTGATGATCTTATCGTACTTAAAAACAATCAAGGAACCGACGAAACACGTGTCAGGTTCATGGACTATGGGGTTGTTCTTAGTGCATTCTTCTGGAGAAGATTTAAAAACAAAGAACAAATAACCTTCTTTGATCCTAATGAAGTTCCTGATCTTTACCAAGCTTTCTATTCAAATACTGAATTGTTTGAAGAATTATACATTAAATATGAAAAACGTAAAGACTTAAGAAAGAAAACAATGAGTGCTGAAGAAGTATTCAAGTCGGGCATTCTTAAAGAACGAACAGATACAGGTCGTATCTACTTAGTGTTCGTTGACAATGTTATGAATCAAGGACCATTTGATCCTGAATATCATACAATTTACCAGAGTAACTTATGCTGTGAAATTCTTTTACCTACTAAATCCTTTAAACGTCTGGATGACAGCGATGGTCGTATCGCTCTTTGCACATTGGGCAGTATCAATTGGGGTGCGTTCCGTAACCCAGAAGATATGCGCCGTGCTTGTCGCATATTGCATCGTAGCCTCAATAACATTCTTGACTATCAAGACTTTCTATCCATTCAGTCTAAACTATCAAACGATGAAATCAGACCTCTCGGAATTGGAATTACTAATCTTGCATACTGGCACGCCAAACGAAGTCTCAGATACGGAGAAAAAGATTCCCTGGCTGAAGTCAAGACGTGGATGGAACATCTATCCTTCTACTTAACTGAAGCAAGTGTAGAACTAGCACAAGAACGTGGTCGTTGCGAACATAGCGATAAAACACGTTATGGGCAAGGTATCTTTCCTTGGGAATTACGTGCCAATGGTGTAAACGAATTAACTAACTTTGATCCAGAACTTAACTGGGAAGGATTACGTGCTATGATGCGTAGTTATGGTGTCCGTAATGCTACACAAATGGCTGTGGCTCCTGTAGAATCTAGTTCAGTAGTTATCAACAGTACTAATGGCATTGAAATGCCAATGAGTTTGATATCAGTAAAAGAAAGTAAAGCAGGAAGTTTTGTGCAAGTTGTTCCCGAATATCATAAATTGAAACATAAATATCAATTGATGTGGGATCAAAAAGATTGTGATGGTTATTTAAAGACCGCGGCAGTTATTGCAGCCTATGTAGATCAATCAATATCAACTAATACATTCTATAACCCTGCACATTTCCCTGAACGTAAAGTTCCAACAACATTGATTGCTAAGAACTTGATGCAGGCACATATGTGGGGATTAAAAACATTCTACTATAGCTTGATTAACAAAGCAGGTAGTAAGAGCCAAGATGAAACTGTATTAGATTTGCCTAGTGGCTTTAATGATATAGATGAAGAAGAGGATTGCTTAGCCTGCAAATTATAATGTTAGAAACAATTTGTGATATTATGGTAGACGCTTATAAGCGTAATTGGATTACTAGTCGTGACGGCAATGTAAGTATTCGCCATCATGACCGTGACCATTTTTACATCACACCCAGTGGTGTGCGTAAGCAGACAATGCAACCTGATCAATTTAAGAAGATTGGCATTGAACAAGGCTACTATGACCAACCTCCTAAACCATACTATTCTTGGAAAGAATTGGCATATACAGACATTAGTGAGAAACTAAAACCTAGTGGAGAAATACCACTACACTTTGGTTTACAACGAGAATTAGGACAACACGCCAATGATGTAAGAGTTGTAGTTCATTTACACCCTACTTATTGTATTGCGGCAATGCATGCCGGTATTGATTTAAACACAATATGTGATTCATTCCCTGAACTCAATCGTTATACTAAAGTAGCACCAAATGTAGGTGATGTTCCTCCCATCAGTCAAGAATTAGCAGATAAGTGTCATAAGAATTTACAGTTAGATAAAGACGGCAATATTGCTTATGATATTGTAGGCATTAAAGGACACGGTGTAGTTGCCATTGACACAAGCCCATGGCGTGCTTACGAGCATATAGAAAGATTAGAACACATTTGCAAGATTGTACTTGCTTCAGGTAAATTTTAAGGAGAAAACTATGTTTGAAACAACTTATCAAAATGGAATATCATATCGTTCCGCCAGCGAAATTAACTCAGCAATGGGTCGTGTCTATGGACATATGAGTATTGCTGTTATTGTATCAATGTTTGTCAGTTACTTTGTAGGCACTAGCCCAGAGTTGCTACAATTATTTTTTACAGGCTGGACAAAGTGGCTTGTGATTTTCTCACCACTATTAGCTATCTTTGGTGTTAGCTATGTATTAGCTAACAATCCAAGTAAAAGTATAGCACAATTATGTTTACATGGCTTTGCCGCATTAATGGGATTAAGCTTTGCTACAATCTTTGCGGTATTCACTATGGGTAGTATTGTGTCAGCATTTATGGGTGCAGGTATCTTATTTGGTGTTATGAGTGGTTATGGCTACTTTACTAAACAAAGTTTAGATAGTGTTGGTAAGTTTATGATTGTAGGATTGATTGCTATCATCATTGCCAGCATTGTTAATATCTTTATTGGCAGTACAGTTATGCAGATGGTAATTAGTGCATTAGCTATTATCATCTTTCTTGGATTAACTGCATATGACACACAAAAGATCCGTGAAGAACTAAGTGTACAAGCTAATGACGTTGCAGAAGTACGTGGTGCATTAACACTATATATGGACTTTATTAATCTGTTTATAAATCTATTACAACTGTTTGGTGATAGAAAATAAATGGCGAATGAACGAATAAAAAGAAAGAAAATATGAGTAAACAACAATACAACCTACACACTAAGACAGATTATTTGAATAGAAAAATGTTTTTGGATCCGGAAGGTCCCGTAACCATTCAAAGATTTGAAGAAGTAAAATATAAAAAGATTGCAGACTTTGAAACAACGGCCCGTGGTTTCTTTTGGGTCCCAGAAGAAATTTCTCTAACCAAGGATGCCAATGATTTCAAAGATGCAAGTGACGCAGTAAAACATATCTTTACCAGTAACCTATTGCGTCAAACAGCATTAGATAGTTTACAAGGACGTGCACCTAGTCAAGTGTTTACTCCAGTAGTAAGTTTACCTGAATTAGAAGCATTGATATACAATTGGTCATTCTTTGAAACTAACATTCATAGTCGTAGCTATAGTCATATCATTCGTAATATCTATAACGTACCTAAAGATGTATTCAATACTATCCATGACACAAAAGAGATTGTTGACATGGCAAGTAGTGTTGGCAGATATTATGATGAATTACACAAAGTAAATTGTCGTAAAGAGTTGGATGAAAATGTTAATGAAAAAGAACATATCAAAGCAATTTATATGGCACTACATGCCAGTTACGCATTAGAAGCATTTAGATTTATGGTATCATTTGCTACATCGTTAGCAATGGTTGAAAACAAAATCTTTATTGGTAATGGCAACATTATCAGTTTAATTCTCCAAGATGAATTGTTACATAAAGGCTGGACTGCCTACCTTATCAATCAAGTAGTTAAAGAAGATAGTCGTTTTGCACAAGTTAAATCAGAGTGTGAAAGTGAAGTCTATCAACTTTATATGGATGTGATTAAAGAAGAAAAAGATTGGGCAGATTATTTGTTTAAGATGGGTCCGGTTATTGGATTAAATGCCGCAGTATTAAAAGACTTTGTTGATTATACTGCTGTAGGTGCATTGAAAGAAATTGGAATAAGATATAACAATCCTGCCCCAAAGAGTACACCTATCCCCTGGTTCACTAAACATAGTGATACCAGTAAGAAACAATCTGCATTGCAGGAAACTGAATCAACAAATTACGTTATAGGCGTAATGTCAGAATCATTAAACTATGATGATTTACCAAATATTTAAGGAGAATAAAAAATGAAAGCAGTTATTTGGTCGAAGTACCATTGTCCCTACTGTGACCAAGCAAAAGCCTTGTTACATCAAAAGGGTATTCCGTTTGAAGAAAAGAAAATTGGAGACGGATATACCAAAGAAGAATTGCTAGAAGCAATCCCGTCAGCAAGAACAGTACCCCAAATCATTTTAGATGGTGAATTGATTGGTGGATTTAATGAACTTAAACAATTTTTAACAAAGGCAACGTAGTTATTTAAACTTGCACTTATTACCATGTGATCTAGCAAAGTTCCTTATGTCCACCTCTTTATTGCAATGTGGACATATTTTTTTAGGTACTGATTTTCCGTACATGGGATTCTTTTCACCCTTATTAGCACACTGTGGTAGTTTATATCCTGACTTGCCTTTATTCCATACAGTCTTGCCTAACATTTTTAATCTTCTCTTTTCAACACATGCATTGGATTGTTTTCTACCAATTGCTTTAGCTCTAATCAATTCCTTTGATTCTGACCGCATAATTGATCCAATCTTTCTACCTGCCCCGGAACCTGTTTCCGGTATCTTGTTGGCCCAAATTTTATTACCAAAATCATCTTGTGCGTTTACTATATTCCATTTAGAACTATATAATATTCCCCAACTTACTATTTCAGCCTTATCGGTAGTTTGTAATAAAACTTCAGTATGGACTTCATAACCATGTTTCTTTAAATGAATTTTCCAGTCAGTACCTGATCCTGGATATAGGTGAGGATTTTGTTTAGTGTAACCGAAATATTTAAGACCTGTCTTTTTATGGGTCTTGATATATAGTGAATAAATACTCATGCTGATTGCTCTCCATAGCGTTAGAGTAGTTGGGAACTCTAATTCCGCGAACTACACTATTATTTATACACAAAGGATAAAAATGAAATTTATAACAGGGTCGGTCATGACAATAAAAATGAATAGTGGAGAAGAGTTAATAGCTAAAGTGACTAGTGTATCCGATGAAAATGGGTTCATCACTATTGAAGAACCAGTATCTATTGCCCCATCACAACAGGGTATGCAAATGATTCCAAGCATTTTCACTGCAAATCCGAAGGGTGAATTTAAGCTAAATACTACTAATGTTGCAATGTATGCAGAAACAGATGATAGTATTAAAGATAAGTACCTAGAAGCAACAACTGGTATTAAAGTACCTAGTAAAAAAATCGTATTGGGATAAAATGGCAAAATTAAGTCGTGTGGGAGATGCAAATCAAGAGGGTGGCACTATAATTCGTGGTGCTAGCACTGTATTTGCAAATGGAATTCAAGTTGGATTACATGTTAGTCAGATTACACCACACGCGCCATGGAGTAGAAAAGGACATCCGCCGCATAAGGCAGCAACAACTACTGATGGTAGTCCAACTGTTTTTTGTGAGGGGGTACCAGTACTTAGAGTAGGATCAGGAAACACTTGCGGTCATAGTATCGTACAAGGTAGTCCTGATGTGTTTGTCCCATGAGTGATACAGGAAAACAAAGCCCATTAGGTGTTAATACATTAAGTTCACTATTACAAAATATTGGATTTAATATTAACCCTATTATGATAGACTTTACTGGTTCTAGTACCAGTGTGTCATCTGCTACACAATTAGGTAAAATTGTTAATGACACTTGTTTACGATTACTAACATATTCAATCAATGATGCGTATAGTAGAGGACAAGTTAATAGTACAACCTATAACAATTTAATATCCATTGGTTCTACTACTATACCTGCATTAGGTAATAGTCCACCATCAACATTTAATTGGAGTGGATATCCCAATTGGGCTAGCAATTACACATATACTAATGAAGTAACACGTTGGGGTTATGTGAGATTGTTTGCATTACAGGGTTATAACGAATTTAATTACAATAGCGGTTTATCAGCCGATGCCGGAGCATATAAAGATTTCTTATCTGGCTTTATGTCAACTTGCAGTTTTATTGAATCTAGTAATGATGCTATACTAGCAGTAAACAATTCACAAGAATTTTTAGATGGTACATATAGTAATATGGACGATTTAACTACGGGTGATATTACTGGTGTTAGTGTAGCAACTACTATATTTGGTCAAGATTTAATTGCCAGTGGAAAAGCAATAAATTTACAAACAATTGCTACATTTGGTTTGCCTAGTAATCTATTATTTACTCTACAGAAAAATAATGCTATTACTAAATCAGTAAGTCTTGCACTAATTGCAAGCAATATAACGGTATCAGAGTTAGAACAGATATTAGGTAATATTTCATCTGTAACCAAAGAACAAGAACGTAAGATATACGGAGCATTTGGTATTATTTTAGGACAAGATTTAAAAGATATATTAGTATCATTAAATTGTAAGACAGTTGGTTTAGAATCATTAGCAGATTTATTAAATCCATTAAAGTTATTTCCTAATAGCTATGCAACATTAACAGTTCCAGTGTATAATACAATTGGTGGACCTGCTAATAGTAAAATATATTATCCTATATATGTTAATGATGGATTGAATAGTCAGCTAAGATCACCTACAGCAGTACAACAAAATGGAGTAGTAATTTAATGGCCGGCATTTTTCAAAATCTTAGATTAACTTCAGAACGTAATGACATGGATGCACCTGCTAGCAATGCGTATGAAACTACCACAGCTAGTACAAATGTTGCTCAATCTAGTACAGAACAGATTACACAACCTAATCCATTAACTGTACAAGCCATACCACAAGGGTTTGGTGCATATTTAGATGGTATATTGCCACCTGATATTGCTAAAGCGGCTGGATCATTTAGTGTATCAATGCAACAGATTAAAAACATTTCTAGTGTGCCTATTGAAAAGTTTGCACAAGTAGTTAATAGTTTAGAAACAAATAAAAACTTAAATGTGAATGGTACTAGTGTGCCAACTGATACTACATTAGCAACTCAAGGATTAGCCTTAATTGCATTAGGTAATGGTCCATATGGTACGTACACAATGAGTAATTTCTTAGGATGTATGAGTGGATTACCTTATCTTGGTATAGATATCGACGGTTTAATAAAGAACGTACAAACAACTACACTGTCTGACATTTATAAAAATATATATCTAGCAGTTACATGGGAACAGGCTACTGCTACATGGAATGGTACATCTTTTACTTACACTAATAAAGGTGGTGGATATGCAAGCGCACCCACCGTAACTGTAGGTGGTAATCCAGCAACTGCTATAATAGGTACTGATTCTACGGATATAACTACATATGGTAGGATTATATCTATTAGTTATTCAGGTGCAGCCGGTACTGTAGTAATAAATCCTCCTCCCGGTGGTGGTTGGCCAACCATGAATACAGTTATTCAAAGTTATATTGATGCTGCCAACGCTGAGATACTATCAATTAAAAATAGTCAGCCGGCTTTAGCACAACAGTTAATTACTAATTGGGAACTTACTGGAACATTATTATCAGTAGAACAACGTGCAATTGCCACAGGTATGACAATAGGTGTACCTAACAGTTCACCAAGCTATTTAAGAGAACCAACGATAGCGGCATTTCCTAGTACACAATATGCTTTTGTAGATAGTATACCACGATATGCTACATTTACTCAACCGCATATGTATTCACAAACCTTAGAAGCTATTGCTAATTATAATACTGTTGGCGGAAGAAGTATAGTAGCAATGTTACGTGAATCTCGTAATCAAGCTAGATTGCAAGAAGCCGGTATACCGGTAGATAACAACATAGCTAACAAATTAACTAAACAACAAGAATCAGAGTTAATTGCTAATGGAATATTAGGCGGCAGTGTACCTGCAACATTAGCAACTGAAATTGGATCACCCGTACCTTTTGGATATTATGATCCAGTTGATGACCGTTATTATAGTGATGGTGTTGCAATAGATATAGGTGAAGCAGTTGAGCCGGGTAGTTTTGCAGGATCAAGATATAGTAATTTAATACCACCTCAGCTATCAGTAATATATGCATCTGACATATTATTACCTGCAACTTATTCTGTACAAGAAGCAATAGACGAAGTAATTCGTTGCAATTGCGATTGTTGGGATAACATTTAAATTCCATAGCTTAGAAATAAGCAGAAAGGATAAATTATGAATTTAAGCCAACCTATTAAAATTTTAATAGCATTATTGTTTTTAACAATTGTTTTTATAATTGACCAAATGACAAATGTAGTAGAAACTAATTTAATAATAGCAGAAACTAAAATTGCAAAAGCAGTAGATCCAAATCAATTAACATGTATGGCTAAGAATATATTTTATGAAGCAGGTAGTGAATCATTAAATGGGCAAGCGGCAGTAGCACGTGTTGTAATGAATAGAATAGCACATGGCTTTGGCAAAGATCCATGCGCTGTAATATATCAAGCATCACATGTAGATAGACTAATAGACGATGAAATGCAAAAGGTAAAACTATGTCAGTTTAGTTGGGTATGTGAGGGGAAAGGTGAGCCAAATAAAAACAGCACAAGATATAAACAAGCAGAACAAGTAGCATACGATGTATTAGCACATGATGCATATACTGATGTAGTACCAAAATCAACACTATTTTTTCACAATTTAAGTGTAGACCCATTGTGGCCTTATAAACAAGTAGCAAAAATTGGCAATCATATATTCTACAGTAAGGCTAAAAAGCCTACCCAAAAGATTATAGTTAAATCAGAAAATGATATATAATAGCTAATGAGTGACAAACCAAATTCAGCTAATGGTGTCAGTAGTTATGATTCTACTGGTACAGGTTCACTAATTCATTTCTTTAACCGTAATGTAACACCTTATGCTACAGAAAGTAGTGGACCTAAGTTTGATTTAGTTCCTGTTGAAAAGCATAAAGATATTATGCTTAATGTTGCTAGATTACACGCCAAACAAGAATATGATAGAATAATGGAACTGGTAAATGTGTTACAAAAACAAGCAGAACAGATTAAACATAGATTAGATTTAACTGATATGGTTCATGCCGCAAAATACGACTTTCAATTAGCAAATGGTAATATATATTGGTTGTTGTTTGATACACGTAAACAGTTTACTAGATTAAGTATTCATGGACCCAATGATTGGTCTGCTGGTAAACCAGTTGATTACGAATATATATGTAAAGTTAAATGGTTAGGTGATCACACTTGGATAGAGGTAGAAGATGATAAATAAAAGTCCAGAAAAAGGTACATTTCAAATTAAATCTCAATTAAAGCGTGTTGAAGAGGGCACCAAAACACCCGAATTAGCACAAGAAATGATTAAATTCTATGAGGAATGGCACCAGCAAACTCTTGAACTTGAAGAAACTGATGAGTGGAAAAAAGATAACATGGAGTATGACCTACGTAGTACGCAATGGATCATTGACAAAGTTAAAGGTGATGAAGTATATGCACAAAATTTGTATGCCTCTATGTGTAACAATGATTTTACTAAGAATGATGTATGGCCAATCTTAACTGAGAAAAAGTGGAGTTGTAGTTGGAGACATGCTGGTGGTATCATTGCTGATATGCAAGAGAAGGGCGATTACATTGATTGGTATTGTAGTGGTATCAGAGATAGTAAGATATTAGATGATGATGAATTTCGTGCCCTTACAAAAGAACAACAAGAATACTATATACAAAGTAAGAAGTTTGTACCTGAAAGTGTAGTAACTGATGAGATAAGAGAAGATTTGTTGAAATTAGGTTGGATAGTAATAGACAATACTGATGAACACTAAATACAGTACATACAAGGAGAACTCATTATGTTAGAAACATTATTTTGGTTAGCACTAGGTGCATTTATTGGTTGGAATTTCCCACAGCCTCAGTTTGCAAAGAATATACAAGCAAAAATTTTGACTATGTTCAAAAAAGATTAATAAAGGACTAAATAATAGAACACAACGAAAGTCCTATTATGCTAACTAAAATTTGCGAACATTGTAATATCAAATTTACATTACCCAATCTACATCAAAAAAATTTAAAAAGAAGGTTTTGTGGACCAATTTGTTCTAGACGATGGGCAGCAAATAATCGTACTGAATCCTGGAAAGAAAAGAATAGTATAGCTAAACAAGGAGAAAACAATCCAATGTTTGGAGTAAGACAGACTAATAGTAATAGCCTTGCTAATCTAACTAGAAGTGCATGGACCGGAAAACAGCAATCAGTAGAGTCAAACAAAAAACGATCTAATACACTAACTGGCAAAATAGTAACTGAGCAGTCTATACAAAAACGTAAGGATACCTGTATTGCTAAAGGTCTTTGGTGGAAACCAGATGATCCTGAATATTTAGAATTTAAAAAGTATCGTAGAAAAGTTTATTATTGGACTTCAAAAAACGATTTAACTATGTTAGCAAACTTTGATAAAAGAAGCAAAACTGAGTATCATTTGGATCATAAATATAGTATATCAGAAGGATTTAAAAACAAAGTTTCTCCCAATATTATTGGTAGTGTATATAATTTAGAATTTTTATTGAGTACTGATAATGTAAGAAAAGGGACTAAATGTTCCATAACATTGGAGAAATTATATGAGTTATTCGCCGCAGTTGATAGACCATTACGAAAACCCAAGAAATGTGGGAAGTTTTAGTAAAGATGAGGATGATGTAGGTACAGGTATGGTAGGAGCCCCTGCATGCGGGGATGTAATGAAGTTACAGATTAAAGTAAATAAAGAAACAGGAATAATAACAGATGCCAAATTTAAAACATATGGGTGTGGGTCGGCAATTGCTTCTTCAAGTCTTGTCACAGACTGGGTCAAAGGTAAAACATTGGATGAAGCTTCATCCATTAAAAACTCCCAGATCGCAGACGAACTTGCCCTCCCCCCAGTCAAAATCCACTGCAGTATCCTCGCCGAAGACGCCATCAAAGCCGCAGTAGAAGATTATAGAAAGAAATATAATGGCCAATGAATTAGCAAAATTTTTAAACTCACAACGCCGTCATCGGGATGAAACAGCAGTTAAGAAACAAGTTAAGATAGCAAAAGCACATGGGTTAACACATAAAGATAAAGCAATAAAAGAACCACACCGTTTAGCAAAACATCATGTTATGGATTGTGGTAATAAAGAATGTTATATATGTGGTAACCCACGCAGGTCACATAAAGATAAACTAACAGCACAAGAGAAACGTTTATTTCAGGATATTGAAAAAACAACAGATAAACACAGTAATGGATTAAAACCCACTGATGAATGATTTACACACAAAGGAGAAACTATGTCAGAAACTATAACTAGCCTACAAGGGGCACTAGCCGGTGAAAGCCAAGCACATGTAAAATATAAATATTTTGCAAAAATAGCACGTGCTGAAGGATATGAGGATATTGCAAAACATTTTGAGCATACAGCAGACCAAGAGCTACTACATGCCTGGGGTCATTTAGAATTGCTTATTAAGAAGCCAGATACTAAACAATGTTTAGAGATGGCAATTGAAGGTGAAACTTATGAATTTCAAGTTATGTATCCTGAGTTTCGTGAGATTGCAGAATTTGAAGGCAATTTACTTGCGGCAAAAGAAGCACAACATCAAATTGAAGAATCACAGCGTCATGCTAGTGAGTTTCAAGAAATACTAAAGAAAGCTGAAAAGCGTTTTGCGGCTCTTGCTAAAGTAGAGAAGCGCCATGCTGAAGCATATCAAGTTAAACTTGATGAACTAACAAAGGGAGCAGTATAATGGATCATGTATGCGTAATTTGTGGACATGTCCACGATGAAGAAACAGAAGGTAAATGGGATGATTTGCCAGAAGACTTTCCTTGCCCAGAGTGCGGTGGTTTTAAAGCTGATTACGAAACTATTTAAGAACTGATGAATTTACAGAGTGGCTATTTAACTTGGTCTGGTACCGGCTCAAGTTGGTGTGTAAACATCAACTCGGTAAGTCGCCCCATTAAATCTTTTTATGAAGAAACTGTACTAGTAGCTGAAAAAATTTGGGCAGAAAAACAAGGAAAAATTCATTTATGTTATAGTGGGGGTCTTGATAGCGAATATGTACTAGCTGTGTTTAGGACTTTGGGTATGCCGATATCTCCTGTGATTATGCGTACACAATATAATCACCATGATATACAATATGCATTTAAATATTGTGATGAAAATAGCATTACTCCAATTATTATTGATTTAGATTATGATAAGTTTGTAGAGTCCGGTGAATTTTTAAAAATTGCAACAGAGTATAAAATAGCCGCATACCAAATGCCTAGCAATTTGTGGTTACTTACTCAACTAGAAGGAACAGTTATTACCGGTGATTCTGACCCTCACTTACTATTAGACATTAATGGCAAATGGTATGTAGATGAGATAGAACCTATATATAGACAATTTGATTTCTTTAAAAAAAATAATATACACGGTACACCTTTCTTTTTAAGTTATAATTCTGAACAATACTTTGCATTCCTTACTGACCCTACAATGTTATTATTAGCAAGTAATCGTATATCAGGTAAGACAGGATCTTACTCAAGTAAAGTTTATGTTTATAATAATCAAGTTAAATTTAAATTAGAGCAACGACAAAAGCAACATGGATATGAAGTTGTAGAAAAAAGTCCAATATTCAATCATCCCGATATTCAATTAGTTAAAAGTTGGAAAGATAAATGGTGGGGGTCAAGTAATCATGAGTATTTTGATTTGATAGAAAGATTGTCATGGACACAGTAGTAATGATAACACTCTCTAAAGAAAATAAAGATAAATTTGTTGACATGCTTAAACGTGCATTGATTGATAAGTTTGGAGAAGAGATTCCAGAAAATTACAATTATACTCACCCATGGAGCTTGTTAAGTTTATTAAGGGATGATGCAATTGATACGTATCAATTATTGTATGTTAATGAGAAATTTTGGACTGCAACTGGTGGCATAGTCAGAGAGTTCAACGGTAATAAAGTATATCAGGCGGTGTTTCGTGGTTTTTCCGATGCTGATAATAGGCATAAGGGTTTAGGTGTAAAATCATATACACACCTTCATAATACTAAATACCAAATTGAAAGAGCCAAAGAGTTAGGTTGTCATAGTGTAATTATTTCATTTAATGATTACAATTATAAACTTTTTGAATTAACAAAAAAATATATGTTACCTAAGGCATTGCCCGAACACACCTTTACTGCGTCATCCAAACCTATAATGTTTAATGGTGTAGAACAATGGTTGTTAACATTAGAGCTATGAATAAATAGTAACATGACATACAAACAAAAACTCATTATAACACAGATTTATTTACATATTTTATTTGTAATAGGGTTATTATATTACCCGTGGTACATAACAATACCCACACTTGTTCTATCGCAGATTTTATATGTTGGGTTGTGTGGTACTATGCTATTCCATAGAACAGTATCACATAAAAATGACATTCATCCGTTAGCTGAAAAAATACTAGTAACGTTATCTTGGTTAGGTGCAACCTCATCTGCATTAGCTTGGGCAGGTGTCCATAGAAAACATCATAGATATAGTGACACAGAAAAAGACCCACATAGTCCTAAGTTTATGGGACGTTTTAGAGCATATTGGCAAATGTCAGATAATGACAAAGATATTGTAAAATATGTTCCTGACTTGCTAAGAAAACCATTATATCTGTTTCAACACAAATACTATTTTCATGTATTGTATTCTATTCACCTATTAGGATTAATCTTTTTACCATTGAAATGGTATTGGATATTACTTGTAGTGCCCGGAGTACTAATGTGGTTAGGTGGAAGTTTAATTAACATATTCTGCCATGACAAGAACGGACCCACAAATGTACCAGTATTAGGATTCTTAAACGGAGGTGAAGGTTGGCACAAAAACCATCACGACCAACCTGCTAATCCGTCATTTAGACACTGGGCTGATTGGGGTGGACATTTCCATTCGTTACTTAAGGTCAAATAAAATGACACAAAAAATAAAACATTTATTACCAACCTATAGTATTTTAGAACATTTGAAATTAGATTCAACCTTACTTTCTGAACTACAAACCTGTGTACGTAATTTAGAAACAGAGTTCAAGTCTGCACTGAAAGTAAACAAAAAGTTATGCGGAGTACATTATGATTTAACTAATGATGTTTATAAAAACTTCTTTCAAATAAGTCTAACCGATAGCGAATTACCAAACGAAGAAGTCTCTATTGATGAGTTAGAAATGATAGCTAAAGACTTTCATAAAGAGGGTAAGATTAAAGGCATGCGTCAAAAAAAGATGTTAAGTACCGACGTAAGTAGTATTCATAATGAAGCAACATTTGTTCATAAAACGGAAATCTACAAAAAATATGCAACTATATTTGATAAAGTTTTGAGCAAATTTAAAGGTACACCTACTAGAATTCGTTTAGTAAAATTAGAAGCAGGTAATAATATTACCCCACATATTGATTATGACCCTAGTTACGCAGTTAGAATTATCATTCCTATATTCGCTGAACCAGAGTGTGTTAACTTGTTTTGGGTTAAAAATAATATTGAATCAGTATTGTTTACTCCAGGAAATGCATACTTCTTGAATACTGGGTATAAACATGCAGTAACTAATTTTAGTAAGCATGATAGATATACTTTTATGATATCTATCAATGGCACTGAAGATATTAATCATTTATTAACATGACACTTGGACATTATACCGTTAACGGTGAAATATTTCATAGCAAAAGCAAAGCGGCATACAAAGCATCAGAAAGTAAATCTCCATTAAAATGGTATTTTTATGATGAGATTTGGTTTGATTTGTATGAAAATTATAGGAAATCTCCTATATACATACCGCCGTTGGATGAACTATATAAACAACGAGCACACCAGTTGAGAGACAAATATGATTATTTGATTTTAAATTATAGTGGCGGTGCAGACAGTCATAATGTTTTAATGTCATTTCTATCTAATAACATAAAATTAGATGAAATATATGTTCAGCGTAGTTCTACAGTTGATGAAAAGATATATACTCCAAATAAGGCAGATTTGACAGCCGCAAATCTGTTTAGCGAATGGGACTTCACAATTAAACCTACATTAGAGTGGATAGCCAAAGAGTACCCTGATATTAAAATAAACATACATGATATTTTTCAAACACAATCCTTAAAGGTATATGATGATATAGGTGATAGAGCCGGGCATTATTTAGGTGTTTTTGAAATATTAAGACAATCATCATATTCTGATTCAATACAAAAATGTTTAGATAAAGGTAAAACTGTAGCAGACATTTACGGGATAGACAAACCTCATCTTGTAATTAAAGAAAATACGTTATTTGGATTCTTCACAGACGGTGCTGTTAATGTTGCCAATAAGATATATTCATCAGATACTAACGCTTCTACTGAATTATTTTATTGGTCAGTAGATTGTCCTTTAATTTTCTATGCACAGGCTAGAGCTATATTAGAACAATTAAATAAAGATCCTACTAATAGAGCACTATTTGAGGTTAAACGATTAATATCATCGGCAACACATGATGAAAGTAGAAACTTTTTTATACCCATAATTTATAATACATGGGACTATAAATTTCAAGTAGGAAAAACTAGTGAACTTTCTACTATGGGCCGTACTAGAGATTTGATATACTTAAACCATAATGATTTTAAATCATACAAAGAGAGATGGGATTATAACTTTTCAAGTTGGTATTCAACTATAGATGTAAACTTATTAACGTTTAATCATACCTGTCAGCGTATTTGTATATCGCCGTGGGTTAAAATAGGAAATTTAATATGATAAAAAAAATATTAATCGTAGTTGCTATGTTATTAGTAACTACAATGTCACACTCATTTGACTTAACAAAAGAACCAATTAAAGTTGTTATACCGTTTTCTCCGGGAGGCGGAGTAGATGCTACATTCAAAAGTATTATGAACTATGCTACTAAACATAATATAAAATTAGTTCCTGTATACAGGCCCGGCGCAGAGGGATTGATAGGTATGAATGAATTAGCTAAGTCAAAAAATGACGGGTATACAGTTGGAATAGTTACTACCGGTAACATCGCTATATATAGAATGAAAAATAACACAGATAATATTAAACCTATAATAGGAATTAGAAATGCACCAATAGCATTGATTGTAAATGCTAAATCCCCTATTAAAACATTAGCCGATTATGAAAATGCAATAAAGAATGATCCAAAGTTTAGTTTTGGATTTGCCGCACCTGCGCAAAGAATGTATTTCAGTCAATTAACTGAATTAATGAAGATAAGAAATGAACCCATTAATATAGCATACAAGGGTGGTTCAAATGTTATAACAGATTTATTGGGGGGTCATATTACATCTGCATTACTACCGTATAATATTATATCAACATATGCAGATACAGACACCATTAGAATAATTGCTATTAACTCATCAACGGTGCCAAAAAATAGTCCAAATTCAATGTTATTGCAAAAACATTATGTTCAATGGGAAGATTTTGACTGGTATTGTTTGATTACACCGCCGGACACAACTACTGAAGTAATAAAAGCTTGGACTATTTTTATTAATCAATACCTTAACGATCCTGCAACATTGGATGAATTTAAAAGAGATAACATTGAATTAGTTTCTAGTGATCCGCAAAAAGCGGAAGAGACGGTTAAGACATTCATCGCAAAGTCTTATTAACACTGATTTGTATATTAAACAATATTTTCTTTGATTCTCACAATTGAATTATTAGCTTCATACGCATTGCGTCCGACAATATATTCTACTATTAATGGATCCGTTTTATATCTAACAAATGATTCCTCATTTATAAATGTCACTTCTTTGGTCAATATATCTGTACTATTAGATGATTCATTACTAATAGTGACTAATGACATTATTCCTGTATTTATGTAGGTTTCATTTAAATGTGTTTCCAGCGAAGGATCTTTTGGATACCATTCAATATTGACATTTTTTATAGTAACAATACGATATTTGTACATTGCTATTCCTTTTATTAATAATGTATTTATCATCACTAAATAATTAACTCACAAAGGAATCTTAGATGATTAAAATACTTGTATTATTAACCGTGTTATTAAATATAACTACTTCTGCACATGCCGAATGGATACCAGATAAAAACAAAACAGTTGCAGTTATAAGTGGCCATGGACCGGGCGGAACAACACATCTTGTTGCAACTTGGTTTGAGAGATTTTTATCATCAAAAGGTATAACTGCATTTGTTGATGTTAAACAAGGGGCTAAAGGACAAATAGCAACAGCACATTTAAGTCAACAACAACCCAATGGATATTCATTACTAATGACATTGGGTCTAGGAATGATGGTTCACCCTGATGAGGCCGCATATATGTCAAAAAAGCATTCATATAAAGATTTTGAACTTATCACTATAGTTGGTAAAGTACCTTCGTTCTTAGTTACACGGTCTGATAACTCGGTTAAAACCATCAATCAATTAATAGCTTTACCTAGAAAGAAGATTAGTATTGCATATTCAACCGAGACACAAGAAATTTTAGCTAAAACTCTTGCAAAAACCTTAAATCATGATGTAGTGGTTGTACCCTACAAAAACAATAGTGATGTGACAAGAGACTTATTAGGTGGCATAATTGACTATGCAATATCAACACAGGCTTCAACTGGTACTTATATTCAACAAGGAAAAATGGTAGCAATTGCAACTACTGCTTCAGGAACTAATGTACCTGAGTTCAGCTCAAAAATTAATCCATTGGGTAAAGATTTTGGTGCATTAATAGGGATCGTAGTTCCAAAAGGAACACCACCTCATGTAATAAATTTTTATACTGACATATCTAAAGAGTTCATACAAACTCACAAATCAAAATTTAATGAGGTTTACTTAAATAGTTCTGATGCAATGTTTGGTCAAAAAGAGTTCCTACGAGAATTAATGTTTTTAGAATCTTTGCTCTAATATGTTTACCAAATATGGATATTACTTAGTAGGAGAAGAAAAACATTATAGCTGTATGTTAGCGCACATTGCAGCCTCAAAAAATAAACAACCAATATATTGGTTTTATCATGAGGATATCTTTGAAAAGGTAAACAGAGAACATTTAGGAAAATTTCCTCTAGATTTTTTCTATAAGCAACGAGCGTTACAACTAAGAGATGCGTATGACTATCTTATACTAAACTACAGTGGTGGTTCAGATAGTCATAACATTTTGATGACTTACCTTAACAATAACATTAAGTTAGATCAAATAACAGTCAGACTACCTTTTAGTGCGTTAAATAATAATATTCATAAACCAAATCAAAACGATACTTCACAATTAAACCGATACAGCGAATGGGATTTTACAATAAAACCAATGCTTGAATGGGTATCAACAAATCATCCGTATACTAAAATAGTATTATTAGATTGGTTAGATGAATCTGCTATGAATTCTTTAAAAGAAGATTCGTTTATAGATCCTAGGGGTGGTTACTTTTTAGGTAGTATGCTTAGGTCTGCTAACTTTGCGGTGGATCCAGGTGAACGAGAGATGTTAGATAAAGGAAAAAGTGTAGCTCTAATGTGGGGAATCGATAAACCTAGACTAATATCGTTAGGAACAGAATCCGGCGATAAAGTCTATATGAATCTTAAAGATAAGCCAATGGTTATATCAAGTCCTACAATTCACAATCCTAATGGTACTGAGTATTTTTATTGGTCACCTGACATGCCAGAGTTAGCATGGGAAATGGCATACAAAACTTTTAAATTTTTTGACATTAACAAAGATTTAAGATATGTAATTCAAAAGATGCCTGGTCAAGGTCATACAGTTGGACATGCCAAGTGGCAAAAATTTTGTGACCTGACAGGTACAGTATTGTACTCAACATGGGATAAAAATAAGTTTCAAGTAGAAAAACCTTCATGGGGTATAAAAAGCGATATGCGACCGGGTGATGTAATAATTGAAACGTTACCTGAGCTTGCTGATCTAAAGGCAAAATGGAGATATTATTGGAAATCATACGATAACATGTTAGACCGTTCTATCCCTAGTATTATGGAAAATGGAGAGTTTTTACCTACTGCTACAAAATGGCATTATTTAGGAACATATTCTTAACTACAACAAATAAAAAAATGATTATATTATTCAATGAAAGTCCTAACGTGCCTAACAGATCCATTGGGATTTATAGGATCGCCACAGTATTACGCAGACAGGGTTTAGAGGTAGAAGTGATAGATTACCTATCACACTGGGATCTAGATATATTGTTTAAATATCTAGATAGTATTGAAAACATTGAATGGTTTGGATTCAGTACTAAGTTCTATCAACCCGGATTTAGTGTACAAAGTTATCTAACACAACGAAATATAGAAGGTTCAGGATTATTCACTCGTTTTTCTGTAGAAGGAGAAAACAAATTAATTTCATATATAAAAAGTAGAAAGAAAAAACTTGTATTGGGCGGTCCTAACGCAGAACTAGTTAGACACATGACAAGTGATTTTGATATTGTATGTATGGGATATTCCGATGTCTCTGTAATTGCAATACATAATTATCTGGTTAACAACGGTACTTTGATTAGTGAATCATATAACGGAATGCAAGTGGTAAACAGTGATCGTGATTACCCGATAACTGATTTGTCCGATCTAGAAACAAACTATGATTATACTGATTTTATAAGTGACAATGAAGTATTTCCTATAGAGATAGGTAGAGGTTGCATTTTTCATTGTGCTTTTTGTGAATTTGCCCATCTGGGTAAAAAACTAGGAACCTACATTCGTGATAAAGAAAGTATTAAAAGAGATATAGTAGATAGGTACACCCAGTATGGATCTACTAGATTTATTTTTGTAGACGATACATTTAACGATAGCATTGAAAAAATGCAAATGATTAAAGAAATTAGAGAAGAAACTAACATTGATTTTCAATTTTGGGCATATTGTAGATTAGATTTGCTTGCATCCAAAACTGAACAAGTTGATTTAATTTCTGAAATAGGTTGGAGGTCAATGACATTTGGTGTTGAAACTTTCAACCGAGATAGTGGTAAGGCTGTTGGTAAAGGAGCTGATCCCAACAAATTAAAATCATTTTTATTACAATTAAGAGAACGATTTCCCGATAATAAATTTCAAATTAATTTAATATTAGGCCTACCCCATGACACTGAAGAAACTGCAAGAGATACAGTTCAATGGTTCATTGATAATCCTACGCTTACTCAACATGTAAAAGTTGGTTCTTTGGGAATTCGTAATTCAGAAGGTAGAATGTTCTCTAGTAAGTTTGCATCCAATCCAGAAAAATATGGATATACAATTACTAACAAAATTTTATACAAAAATTTGCAGTGGAAAACAGAACATATGTCAAACTCATCAGCTTCTAAATTAGCAAGTGAACTTCAAACTAAATTTAATGAATCAATAAAAGGCTTGTATGATAATAAAAATCCTATAACAGAAATGAGGGAAGAACCAGTGGTTGTAATAGACGATGAAGGTAAAGTTCATAATAATTTAAGATACATAATAAAAACCTATATTGCAAAAAAGCTTGCCCACAGACAAATTTAACAATAAGTATTAAAAAATAATTGCAAAAATGGGCGAACGAAAGTTTGACATTAATTCAAAACCGTGCTATACTTCAGCATGAATTGAGAAAAGGTGTAAAAAACATCCGTTGTTTACACTAATTTAAAACCAGGACTAAATAAAAGACTATGATGAATAAAACTTGTAACATGTTGAAACATACCGGACAGTGGCTGTCATTAGCCAGTGTATCCTTTGTACCAGCATATCCAACAAGTATTCGCGGCAATAATGATTCACAAGAACATGGCCCGGGGACTAGGTAACAAGTTAACATCATAACTACATTTATCTAACCCCTGGGAACTAAAAAGTCTCAGGGGTTTTTGCTTTTACAGAGAGGATTTGACAATAAATGGATGAACAGATACAATACAAAACTTCTGAAAACAAACAAGATTGGTTTAGCAATCATGTTTTGACTAAGGAACAAGTAGCACAGTTGATAGAAAATAAACTTGAACGTGCTAGAGTCCATCATGAGGCTACTAAGAAAGTTAACCAACTGACTTACACTGATTGATGACAGCGTGAATAGGCAACGAGAGCCGTAATACAGCGCAAAATGTATAGAATGGGCGGACAGTATATATGAAAGCATGGAGACAACATGTTAGTAAGACTACTGGGTAGGGTATTGACCCTATCATGTCGTGTAGAGATACACGGCATTCTAAAGCATACATAGTGGAAAATAAGGCCAAGAGGGCAACTTTGATGACTAGAGTGTACTATGTGTGTTTTAGAATGCGACCGTAACTCAGTGGATTAGAGTACCTGTCTACGAAATAGGGAGTCGGAGGTTCAAGTCCTTCCGGTCGCACCAATATATGGGACCATAGCTCAGTCGGTAGAGCAGCGGACTTTTAATCCGTTGGTCGGGCGTTCGAACCGCCCTGGTCCTACCATAATAAAAGGAAACGTGGCAGAGCCCGGTTTAATGCACCTGACTTGAAATCAGACGGATCAGCAATGGTCCCGTGAGTTCGAATCTCACCGTTTCTACCAATATACGGTGCTTGTCGTCAAGCGGTTAAGACCTCGGATTGTGATTCCGATATGCGTGGGTTCAAATCCCATCAAGCACCCCATGGATGTATAGCACAAGGGTAGTGCAATTCCTTCATACGGAATAGGTTAGTAGTTCAAATCTACTTACATCCACCAATTCACCGCTATAGCTCAGTGGTAGAGCACCGCCTTGATAAGGCGTAGGTCTCTGGTTCAAATCCAGGTGGCGGTACCAATTCTGTTATCGTAGATAACAACTCATTATAGTTAGAAGGTTTAGGAACAATATAATAATTTACATCATTTATTTTGGGTAAGTCTTCGTAATATAAGTCTAAATCAAACTTAATAGGTGCTGAGTTTAATCTATAATTTGCGTATTTAATATATAAAATATTTTGTTTAATTTTTGCTATATCAATGTTAAGAGTGTCAACTAAATTTAGTTGATCGGTGTTTCTAAAATGCCACTTAAAATCTCTTTCAGTCGCAATGTAAAAACTTGCAATTTGTTCAACAATATTTTTTCTTCTAATTCTTATTTTATAAGAATTTTCAATAAGATAATTGGATATATCGCTTCTGTATCTATTTAAATGGATATAATGGAATTTAAGAATAAAGTTTTTTGACTGAGAGAAATAATCATAAAAGTCAGTCATTTCTTTGCCGCCGGTGTAATCAGGTTCTTTAAAGTAAGGCACGTCACACAAAGTTTGTAGATATGAACCTAACACTGAACTTCCTGTTCTAGGTGATGAAATAATTAAGATTGGGGTTTTTGTAATATTAAACATCAATTATTTAGCAAGATTATTGGGGGTTAGTTAAATGGCATAACATCGGATTTTGATTCCGAGATCACAAGTTCGATTCTTGTACCCTCTGCCAGTTATGGGATAGACGATAGGTTTGAGTCCCTGTCAATCTAGTCACAGTGGGGTTAACTGTGATGACACTATAGTATGATTGACGGGTGTGTAAACTTGCCTATACGAGACAATCTAACGAGGCTTACTAACAATAAGATAGTTAGGCTCCCACCTTTATCGGGTCCTTAGTTCAATGGATAGAATACGATGCTTCGAACTTCGGGATGTGGGTTCAATTCCTACAGGACCCGCCACTTGGCATTAAATAAATGTAGACAGTCAGATGACAAGTTTCCAACCAGAAACTGTTTGTCGCTTACCGGCAACAACCATACTCACTGATGACTGTCGTAACATGAATTTTGTTCTAAAGTCGTACATAGTTCCTGTGAATTGTGTATTTGTTTCAGTGTGTTCAAATGTGAGAATCGTATGGTCGTAATTTGGATTTTTTGATTGTGTTTTGCTAGAAGCCAGTAATCTACCTTCAGCAGACTTCATAAATTCAGAACCTTTTTTGCCCCACACTGAGCGCATTTTTTTGTTTTCAGGATTATTTTTCCAAACTGTTTCATATTGTGCTTTCATCTTCTTAGATGATTTAATACGATTATATTCTTGTTTTTGCGGGTTCTTATCCCCACAGAATTGATGTTCGCCTGTTTGTATTCTTTGTTGATTAACTTTTTTAGATAAGGTTGACAATTCTTCTGGCGACAGTTTCATTTTTCTAGCAATTAAATAACATGCGCCCCAATCTGATTGATTAAAATGTATGTTATAATGCTCTTGAATAGCGAGGCACTGTAGATTTGAAGGGTCATTATTTTTGCGATTACCATCAATGTGATGTATTTCATATGATCTTTCCTGGTCGTCTTTTGGTATGGGACCAAAGTGTGACTCATAAATTTTTCTATAATTGTTACCTGTGTAAATAGACATAGTGTACCCTTTGTGATATACTTATTTATCTTTTTTTTAAGGAGTTTGTCGTGTCAGTATTAGCACTAGATATCTCGGGAGTTCCCCGGCAATGGATCTCAAATGATGACGCAATTACCTATAAAGCAAAAGATGCCATAGCATGGTCAATGGGTAATATTGTGGCTAGATATCGTGGTGGCATACAAAATGACGGTACACTAAGTTACTTAGAAGCTAGTAGTATCATTGCTATCAAAGGTCACGGATTTAATCCATACAAACACTCATGTGTAGCACTAACTAATAAAACATTGTTTGGTCGTGATAGACATGTATGTGCTTATTGCGGCGAACACTTTCCTAACTATCATCTATTAAGTCGTGACCACATTGTCCCTAGAAGTAAGGGCGGTGAAAACACTTGGATGAATGTTGTTACAGCATGTAAAGATTGTAACAGCAAAAAAGGACATAAGAGTTTGAAAGAAGTGCGTATGGAATTACTATATACACCTTATGTACCTAATCACTACGAGAATATGATTCTACAACATAGAACAATTCTTGCTGACCAAATGGAATATTTGTTAGCAGGTGTTCCAAAACATAGTAGAATATTATTAAGCTAGTGTATAATACTATTAAATAAACAATGCCCTTGTAGCTCACTGGTAGAGCACCCGCCTTGTAAGCGGTAGGTAGTTAGTTCGATTCTAACCTGGGGCACCAAGAAAACGCAGGCACACAATGGCTATAACATAGTGCAGAGTTACAACGATAACGGTATGTAACGCGGTAGGTTTGAACCCTGCCCCAAATTTATTCCCCAGTAGCACAGCGGCAGTTGCACCTGACTGTTAATCAGGGTGTCGGTGGTTCGATCCCATCCTGGGGAGCCAATCTTTTACAAGCAAATGTTCATATTTGCTTGTAAAATAATCATAGTTTATATGATTAAAACTTAACGTTAGAATAACACGTTGATTTTCAATATGGTCAACACTATGATAGTTTTGAATATCTATTGCATACCAGTTATTAGCAACTGTTTTTACTGCAACATCTATTTCTAAATTGTCATATAGTTCCATTTGAATAGCACTTTTAGTTACGTTTTGTGCAGTAGTTTTGTACATAGTAGTCAATACATTTTTTCCTCCTTCACTAATAACATAATTTAAACTTAGTGTTCGTACATTATCAATATGCGGTGGCAAGTACGATAGTTTACTAGTATCAACATTTTTAAATATGCCAATACTAGCTTGAAATCTATCAGTAATATAAAATTTAAACTCTTTAAAAAGTTGTAAATATATAGGAATATCGCATACAAAGGTTTGACCTGCAATACAGTTCATTTTATTGTGTTGAGAACCATCAAAATATTTTTTTGAGGAGTTGTTTATTTGTAATGTATTGATGTTATGAGTGACCATATCTAACACCGCATTAGATGGTTTGGGTAAGTTTAACAATGATATCATAGAGATATTTAGTAATAGGTTGACAATAAATCAAAATTCTACTTCAATAGAGACAAGTTGAAAATTTATCTGGGGTTAGTATAATGGATAATACAGCTGCCTTCTAAGCAGTCAATACAGGTTCGATTCCTGTACCCCGGACCAAATGTTGTTTATTTACAACAACTAATAGTTTGACAATAAATCCAAATAGTGCTATACTCTATGTATAGATTGATTGAAGAAGTTCTTGGAAACAGAGACACAAAAAAGAATTTGACAATTAATCAAAACGGTGTTATAATAGACACATAGCAACAAACGATAGAGTCAGTTGCAAAGAGTTCTTTAAAAAGTTAAGTTATCATATAGCCCTGTTTAAGTTACAGGGACTATATGTAAACATATTAAGGGTTACCTACACCGTTAGGTACTTAAGGCGAGGACTGTGGGGCCGCCCACGCTCAAGCTAAGTACATGAAATAGGGGCTTAGGCTCTGGAGAAGCGACGGAGTATGTAGGAAGTAATGACAAAACTAAAAATATAAGAGACGGTCTTATATTAGAAGTGTAGTTCCCATAGTGTGTTTTCATATAGTGTGTTATTAGTTTTGCTGATGTAAGCGCCTGAGTAAACGTCAACTCTAACTAACTATGTATATAAACGGTACGTCCAGCTGGCAATTCCGTTGAGCATAGCAAATAGTGCGTCAGCAAAACTAATAACATGGAGCATTCGTCTATCGGTTAGGACATTAGGTTTTCATCCTAAGAAGAGGAGTTCGATTCTCCTATGCTCTTCCAAAGAATCCCGTTACTATTTTCGTTAAAATAGCGTTTGAATAGCGATAGAGTTCCGGTGGCAGAAGACCGTTAGCGAGGGAAATCCTCTGAATCTGATAGGCAGTATCTCTCTGCACACAGACGTTAGAATAAAAGAGATGGACAGAGTAACCGCTCAATTAAGGGCTGGCGTGGAACCCAGTAGCTTATACTAATTTTTTGAGTTACATCGCCCTGACACTTCTCTCAGTAATGAGACACTAGGTCTTGCAACCGTAACTCATCTTGGAGATGAAGCATCAATGGTGATGCAGTGGATTGTAAATCCGCCGCTTTATAGCACGACTGGTTCGATCCCAGTAATCTCCACCAAGAATATAGGAGAGTCGCTGGGCAGGCGTACTCTTAAACGACCTAGGCCAAAGGGGTGTCCTATTCAGTGTTAGGTCTCAAAGTGTTCATGGACGCATACATGCCTGTCACGCATGAGGAGCGGGATCGTTACCCGCTGGGACCGCCAAGTTAGTTGACCAAATTATTTGACTACAATCATTGTATGATATATAATGATAACAATAATGCGAGTGTGGTGAAATAGGTAGACACAAGAGACTTAAAATCTCTCGCTTAACGGCATCCCGGTTCGATTCCGGGCACTCGCACCAAAATAGAAGGTTAGAGCAATGAACTTTAGGACTAAATACATTTATGTTAAAATGTAATTTTTGTAACCGTGATGAAAAATCACCCAACAGTAAGGCTCAACACGAACTGTATTGTAAATCTAATCCTGATGCTAAAGTTAAAAAAGCATCAATGGGGATGTTAGGGAAACAAGGTAGTAATCAGTTTATTAAAGGCACTGCTACTCCTATGACGGAAACAGGCAGAGATATTATTCGTAATTCAAATCGTAATAGAGTTTGGTCTGACGAATCTAAAAATAAACTGTCATCAAGTATGAAACAAGCAGTTGAAAATAATCCAGAAGCATACTCATCTTCTAATAGGGGAAGAGTAAAGCAAATTATTTTTAATGGAATTAAATTTCAAGGAAATTGGGAACTTAATTTTTATAAATGGTGTCTCGCTAATAATATTCCTTGTATTAGGAATACAAAAGGATTTCCGTATGAATGGAATGGCTCCAGAACATATTTCCCTGATTTCTATTTGCCTGAAAAAAAAGTGTATGTAGAAGTCAAAGGATATAAGACTGAACGAGACACCGCAAAGTGGGTACAATTCCCAGAACAGTTGTTAGTAGTTCAAAAACAAGATATAATAAATATTCAACGAAATAAATTTGAGTTGAGTATTTGATTATTGCCTCTATAGCACAATTGGTTAGTTGCAAGCGACTCATAATCGCTAGGTTCCTGGTTCGAGTCCAGGTGGAGGCACCAAACATAGGAGACGTGGCCGAGTGGCCTAAGGCAGCAGGTTGCTAACCTGTCGTATGTAGTAATATGTACCGTGAGTTCGAATCTCACCGTCTCCACCAATTAGCGATGGTTTGCTTTGTTTATGACTTGATGTAAAATGTGAGGGTCATCACTCATCATCCTAGCTAGTAAACCAGTAAGGTAGCCTCGTTCATATAATAATTGTTCGTGGCTATCTTTATATTTACGGTTGTTTTGACGCAACAACTTTTCAACAACATCAATACAGTTTTGTAGTTCCATACTGTATTTATAAAAGAACGTTCCGAGTGTCTTCGGATAGTGTGACCCGCACGATGAGAAGTAGTGTGACAACTACGGGTGGTAGTCTTTAAACCCAAAGGCCGCTAGCAATGCGAGAACGGTCCCTGTCGGGAAGCGGGTGGAAGGTACGAGTGAGGGGTATGATAGCGTCATATCTTTCTGTACTATAATTACCGCCGGGGGATGCAGAGCATATTGAAATACATTAAAGATTGGGTCGTAGCGGTTCATTGAACTTTAGTACATACCAAGGTAGTTAGTGTGTTTCAATATGCTTTATGCACAAATAAATGATTATGTTATGCTAATAGCAACTCTAACTTTATCAGGTTCAATTCCATGAACACCGTGTAACATGCCCGTATTAATACGGTGCCATCTTTTTAGCTCAAGCTGTTCAATTTGTAATGGTTTGTAGTTTTCATTATACACAACCGTTTTAACATTTTTTCCTCCTGTATCTAACAAATAGTTATAGGCATTAATTCTGTTACCGTTATCTATATGTATAGGTAAACCGTTATATATTAATTGATATTGTGGATATATTTTGTATTCAACTATAGATTGTAACCATTCTGCTAAATCATCATTAACATTTCTAGTTTTGAAAAAGTTATATTCAGCCGGTACTGTACTATAAGCTTTAGGTGGCTTATTAATGATATCCGTAATTGATTCAATTAAGTTTTCGGGTACTGGTGGTAAATCTAAGTATTCTATATATTTCATTGAAATAAGTAATCCAAGTTAATTTCTTTTTTTAATCTGATTAATAATGTAATGCGTGGTAAATCGTTAATGTTAGTTACATTATGTACCTCTTTGACTTTTATGACATGTGGAGTGGTCATTTCTAATTTATCTTGTAATACACATTCGGTAGGATTAAAACTATAATAGTCTATAATCTTGTTATATGTAACATATGATTTCTTTACAGGTTCTTTATCTGTTTTGTAAAAATTAACAAAAGTATTTTTACAATTTAGTATTGGTATATTAAAACTATAAAGACTATTACCACTATCAATATGTATAGGTGTGCCGTATGTTTTGTTAATTACATAAAAACCAAACGAATGAACATATTGTGACCAGTTCATATTATCTAATTCAGATTTTAATTCTGGTATATCAAAAAATAATTTTAGATTATCAGGTATATAGAATAAGTTTTCTTTACTTGATAATTCAGTTTTAGGAAATACATCAAAAATCTTTTCTTGAATGATTTTAATATTTTCTAAATAGATAGGTGAATAATATTTCATAATGTATTTATATGCACAGGTGGCAGAGTGGTCAAATGCGACGGATTGCAAATCCGTAAAACCGTGAGTTCAAATCTCACTCTGTGCTCCAAATTTGCGGGATTAACTCAGGGGTAGAGTGTCAGCCTTCCAAGCTGTTCGTCAGCGGTTCGAATCCGCTATCCCGCTCCAATTCTATTTAAAATGTTCATTGCTCTGGTTCTTAACTGGTCAACAAATTCTGATTCAGTTAATACACCTTTAGCAAGATTACATTTTCTACAAGTTACTTGAAGATTGTTGTATGTGGTTTCTCCACCTTTAGATTCAGCAATAACATGATCCATGTGTATTTCTTTATCGGACAAGTCTTCATCACAATAGACACACCATTTACCGTCCCTTTCAATAACTCTACTGCGTAGGTTAAGAGGTATACGTTCTTTCTTTTGTAGCATAAATTTATTTAGCTACCCAAAAGTACTAGACAGATAAATAGTTTTCTAATATAATAGTTAAATGCCCTGGTGGCGAAATTGGTAGACGCACCAGATTTAGGTTCTGGCGTAGAAATATGTGTCGGTTCGAGTCCGACCTAGGGCACCAAAATATTTAGGGGGTGTAGCTCAGTTGGGAGAGCGACTGGTTTGCAACCAGTAGGTCGCAGGTTCGATCCCTGTCTCCTCCACCAAGAAACCCGTTTACACTTTAACGTTATAAAGTGGGTGGGGCAGTCACCAAAGAAAGTGCTAGGTATGTAGTGCATTGACCATCTGTACTCTGTGAAGGAGTGGCGGGAACGCATTAGGTGAGGTATAACACCTTTCCAAAAGAATAAATGTTATGGACAGTGTAACAACTCAGAGATTGGGCTATGTGGTGTAGTAGCAGTCTCACTAATTACCGCGGGGTGGAGAAGTAGTAACTCATCAGGCTCATAACCTGAAGATCGGCGGTGCGAATCCGTCCCCCGCATCCAAATAGGAGAATTATATGCCAATGTATGAAGCAACAGTAAGAACACCGGAAGGTGATAAGAAGGACAAAGTGTACGCACCAAATGTGCAAGAAGCTAAAAAACTACTTGAACAACGACATGGTCCACGTAATGTTCCATATATACCGCATATAATACCAAGTTAATTCGGAGTGTAGCACAGCCTGGTAGTGCGCTTGCTTTGGGAGCAAGAGGTCCAAGGTTCGAATCCTTGTATTCCGACCAATAATTTTTAAAAAGGAAATAGTATGACATGTAGAGGTTATGATTCAAGGGCAGTTAAAATCCCTAAAGCAGTTAAACGTGCGGCAACACTAATTCGTGATGCACATGTACGTGGGGATTTTATTCGTAGTTATGTTGAGATTGAAAAAAGCAATTCACGTACAAGTTCTCGTAAGGATAATAGTAAATGAGTAAAGGTAGCTTACCAAGACCCTATAGTGTTGATTTAAAAACGTTTAATAACAACTGGGATAATATCTTTCGTAAGCCTGATCCAAGAATAATTGAGGATCAAAAGAATGAAGATGAAGCATTTGAAAAAATTGCTAGTCAATCAGAAGTTAAAGATAGTAACCAAGGTGGTTAAAAATCGGGTCGTTAACTCAGTTGGTAGAGTGTCTGCCTTACACGCAGAATGTCGGCAGTTCGAGCCTGTCACGACCCACCAAATAAAGGAGTAAGTATGAGCAAAAGTGAAGATGTAATCAATAGAGCATACGGACACATTGTAAAAGAAGTTACTCCTGTAATTACTTTTGATATCATAGTGTTCCGTGGTTTCAAATACTATTGGTATAAATTAATTAGAAAAGTAACAAGATAAAGGAAAAATATGTCACAAAGCAGAGCAAGATATACAAGTGAAGAAGCCGCAAACATGGTTGGTAATCGTTTTGATTTAGTTCTTATAGCATCACAAAGAGTAAGAGAATTAAAGCGTGGTCATCGTTCTACCCTCAATACTAAATCAGGACCAATGGTAACTGCATTAGAAGAAATTGAGCAAGGACTTGTTGGACGAGAATATCTCAAACGTATTAGAAAAAATTTATAAACAAAATCTCCCTAGTGTAATGGCAGCATACCGGTTTTTTGTTAAATGCATAAATAGATTATGCATTATATAATATATAGAACTACAAATTTAATCAATAATAAATATTATGTGGGTTGTCATCAAACTGCAAATATTAATGATGGTTATTTAGGATCCGGCAAACATTTAAAACATGCCATAAAAAAATATGGGCATGAGAATTTTAAAGTGGAAATATTGCATTTTGCAAATTCAAAGATTGAAATGTTTGATTTAGAAAGACAAATTGTTACTGAAAATTTAATAAATGATCCTCTATCATATAATTTAAAAATAGGAGGCAGTGGTGGAAATCCAGGTATCGTGGGAGCCTTTACTGGATTAAAGCACACCGATGCCACTAAAGAAAAACAAAGACAGGCATCATTGAAACAAAAAATTACTGACAAAACTAGGAAAAAACTTTCTGATAATAATTGGTCTAAAAAGGATCCTGAAGCACATCGCCTTCATATGCAGACAATCGCTAAAATGTCTAGGTCTGATGCACATAATACTAAAGTAGCTGAAGCAAATTTAGGTAAAATACTGGTTAATAACGGTAATTGTGCCAAACGCATAGATAAAAACGAACTCTTAGAATATGAAAATCTAGGCTGGAAAAAAGGTGGTATGCCTAGAAAACAAAAGTAATATGTCTCCGTAGCTCAATTAGGCAGAGCAGTGAGCTCCAAACTCAAAGGTTGGCCGTTCAATTCGGTCCGGGGATGCCAAATAAAGGAATTATATGCCCGCAGTATTTTTAGTATCGGATACACACTTCGGGCATGCCGGAGTATGTCATTTTACACGTAACGACGGTGTTACAAAACTTCGACCATGGACTGACCCAGATGAAATGGATGAAGAAATGGTTAAGCGTTGGAATGAAACAGTACGACCTAATGATAAAGTATATCATTGTGGTGATGTTGTTATCAATAGAAAAGCATTAAAGATTATGGGTCGTTTAAACGGTGATAAAGTATTGATTCGTGGTAACCACGATATCTTCCGTGATGATGAATATAGACAGTACTTCCGTGAACTACGTGCGTATCATGTTATGAACGGTATGATATTAAGTCATATACCAATTCATACTGAATCATTGGGTCGATTTGGCACTAACATTCACGGTCACTTACATGCTAATCGTGTAATGAAACATGTTGAAACATTACATGAGTTTCACCAACGTGGTACTAGACATTATATTGATGTTCGTTATCATTGTGTTTGTGTTGAGCATACAGACTATAGACCTATACTGTTTGAGGATGTTATCAAACGTATTGAAGCAGAAGGTGGTAGTGTAGGATTCAAGAACGGGAATGGACCTGCAATGTAAAATAGACCCTTCGGGGTCTATTTTTTTGGCTATCATCTGACTATTTGATTGTTAGAATAATCACTCATATACATACGACCTCTAGGTATTCTATTCTTTACAGCATATTTTTCTAGTTCTTGCATAGCTTGCTGTTGTGTTTTATTTACTGCTGTAGCAACCTGTCTTCCTGCATTATAGATTCTCCAATCACTTATACGTGGACCTTCAGGCTCAGTAGGTTGCGTTGCCTGAGTTGGTTCCGGTTCTGCTGGTTGATTTACAAAAACATTATCAGGCACTTCTTCTTTGCCCGGCGCACCTGGTACTGATTTATAACTTTGAGGAAATTTTGCTACTATTTGTTTAGCCGCTTCTCTAACATCATATCCATCAGGTGGACTAATTTCTTTACTGCCGGTTTTTACTTCACCTGCTTTTGTAAGCATAGCTCTAACAATTTCTTTCATTAAACCAGGGAATCTTTTAGAAAACTCAAGATCGGCTCCAGTTCTGTTATATCTTTGATCCTGCGTACTATTTACAAGTTGACTAGTAGGCGCATGTAGTTGCCACTTACCGTTCTTATTATCAACATTTTGTTTATCAATTATACTAATGATAGGACCATCAGGAGCATAATTATTAAACCAATTCAATCCACTAGAACCACCGGTACAGAAATTACTCATGTGTCCTGTTTGATTATTAAATGTATAACAAGCACCATAGTTTAATGGCATTATAACATGAAATCTGTCATTATCTAATAGTACTATTTCTTTTCTAGTGCGTTTATGTTTTTCTAATGCTTCAGCATCTTTGATTCTTCTTAGAGTATTACGATACTCGTCTTTTTCCATTGCCTGTTGTAATGACCGTATACTAGAAAACTTATTAAAGTCTTGGTCTGGCTTCTTTAATAAACCACGTGTGCTTAATGCTTGCCATGCACCCAATGCGTCACCACCTTCACCATTCAAATCTTCATAATCTATTGCGTGATTATTATATAGTTTTAATAACCAATTATCAAACTTACCTTCTTTACTTAGATCACCGTAGTCATTCTTAGCTAGTGTTTGATTAACTAATTTACTCCAAGCTTGAACATAATCAGCAACAGTAGGTCTTGGACCCATATCTGCTATTTCATTTTTTGGGAATGTTCTATCATGTCTGACAGCTATAGCTAACATTTTTGCTAGCTTAGGATCTTTCATTATATTAGTGCTGATATCAGCTTCTGCTAAAAAGTGTATTGCTCTCATTATACTAAACTCCTTTTTAGATATGCGAGAACAGCACTTAATTTCTCTCTATCTCCGTTAGATATATCTGCTAATACCTTTATCACACCGTCATTTCTTTCTGCCATTAAACCATTATCACGATATCTATAACCACTAGTTACATTACCAGTAAGTTGCGGATAGTAATATCTTGCTGTTAATATTACGCTAGCACTAACTGCATTGCCAAGGACGTCACTTATCTCATTGTTATCTAAACCCTGGATTGCCTGGTCAATTAATTTTACTTGGTCAATTTTTTTATCTACTTTGTGATGAGCATCATTTTTTGCCATACTAGCAATAACACCATTAATATCAGCTTTAGAAGCAACTAATATTTTTCTAAAAAGTGGTTTAAATCGTTTGGTCAAGGTGGTTACATTAACAGAGTTAAAGTCTGATATAGGTTTATTTTCACCACGAGTTTGATTTAATTGTTTAGAGTACTCACTATCTACAAAGTAAAATTTTCTAGCATCACCTATAATACTTTTTAACAAACCATTAGCATCAGTAACATTGTCTGCAAAGGTAGAATATACCATATTGCCTTCATCCGGATCAGGTCTACCATTACTAGTAAATATTTGATACGAACCAGACTTTGATGCCCTTCTACCATAAGTATCAGATACCATAAATCTTACTGCACCAAATCCTTTATTACCTGCTATTAACAACCATGTGCCAGGACTATCTTTGAGATCAGTCCATTTAGGTCTGACTGCAGGTTCAGGTTCAACATCATGTCCCAAAGCTTCTTTAGAATGTAGTTGTTTTAATACTTCCTGTGCGCCCGGTCCAGTAAATTGTGCCATTGCGGTACTGACTTCTGAAACTATGCTTTCGCATAATTGTGAAAAATGCTTATAATCATCCATATATGTATTTATTCTTTACTAATCATTTACGTCCTATAATCATATAGCGTTTATAACCATTAGTTTCATATTGTATGTTTGTCACACCGGAATATATCAAATTACTCAGATTAAACCGTTCAACTAATTCATCCAAACTATTTGTTGTTTGTTTAATAAACCACGGAAAGTCTGGATCTTTCATATTAGTAGTTTGAACACATACTAAACTACTTTTTGGTACTGAATTATACCAATTATTGCTATCCATTTGGTCTATACTACAATTGATAAAGATACTGTTTACACATGTACTATAATCATAGTTATTCACATCCTGTACATGATTATAAACTTTAGGAGATTCATATTTCCACATGTCACATACTTTATTGGCATTACTTATTGCTTCTGGATTTATATCATAACCATGAACTTCATAATAGAATGTAGGTTTACGTGTAAGTAGCATGAATGCTAATAGATTATCCCAACATCCAAGAATATGTAATGAGGGTTTGCTAATACATTCACGGTATATAGCTGTTTCTAGTTCCTCACATAACCATATTTTGCTTTTAATTAATCCATGATAAAAAGATTCATGTGTATCAAATTTAGTTGAATTTGTCATTTTCTGTTACAGGTGTGTTTAATAGTGTTTTAATGGTGTTATTCCATTTAATAAGTGGGATAGTAGGTTTTAATTGTTTAATTAACTCTATTTTATACTTTATTAGATTAAATGAATTAGTTTTATTATGTTCCCATCCATAACTTCTTAATCTAGGTTCTAATTCAGAGTACATAGTTTGGTACATCCTTGATTTGAAATTAGATACGGATGATTCATTAACTGTATGATTGTTCAAATGTATTTGTATTAGTTTACAACTAGATTCCAAACTATACCCAACCATATTTCCAATTCCGTGTATACCTTTATCAGTCATAAATCTTTCATAACTAGAAAACTCTAGTCTACTAGGTGATAATACTTTATTTTCTTTATTGATTTGTACCCAAGGCCAATCACCGCCCATAATAGGGAAATAATTACATTGTTCAATTAACCATAAATGTGTTGCTACATGAGGTTCTGTGATATAATAAGGTGTCAAATAAGGTAAATGTTTACCATTCTGAAAAAAGTTATCGGCATCTAATTCAACAAGTTTATGAATTATATTATGTTCTCTACAAAACTTCTCAGCATAATATAAATCATGTGTATTAATGATTAACCCTTCTATTTTAATAACTAATGTCATTGCTATCACTGGTATACTGTTTTTAATACAGGATAACAATACTAATTCACTATCTAATCCACCACTATATAATACCTCTACATATTTGGTCTGTCTATTTGATAAATGGTCATTAAATATGTCCGTAATATCACGACCATATTCAAATGGAACATCTAATAATTCTGTGGTAAATTTATGAGAATTTTCTCCTAATTCTAGTGTACATTTCTTGAACCCATTTAATCCAACATTCCATTCAATAACATTTTTCATGATAATATTTAGTGGTTAAAAAAAGTCGCTAAATAATAGCATATTTTGAATTTATGCTAAATACGAATAACACAACTCTGAGGCTAAAATGCTACACTTTATCAAAGATATCACACACAAACTATTAGAATTTATTAAAGACGACCCAGTAAGACCTGAAATTTCAGCCGATTTTAGAGTTAGTAATGGGAGATTAGTTGCCGCATTAACCGATGAATCACAAGATAATCCGGACGCTATGGTATGTGTTAGTTTCCATGATTTTATTCCAGAAAATGTAAAAGATTTAGATAACACTACACAAGTACCGACAACCGCAGTATTCTATACTATATGGAGTTATAAAGCCGGTAAAGGTGCTGAGTTATTATATAGAGCGGTTAAGGGCATTCAGGAACAATATCCAAGTGTTACTAGATTTGTAACATTAAGTCCTAAAACTAATATGGCTAGGAGATTTCATTTACGTAATGGGGCTATTATTTTTAGAGAGAATATAGAAACAATTAATTATGAATATACACCGATAGTAAATACAGATAATAACTCGGAGAATAATAATGAGCAAAGAGAATCTATTAATAGTTAAAGAAGTAGAAGATGACGATCCGGAAATGTGGCAATTTGAACATAGTGCCATTATCGCATCAGAATTCATTAATGATGTATTATTATCTCAATTAGATAAATTTGAACTGGATAATGATGATGATACTTATATATATGGTATTGCAAGTCATGGATTATTTGTTTCATTAATAGCCCGTTTAGGAGAAATGGGTTATACAGAAAAAGAATTACGTAAAGAAATTAAAACGTGGCTTAATACAAGTGTAGGTCAAGTAATTCACTAATACTTAAGTATTACATTTTTAAGAAACAAAAGTACTCATTTAGCCCCCTCAGGGGCTTCAAAATCGCTAGAATACTCAGGTATACACTCTGATACACTTCTAGCGATTTTTGCCAATATTTGACAATAAATGGGCTTTATGCTACACTGTCTTTACAGTAGAAGAAAGGAAGACGATATGTCAAAGTATACTTTCATTGTTAATCCCAAAGTCAAAGAGATTTTGGAACTTGCTGATAGTCTCCGTACATGTTTGGAATATCCCAACAGCGAAAACTCAAGGGATGAGCGCCACTATTCAGAGCATTTTGAAGCTAAGATCCTAGAAGTTATCAAGCGTAAGAAATAAGTATTATACGCCTAAATTTGACAAATAATCAATTTGGGCGTATAATTCATCTATGAACTCAAAAATCGTCCGCAAACGCAGAACAGATCGCAATCAAGTGATATACTATATCCGTGATACAGTAACACTTGAGTACTACATCGGTTTAACAGCACTTTCATACAAAGGCAACGTGTTTTTGACACTACGCCGTCGTATGCAAAAACATATGCAACGTGCTATGACAGAAAACAAAAACTGGGGTCTGAGTCGTGCTTTGCGTGAGCGTGGTGCTGAACGTTTTATATTTGGAACATTGGAAGTTGTCCGTGGTAAGCGTCCTGCACATGCCCGTGAAACAGAATTAATTAACACATTGCAACCAGCATTAAACACATTTGGAGTAAAGTAATGAACGAAAGAATTAAAGAACTTATTGTACAGGCTGAGGATTATGCGGCAGAGCAACATGCTCCTTATACACACTATCAACGTATGTTGAGGTACGAAATTTTTAAGGAGAAGTTCGCCGAATTGATTGTGAAGGAATGCGTAACAATTATGACTGATGCTAGTGATTCTAAGTTGCGTCTTAGTGATGCTATTTGGAATACAAAGATACATTTTGGAGTTGAAGAATGAACGAACAAATTGAAAAATTGATGTATCATGCAGGACTTACAGCACAAGGATGCTGGGATGAAATGGATGACTATGACCGTAAGGCTATTGAAAAGTTTGCCGAATTGATTGTGAAGGAATGTATTCAAGTTTTAGATCCAGGCGGGCATCAATTGATAGCACGTTTTCACGCAAGACAATGGTTGTCAGAACATTTTGGAGTAAAATGAAATTAAACGATATATTACAATGGATTGGGGCAGTATTCATTATTGTTGGCCATATCTGTAACTCTATTGGACCTAGTGTTTATCCCTACAATATTGTAGCATTTACGTTAGGTACAATTATGTTTTTGACATGGACAATACGTGTAAAGAATAATCCACAATTAGTAGTGAATGTGGTAGCAATAGTCACCTGTTTAATTGGTTTAGTTAACGCTTGGAGATAAAATGAACAAATTAGTTAGAGATGGAATGGTTGCTGTATTGTATAGTCCTGACTATGGTTCAGGATGGTATACATGGAACCCAAATAACCCTGAATTGTTATTTGATCCTGCTATCGTTCAATTGGTAGAGGAAGAAAAGTTTGATGAATTGAAAACGTATGTTACACTAAAATATCCCAATATATATGAAGGTGGTATGTGGGAATTGAAAGTAGCATGGATACCTAAAGGTACAATGTTCAGAGTAAACGAATATGACGGTGACGAATCAATAGAATTGAAAGATGATGCGGATTGGTTTACGGCATAAGTAAATTATTAGGGAGGCTGATTGATGAATAAAAAGATTAAAGACCTTGCAAAAGAGGCCGGCTTTGTTACTTGGGCTAATGAACCACATGGCCCGGGTAAAGGTAATATTGATTGGTCTAGTTCCTATGATAAAGAATTAGACAAGTTTTATGAATTGGTTGTTCGTGAATGTGCCAAAGAAGTTAACAATGTGTACAAACAAGGTGGTGGCACTTATGCTGAAACTATTTTAAAAAAAATGAATGTTAAATTAAAATGATACTTTATATAACTAACAAAGCTCGTACAGTTTTTCTTCCGTATGAAGAAGGTATGATTGAGTGGCTACATGAAAATTATCCCTTTAGTCAATATAGAATAGAAGAATATGAAAAGTAAAGAAGAAATTATTACCGATATGTGTTATACATATCGCCATGATTATGGATTAGATAAAGATCCGTCAAGTCCATCATGGTGTGCAGGTATGACACCTGAAGAACGTAAAGGATTGTATAACACCATGAAGCAAATTTATGAAAATAATATTGAACCATTAATTAACCATGTAGGAGAAAAGAAATGACAACAGATAATCGGGTAGAAATTGAATTAGATTTAAATGAGCATGAACTATATATGTTAGCTATGGAAGCGCATAAACGTGATATTACACTAAATAAGATGATAGAGAGTATCTTGCAGGAAGTAATTGACAAACATAAAGTCAACGGAACACTTGCCTAATACGTTATATAAGTATAGGAGATAGATATGAAAAAAATTCTAGTAGCATTGTCATTATTAGCTGTAACCGGAACAGTAATGTCACAACATCACGGACACGGTTTTCGTCATCATGGTCATCATTATGGTCATCATCGAGGCATGGGTTGGTGGGTAACCCCTGTGGTTGTAGGAGCGATAGGTTATGAATTAGGTCGTCAACAGATTATCGTACAGCAACAACCAGTTGTAATCCAACAACAAAATGTACCGCCTAGTATAACATGTACTGACTGGAAAGAAACTCAAGGATTTGATGGTAAAATTTATAGAGAACGCACCTGCACACAGTAACCAAAATCACTTGTATAATATCGTTCATTATGTTACAATATGCATATGAACGATATTTTTTATGGAATTTTTAATTGGATCAAAGATGACTACCGTACTCATCCTTTTAGGTTTATCATTGAGTTGCTTGCTTGGGGCATTAGTATTGGGTGTTCGATTGCCATGGCACTTACAGTCCCCAATCCGCCTTTACTTACTTTGTACCCTATTTGGATCATCGGCTGTGGTCTCTATGCTTGGGCTAGTTTTACTAGGAAATCTTTTGGCATGTTGGCTAACTACTTGCTACTTGTAACAATCGATAGTGTTGGATTAATAAGGATGGTTATATGATAAACAAACTAGAACAATATAAAAAATACTTTGCCTTTACTGGCACATCATCACGAAGTGAATACTGGGGAGTATACTTAATTAGTTGGCTTTTACTAGGTCTGACTAGTTCAGTAGCTTTTATCTTATTTGTATTAAGTTTACCTTTTACTATTGTAGTAATAGGAATAATTGGTTGGATTGTATCACTTGCAGTAATTTGTGCAGGCAGTGTACTATCATGCTGGCTATGGATTGCTACCACAGTTAGACGTTGCAACGATGCCGGAATCAGTCCTTGGTTTGCTATTACTATACTATTGCCCCCGCCATTCGGCACTATCCCTGTCGTTGTATTTGGGTGCTTGAACCCTGATACTACTGCCAAAATTTGACATAAATACGTTTCCCGTGCTATAATATGCATTATGAAACGAAAAATCTTATCATTCACTATTGAACAGCCCAAACATCGGGCACATAGAGTGTTGTTTTCTAGCGACACTCCGTTCAAACCTAAGGTCGTACAGGCTAAAAAAAGCATGTACATTCGCAAATCAAAGCATCCAAAATTTGACAATAATTCGGATCTCTGATACAATACTTGTATTGAAACTTTAAAAGGAAACTTAAAAATGTCTATGAAAACTGAAGCCGTCGCCCAGACAGCAAAAGAATTGGCACTCGCCGCAATCGCAGGATCCGCAACTATTTATTTGCTTACACTCATTCCGGTGTCAGCAGTACCTTACATTGGAATTACATTCTGTATTGCTATGTTGGTTTACGTGATGTATACTATCAATCTTGGCCGTATCCAGTATCGCAAGCATCTGGAAGACATGGAAAATTCAATTAAAAACATCAAACAATAAAAACTTGACAATAAATGGTTTTGGGTCTATAATAGAGTCTTATTCAGTCAAAAGGAGTTCTTATGAACATTAAACAAGTTAATACAGCTATCATGCAAGGTGACTTCACTAATGAAGAATTGAACAGTATCAATGATGCTATTCGTTTTGCCCGGGCCCAATTAGTGGTACGAAACAAATCGGCATTGACAGTTGGATCTAATGTTAAATTCATTAGTTCAAAGCGCGGTGCAATCTCCGGTGTTGTAAAGAAAATCAATCGTAAATTTATTATTGTAGATGAGCCGGCTAACTTCCGTAGTTGGAGAGTGCCTGCTAGCATGTTGGAGGTGTTATGAGTTATTTTGTTGGTATAGTTATCGTCATTGCCCTCGTTGCACTTGGTCCGTTATTGACTATTTGGTCATTAAACGTACTATTCCCAATACTAGCTATTAAGTACTCATTAGAGTCCTGGATAGCTGTAGTAATTTTAGGTGGATTGTTAAACATAAGGAAAGCAAAATGAGTGACTTACAAATTGACATTGTAGAAATGTTAGGGCAAGGTACACACCCTGCAACTATCTCCGCTGTCCTAGAAGTACCTGTAACCTGGGTATATGAAGTGTCCGATTCCTTAAAAAGTAAGGAAGTTTTTAGCCCGTTCAGAACGGTAAACTCCTAAATTTGACAATAAATGGTTTTGGTGCTATAATAGAATCTTAGACAGTTAAACAAAGGACTAACAAATGGCTTACATGAATCAAGAACGCAAAGCAAAGATTACACAAGCACTTAAGCCTATTTTGGCTAAGTACAAGGTTAAAGGATCTTTGTCAGTTAGCAATCATATGACTATTGTATTGACCCTAAAATCCGGTGCTATTGACTTTATTGGCAATAGCAACAAAGTCTGTGGCAATGACTTTTATCAAGTACAACGCGGTTTCAAACCCAATGATAATGGTTACGATCAGGTAAATCCGTACTGGTTTCAGGATCATTATGATGGCGATGCTAAGGCTTTCTTAACCGAAGCATTCAAGGCATTGAAATCGGCCGACTGGTATGACGAATCTGATGCAATGATTGATTACTTCAACATTGCCTACTATGTTGATGTTAACATCGGCAAATGGAACAGTCCATATATTGTTCAATAAATCAAATAATGGGTAACACAATAGTTGACAACAAATGGCTATTGTGTTATCATTATAACAGTGCTGAGGTATCGGCACATTTTTTAAACTTAGCTTTTATTTAAAGGAAATTCAAATGGCTAATCAAACTTTCAAAGTCGCTGGTATCACTACTCATGGTACTAATACAAAGGTCCGTTTCACTGATGACATGGTGCGTCGGATTAAACAATTCAGTAAAGGTGGTGCAAGTCGTATTGATTTGGTAGAGTTGCCAACTGAAATGACTAAACTTGAGGCTCTCAATTATATTGCAACACTGCCTGAGTTTGCTAGTGCTAGCGATCAAGCAACTATTGCTGATAGTATTGCAGATAAATCTAAAGGCACCACTGAAGTTAAAGTTAAAGCTTCTAAAACAAAGCCAAGTATTGATGCAATTAAAGCACGTGCAAAAAAATCTAAACAAGTGTCCGCAGAAGATATTTTGTCTGCTGTAACTGAGTAAACTTACAGGGCTTCGGCCCTTCAACTATGAATATGAATCTATCTACTTTTCGCCGTTCGTTTAACCCTCGTAGAGAATTTAATCCTGCAGATAGAAAAGATTTGCTAGAATTCAAATTTTTTAAGAAACATGGTAAATGGAAAACTGGTTGTCCGTTCTTTCTTGAGGATCCATTCGTTGAGATTCCGGCAATGTGTGAAAGTAAATTCACTAACTATATGCTAGAGAAGATGAAATAAAAAAGCCCCTTCATTGGGGCTTTTTATTGGGTTAATTTTTATTAGCCTATAAACCATCCTGTGCCATCTGAATATACAGGTACTGCATTTGCGGCACCACCTACATATGCAGAACCAAATGTAGCTACTGTAGCATCGGTAACAAATGCTCTAGCACCGGCACCAGCAGTTGCGGCAGCAGGAATATTAGCAGTAACAAATACACCTGTCTTAACTATGCTAGTCGAATTTAAGTTTCCGACATTAGCAGTACCGGATATGTTAGCAGTACCAGTAATATTAGCGCCGGTGCCAGTTATAACAAGTACATTAGCAGTGCCAACTGCACTTAATGTTATGTCACCGTTAGCAGTAGTAATAGATACATTACTATTCCCATTAACAATGTTAGATGTTGACCCAACTAAATTAGATGCCAAATATCCATTAGCAAAATTTAAATTAGCAAGTACGTAGGTAGCATCAACTCTTGTTGAGGTTAATGTACCATCAGATGGATTATATTGCAAATTGTCATCTGCGTCGATATGTAAACTCTTATCACCTGATCCTGCACTTAATACAACGTGATATGAGAAGTTATTATTAACATCTGATACATTAAGATATTGTGATAAATTAGCATTACCTACATTACCAGTTACGTTTGCACCTGCAATACCTGTTAACGCTTGACCATTACCTATAATGTTTCCTACTGTAACATTAGCATTGATAGAAATATTACCAGCTGTATTAGCAACAAGCGTCACACCGTTATTAAAGCGAATATCTGCCTGTTTGAATGGAGTGGTTGTCCCCGCTACATTTAAATTAATGAATTGCAAGTCAAGACCGTAATCAAATCCTGAGCCAGGAGTTGAGTTTTTCATACTGACACCATATGCTGAACCAGCAGTAGTCAATCCACCGTCACCGTCTAAGTAAGCAACAACAGCCGCATTTGCCGTAGTTGTTTGATCTCCTACAACACCAAGTAAACCGGTGTTAATAAATTCGCTTGCATTAGTACCAGTAACTAAGTATTGACCGGTTACACCGGCTACATAATTGCGTGTTTTAGTTAGATTGCTACCTGTTACACGACCACGCACTGCTTGTGCGCTCGCCGGATCATTTGCATCATTGCTACCAAATGCTGAATCAATTGCTAATATACTACGTACTCCAACTGTTGCACCACCGCCAACTGTATTAGCATTACCGGTTACATTTGCATAACCATTTGGAATATCAATGTTACCACCGGTAATATTACCTGTCGTTGTAATTGTGTTACTACCAAACGCACCCATTAAACTTACTACATTACTATTACCATATGTAGTTGCATCACTTACCCAACTTAATACTCCACTACCGTTAGTAGATAATACTTGACCTGCAGTACCACCGGTAATTGTTACATTACCTACTGCACCAAGATTAGATGTAGCAGAAACAGTTAATGTAGTTAATGATGATAGTCCAGTAGAACTTAAATTATAAGTATATACTCCACCGGTCACATTGACATTACCAGCACCTACATTGCCGGTAAATGTTGGTAGATATGCCGCAACATTACTATCAGTATATTCATTACCTGCATAGTTATTAACCTTATATGTATTAACTGTTTGATTAATTGCGCTCACAGATACTGCTTTAGGGCTTGTGTATATTGTTACTACATCACCTGGATCATTACTAGTGGATGATGTAACAGTAACTGAATTACCTGCTGTTGCTTGTGTAGCCTGATTATATGTTACTGTTCCACCTGAGACTTGTGGTACAAGTCCTCTAGATACTGAACTACCGGTTGATGTTGCTGTGCCGGTTGAAGTATTAACAGTAGCAGGAGCTGTTCTTGCAACTGATGGTGTTTGTGTTTCTAATGATTTAAGTATTACTGGATCGGATCCGCCGATCATTGGTGATGTTGCCATTATAATGGTCCTTTAATTGTTATAGTAGTATTTAGTCTAAATTGTTACTTATGGGTTGTTAACTGACTTAATTATCCAATAATCACTACTCATACTAGTATTTGTAACTACATTAAATGGCATATAGAAGTAACCTTTATGACCCCAATTTGTACCCCAGCTGTTTCTTGCAATAAAAACTTTTTTACGCTTATCATATCCAACTAGTAGTACAGCATGACCACCCAACAATCGTTCACGTCTGGTATTAGGATACGGCATATTACCAGTCCTTGCTACATTAGCAGACATAAAACTAGTATATACATGAAAACCCATTATAACTGGATAGCCATTTGTTAATGCATCTATACAGCCATTAAAGTTTGTTACTCTTTCATAACGTGTTACTTTACGATTTAATGCATCATTCTTTGCTTCAGTAATAGGTTCTACTTTAAATTTACTTATATCATGTGGCCATAATGATTCTAAACTTGCACCATAATGATTTGTTGCTTTGATACCGTCACGAATATAAGCACCACTATCATAATTTATTGTACCAAGTATTAATCTTTCATAGTAATATATGAATAGCCTGCTGATATCTTTATAATTACCATTACGTTTATTTAGTAGTTCTATAGCACCTGCAATTGCCTGTCCGGTACAGCTACCAAGACTACCTTGATTTTCAATTGGACTACAATAACTTCTTAAATCTACAATATTAGGACTTGCTTTAGATGTTATTTGATATTTGTAATCTCTAGTATCTACTTTATCAGCTTTCCATATTAATGAAAATGTGTCAAGTGTCCTAGGTATGACTTTTTTGTCGGCAGGTAGATTGAAGGTATGATCCTCGTCAGTGTTTATTATTGTTCTTGGATCTTGTTTCATTTTATTTCTTTTGTCTCATCTTATCCCAGAGGTCTGACTAACCTAAGTCAATATCTATTTCACCTTCAAAAACTATTGCCATTTGTTATCCTTATGCTAATCGTTCAATACTTACGCTGTACAAGTTAGCACTTGTATTAGCAATCATACCAGTTACACGCCATGTACCTGAACCACCACCTTGATCGGTAACATTCAATACCGCAGTATCACCGTCATTGGTAATAGCGCCACTCATAGCAAAGCCATTACCTACCCCAGTTACAATTGGTACATTTATCCAACTACTTACTGCTAAAGCACCAGTGCTCATTGTTTGCGACTGTCCAGCCATTGTCATATTGCTTGTTGCGGCACCAATATACAATCTTATTGGAGTACCGCCGACGTATGCGTTTAGATTATCAAGCGTAACAGCAGTATTAGAACCACTAATAGTATTAGCACGGCGCACCAAGTTTGTACCTACACCTTGAGCTGTCACGTTACCAGTAGCACTAATGTTATTACCTGCAATGTTACCATTGCCGCTAATACCCACAGAGTTAGTAATACTGAATCCATTAATTGTTGGGGCAGGACTTGCACCGCTTGATACTAATCCACCTGATACAATAATTTGTCCACCTGTCGGTAGTGTCAAGTTACCACTTTGGTCAAATGTCCAATCAGAATAAGTTCCTGGTGTAACTGTAGGTACACTCAACATCATACCATTGCTGCCGTCGTCACCTATAACAACATCATTTGGTAAGACTATATCGCCAGTATTTACAAACGACCAAGTCGCAGTAGTGTTACTACTATCGCTAACTATCGTCACATTACCATGAGCATATAGATTTGCGTTGGAATCGCCGATTAGACTTAATCCCGTGATATTTCCAGTATCATTTGCTTCAAGTGTTATGCTTACGTTAGCAAGAACGCCTGTAGTGTCTGGTAGAGTTAAGTTACCATCATCACCGAACTGCCATTGATATGTGGTATTTCCTGTATCAGTATAAATGTTGACAACAGTGTTTGCTTCAAAATTAATAGCCTCTGCCGCTTGAACTTCAAAGTTATTTGCGGCTGTATCAATACGAGGTGTGCCCGGGAATGTTAATCTACCGTCATTAGCAAACTGCCAAGTATAACCTACACCACTATTTGAGCCACCGTTATATACACTAATGTTTGCACCAGTAGTTGTTGCGTCAATAGTTGTAAATATGTTAGGATCATTTGTGTTACTTACTGATTGTAAACTTGCTGTACCGCCAGTACCAGAACTCATAGACTGTAAGACTACATTAGAACCAAAACTTCTTATTGTAGAGTCATTTGATACTTGTAATGTGTTACCATCAAACTGCCATTGATTGTTAGTGCCTAACATATCTAAGGTGATTGTAAACGAACTACGATCTAGTGATGTTTCTGATAGATTGTTACCAATGCCGTCGGTAATAGTGTTGCGTAGTGACCAGCCGTCATCATCTTCATCTTGAACAACTATGTCTAAATTTTCATTGATAGTTTGAGTAATGCCACCGCTATTAACATTGATATTACCGTTAACAGGCAAGTTCAAGTTTCCAGTTGTATCAAATGTCCAAGTGCCAGAATTAGCGGCGTAATCGTCAGCGTTGATTACTACGTTGCCGTTGGCTTCTAACTTTACATACCTACTGTCAGCACCAAAGTATTGGTCATAAAATTCGTTGTTACCTGTGTCAAGGTGTATGTGTGTAGGAGCATCACCGCCGCGCACTCTCAAGTATTGTACTGCGCTATTAGCAATACTAGCATTTCCAGGGGCCAAATATAATCCGCCACTGCCATCATTGCTACCAGTGCCTAAGACGATTTGATTATTAAATGTGACATTGCCTGTATTAGCACCACCTCCGCCTGTATATGCAGTAGTTTGCACTGTATTGTCAGGGAATTTAATGCCTGAACCAGTGCGTGTTAAGTGGAAATAATTAGCAGAATGATCAAATCTAGCAAATTCATTAGCAATCAAAAATCCGCCCGTAGAAAAAATAATATCTTTTACCGTACCATCAGTACCAGTCGCAATAACTAAATTACCACCGTAACTTCCCGCAAACGTATTAACAAAGAAATAACCATCACCGGCGCCAGTTATAGTATAATTAGCATCATCAAAAGCTGAACTAGTAAATCCAAAGTCTGCCCAACCTTGTTCTTCTGTGCCGTCATCACCGTATGCTACCCAATCAGCACTACCTGAATCTGTTGAATTCTTTAATACGGCTTGTACATAATCATTGCCACCATGGAATGCAATTAATGTAGCATTATTAAATCCAATAGCGTCAGCACCAGATCCAACAAATAAACTATGACCACCAACAATAATATTTCCAAATGAATGTATTTCACCACCGGAATGTATATTTCCTAATACACCTGCACCACCTCGTACTTGTAGTGCTCCGGTATTAGGATTAGTAGATACTAGATTACTATTAATATTTGCTACACCATTAGAAAGTAAGCCAGCTGAATATAAATTACCAGTAGCAATGACATTACCTGCACCCACGTTACCAGTGAATGTAGGTAAATAGTTTGCAACATTAGTATTGCCGTAACTTGAATTAGCATCAGTGGTCCAACTTAAAGTACCGTTACCGTTAGTAGATAACAATTGTCCAGCTGTACCACCTGCAATATGTAGATTACCAACAGCTCCTAAAGTTACGTTTGCTGTATTACTAAAATTAACAGTACCGGCTGCATTACTCACAGTCAACCCTGTTAAACTTCCAGTACTGGTAATATTTGGTTGTGCATTAGTAGTTACAGTAGCCGCAACAGTTGCGGCGCCAACTGCCACGTAATTGCCACCTGCCCCACTAAGTATTACATTAGCTATATTACCTAAAACAGTTTTTTCTGTTGTGGGTGTACCGGACATATTTACTACAGGAAAAACTGTAGTACTTGCTAAGTTAGCTCCAATATTAGTTAGTTCTGTTATTTTAATCGTTGTCATTTTTATTTTCCTAAATTCTTATATCAAATTGGCCCATGCGCCATTTTCATACCCTTGAAATTTATTAAGAGTTGAATTGTAAACCATATCGCCGTTGGTTGCACTTAGATTGGCAATTTGAGCACTTGTTAATCTACCTAATTTAAATATTCCATTTACAACTACATTTCCTGCGTTGACATTACCACTAACAATTAATGATGATAATGTACCAACACTTGTAATATTTCCTTGTGCCCCTAATGTGACAGTTTGTGCAGTTGTAGCAGTAATAGCACTTCCAGCAGAACCACTAGTGGCAGCATAAGTTGCAGTACCGGCACTGCCAGCTGATGTGGCAGAGCCAGCAGTATTTGCATATGTTGCATTAGCTACCCTACCGGTAATATTTGCTGCCTGTATATTACTTAAATTATTACCACTACCTATAAAATAATTGGCGCTTATCGCATTTGCACCGCCTACATTTCCTGCATTAATATTACCACTAACAATTAATGATGATAATGTACCAACACTTGTTATGTTAGGCTGTGCTACTGTTGTAACTGTTCCTGCGGTGCCCGAACTGTTTGCATATGTTGAGTTTGCTACTGTACCCGAAACGTTAGCACCAGCTACACTATTAGCAGTTGTTGCATATGTTACTGCACCTGTTACATTTGCACCGGCTACACTATTTGCAGTTGTTGCATATGTTACTTCACCTGTTACATTGGCACCTGGAATAGAAGTCAATCCAGTAGCCGCTCCGTAATGATTACCTGTTATATTGGCACCATTAACATTACCGGTAACAATCAAACTTGTTAATGAACCTAAACTAGTTATGTTTGGCTGTGCGGCAGTAGATAATGTTCCGGACAATAAAGTGCCTGACAAATTATTTACAACTAAATTTCCGTTAAGTGTAGATGTGGTATCAGAAATTATTAATACATTTGCAGTACCGTTAACACCGATAGTTACATCACTATTTGCACCTACTATTACATTGCTATTACCATTTGTTAATTGACTACCTATAATTACACCATTACTAATATTAGTAATTCTACCATAAGTATCAACAGTAATATTAGGTAATGTGTAATTTCCGGAAGTTACACCAGAATTAGCTAAATCAATTGATATGTTACCAGTTGTTGTTACAGGAGAATTAGTTACTGTAAGACGTGAGGATGATACTGGAGTAACACCTACACTAGTGACTGTTCCACTACCAGAACCACCGGACGAATTAATTGTTACATTTCCGTTAGCACTATCAATTGTGATATTTGTTCCGGCAATAATACTAAGTACACCGGTATTTGTAATTCCCACTGTTGCTGTATTAGAATTAGCAACTACATTTATACCAGCATTTCCGGTAAATGTAGGGAAAGGTGTAGCAGTATTAGCTATTACAGCAAAGTTATTTTTAGTCTTATTAAAGGCGGTATATAGGCTATCACTACCCGTAGATTCGTTCTGTAATCCAATATCAATTACTTGTAATCCTGAAATTGCCATAATTTAATCCTTATTATGTATTTATCAATAAGGACTAAATGTGATATTGTCAGGACGGACTAAAACTCGATCCGCATCCGCATGTTGTTGCCGCATTAGGATTATTGATTTTAAATTGTGAACCGTTCAAATCTTCAACATAATCTATGCTTGCATTGGTTAAATATTGTGCTGAAATACTATCAACTAACAAACTTAATGATCCTGCAGGTATCTCAAAATCATCCTCATTTTGTTCTTCATCTATGGTAAAACCATACTGCATTCCACTACATCCGCCACCTTGAACAAATACACGTATCTTAGCTTTAGGATTGTTTTCTTCCGCTAAAATATCGGCTATCTTTATAGTAGCATTCTCTGTTATTTCTATCATAAACTCTTACCCCATCTTGTATTAATTACATTCCAATTGATGATTTTCCATTGTTCTTTTAAATACTTTTTCTTGTCTGCACCATAATCAAGTATCCAGGCATGTTCCCACCAATCAATCAATAGTAGAATATCATTTCTTACTTCATGGTTTTTAATTGTTTTTATACTACCATCATATGCTAGATATATCCATCCAGAACCCTGTATCTTCATTGCTTCTTCTTCAAATTTTGACTTCATATCGTCAAATGTTTTGAAATGTTTATTGATAAATCCGTACATAGGCCCGTTTGGTTTATTATTATTTCTAACTTCACGGAACTGAGGGAATAATGTGTTATGCAAGAAAGCACCTGCATAATTGAAATCTTTGTCGCCCTCACCCTTATTATAACGTTCTGCATAGCCCTTGGCTAGTTTTTCGTAATGTAGGTCTAGTGTATCCTGGCTTAATACAGGTTTAACCTCACTCGCAGTGAAGTTTAGTGGTATTATTTCTATGTCTTGAGGTTTAGCTTTATCCTCAAGTAATTGAATTATATCTCTCATAACATATATTTATCGTATGAAAGACTATTGGGAGATTAACGTCGGCGCACGATTCGGCCTTTAGTTAAGTCATAGGGACTAAATTCTAATTCTACTGTATCCCCGAGTAGAACTTTAATATCATGCTGGCGCATTTTACCAGAGATATAACCCATTACATTTGTGTCATTTATTTTGACACGAAACATGGCGTTAGGTAACACATCAGTTACCGTTCCGTCCATTCTTAAACCTTCTTCTTTTGCCATTTGTTTTGCTTTAAGCTCCTTTTTAATTTCTACGCATAGTACTGATAGCCTTTGCTTCCTCATCACTAAAGACGGGAACAGCATTAGACTTATGCATTGTTCCGATACCAAGAATCTTAGTACCAGTGTATTTTGGAATATCTTTAGTACGAACCGCACCCTTGTGACCTGTATCTAAACTACCAATTCGTACAGTTTCACGACCTACAGGTGCGGATAACGTATATGATAATGGTTCAGCCGCTAACGCCCGTTTGCGCTTTTTGTCATCGGCATCAACTTCCCATTTTTTCTGTAGTTCTTTCCAGTCGGCATCAAGCTGACGGGCTTTTTGTGCCTCTGCGCTATTGCGAAACTTAACTTTACCTTTGCGTTTACCGCCCATAGTTAGTGCGGGATGTGCTAAGTGCATGGTCATGATGTATGTGTCATAGTTATTAAACAGTTTCTATTATAGCAAAATATGGATTATTTGTCAAATCTTACTTCTTTAAGATTGCCCAAACCTTCTCTTTTTCTATGAGTTCTTGCTCTAGTTCTTTATAGCGTTTAGCCAGTTCTTTTAGTTCATTCCATCTATCTTCTAGTTCAGGATTTGGGTGAAGAATCGCTAATCTTTCTTCAATTTTTTCAAACATATCAGATAGGCTTTTGCCCTTGATAGTTACTTCACCTTCAAAGTTAGCATCACCTTTAACACTAAGTGAATTGCCTTTAAGGCTAGGTTCTGCTATAATAGTGTTTGATGTACCATTTATTCCCCAATATAAACTTCCACTTGAAGTATTATTAGATGTAGTAATAGTAACCGGTGGACCAGTAACTGTATTAAATGAATCACCTATCATAGTGTTATTGTAAGTTGGATAACTCATTTATGTGAACGTTTTAAAATATATTTGCCCTGTTCATCAATAGCAAATTCAATCTCATCACCTTCACTCCATCCTAATTGTGCTAGTAATTGCGGAGGGATAGGTAATAATAAATCACCCGTGACTTCATCTTCTTGGGTAATTACTTCATAACGGGTTTGATCTTGACCTGGTTTAGACATACTATACTTATCTAGTTAAATAGGGTGCATAAATCTTTTCTAGTTCTTTAATAGTATGTTGTGTATTACTATCTTCATGTTTCACAGCAATTCCATCTGCTTTGCTCCATGCATCTAAATACTTACCAAAATCATCTACTAATACATTCTGTTCATTATCTTTTTTAGCATATTTGTATTTTGCAGCCGTAAAGATAGCATTATTGCTAGTACCAGGATTATGTTTATCTAACCAATCTTTTTTAGCTTGTATACTAGAACTAGCATAAGGACCACGTAAGGGAGCACTTAATACAGTGAATGGAATCTTATTTTGGTGCAACCATTGAATGATTTGCATTCCACCTTGTAGTGGTTTTAAATCATGGAAAAAGTTGTATACTTCTTTTGAACTACTATTTGCTAATTCATTAATGGCATTTTCGGGATGAGCTATTTCTTTATAGTGAGTAAGACCGTGACGTTGTGCCCAAGCCCCAAAAAAGTCAGCCTGAACCCCATCCATATCTAGGTAAAGATGAGGCATCCCTTTAGTTGTATTTTCCATTAAATCCTTAATTTTCATTAACTTATTATATCACAAAAGGTAAAACAAGCCAAATGCCTTGGGTTAATAGCATTGTTCCAAAAATACTGACACCAATACTTCCCCAAAACATACGCTTATCTACAGCTAAAATACTAGCAGATAATAACACAATTGCTAACTGAAATGCCATTGCGGCAAAGGTTAACCATGGTGTATGTTTTTTGGCTTCATCACGTTCAGCTTCAATCTTTAATGCTTTAGCCATTAATTCTTTTTTACCCTCACCTTTGTCAGGTTCAGATTCATAACGTGCAATCTTAGCTTGTAATTCTTCTCTGCGTTTTAGATCGGTAGTAGCTTCTAATTGTCCTTCAGCAATACTTTGTTTGATAGATTTAGCTTGGTAAAAGTTCCAAGTATCGTTTGCTTTGATTGTGTTAGATAATATTTTGCCACTGAATCCGCTAGACATATAGGTTGTAATTGCTAATAATAATGCAATAACAGTAATTACCCAACCGGCTCTATCTTTAATCTGTGCTTCACGTTCACTACGTGATAATGTTTTTACTTCTGCCATGTTATTTCCTTTTAGTATGACTCATGCTATTTTATTGAATTTAATCAATTAAATATATATTTATACCCAATCAGAAGGAGAAGCCGATGAGTTGGTTCAAGCATAAACCCAGACCCAAAACACCCCCAAAATTACATGCACATCATTCAAGTCCTATATCAGAAAAGATATTAAAAGAGACAAAACTTGAAGTTACTGGTGTAAAAGCTAAGTTAGCAGAACAAGAAAAAAAGAAGAAATGACTAGTAGAGAACTACAATTAATGTACCAACAATGGTGCCAGGGAAATGATAATTATGGTTTTCGTTGGTTAGATTTTGTTGAAATGGCAGCAAGACAATTTAAACAACCAGAAAGTGAAGTTCTTAGAGAATTACAGAAACATTATTGGTTTGTAAAAAATAATAAATAACTTTCTAAGACATTTAATCAACTTACGGTAAAATTTGATTAGCATAATATATACCGCTATTATTATATAATAGTTAAAATAGGAGAACCATGTGAAAGCAATTTACCTTACCATTGGATTGATATTATTATCAAATATATCCCACTCACAAGAATTAACAGAAACTATAGAAACAGAATTCCCCTGTTATAATACAACGGAACTCTTTAAAAGTCTTAGGGAGAAATATAAAGAAATGCCACTACTAACAGGCAAGGTATCTGATGAAGCTAAATCAACACTTAGTGTTTGGATGCACCCTATAGAAAAGAATTGGACAATTGTTGCTACTAAACAAGATAGTAGTTGTATTGTTGGTATGGGAACTGATATTAAAATAATTAATTACAAGATGGGAACATCAATATGATTAAAAAACTAATAACAATACTAACATTAATAGTTTCTTCAGTACACGCTTCACCGTTAACGGCACAAGCTTGGATAGTAGCAGATCATAGTGGAAGAATATTTGAAGCTTCTAATATGCATGAAATACGTAGCATAGCTAGTATCACTAAATTAATGACTGCTATGGTAATACTAGATAGTGGTCAATCATTAACAGAAATAATTCCAAAAAAACTGTACAACAAACAACTAACAAGAGAAACATTAATTGATTTGGCAATCGTTAAATCAGATAACAATGCAGCCAAATTGTTATGTGAGTACTATCCGGGAGGATATAATAATTGTATTAATGCAATGAATGCTAAAGCAATATCATTACAAATGAATAACAGTGCTTTTACTGATCCTACTGGATTACTATCTACAAATGTTAGCACCGCACAAGATTTAATTAAACTAGTATTTGCGGCTAGTAAATATCCACTAATAGTAGAAGCAAGTAATATGGACGCGGTACGATGGACAATTAATAAAAAGAAAATAGCAGAATTTAGAAATACTAACACGCTAGTAGGACCAAATAATTCATTTCTAGTAAGCAAAACAGGATGGATTACTAAATCAGGTGGATGTATTGTTATGATGATAGATACCGCAAATGGAATCAGGACCGTAGTCCTGTTGGGTTCAAAGAATACTAAAACTCGTATCCCAGAAGCAAAGATGCTATCTATGCTTTATTAATTTTTAGGTCCGTACTTTGTGATATCTTTCTTAGGTACATAGTCAACACCAGGTACCGGACTATAATCTTTAGTAAGACTAGGTATCATTTCATCACCGTACTTCAAGGTAATATAGCTGAATGTACCGCTATTCGTAGTTTTTTGCATTCCAATCATTAAATGTCTATACCAAGATATTTTCATATCAACCACTTTTTTAATGTTGGTGTCTGTTAGTATATCAGTAAAGTCGTTGTTTTCACGGTAAAAAGTATAATATTTCATTTTTTCCAAAGTATAAAGTTTATGTAATCGGATTCTGTTTCAAAATAGAAATTATATAATCCACCATCACTTCCGCCTGCAAATTCTAGACAATTATATCCCCAATCATTGGCACAGTTTCTTTGACACCATTCAATGATTGATTTTAATTGACCGTAGCCGATTGACATTTCAGTTTTGTATTGGGTATCGGGTGACACTTACTCCGCCTTGTTCTAAAAATTCTAATCCTTTTGTATCTCTATATGATTCTCTATAAAAGACATTTTTGATACCAGATTGATATATAGCTTTTGCACAGTGTATGCAGGGTGCATGTGTAATAAACAATGTAGCATCTTCACTAGATTCAGTACTTGTTGCCACTTTCATCAAACAATTCATTTCCGCATGTAATACCTCATCCTTAGTAACTAAACGATATCTACGATTACTTTCTACAGTACTATCATATTCTTCAAATGGATATAAATTTCCATCCCAAGTATCACCGGGCATGTATTCTTTATATTCACATTCATTAGTCCATCCAGTTGGCATTCCGTTGTATCCTGTACCTAGAATCTTATTACCTTTAACGATAACTGCGCCAACATTTAGTCTGATAGCTGAACTTAGCTTACTAGTTAGGTCAGCAATATCCATGTAATAGTCTATAAATTTTTGTTTCATTTAACGTAGAATTTTTTAATATGTGCTTTTGCACTAGGGTCGGGTAATATACTTAGTACGTAATTTGGTTCATCATACTTTTTACAAAAGGCTTCACCTATTCTAGTATCACCTTTGAGTTCTTCAAACAGAAACCCTTTGCAAAAACTTTCAAACTCTTGTTTACTAATTTTAAAATCTTTTTTACCTTTACCTAGAGTTTGTAAGTCTAGTTGTTGCGCCATTTTATCAAACATTAATTAATCCCACAAAGCTCTAAAATATTTACCAAACAAATCCAAACCTTCTTGGATACGTTCTTCATGTAGTTTATGCCCTTCAGCATCATACCAATGTGCGTCAGGATCTTTATCAACCATTTGCCATGTATCTTCCATTTTACCTGTTACAGGATTAGTATATGATTTATCACTTTTAATCCAATCATACGCACTATCACCATGATGATATTTGTCCCCATAATCTTCAAATGCAATTTGTTGAAAGGCCCAAATCATTTTATCTAATGTTTCATCCCAGCGTTTAGCACCTTCTTCCCATGCCGCATCGTGTGATTCAACATAGAAATCAAAACTTTGTTGACTACTATATTCTTCGCCACCAACGTCTACAAAGTCATTAGGGATACCTTGTTTAGTTTGTTTTAGTTGTATCAATGCTGGATAGATAATAATAGCTAGAGTGTGGTCTAAACTCCAAGTATCAAATCTATCAATTTGTACATTGATTTTTCTGCGAGTCCCTTTGTTAGGGTACTTGCCAATATTTACTTTCATACTTTTTCCGTTACCTTGCCTTCAATAAATGCAACAAAATAATCTCCGTGCTTTACTGTAGCATATTCAATTTTCTTGTATTCTCTACTTAGTTGTGCTAGTTGCTCTAATGAAGTACCTTGACAAATAAAATCGTTTGTATCTCGGTCATATAACAATATAGTATTGTCTACCTCTTCTGTTTCTAATTTAAAAACATTGGGTCTTGATACTTCTTCCTGAATAATAATTACTGAACGAAGGTTTTTACGTAACTTATAGATAGTATAAAACTCACCCATAACCCAACCTAGAGCCAATATAAGAATAATATCTAGCAATGTCATATTATTATTTATTGATAGTTAAGTTAGACCATTTCTTTAATTTCTTAAATTTATTCTTTTTGGCCTGCTCTAATCCCATTGTAGTAATACCCACATTGTTATCTGTAATCAATTCAATCATAGCTAACAGGTCTCCTAATTCTTCTTCAAGCATTTGGATATTAGTCATTGGCTTATTTGGTTTCATTTGATCTGGTCCGAATCTAAAACACTTACTTACAGCTTGTGTAACTTCGGCACATTCTTCTTGTAAGATTAAAAGTATTTCTCTAGTATCTTCGTTCATTTTTTATTCCATCTAAAGTTGTTTAATTCTGCTACTACTTCATCTAATGATTCCTGTACTTCCCATGTACCATGAGGAGGGCAAAAAACATATGTAATATTTTCAATTATACCATCTTCTTTTTTAGCAAGATTAGGTGTATTGAATACTGTTGCAATCAAATCAATATTGATTGAAATTTTATTTCCCTTGTGTGCATCATTTGCGTTTGTTAATGTGATAAACATTATATTCCAATCATATCGGTTAAGTATTTAAAAACAATTGCAAAATTAACTGCAAAAACAATTCCATCCATGTAATACATCCATTTAGGACTATCGGT
>Ga0222712_10000211_pt1 | contig 83587 bp, 73 predicted proteins | sample C33_657DmetaG_FD_165043 | JGI IMG/M metagenome (GOLD analysis project Ga0222712, IMG submission 165043) | Estuarine water microbial communities from San Francisco Bay, California, United States - C33_657D | ecosystem: Environmental > Aquatic > Marine > Unclassified | place: USA: California... | reverse complement strand
CTTCCATAACTGATACGCAACTATTTGTGGTACCTAAGTCAATTCCTATAATTTTTCCCATAATGATTGATTTTCAATGATTAATTCACTACCATAGTTCAATCATTATGCCATTCTGTCGAATAGGTAAAAATGGCATAAATTAGGCATCTGCCCCTTAAAAAAGGGACTGAATTGGCATAAATACATGAAAAAAAGGGAAGAAAAGGCAGAAAACTTAAACCGACTTGGTCTTAAATGTGAAGTTTTTTTGACTCGTGTAACTGAATATCACCACAAAGAAAGTGGTCACAATCTTAGAAAAAGTGGCATTCCATCCTAATCCCTCGACGAATACCTTTAAAAAGATATAGTTTAAAAAGATACAGCCCAAGACCACCATAAAATATCGGAATAACTGTTTGGTCTTACGAACCGATGTTTCCTGAAACACCACATAACGGCTTAAATAAAAGCCAATGGGGAAAGTCACTGTAAAGCTGATCATAAAAGATGCGATATGGGGACTGATCGTTAACCATCCAATTTGCACCGGAAGGGTCTCTAAAATATAATTATAGGAGATAAAGAACAATAAAATATCTAACACCGTATTGCCCCCGCCACATGCTGCATATCGAAAGGTTTTCAATGGCATGAACCTCCTAAACAATGGATACATCCCATCTATTAGGTCTAGAATTAATTTGCTTATAAATTCGTGTACTTTCAACATGTATGCGTAAAGGTAACCTTAATTAATTACTTTTGCAGTCGGTAATCCTATTTTATGCAATTGATCCAACATTTAAAGCAGGCCACAGCAGACGCCATTCAATCCATCTATCAAGTTCAAATTAAATCTGAACAGGTATTGGTGAATGCAACTAAGCCAGAAATTGAGGGGGATTATACCATTGTACTATTTGCTTTTGTAAAACAATTAGGCAAAAGCCCCGATGAATTAGGGAATGCATTAGGTGAAGCAATTATGGCTAGTATGCCAGGGACAATCACCGCTTTCAATATTGTAAAAGGATTTTTAAATTTTACCATCAGTGACCAGTTTTGGTTGGACTATCTACAAGCAACTGATACTAGCAAATTAGTGACACCGACAACGGATCCAAAAAAAATCATGGTGGAGTACTCCTCCCCTAATACCAATAAGCCTTTACACTTAGGACATCTTAGAAATAATTTTTTAGGTTGGAGTATTACAGAAATATTGAAATTACAAGGCAACGATGTCGTTAAAACTTGTATCGTAAATGATAGAGGGATTCATATTTGTAAGAGCATGATTGCTTGGCAATTATTTGCGAATGGCGCAACGCCTGCAAGTACCAATATGAAGGGCGACCACTTTGTAGGTGAATATTATGTCAAGTACAATGATGCTTATAAGGCAGAAGTAGCTCAACTCATTGCTAACGGAATGTCAAATGAGGAAGCAGAGCAATCCGCCCCTATTCAAAAAGCGGCGCAAGCTATGTTATTGAAATGGGAAGAAGGTGATGCAGCAACCATGGCACTTTGGAAGCAAATGAATGAATGGGTTTATGCTGGATTTGATGTGACTTATCAAAAAATTGGGTCTGACTTTTTCAAAACGTATTACGAGAGCAATACCTATTTATTAGGAAAGGATTTAGTAGACCAAGGATTGTCAAAAAAAGTATTCTATCAAAAAGAGGATAGTTCTGTATGGATTGATTTAACTGGTGATGGATTGGATGAAAAAATAGTACGCAGAAAAGATGGTACATCTGTATACATGACACAAGACATTGGCCTTGCAGAACTAAAACAAAAAGAATTCAATACAGACGCAAGTATTTATGTAGTGGGTGACGAACAAAACTACCATTTCAAAGTATTGAAATTGATTTGCCAAAAATTACAATTACCTGCATCAGACGGTATCTATCATTTAAGTTATGGCATGGTGGAATTACCTACCGGTAAAATGAAGAGCAGAGAAGGCACTGTGGTGGATGCAGATGATTTAGTAGACGGCATGATTCAAATTGCTAAAGAAAAAACAGAGTCACTTGGTAAAGTAGATGACTTTAATGCCGAGCAATTAGAAAAATTATATAATACGATTGGATTAGGCGCATTGAAATTCTTTTTATTAAGAGTGGATCCTAAAAAGAAAATGATCTTTAACCCAGAAGAGAGTATTGACTTTCATGGTTTCACAGGTCCATTCATACAATACACCCATGCGAGAATCAAAAGTATCTTAAGAAAAACGGGGACAAATGTGCATGCATTTAGTTCAACACTATTGCCATTGGAAAAAGCACTTGCTATGCAGTTGGCTAATTTTTCGGCAGAAGTGAATGAAGCAGCAGAAGCATTAGACCCTTCTAAATTGGCAATCTATGCTTTTAATCTAGCTAAATTATTCAATAGCTTCTACGCAGAGCTGTCTATAGCAAATGCTGAATCAGAAGACAAGAAAAATTTAAGAATTCAATTAGGTATTTTAACTGCTGCTACTTTAAAGCAAGCCATGCAAACATTAGGTATTGAGGTTCCAGAACAAATGTAGATCTAGGAAATTTGAAGCAATTATTCCGCTTCTTCAAACCCCCACTCTGTTTTTAATTGAGCTAACTGATCGGCAGGTAAACTACAGGCATCATAATGTCCTGCGTTTCTTTTTTGGCGCATGGCTTCATAAATAGTCACCGCACAGGCCACTGAAATATTTAAACTCTGAATGATCCCGAATTGAGGGATGATAAAATTACCATCTGCCAATCCACGTAATTCCTCTGAAACCCCACCATGTTCATTACCAAAAACAAGCGCCACAGACTCAGTAAAATCAATTGCATGTAGATCGATGGCGTCGCTGGATAAATGCGTGGTTAAAATAGTTTTGAATTTTTTTCGAACATCGACAACACATTTTTGTACATCATGGTATTCATGAATAGTTAACCACTTAATGGCACTACTACTGCTTTTATAGCCAAAATGTTTATACTTAGGCAATTCTGTACTCAACACATACACTTCTTGAATACCTACTGCGTCGCAGGTTCTTAATACTGCCGAGATATTATGAGGATCTTGAACATTCTCCATAATCAATGTCAAGTTTGCTTGACGTTGGTGTAATACTTTTAATAATTTTTCGGTACGCTCTGGTGTCATTTTTTTTATTTATCAAAAGGCATTCTAAAGGCAACACCTAGTCCTGGATGTGATAGTGGTTCAATCAATCCATTTTGGTTATTAAAATTATAGTTTAATCCAACCCCATTTAATTGGGTCATTAACAGTGGCCCATCCATATCTACATAATCCAATTGAGGTAAAAATTGCGCTATCGCAGCAGAACCAATGACAGATTCATTCATACTGCCCATCATTACTTTTAATCCCAATGCTCGTGCTTCTTTAATCATGCGCAAGGCTGGTGTTAAACCACTACATTTTGTCAACTTAATATTAATGCCATCAAAATAATTGGCACAAGTAGCTACATCTTTATCAAATACACAGGATTCATCTGCAAATAAGGGTAAAATAGCTTGATGTTTCAATTGCGCCATCCCTTCCCAATTGTCTTTTGCTAAAGGCTGTTCTATCAATTCAACGCCTAGTTTCGCCAAAGCTGGAATTTTTAATAATGCTTCTTCGGTTGTCCATCCAGCATTAGCATCTACACGAATTGGTTTGTCTGTATGCTTTCTTAATTCGGTGATCATTTCAATATCATAATCAGTGCCCACTTTCACCTTATAAATAGGCCATGGATGTGCTTCCATTTTTTGTACCATCTTTTCAATTGAGTCAATCCCTAATGTATAATCACAAATTGGTGGTTGTTCAGTACCTGATGTTTCCCAATGGGTATTCCACAATTGATGTAGTGGTTGTTTTTTCATCTGACCCCATAAATCCCATCCAGCCATATCCAATGCACAAACTAAAAATGGATCATTCGGAAAAAGATGGTGTAAAAAATGCCAAAATCTTTCAGGGTCAATCAACGCAAACTTTTCAATTAATTTTCTTTGCTTTTCCAACTGCTCCATCATGGATTCAACCGTCACATTATAATATACAATTGCTGGAGCTTCTCCAAAGCCAGACCAATTACCCAATGACAAGCGTACCATCAAACTGTGTTGATGCGTCTTTGTTCTACCATTTGAAATGGTAAATGGATATTCGAAAGGTAAACTTTGTTCCCAAAAATCTAATTGCACTTGTACTAATTTTAATTATGTTCTACCACTTGATTGAATCAACTGGAACCATTCTTGATTAAATTGTTCTTGCTCTATCAACCGTTCTAAATTGATATGCATTCTATACCTCCAATAATGTTTTGGATTCGCTGGAACATTAATACGTTCTTCATTCGGATCCGATCTGCGTATGGATTCATCAATACCCATAAAATCTTGTAATTGGAAGATGGCCCACATGGCAGGTGAATATAAATGTTGTGATAAAATTGCTTTATTAATCCATCCATCACAATAGACAGGTGCGATCCCTTGTTGCCCCATTTCATAATGATAAAACTGTTGGGTCTTTGCATGATCTTCTTCCCACCATCCCCTAATGGTACTTGTATCGTGAGAAGAAGGTGTAACCACACTTAAGTATGGTGCATCATTCGGATGGAAGAAGGTTTTATAATTTACTTTTGGCATACGTTGTACCTCTAAACTTAGCATCCCCAATTGATACATCACATCTGGCACACAGGATGGTACCAATCCTAGATCCTCCCCACAGATCAACATATTTGTAGAGCGCTTTAACATGGGCAATTTTTTCATTGCTTCTTTTTCCCAAGCAGCATCCTGACGCTTAAAGAAATAGTCATCATACAATTCATACAATTTGTTCTGTGTAGTTTTATTCAAATGTTTAAATGAGCTCGTATGACCAATATTGAATCTAAAATGATACGCTTGTGGTTGATCCCCCTCAAGCAAAATAACATTCGAAATTAAATCGTATAAACCTTGTTTTATTTTTGAATTGAATGCTGTCTGTTCCTGTTGTTCAAAATGCGCTTCCACTGCCCGTTGTGTTTTAAATGCTGGCAACAAAGCAAAATGTTCATCCCCTATTGATTCAAGAAAATTCGACTTTACATAATTATTATCATATCCAAACACTTGAAACAAAATAGTTTCATTGATATAGGGCATTGTAAATCGATAATGATCAAAGGCAATCCCTTTCGCATTGAATTCATTAATACTAATTGGAATCGCTGGAACGAAATGTCCCAAAATTCCTTCTACAGCGTGCATTGGAATACTCCAAATTCTAAAGAAACCTAAAATATGATCAATCCTGAATGCATCAAAATAGTATTTCATTTGATCAAACCTAGACTTCCACCAAGCAAAGCCATCTGCAGCCATCTGATCCCAATTGTAAGTAGGGAATCCCCAGTTTTGTCCCGACACGGCAAAATCATCTGGCGGCGCGCCAGCTTGCTTATCCATATGAAATAAATGAGGATGCTGCCATGCGTCTGCACCAAAACGATACACCCCAATTGGTATATCTCCTTTTAATACCACACCCTGTGCATGTGCATAATCGGTAGCTGCTTTTAATTGAAGGTGTAAATGATATTGTACAAAATAAAAGAAAGCGATTTCGGAATAGGTATTGGATTTACTATCTGCCAATTGGTCAATTTCTGCTGCATTAAATTTAGCATAACTAGGCCAAGCATTAAAATCTACAGACCCATATAAATCCCTTAAATAAGAAAATGCACTATAAGGTACCAACCAGGTTTGATTGTCCTTAAAAAATTGTTTAAATGAAGGAGTTGCTAAATCTCTTTTACCATTGATGGCATACACTGCTTTTAGTGCTTTCCACTTCAAAGACAGCACTGCTTCGTAATCTACTACAGTCAAATTATTCAATGCTATTTGTTGATCCACTGCCTCTTGAATTAAATGCGATTGATTCGCATCTACTAATTCAGATAAACGAATATACATTGGATGCAATGCAAAAGCCGAAATGGCAGCATAGGGATAAGAATCCATCCAAGAATGTGTTGCCGTAGTATCATTGATTGGCAATAACTGAATTAGTTTTAAACCAATCTTTTTAGACCAATCTGCCAATAATTTAATGTCACTAAATTCGCCTACACCCATGCTTTGTTTAGATCTTAATGAAAAAACAGGAATGGCAACACCTGCTCCTTTCCATTGATTGTGTCCTACCTGTGCAAATCCATCTTGTACCAATACTAATTTATTTTTACCAACTGGTTCATACAACACCCTATTGTTACCAGACTCAAATGAAATAAATTTCTTTTGCACAGTGTCATATATTCCATACTTGTACACCAATGGAAAATCACATTCACTTAAATCCAAATCAATTTCAAAATAAGGTTGATCCTTTATTCTTTTTAAAGGCAATGCCTTAGCTGCATTCCATCCACCTATTTCCTTAGACTCACCAAGGATACAAATTGTTTGATCTGGCTTAAGTAAAGGTGCTTTAACTCTAAATAAATGGGTTGCATTTTTACCGGGAATCATTGGATCTACTGCAGTATCTGAACATGGTAATAAAACATTTGCAAAAGGTGCTGTATAAAATGCGTTGTCAATATATCCAGTGAAATTCCATGTATCAATTAAAACCAATTCCTTGGTTGAAAATTGATTAGTCATAATGGATTTATCTGTACCCCAATCAAAAGTTCTTGTGCCATCTTCGTTTTGAATAAAGTAACTATATTGAATGGCGCCCTCCTTAAATAATCCGTTTGTTGCTAAATGTAATACCCAATAATCCTCATTTAAATACACCATTGGAATAGCATGATCAATGTTGCCATTGCCCAATAATGGATGGTTGCCCGTAATAAAAATAGCTTGACCAAAATTGGTCTTATACTTTAAATGAAAATTCAATTTCTCAATCATATACAATCATTTTCGAATGGCATTAAAGATAATTACAAATTCAATGAAATAGCCTTTAGTAACCAAATTATTGTATCTTGCTTTAGACCAAGAAATGGATCAATGGACAAAATAATTATCTACACAGACGGCTCGGCAAGAGGTAATCCAGGACCAGGTGGTTTTGGCGCTATTTTGATCTGGGGTGAGAAAGTCAAAGAGATTGCAGAGGCTTATAGACATACTACCAATAATCGAATGGAACTATTGGCAGTGATTAAGGCAATTTCGATTTTAAAGACAAAGCAATTACCCATTCTTGTATATACCGATAGTAAATATGTAGTTGAATCTGTAGAGAAAAAATGGTTAGACAACTGGATTAAAACAGACTTTAAAGGAGGCAAGAAAAATAAAGACCTGTGGCTAGCTTTCTATGAACTTTCAAAAGTATATAAAGTAAAGTTTCACTGGGTAAAAGGACATGCAGACAACCCCTATAACAATCGATGTGACGAACTTGCCACGATGGCAGCAGATACCGGTCCTTGGGAAGTGGATGCGTTTTATGAATCGTTTGACCCTAAAAAAAGTTAGCTTCTAACTTTAATGGCCTTTAGTGTTGGTTGAATTAATTTGAAACCACCAAACATCACTGCGCCAAAAACAAATGTACCAGCAACGCTGTATCCGTAAAATGGTAAACCATCTATCATCGTTTGCATTAAACCTGAAGCAGTCAATGGACGTTGGTAGCCACCAAAGCTTGCCCATACCATAAAATTAGAAACAAGAAAATATACAGTGGGTGCAGCAATAAAATTTCCTACAAATTTGCTTACTCGGTTGGTTTGTAAACCAAAACCAAATATGGCTAGAGCAGCAATTAACAAATAGTTCTGCCATTGTCCATCATAAAATCCTTGAATTGGACTTAAGTGATTTATATACAATAATTGATACATTAAATCAGACAAGAACATAGAAACGAGTGGTAATAAAAAAGCGAAATGTTTATTTTTTACAAACAATGAACCACTGAATAAAGCAATTGCAATTTGAGGTGCAAAACCAAATGGTCTACCTGGTAATACTCTATACAATGCACTTGTTACAATCATTATAATTAAGGCAATCACTATTTCTTTGTTCAGTTTCATCAGTTGCTATTTAAAATATTATTTATAAAAACAAATATACATAAATGGTTAGTTTTAAGAAGGATTGATTTTCCTCAAATGTGTATAATTCGCTTAAGGCACAAAAGATTTGAAAATTACAGCCGTTTCCGACCCAGTTGATTGGATATGATAGGACGATCCAGCCTTGACTGCAGCCAATTCGCCGGCCTTTAAGTCTATCCCGTCCAAATGTACCTCCCCTTGCAGCACTAAAAACATTTCAAAGGAATTGGTCTCGTTTGTGTAAGATTCCCCCACTGTTAACGCTATTTTAGTTAAACCGAAATCGGGTACTGGACAAGGAAATTGAACCTCATTTGAATTTTTTATATCCCCATTGAGCATGTTTGGATAAGTTGGCTCAAATTTTATATGTTCAAGGAGCTCTTCGATATCTATATGTTTTGGAGTTAATCCACCTCTTAAAACATTGTCACTATTGGCCATCAATTCAATATTCTGTCCTTCTAAATATGCATGCAAAAGCCCTGCCCCCTGAAATACCCCATGGTATTTTGGTACATTGACAATATTTAAAATATAGATAGAAAGGATGCCTTTGTCAATATTAGATGCTGGTACAATACCACCATAATATTTATTGGCCCACCAATGTGGATGTGCTTTATCTACTTTTCCAGCTGCAACTTCATCCAAAGCAATCTCCAATAAAGGTTTTAATATTTTATCTGCTGAAGGTTGGTCAAGGCGCATAAAGTGACTATACAAACCTGCGTAATCATCCATGCCAAAAATGGGCAATAGATTGTGTAATGGAGCAATACTTGTTAACCTTTCTTTTAGTGCCATAGCTGGCATGAAACCATGTAATAACCAAAAATCACTCAGGGCTACCATGACTTCTGGTTTATGATTCTGGTCTTTATAATTTCTATGAGGCGCATCGATAGGTAGACCCGCAATTTGCTCTTTATTAAAACCTTTCTCAGCATTTTCCTTTGAAGGATGCACTTGAATGCTCAGCATTTTTTCAACATCAAGAATTTTAAATAAATATGGCAGGCTCCCAAATCTATCTGTCGTCTTTGCACCTAAAAATTGAATTGTATTTTCTGCAATCATTTGATCTAATGCCACGGCACCTTCAGGTGTTTCAACTATTGAAGGAGCGGAGGGATGCGCACCCATCCAATATTCTGCAAATGGCTTACTAGTAGCATTATCTATATGCATCAATTGAGGAATGAATGATTGACCACCCCACTCGTAATGCCTATGAATCCCCTGTAATTTATACGCTGTGTTCATTTACTTCTTTTAAGTATTTTCCTGGTTACTCTAAATAATCTAAATCTACTTGAATCCATTTACGATGAGTCACCATAACAAAGATACTGGGTTTTTAGGCGAAAATAAAGCCGAAGCATACCTTATCAGCATGGGTTTTTCTATCCTTTTTAGAAATTGGCGCTACAAGCATTTAGAAATTGACATCCTTGCAAGCAAAGGCAACTGCCTACATATCATAGAAGTGAAAACAAGAAGGACAACGACCTATGGTTTTCCAGAAAAACATATTGATGCTCAAAAAATGCAACACTTAAAAAATGCAGCAGCCATTTTTCAATACCAAAACCCTATTTGGCAAATGCTTCAATTTGATGTGATTGCAATACAGTTGTATGCTAACGAAAAATGGGATCTATTTTTTATTGAAGATGTCTATTTTTGACATTTTTTCAACCAACTTATAAGTCGCTGGACAATATTCAACATTCTGTTTGTGAACGTGAATGTATTCTGTAAATTTCTTTTTGGTAAAATGCGGGAACCCTGCACAATCAGCAGGTCTTACCTCATAAATTGAACACATATTAGAGCTAAGATTTAAGAACTGACAAGGTTTTGAAACATTCACCCAATCCTTATCTTTTTTATCATATTCCAACCAAGTCGATTTAAATTCTGCAGGTTTCATTTCCAAATAGGCGGCAATTCTTTTTACGTCTTTTGTGGTAAAAGTTGGACTCATGGATTTACAACAATTCGCACAAGACAAACAATCCACTTCGGCCCACACTTCTGTACTTAAATTTGCTACGGTATGATCAAGTTTTTTAGGATTTTTATTTTTTATCTTTGTTAAGAAGGATCTGAATTGTTTTGCATTAAGTTTAACTTTCTGCTTAAATGACCGTAAATTTACTTGCATAGGGATATGAATCAGACACGAAATAAACCCTTTATCAATTAACAATCAAATCTTTTCCTAAACTAGTTCTAAGCATATGCAATGGGAAATCTATAAAAAAGGATTTAAAGCTTTCTTGCAATTAGAAAAATCATTGAGTGGCCATTCGGTGGATGCTTATTTAAGAGATATTGATAAACTAGCCAGCTTCTTAGAAAATTACAATGAAATACATACACCTGGAGATATCCAATTGACCCATTTACAAAGTTTCATTCAAAGTATTGGTGAAATGGGCATGGCAGCAACCTCTCAGGCCAGAATTATATCAGGTGTTAAATCTTTTTTTAAATATTGCCTCATTGAACAGATTTGTACGATTAATCCAACGACGCTGTTACCAAGTCCAAAGACGAGCAGAAAACTTCCTGACGTGTTGAGCTTTGAAGAGATTGAACAAATGATTGGAGAGATTGACCTTAGTAAGCCAGAAGGTGGAAGAAATAAAGCAATACTAGAAGTCATGTATAGTTCTGGATTAAGAGTCACAGAAGCAATACAGTTAAAAATTTCTTGTTTGTATTTAGATGTTGGTTTTATCAGGGTGATTGGTAAGGGTGATAAAGAAAGACTGGTGCCAATAGGTACCGACGCCATAAAGTTTATCAAGTTATATAGAGATACCATTAGAGTGCATCAAACCCCAGCCAAAAATTGTGAGGATATCCTGTTTTTAAACAACCGAGGCAAAGGACTTAGCAGGGTCATGATATTTTACATCATCAAAGACCTTATCCTTAAAACGGGTATCAAGAAATCCATCTCTCCGCATAGCCTACGTCATAGCTTTGCTACACATTTAGTTGAGGGAGGTGCTGACCTAAGGGCAGTTCAAGAAATGCTAGGTCATGAAAGCATCACCACCACCGAAATTTATACCCATATCAATAGAGATTTCCTAAGAGATACCCTGGACCGTTTCCATCCTGCCTTTCAAAAAAAATAACCTTAAAAACGGCTAAAATAAAGTAGGTTTGTTGTTCAAAAATAAAGAAATATGAAAAAGATACTTTTTGTTATTGGAAGCTTTTTAAGCTTAACCGCAATGGCTCAAGTGAAGATGCCTGCTCCTAGCCCAGCTCAAACTTTAACCCAAGAATTTGGATTAGGTAAAATTGAAATCGTATACTCAAGACCTAGCTTAAAAGGTCGTTCAGTTTTTGGTGCAGGTAGTTTATTAGCTCCTATTGGTGATGTATGGAGAACGGGCGCAAATGGTGCCACTAAATTGACATTTTCTGACCCTGTGACTATTGGAGGCAAAACACTTCCTGCAGGTTCTTATGGTTTATTCACTATCCCAGGTGCTACTGAATGGACTGTTATTATCAACACCAATTCTAAAGGTTGGGGAAGTTTTGAGTATAAAGAAGCAGAAGATGTAGTTCGTTTAAAAGTTGCTCCAGAAACAACTGGAAGTACCACTGAAACATTCTCTATCGGTATTGAAGCAATCACTGCTCAAACTGCCATTATTTATTTGAAATGGGGTAAGACTAAAGTGAATATTCCTATTAGCACAGACATTCGACCAACAGTTCGTGCGCAAATTGAAGCTGCTTCTGCTGCTGCAACTGTAAATCCTAATTTATACCAATCTGCAGCAACATTTTATCTTGAATTAGACAATGATTACAACAAGGCCTTGGTATTTGCAGATAAAGCGATTGCTGCCAATGCAAAAGCATATTGGTTGCATTTATTGAAAGCAAGAATTCATGTTGCCTTAAAAGATAAAAAAGGTGCTAAAGCTAGTGCCGAAACTTGTAAGCAAATGGCGACTGAAGCAAAAAATATGGACTATGTAAGATCGGCGGATGAGATCTTGAAGTCTTTGTAATATTCTAGAATTATTCAAAAAGCCCTTCCGTCAATCGGGAGGGCTTTTTTTGTACATTTGCTGTTCCAATGCGGAGGTGGCGAAATTGGTAGACGCACTACCTTGAGGTGGTAGCGCCCATACCCGGGCGTGGGAGTTCGAATCTCCTCTTCCGCACAAACCCTGTCATAAAATGACGGGGTTTTTTGTTTCGAAGCTGTTTCAAAAAAGCTTTGAAACAGAGGACGCTATAAGCGACGAGATTGAAAATGAATTACGTGGCAAGATGATCGAATGGCGAAAAAAAGAAAGAAGAAAAATAAATAAATAATTAACTAAAGCAAGTAACACAAACATAATCCGTTCCAAAATGATATTCTAAATGGACGTTGATATTGCTTCCTTTATGTAAAATTATTGCTGGCACTGTTCCCCTATCTAAATTGGTTAATGCAAGGATATTAAAGTCCTTAGCAAAATCAATTCCCAATTGTTCATACTTTTTATAGATGGCTTCTTTGGCTGCCCATAAAAACGCCAACTGATTCAATTGATCCTTTTCGTCCAACGCTGCAATCATTGCTTTCTCACTATCATTTAAAAACTTATGTGCCACTTTTGAAATTCGTGGGTGTATAATTTCAATATCAATCCCTATAGGTTGATCGTCTACCGCACAGGCTGCATAACCTTTACAGTGTGAAAATGAAAAATGAAAAGGCATTCCTAATAAATACGGCTTCCCATTATCTGCCATCACCAATTGGCTTAAATCCGCTTCTGGCATCATTAATTTAAACAACAACCTTACCGCCAAATGTTGTGTCCTTCTTTCCTCGTTGGCAATGGGAATAGCTAGCTGCACATCTGTCTCGAAAAAGGACGCAGGTTCTTGAATAGACCAAATAGCTAAGTGAGCTGTCTCGTTAATATTTTGTTGATAAAAGAAAGGCATTTTGAATTAGATTGCGGTCTGTTTTAAAGACCGAAATTAAACATAAATCGATTAAGATGATATTATCAGATTCACGTATACTAGAAGAAATCCAAAAAGGAACCATCAAAATTGAACCCTACGATCGTAAAGATCTTGGAAGTAATAGTTATGACGTGCACCTTGGAAAGTGGTTGGCAACTTATGACAACGAGATTCTTGACGCAAAAGCGCACAATACCATTACCTATTTTGAAATTCCTGAAGAAGGATTTGTATTAGAGCCAACTGGTTTTTATTTAGGTGTTACTTTGGAATATACAGAAACACATGCGCATGTGCCATTTTTAGAAGGCAAGTCCTCTACCGGTAGATTGGGTATTGATATTCATGCTACAGCAGGTAAAGGAGATGTAGGTTTCTGTGGCTATTGGACCCTGGAAATTTCTGTTAAGCAACCTGTTCGTGTGTACAAAGGAATGCCCATTGGTCAATTGATTTACTTCCCTGTGGATGGCGAAATTGAAGTTAAATACAATCAAAAGAAAAACGCTAAATACAGCGGCCAACCGGAGAAGCCTATTGAGAGTATGATGTGGAAGAATCAGTTTTAAGTCGGTAGGCCCTAACCCATTTCAATACATCCGCATAACTAGCTAGCCCTTCTGCTTGCTGATTCCATTTTAAGAATTGATCATACAACTGCGAGGAAGCCTGTATTTGCTTATCTGCTCTAGCAGCAAAAAATGCTTTTATTTTCGCCCGATCTTTCAAAACAGCTGGGCTCAATAATGACCTGTTCTTTTCTATTTGCGTTTTCCAAGCATCAAAACCTTTATTTCCAGCAATCAATAATAATTGCGCATCCTGCGCATAGCTGAACATTTGCAATAACATAGAATACTTTAAATAGGGATCATTGGCCTCGGATGCAACCACAAAAGCAATGAAATTCGCTTCTGTTTCAGAAGCATAGCCTAATTGATGCGCCATTTCATGTGCAATGGTATAGGGCTGGGTTAAAATTGGAAGGTCTGATCTAAGGATGGCCTCTCCAGTAATTGGTTGGTAAAAAGCTAAGTATCCAATGTAATCTCCCAAATTAGGGAAAATCGCTTTTTTGACACTTTGATTTTGTAATTCAAATCTTGGATACTCCATAGCAATTGCACGATAGTCTTGCTGCACATTGGACACCACTTGCTCAAAATTGGGTTCAATCGGCTTATTCAATCTCAATTGCTCCTTTGTTTGATTCAACTCCTCTATCAATTCGTAGGTCAGCGCATTCATTTCGGAGAGGGCAATTTGAGCATTATTTGGTGATTGTATGCTTAAATCAAAATCCTTGGTCGGGTCGGGTTGCATATAATTCAAACCCCAAATAAGCTGAAATACCACATATAATCTTATAATGAACCAGCTCAATTTAGTCAGTATAAACCATCCCTTTTGTGCTAAATAATTGAAACTTTTAAGTGAACTAATATGTTTTAAAGCATTCATTATCAATACTATGATAATAATTATATAAATAATTTCGCCAATCGCAAAAGGGATACTTCCAAATAGAAACCTCAAGCCTGATGCCCCATATTTAAATAAGCCTTGTGTATAGTAGCTAGCGATCAATTCGGGGTAATATGGCGCCAATAAGCAAACTGCAAACAGCAATATCCATATGGATGGTAAAATGAGCTTACTCAAACCCGGTCTAAATCGATACATTTGCAGAGAATAATTATCAAGTAAAATTAGTATAAACTTTGTCTTTTGACCTATTTTTACTAACTTTGCAACCCTTAAAGTACGGTTATGGGCCATAACAGGACATTCGAAATTCCATTTGTTGGCTTAACAGCTGGAGAACATGAGTTCGAATACCGTATTGAGGACCAGTTCTTTCTAGATTTTGGACCACAAGATTTCAGTAATTGTCAAACCAAAGTGAAACTCCTTTTGGATAAACACTCGGGTTTTATGCAATTACACTTTGATATTGACGGGACAATTGATACCCTATGTGACCGATGCGGAAATCCACTTAGTGTTCAACTTTGGGACGAATTTAACTTGATTGTAAAATTAGTTGATGACGCCGATAAGATGAATAGTGAAGAGGAAGATCCTGACATCTTTTATTTAGATCGTAACGATAACAATTTGTCCATTGCCAATTGGATTTATGAGTTCATTAGCCTTAGCGTTCCATTGCAGCATATCTGTAAATTGGATGAAAAAGGAAAATCAACTTGTAACCAAAAAGTAATTGATCAGCTCAATTTCTTCAATGAAATCCAAATTTCTGAAGCTGCATCAAAAACAGTTTGGAAAGGATTAGAACAGTTCAAAGATTTAGATGGAAAAGAAGAAGATGCGAATGCATCTGATGGTGAAGCGCAAGATTAGACGAGTTGAAAGTATTAGTAATAGTAGAATAGAAAATAAAATAGATTAAAAAATTTAAAAAATAAGAGATGCCTAATCCTAAACGCAGACACTCCCAACAACGTAGCGCTAAAAGAAGAACACACTATGTTGCACAAGAAGTAACATTAAGCAAAGATGGTACAACAGGAGAAATCCATGTTCGTCATCGCGCGCACGTACAAGAAGGAAAATTATTCTATAAAGGAAAATTAGTAGCTGACAAGGCGCCTTTAAAAGCATAATTTACCAATAATGAATATTGGTATTGATATGATGGGTGGTGATTTTGCACCACTTGAAGCTGTCAAAGGCATTCAACACTATCTATCCAATGCTCAACAAAATTTATATTGTATAGGTGATGCAACCCAGTTGAAAGAACTCTTTCAGCATCATGGGATTGCCTCACCTTTTTTGCATTTAGTAGACGCACCAGAAGTGATTGGCTACCATGAACATCCCACCAAAGCCTTAAAAGAAAAACCTAATTCATCTATTGCAATTGGGTTTCGTTATTTAGCAGAAGGGAAGATTGATGCTTTTTTAAGTGCCGGAAATACAGGAGCCATGTTGGTTGGTGCCATGTTTAGCATCAAACCAATTAAAGGTGTTTTAAGACCGACTATTGCAACGCTTCTTCCAAAATTAAATGGTAAAACAGGCATCCTAGTAGATGTGGGCTTGAATACGGATTGTAAGCCTGAACAACTGAACCAATTTGCTATTTTAGGTAATCTATACGCAAAGCATATTTTAAATATAGCTACTCCATCTGTGGGCTTATTGAATGTTGGAGAAGAGGAAGGAAAAGGCAATTTATTAACACAAGCCACTTACCCACTCTTAAAAGAAAATGCCCATATTCAATTCATAGGCAATGTCGAAGGCCGCGATGTCTTTAACGACAAAGCAGATGTTATTGTTTGTGATGGATTTACTGGAAATGTTTTTTTAAAGACGGCAGAAGCGATGTATGAGGCTGCAGCACATCAGGGTCTAGAAAAAGATGCCTTTTTTGGACGTTTCCATTTTGAAAATTATGGCGGCACCCCTGTCTTAGGTGTGAATAAGCCAGTCATCATTGGTCATGGTATTAGCAATGCAAAAGCTTTTTCAAATATGATTGCTTTAGCTGAAAAAATGATTGACACCAAATTCTGTGAAATCATCACTAGCAATTTTGCTAACATCCAATAGTATTAAGTTTTTTTAACTTAATTTCACCTTCAATAAAAGCAGCACATTTTATGTGGTTAAACAACGTTTTAGAAACAATTGGCAATACCCCAATCATTCGTTTAAATAAAGTAATTGAGGGCATTCCCGGAACGATCCTAGCTAAAGTGGACTATTTTAATCCAGGTAATTCTATTAAAGATAGGATGGCTTTGAAAATGGTAGAAGTGGCCGAGGCAGAAGGCAAATTAAAACCAGGCGGAACTATTATTGAATGTACTAGTGGAAACACAGGAATGGGTTTAGCATTAGCTGCCGTTGTGAAAGGATATAAATGCATCTTTACGACAACCGATAAGCAAAGTAAAGAGAAGATGGATATTTTAAGAGCAGTGGGTGCAGAAGTAATTGTATGCCCTACCAATGTTGCACCAGAAGATCCTGCTAGCTATTATTCAGTAGCAAGAAAATTGGCAGGAGAAATTCCTAACTCCCATTTTTTTAATCAGTATGATAATCTGGCCAACCGACAAGCGCATTATGAAAGTACTGGCCCTGAAATTTGGCGTCAAACCGAAGGTAAAATCACCCACTTAGTTTGTACTGCAGGCACTGGTGGAACCATCACTGGAACAGCAAAATATTTAAAAGAGCAGAATCCCAATATTCAAATTTGGGCGATCGATCCAATAGGATCATTATTAACTCATTATTTTCAAACAGGTGAAGTCGATATGGCCTATGTCCACCCATATATTGCGGAAGGTTTTGGTGAAGATTTTGTACCAGCTAATTACGACATGTCAGTCATTGATCATTTTGAACAAGTGGCAGATAAAGAAGGTGCTTTAATGACTAGGCGTATTGCAAAAGAAGAAGGATTATTTTGTGGATATAGTGCAGGAGGCTGTTTACAAGGGCTAATACAATTAAAGGATAGATTGAAGCCAACAGATGTCGTGGTCTGCATTTTTCATGATCATGGAAGCAGGTATGTTGGAAAAGTATATAATGACGATTGGATGAAATCAAAAGGGTTCATAGACTAGTTTCCATGTATTTTAGTGTTGTTTTTGATAGCCTAGCTAACGGATGTTAGCTGCTTAAATTGTATCTTTAACATTCAATATTTAAATATGAACAAGTATAGATCTGGCGTTTTATATGGTAAGGAATTAGAAGCCTTATATAATGATGCTAAAGACAATAATTTTGCGATCCCGGCAGTGAATACCACGGGAACAGATACCATCAATGCAGCCATAGAAACAGCGGCAAAAGTGAAGTCTCCAATTATCATACAGTTCTCAAATGGTGGTGCGCAATTCATTGCAGGTAAGGGTATGCCAAATGACAATTTGCAAGCCAATATTCAAGGTGCAATTGCAGGTGCTTTACATGTGCACCAAGTGGCTAAATTTTATGATGTGCCTGTTATTTTACATACCGACCACGCTTCTAAAAAATGGTTGCCATGGATCAGCGCTTTAATTGACGAGAGTGAAAAATATTACAAATTACATGGACAACCTTTGTTCAGTTCTCATATGTTGGATTTATCAGAAGAGCCTATCGAAGAGAATATCCAAACCTCTGTTGAATTCTTTAAACGCATGGCACCTTTGGGCATGAGTATCGAAATTGAATTAGGTGTAACAGGTGGTGAGGAAGATGGCGTTGATAATAGCGGCATTGAAAATGATAAATTATATACGCAACCAGAACATGTTGCTTATGCATATACTGAATTAGGAAAAGTAGGTAATTTATTTACCGTTGCTGCTGCTTTTGGTAATGTACACGGGGTATACAGTCCAGGCAATGTGGAATTAAAGCCTGAGATTTTACACAATAGTCAAGTACATATTGAAAAGACATTAGGCACAGCACCTAAACCAGTTTATTTTGTATTCCATGGCGGATCTGGTTCTCCTCAAAATCAAATTAGAGAGGCAATTGGATATGGTGCAATTAAAATGAACTTAGACACCGATTTGCAATGGGCTTTCTGGGAAGGTGTTTTAGGTTACTACAAAAAGAACGAAGCATACCTGCAAACTCAATTGGGTAACCCAGAGGGCGCAGAGAAACCAAATAAAAAATATTACGATCCTAGAGTTTGGTTACGAAAAGGCGAAGAGTCTTTCATCAAACGTTTAGAGCAATCATTTGACGACTTAAATTGTATCAATAGAAACGTTTAAATCAGTTCCTATGCGTGAAAAAGTAGAAGACATTGAAGTTAACCTAACTGGAGAAGAATCAAATCATTCTGATGCAGCAGATAAATCTAGATGGTTTAAGAGAATCCGTAAAGGTATTAATACTTCAACTGCAGACAAGAAAGAAACTCCAGAAGGATTATGGACAAAGTGTCCTACCTGTAACCATATATGTACAAGTTCTGAACTAAAAGAAAATTTGTACATCTGTGACAAATGTAATTATCACCATCGCATTGGTAGTGATGAATATTTTGACATTTTATTTGACAACCAAGAATGCACTGTTCTTTTTGATGAAATCAAAAGTAAGGATGCACTTAATTTTACTGATCTAAAAAATTACCAAAAACGTTTAGATGAAATTCATTCTAAAACAGATTTGAAAGATTCTATGCGTGTAGGTGTTGGTAAAATGAATGGCGAAAATTACGTAGTTGCATGTATGGATTTTGAATTCATTGGTGGATCATTAGGAAGTGTGATGGGAGAAAAATTTAGTCGTGCAGTAGATTATTGTATTCAACATCGACTACCCTTTTTAGTGATTAGCAAAAGTGGTGGCGCTCGTATGATGGAAAGTGCATTTAGCTTAATGCAATTGGCAAAAACAAGTGGTAAATTATCACAATTGAGTGATGCAAAATTACCATTCATTTCTTTGCTAACAGACCCAACATTTGGTGGTATTTCTGCCAGCTTTGGAATGTTAGGAGATCTCAATATAGCAGAACCAGGTGCATTGATTGGTTTTGCTGGTCCTAGGGTGATTAAAGAGACCATCAAGAAAGATTTACCTCCAGGTTTCCAACGTTCTGAGTTCTTATTAGAACATGGATTCCTTGATTTTATAGTGGATAGAAAAGAACTGAAGCAAAAATTGTCAGAAGTTGCTTTTATGTTCAGAAGTTAATGCCAAAAAGAAATCAATTTTAAATAGTACTTTTGTATCCCGGTGTTGCACATCGGGATATTTTTTATGGCGAAAGCACCTAAGACAATAGAATTAAACAATAGGCAGGCCTATTTCAACTACCAGATAGAAGATAAATATGTGGCAGGCATTGTATTGATGGGTACCGAAGTCAAATCTATTCGCGCTGGCAAAGTGAGTTTCAATGATTCTTTCTGCTTTTTTGATAAAGGCGAACTATGGGTTAGGTCTTTATTTATCAATGCCTACTCTCATGGCAATAAGAATAACCATATAGAAGTCCACGATCGAAAATTGTTGTTAACAGCAAGAGAACTAAAAAAAATAGAGGCACAAACCAAAGAAAAAGGATTTACCATTGTGCCACTTCGCATTTTTTTTAATGAAAAGCATTATGCTAAAATGGAAATTGGTATCGGCCGCGGTAAAAAAGAATATGATAAACGCGAAACCATCAAGAACCGCGATATCGACAAAGACATCAAGCGCATCCTCGCTAAATAATCATTTGTTTTATTAAATTAGAATAAATACCTATCCCTTGGCTCTCGCTCGCTTTGCTCGAACGATCGCTACGGAATAGTATTAATTCTAATTACTTACACATATTTTCCTGTGTCTTCTTTCTTGAATTCTATCTGTTCTTTTAAAGAAGCAGCATCTGGCTGGTGGGTTGTGGCGTATGCAGCAATGAGCAAGACAATCAAAATGCAAAAAGCGCCAATTACTTCTTTAGGCTCCAACCAATACCCTATTACTTGATTGATTTTCGCATCTTGAGGCGCACTTAGTTCATATCTAATTTCAATTCTAGAACCAATTTTTGATTGGTAGGTAGATGGATCCAATGCCACTTGATATTGCTTCCCTGATTCTTGAAATACAGCAAAGACGCTATCATTTTTAGCTTCAATCAATGCTGGTGTGATATCACTATCAAAGTAGTCCGGTGTTCTGCTAAAAGGCAGATAGGTCACGAAGCAAGCAATGAATAATATGAGTACTGATTTTATCAAGGGTTTCTATTAAATGAATTAGCGCCCCCGAAATTGCTAACGAGGACGCTAAAGCTATATGATTTGCATTACTGCAATTTGAATTAAGCTGTTAAACTCCTGAAATCTACAGGCACTAATTTACTCACACCCGGCTCTTGCATGGTCACACCATAAATCACATCTACTGCACCCATCGTTTGTTTATTGTGTGTTACAATAATGAATTGTGATTTATCAGAAAACTTCTGAATCATTTGTGTGAACTTACCAACGTTGGCATCATCCAATGGCGCATCTACCTCATCCAAGATACAGAATGGTGCTGGCTTAATTAAGTAAATGGCAAACAGCATCGCTGTTGCTGTCAAAGTACGCTCTCCCCCACTCAACTGTGTGATAGAAGATGGACGCTTGCCTTTAGGCTTTGCCACAATCTCCACTGCAGTTTCGGAAAGGTTCGTAGGATCTACTAATATTAAGTCACAAGAATCTTCTTCGGTAAACAATGCTTTGAAAACTTTTTGGAAATTCTCTCTAGCTGTATTGTATGTTTCTAAGAAAGCTTGATTGGCTGTTGCCTCTACTTCTTGTATGGTCAATAACAAACTCTCCTTCGCGGTTACTAAGTCGTTCTTTTGTTCTAAGATAAAATCATAACGTTTTTTCATTTCGGTATAAGCTTCAATCGCTGTTGGATTCACTTCGCCCATATTCTCTAAACGCTTCTTCATCTTCTCTACATCTGCTTGAAGTTCTTCAAGAGTCGCTTCAGTTTGTCTTCCTAAATCTAAAATTTCTTCTAATTCCACTTTAAACTCTACACTTAATCTTTCCTTCGTTCCCGCCAATTGTAGTTTTAAATTATTTAATTTATCCTTAATCTCATTGATCAGCTGATCCATTAATTCCTTAGACTTCACCTGAAGTCTTAAAGTACTTTCTTTTTCTTGTAAGGCAGTTCTTAAAGAATAATAAGCTTGATCTGCTTCGTTCAATTTCAACTCCTCTGCTTCTTTATTTCTCAATAATTCAACCAAAGCAGTATCAATAGATGCTATTTCAGTATTGCTTTCTACAATAGCAGAAGATGCTTCTGTCAATTGAGTTGTATTGGATTGAATTTGAGTATGTAAGTCATTCAATTGATTGTCCTTGAAAATCACCTCTTGTTGTAAAGCCTCAATTTTACTTTGTTGCTTCGTCAACTGCAAGTTCATCTCATTGAATTCTCCCGAAGCTAAATGATAAGCTTGTTCAGCAGCTTTATATGCCAATTCAATGTCTTCTAATTGAGCTTGAGTCGCCTGTAATGAAGCATTCAATTCAGTCAATTGTGTTCTTGTATCTCCAATTAAAGCATGTTCTTGAGCAATTTTCTCTGCTAATTCTGCCAACTTTGCCACTGCAGCAACTTGTGCAGAATGTAAGTTTTCTAATCGGTTCTTATTCGCAAAAACATCATTGATTAAATGATTCACATTTTGTTCTGTCGTTCTAATTTCTTGCTCTTTCAACAATTCATTATACTGTAAAACCGACTCGTGCTTCACTTGAATTTGAGATTTCAACTCATTCACCACCGTTTCTTGTGATTGAATGTCTTCCAATAGTTTTTCTAAATTTTTTGCACGGCCAATTTTCTTGCCTTCAAATAATCCAACGCTACCTCCAGTTAAAGTATACTTACCTTTTACATACTTTCCAGTCTTCTCTAAAATCATGCCTGAAGTAGCGGCTTCTAAAGCAGCTTCATTTTCGGCAATAAATACATTCCCTAATAAATGATTTGCTAGGGCTGCATATTTTGGATCAATTTCAATCACAGATAATGCTGCAATGGTATTGGATGGAGCGGCTTCTGCCTTGGCGCCATTTAGTTGATCTAATAAAAAGAAGTTAGCCTTCCCTTTTTTGTTTTCATCCAATAACTGCACTGCTTGCATCCCTTCCTTTAAATCATTCACTACGTAATAATTTAAATAAGGTTCTAATACATTTTCAACTGCAGTACGGTAAGCCTCTTGAACATATAAAATATCAGAAAGGATTGGTGCATTGTGATTCCAACCAGTATTCTTATGTAAGAATTTAACGCTCTCAGGATAACCATCCATTGAGTCTACTAAGCTTTTTAATAAGTCGTATTCGTTTTTCTTAGCATCTAAAATCCTAGCTTGTTCAGCTAATTTTGATCTTAATTGCTCAAGTTCTTCTTGGGTTTCAAAAATACTAGACTTTGCCTTTTCATTTTGCGCTTGTAATTCAGCTAAATGAGCTTTGCTTGAAGCCAATTCTGATTCTTTAGTTGCTAATTGAGTAGTCAGTTCAGCTACTTGTTCCGCTCTATGCAATTGCTCCTCATCTAATTGATGTTGGCTTCTTTGAATATTTTGAATCGAGGTATCTGATACGGCCACTTTTTTCTCTGCCTCAAATTGATTTCTTTGTATTTGACCAAATTGTTGACGCAATCCGTCCAATACACCACGTTGGTCATCGAATTGTGCACGCTTATTGGTTAATTCAATATGCGATTGATCTACCCTATTTTTAAAATCATGGTAATTTTTTTCTTCCTCAATCACTTGTAATTTGGTATACTCTATAGAATCTCCAATCGTTTTTAATTGACCTTCGGCACGCTCTAAGAATTCTTGTAAACCTTTTTCTTTGTCATTTAAATAATCTAAACGTTGCGCAGCTAAACTTTTATCATTTTCTTTCACTCTTAGATGCTGCAGCATATCATTGAACTCATGTTGCATGCTTTGCAATCCTTTTTCTTTCTCAATGAACACCACTCGCTCTTGTTCAAGTGCTGCTTCTTCTAAAGCGATGGCTGCTTCTAATTGGAATTTCTTATCCGTTTCGGTTTCTTGTTGCTCTGTTAAATCCTTATAGGATAAATTAAAGCCTTCCAATGACGCAATGGCTAATTCAATCGCTGTTTCCTTGTAATCTTTTTTAATCTCAAAATACTTCTCTGCTTTCTTTGCTTGATTTTCTAAAGTCTTTAATTGGTTGTTGATTTCAAACAATAAATCCTCTATACGCGCTAAGTCTTGCTCTGTCGCATCTAATTTATTCTTCGCTTCTTTTTTTCTTGTTTTGTAGATGGTAATACCTGCAGCTTGCTCTAACATTTTACGACGACTATTATCCTTATCCTTGATAATGTCATCCACCATACCTAATTCAATAATGGCATAACTATCGGTACTCACACCTGTATCCATAAATAAATTATGGATGTCTTTTAAACGACAAGACACATCATTCAAACGGTATTCACTCTCTCCATTCTTATAATAACGACGTGTCACCGTGATGGTGCTAAACTCTGTAGGTAATAAATTTTTTGTATTCTCGAAAGTCAAACTCACTTCCGCCATGCTACTTGAATTTCTAGTCTTAGAACCATTGAAAACCAATGAATCTAAATTCTCAGATCTAAGTGCAGAAATCTTAGATTCTCCAATCACCCATCTAATACTATCTATGATATTACTTTTACCACAACCATTCGGTCCAATAATACCTGTTATACCCTCGTCAAAACTGATAATGGTTTTATCAGCAAAACTCTTGAACCCCTTGATTTCTAATGACTTTAATCTCACTTTTGTAACGCTTTAAATTGTCTGCGAACATAAGAAAAATCAGTCAAAAAGTCAAGGGGGATGGGTCTATTTAGATTGAAATGTGGACAAAATCTACCCCTTTTCAACAAGGCGACCTCCCTCTGTAGTCAGGGTGCGTGCTGGGAACTTATTTACCACCATATAATCATGGGTAGCCATGATGATTGCCGTGCCATCTTCTTTGGCTATTTGGAACAATAACTGCATAATTTCATCACTGGTTTCAGGGTCTAAACTACCAGTTGGCTCGTCTGCAAGGATCATTTTTGGCGAGTTTAACATCGCACGAGCAATATCCACTCTTTGTTGCTCCCCTCCACTCATTTCGTAGGTCATTTTGAAGCCCTTATTTTGAAGTCCTACTTTATTCAACACATCATCCACTTTTTGTTGAATCAACTGCTCATCCTGCCATCCAGTGGCTTTAAGCACAAAACTTAGGTTCTCGTTGACGTTTCGATCTGATAATAATTGGAAATCTTGGAAAACCACTCCTAAATTTCTCCTTAAAAAAGGCAATTTTTTCCAGTCCATCTCTTTTAAATTAAATCCAACCACATTTCCAACACCTTCCGTCAAAGTCAATTCGCCATATAAGGTTTTCAATAAGCTACTTTTACCTGTGCCTGTTTTTCCAACAAGGTAGACGAATTCACCTTTTTGCACGTTCAAGTTGACATCTTGCAAAATAAGGCTACCACTTTGGTAAATATTTGCATGCTCAATTTGTACAACAATTTCACTCATATGGTTTGTGTTAATAGATTAAAATTAATAGCTAAATACTTCCTTTCCAAAACTTCCTTCTAAAACCAACTCCTTTTTTTCTGAGGCTTCCACAAAGCCCACCACTTGCGCTTCTATCCCTAATCCTTTTGCAATTGAAATTAAAGTGTTAGCAGATGCAGTATCTGTGAAAATTTCTAAACGATGGCCCATATTAAATACTTGGTACATCTCTTTTGTATTCGCCCCAGAATTGGCTTGTATCAATTTGAAGATGGGTGGCGCGTCAAATAAATTATTTTTTACGATACGCATATTGCCTGGTAAATATTTCATGCACTTTGTTTGACCACCTCCGCTGCAATGGATCATGCCTTTGACTGCATTAAAATGTTCAGTCAAAATAGCTTTCACAAGAGGTGCATAAGTACGAGTAGGACTCAATAGTAATTTACCAACACTGATCTCGCCAAACCCTTCAATAGCAAGCATATCCGTCATCCTATTTTTTCCTAAGTAAACCACTTCATCCTTTAAAGTTGGTTCAAAAGATTCTGGGAAAGCAGTGGCATAATGATGTGATAAAACATCGTGTCTTGCACTGGTTAACCCATTGCTTCCTAATCCACTATTGTATTCAGTCTCGTAATTCGCTTTTCCAAAACTTGAGAAACCAACAATCACTTGTCCTGGTGCAATTAAGTCGTTGGTGATTAATTTTGATTTTGGCCATCTTGCAGTCATGGTTCCATTCACAGCAATGGTTCTTACCACATCACCCACATCTGCAGTTTCTCCGCCCAAGAATGCAATTTCAACTCCAAATGTTTTAAGTGTATTGAAAAAATCTTGAGTACCATTGATCACCTGACTTATCACTTCTCCAGTGATTAATAATTTATTACGATCAATGGTGGATGAAAATAAAATTTGATCATAGATGCCTACGCACAATAAGTCATCTAAATTCATTGCAATTGCATCTTGCGCAATGCCTTTCCAAACAGATGCATCGCCAGTTTCTTTCCAATATAAATAAGCTAAAATACTTTTAGTACCTGCCCCATCTGCATGCATGATATTAATGTGGTCTTGACTGCCTCCTAAAAAATCCGCATATAATTTACAAAAAGCGTTTGCATATAAGCCTTGATCTAAATCCTGAATGGCGGCATGAACTTCTTCTTTTTGAGCGGATACGCCGCGCTGAGCATACAATGACATGGCTATAAATTGATTTTACAACAAAGGTACAATTGTTTTACATTTGTACCCTATTTACAAGATAAAGATGAAGGTTCACCAAGATTTAACTTCCCTACCCCAATTTAAAGACGCCATTGTGACAATGGGCGCTTTTGACGGCGTACATAAAGGACACCAACAAATCATTCAAAGGATGAAGCAGTTGGCACAAAAAGTACAGGGGGAAACCATCATCATTACTTTCCATCCACATCCTAGAAAGGTCATCTCTTCTGTACCTGGAGAAATCAAGCAATTAAGTAATATTAAAGAAAGGATTCAACTGTTAGAGGCAGCGGGAATAGATCATCTAGTGATCATCAATTTTGATTACAAATTCTCTAATTTATCTGCAGAGCAGTATGTTGAAGATTTTTTATACCAATATTTCAAGCCTAATATTGTTATTGTGGGCTATGACCATCATTTTGGAAAAGGTAGAAATGGCAATATTGAATTGTTAAAAGTCATGGGTACAAGCTTGAATTTTAAAGTAGAAGAAATCAACGAGCAACTGGTGCATAATGAAATTATTAGCTCCACGTTAATCAGAAATTATATCTCAGAACAACAAATCAAAAGGGCAAATGATTTACTAGGATATGCCTATTTCTTTGAAGGATTTGTTGTTAGAGGAAATCAATTGGGCAGAACCATTGGTTACCCTACTGCTAATTTGCATATCAATGACGAAGAGAAATTGATCCCAGCAAATGGTGTCTATGCTGTGAAAGTAAAGGGTGATTGCACCAATCAAGCAATTGTGGATGGCATGATGAATATTGGAATACGCCCCACTGTAGATGGACAAAAGAAAGTGATTGAGGTCAATATATTTAATTTTGACCAAGACATTTACGAACAATATATAACTGTACTAGTCTATGAATTTATTAGAGGAGAAGTGAAGTTCGATGGATTAGATGCTTTGAAAAACCAACTGCATCAAGACAAGATAACAGCTTCAGCGATTTTAGCTAATTACGAAGTGTAATTAGATGAATGTATTTTAGATTAAGACATTATTTTCACTACCAATTCCTTTAATAAATCAGCATCCGTATTGCTTGCATCATTGATGCCTATTACCCGAAGATTGTATTCATGAATCAACAATAGTATCTGTTCCACTTTTCCAGGATTATAATGCCTAGTAGCAGCCATCGTAGTTTTGATAGAAAAGAAATTCAAACCTACTTCGGCCATGATTCTTTTTTCGTCGTTGGTTCCTAGTCCGTAAACCGCATATAGTTTACTAAAAAAACCATAAAGTGTTGGCAATATCAATTGAATGGGCGCTGCTTTTTGATTGGATTCAAAATATTGAATCATCTGAATCGCCTTTGAGAATTTTTTATGTGCAATCGCATCCTGAAATTCAAAGGCATTAAATTCTTTACTAATTCCAATATATTTTTCGATATCGTCTTCGGTGATTTTTTTTCGATCTCCTAAATTCACTATTAATTTTTCTAGCTCATTTTTGATCCTGCTTAAATCATTCCCAATATGATCCACAATGATCTGAACCGCTTTAGGGCTAATTTGATACCCATTGTCTGCCACCCATTGATTGACCCATTCAGGTAATTTATTGTCATACATCTTCTTGGTACTTAGCACTAACGCCTTTGTTTTAAGTAATTTTGCCAAGGCAGAACGCCCATCTACATTTTTGTCTTTATGGGCTACAATTAAGATCGTAGATGATAAGGGATTTTCAATATAGGAAACCAATTTCTCAATTGAATTCATATGTTGTGCCTCTTTTAAAATGACAACTTGCTTTTCTGCAAAAACGGGATAACGTTTACATGCATTGACCACCTCGGCCCAATCGGCATCTTTGCCATAAAAAATCGTCAAATTAAAGGCTTGGTCTGACTCAGGTAATAGCTTGTGTTCTGCATACTGCACTAACTGATCTATATAAAACGACTCTTCCCCTTCCAGCCAATAGACGGCGTCGAAGACGTTATTTTTCCAATTGGATAATATTTTGGAAATAGGCATCCCCAAAGATATACAGGAATGGCGTTTTTTTTATATCTTTGCAAAATAAATAAACACATTTTATTATGAGCAACGAAAATTCAGGTAACGGAAGCAAAATTATAATTGCTGCTTTGGCGGTTGCCCTAATTGGTTCATGGATCTACTTTAGTTCTTCTAAGACTGAAATTATCACCAACTACACGACGCAAGTAAATAACTTAGATAGCGCTAAGAATGCTATCCAAGCAGATTTTATTGCAGTTTCTGCAAAAGCAGATTCATTGACACAGCAAAACACCACATTACAAGGAGATTTATTGTCTAAGTCAAAAGATATCCAACAATTAAAATCTAATATCAGCACCCTCTTACAAAAAAAGAATGCAACAGATAAGGAATTAGTAGAGGCGAAAGCAATGATCGCTGAACTAAACGTAAAAGTGACTGGATTATTCACTGATTTAGCAAAAGCACAAGAAGAAAACAAAGTATTGACAGTAAAGAATGAAGTATTATCTACCGAAAATACCAACCTTAATACTAATTTAACTTCAACTACAAAGGAAAAAGAAAGATTACAAGACATCGGATCTACTTTACATGCATCTACTTTCAGTATCCAAGCGGTTAGAGTGAAAGAAGATGGTTCTGAAAAAGTAACTAGCTCTGCAAAAAAAGCTAATACCATTCGTTTGTCTTTCCAAATTGACAAAAATAGAATCACCCCTTCTGGATCACAAGATTTATATGTTTGTATCACTGCCCCTAACGGTGTAAGCTTTAGCGAAGGCGGTAAAATCAATACTAGAGAAGATGGTACGAAAGCTTATTCAAATAAAATAGCAGTGCAATATGTTCAAAATGCTGCATTGCCAATTAGCTACGACATAAAACAAAGTGCTAAATTGATTGAAGGCGAATACTTAGTAGAAGTCTACAACAATGGTTTCAAAATTGGCGAAGGAAAGACAACTTTGAAAAAAGGTGGATTATTCTAACCCTTTACAATACTTATAAAAAAAGCCACTCAAATTTGAGTGGCTTTTTTTATACTTGAAACCCATCTAATTTAATACGTCAACTCAATATTGTTATCTTGCAATTCACTTCCTACATTTAATAAGGAGAAATTATTATAAGACAACGCATAAAACCATAACTGAATGGCGGCAGGAGAAATATTTTCTACGAAAAAGTTTACTTTATTTAGATAAACAAATAGTTTGTCATTTAAAGTAAAATCATTTTCATCTGCGACCCATTGATTTAATACATTCTTGAAATTAGCCAACTCAGCATCTAATAAATGATCAAATGCATGTAATTGAATCATTTCAGATACTGCATCATACATTAAAGCTTTGTTACATGTTTTCATAACATAGGGTTTGATTATAATGTAAAGGTCCAACCCTTATGTAAACTAATTGTTAACTTAAGCACGGTTTTCCACAATGTGCAAAACTTGCAAAAAAATGTGACTTATTTCAATGCGACTGCTGCTAATGGAGGTAATTCTAGATGTATTTCCATTGATTGATTTGTGGCATCCAATAATGCGCATGGAACATTTTGATTTTTTACATTGCCCGATCCCCAGAAGGCTTGATCATCACTATTAAAGATTTCCTTCCAAATGGTTTTTCCTTGCACCAGGATTGGGAATTGATGCCTTGGCACAGGCGTCATATTAAAGACCACTAAAATAGCTTGTTCAGGGTCCTTCCCGTTTCGTTTAAAAGCAATAATACCCTCTTGACGTTGATTCAATTCTACCCATTCAAATCCGCTTGCTTCATATTGTAGCTCATACAATGCCGGGTGTGATTTATACAATGCATTTAATTGCTGCACACAATATTTCATGCCACCATGATTTGGGTATTGCAATAAGTCCCACTGTAATTCTGACTGAAAGTCCCATTCCTTCGTTGCTGCAAATTCATTTCCCATGAACATTAATTTTGCACCTGGGTGTAAAAACATATAGGCATACAGTAATCTAAGGTTCGCAAATTTTTGCCATGCGTCGCCTGGCATTTTATACAGCATTGGACTTTTACCATGCACGACTTCGTCGTGACTTAAAGGCAACATAAAATGTTCATCATAATAATACATCATGGAAAAACTAAATTTATCCTGCGCTCCAGAACGCATGATTGGATCTAGTTTAAAATAATCCAAAGTATCATGCATCCATCCCATCATCCATTTCATTCCAAAACCCAATCCATCCATAAATACCGGCTGGCTTATCCCCGGCCAATCGGATGCTTCTTCTGCAATGGTTTGAATAGCTGGGAAGTCTCTATATAAAGTGATGTTTAAATCTTTAATAAACTCAATCGCTTCTATATTCCCGTTCCCGCCAAATTCGTTCGGTTCCCATTGACCTTCTGTTCTGCTATAATCCAATCTTAACATAGAACTTACAGCATCTACTCTCAGGCCATCAATATGAAATTGATCACACCAAAATTTAGCACTGCTAATTAAGAAGGATTTTACTTCGCCTCTTTTATAATTAAAAATATAAGAATTCCAGTCGGGATGATACCCTTTACGCATGTCTGCATATTCATAGGTATTGGCACCATCAAACATAAATAAACCATGACTATCATATGGAAAATGCGATGGCACCCAGTCCAAAATCACACCAATGCTTGCTTGATGAAAAGCATCTACTAAGGCAGCAAATTCCTGCGGATTCCCAAATCTAGAAGTGGGCGCAAAAAAACCTGCCCCCTGATACCCCCAACTTCCATCAAATGGATGTTCCATCACAGGCATTAATTCGACATGCGTGAAGCCCATCTCCTTGACATATGGTACCAATAGGTCCATTAACTGTGTGTAACTATTGTAACTGTCGGAATTGTTCTTATCTGGTCGCATCCAACTAGCTAAATGCACTTCGTACACCGAATAGGGTTGGTCTGTTCGATTTTTGATCTTTCTATCTTCCATCCATTGTTGATCCTTCCATTGGTATGCAGTCTGCCAGGTAATGGACGCGGTTTTTGGCCTTAATTCCCAATAATGTGCATAAGGATCCCCCTTGTCTAGTTTCAAGCCCTTATAACCATGAATATGGTATTTATAGACTTCGCCTTGTCCGACATTTGGGATAAATCCCTCCCAGATACCCGAGGCTTCTAATCTCACTTTTAAAGGATGTGCCTCATTGTTCCAATCATTAAAATTGCCTGTAACAAATACGGCAGTCGCATTTGGAGCCCATACACTAAAATAAGTGCCCTGCACGCCCAAGACTTCAATCTGTTTATTGCCAAATAATTGGTATAAAGTGCTATGCGTTCCATGTTGAAAAGCATGGACATCATCGTCTGTAAAGAGCGAATAATTCCAAACCGCTTGCGCAGTGTCTACAAAATGTATTGCTTCGTATTTTGACATGGTTATTTAGTTAATTCAATCACTTGCATACTCATTGCAGGCATTGAAAAGGTAGCACCTATTTGATTTCCTGAAATAATTTCCTTTCCACCTATATAAGCGCTTGTTCTTTCTGCATAATTGGACATGTTCACATTTCTAGTCTTCGTATCTGTATTCATTACAATCATCACAGATTGTTTATTGTCATACCTAAAATAAACATACAAGCCGTCTTCAGGAATATACTGCATCATATTACCTGTTTTTAGTGCGGATGATTTTGTACGATACGCGCCAAGGGTTTGAACATAATGTAAAAAGTCGGATTCTTCATTCGTTAATCCTGTTTCTGTGAATGCATTCTTTTTATCACCTTGCCATCCACCTGGAAAGTCAAGCCTTACCCAACCATCAGGATTGGAAATCCCTTTCATTAAAACTTCAGACCCATAATACAATTGTGGTATACCACGACAAGTATACAGCCATGCATAAGCCATTTTAGTTTTAGCAATACTTTCTCCCAAGGAAGAATGAATTCTTGTCATGTCATGATTGTCTAAAAATGTGACATTATTATTGGCTTGTTTATATAAATAATCAGCCGACAAAGTATTGTATAATTTAATGATCCCAGTAGACCAACCATTGGGCTCGTTTAAAGCTGGAAGGATGCCACCAAATAGCAAACTAAAATCAGATGTTGATTTTAAATTACTTTTAAAAGGGAGATTGTAATTATTTTCTACATAGTAGGCTTGGGATGCAACCCCATCCACCCAACATTCTCCGAATGTAAATATTTTAGGATACTCGTCTAATAAAGCCTTATTTAAACGATTCATGACATCCACATTACAATACTTGTAAGTGTCTACTCTAAATGCGTCCACACCAAATGTCTCTACCGACCAAATGGCGTTTTGTGTTAAATATTTTTCGACCATTGGGTGCTCATGATTGATATCTGGCATCTCAGTCGTAAACCAGCCATCAATCATACGTTTAGCATCTGCCGCCGAGTGGTAAGGATCAAAAATTGCTTGTTCTCTATAATGGGTTTGCGTATACTTAGGCCATTGGTGCAACCAATTTTTGTCCGGCGCATCTTGAACTAAAAAATGAAACCTACCAAAATGATTGTAGACAATATCTTGAATTAATTTCATCCCTCTTTTATGCAAACTATCGCTTAAAGCTAAATAAGCTTTATCACCTCCAAGTCTTGTTTCTGTTTTATAGTTATTGGTTGCAGCATATCCGTGTTCAGTTCTGTCAGGCATATTATTTTCTACCACAGGTGTCATCCATAAAGAAGTTACACCAAGCTTTTGCATATAATCCAAATGATTGGCCACACCTTGCAAATCGCCCCCGTGTCTTAAAAAAATCTCTGACCTGTTTAAAGATTGGTCTTTTAATCCAGGGATTTTATCGTTCGTTGAATCCCCATTACTAAATCGATCAGGCATTAAAAAATAAATTAAGTCTGCAGCAGTTAAACCCTGTGCAAAGTCAATGCCTCTATTTTTTCTTCTAGAAACTAATGGCCATATAAAATGATTTGTCTTCCCGCTAGTGGTAATTTTAAAATCAACATTGCCAGGTTTTGCTGTAGCGCCAATTTCTATATCCACTGCGATATAATGTCCATTTTCAAAATGATGTATTTTTTGGACTTTCACACCGGGATAGTTGATTGCAATGGTTGCCTTGCTAAAATCTGCATCTGCCGATCTTAATAAGACTTGTACTTGATTGTACTTCATATTGACAAACCAATTACTTGGATAGGCTTCTGTTGCATTTGACTGTATAGTCAATAACAAGAATCCAAGAATGGCAAAAACAGGAACATAGAATGCTCTTTTCATAATTTCTACTGGTTGAACGTTAAATACTTTTAAATTAATGTCTGCAAAAAAACTACGCATCATGCGTTTGGTCTTCTTTGATGATAAATGCACAGACCAAGCCTGCCGTAATTAATAAGCAACCGCCAATTAGCACAGCCATTAGTCGATCATTGTTTAAATAGGATGACATGATTTTACCGAAAAATAAAGAAGCAATGATTTCGGGCAATACGATAAAGAAATTAAAGATGCCCATATACATCCCCATTTTATGTTCTGGTATATAACCAGATAACATGGAATAAGGCATAGATAAAATAGACGCCCATGCAATACCAACCAAGCCCATACTTACATATAAAAGATTAGGCTGGTCCACAAAATAAACCGAAACCAGGCCCATGCCTCCAACCAGTAGACAAAGTGTATGGGTATACTTTTTACCAATACGACTCACCCAAAAAGGTAGTGTAAACGAAAAGCCAAAAGTCACTAAATTCAAGATGGCAGATGTGGTGTTGGCATGTTCTAATCCCAAAGTAAAGACTTCACTATTGGTTGTTGGGTCACCATGAAATATTTGAGTTGCAACACCTGTACTATAATAAAACCACATCAAAAACAAACCGGGCCAGGTGATGAAATTAACCAATGCCAATCTTTTCATCTGTATAGGCATATGCCTAATAGAATCTACAATTTCTTGAAATAAACCTAATTGAGGTGTTGAGTTGTCATTTGTTTTTGAGGGATTAGAAGGAGGATACTCTTTACTCGTAATGATCGTATATAAAACAGACACAAAGAAGACTGCACCACCAATATAAAAAGACATTAAAATATTCTGTGGTATGGACCCATTGATTTTATCTCTAGACACATCAAACCAATTCGCTAATAGTTGAGGTAAATACCCTGCGATGAAAGAAGCCAATCCTATAAACATACTCTGCATGGCAAAACCAAATGAACGTTGTTTTTCATTTAAATTATCCGCTACAAAAGCCCTGAATGGTTCCATCGTAATATTGATGCTTGAATCTAAAATCCACAATACTCCTGCTGCCATCCATACCGTTGGAGAATTGGGCATCACAAATAATAATGCCGAACTTAAAATAGCACCAATTAAAAAAAACGGACGACGTCTTCCTAATTTAGGATGCCAAGTTCTATCACTTAAATAGCCTACAATGGGCTGTACAATTAGACCAGTCATTGGAGCTGCTAACCATAATCCTGGAATTTCATCTGGAGATGCGCCCAAAAATTCATAAATCGCACTCATATTGCCCATTTGCAAGCTCCATCCAAATTGGATACCAAAAAATCCAAAACACATGTTCCAAATTTGCCAGAAACTCATCTTGACTTTTTCACCGGTATATGCTGTGCTCATAGTTACTATTTAAAATTGTTTTCAATTTACTAAATACTAGCTACAATTACCCATTTTTTATAGGGAAGGATTAAATAAAAATGAGTATTTTGGGGATTGATTAAACAAACGAATGCTATGAGCCAAACAAAACAACCAACTAATACTGGGGCCCTTACTACCCTAATTGTGGTTTTCTTTTTCTGGGGATTTATTGCAGCTGGAAACAGTGTCTTTATTCCATTTTGTAAAAACTATTTTGCACTAGATCAATTTCAAAGTCAATTGATTGATTTTGCGTTTTATCTAGCTTATTATATAGGTGCACTTGGCCTTTTCGCTTATGGTGCTTTAGGCGGTAAAGACCTCGTGAGTAAATGGGGCTATAAAAAAAGCATTGTATATGGGTTATTATTTTCAGCTATTGGCGCAGCGGCAATGATTGTTGCGGTCAATGCCAATACTTTCACTGGCATGTTGGTTGGTTTATTTATCGTAGCACTTGGATTCTCTTTACAACAAACCGCAGCACAGCCTTTTGCTATTGCCTTAGGAGATCCATCCACTGGAACTAGTCGTGTAAGCCTAGGTGGTGGTATTAACTCATTTGGAACATCCATTGGGCCAATTGTAGTTGCACTTGCCTTATTTGGATCTGCAGCTGCCATTACAGACGAACAAATCAAACAACTTAGTTTAGATAAAGTCATTATTTTATATACTGCGGTTGGTGGTTTATTTATTGCAGCTGCTGCACTATTTCATTTTTCTAAAAAAGTGCCTTCTGGTATTTCAGATGAAACAATGGAGCCAGCAGGAAAAGCATTGTCTTTATTGGTGATCATGACAGGCGTTTTGATTGCGATGTTCGTACCTATTTTTAATAGTTATAAAATTGACCCAGCAAGTTTAACAGATATGGGCCGTCATGATTTAGAAACTTTTAGATTAAAGTGGCTTTTTGGTGCTTTAGCAACTGTGGTGGTTGGTCTATTAGCCGCTAATTTTACAGCACAAAAAAATGAAAAAGGATGGGGCGCAATGAAATACCCTCAACTGGTATTAGGCATGTTGGCCATCTTTGTATATGTTGGCGTAGAGGTTGCCATTGGATCCAACTTAGGAGAATTATTAAGACAAGCTGATTTTGGCAGTGTATCGTCTTCAGAAATTGCACCCTATGTTTCTATGTATTGGGGGAGTATGATGATTGGTCGTTGGGCAGGTGCCATCAGTGCTTTTGATTTTAAAAAGAAAACACAACAATATTTAACTTTCATTGTACCAATTATTGCATTTGGAATTGTAATTGCTTTGAACAGTGTTGCACAATATGATATGAGTCCTTTGTATTGGTATATCATTTGTGTATTTATCCAAATCATTGCATTTTACTTGAGTCAAAACAAACCTGCTAAAACATTATTGATTTTTAGTTTGGTGGGTGTGATTGCAATGGTGTTAGGAATTTTCACAAAAGGCACTGTTGCTACCTATGCATTTTTAACAGGTGGATTGGCTTGCTCTATTATGTGGCCTTCTATCTTTTCATTATCTGTAGCAGGCTTAGGAAAGTATACACCGCAAGGATCTGCTTTCTTAATCATGATGATTTTAGGTGGTGGTATTATCCCTCCTATTCAAGGTAAAATTGCAGACTACTTACAATCGTCTCATTTAGATCAACCGGGTTATGGTATTCATAATTCGTTCTGGGTACCTGCTTTATGTTTTGCTTATTTAGTCTTTTTTGCCATCGCAGTAAAAGGGATATTAAAAAAACAAGGCATTAATTATGAAGAAACTGAAACAAGTGGTGGACACTAAATTTTAAAAAAGTATTTATGGAATCATATGTTGTAGGCGTCGATATCGGCGGAACAGGTACAAAATTTGGGATTGTAGATAAAGACGGTAATGTTTTATTCTCTAGTGAGATGTCTACGAAAAAGCATCTTCAAGTGCATTCATTCATCGATGAATTGCATGAGCATTTATCAACCATGATTGAGAAAGTTGGTGGATATGGTCGCATCAAAGGCATTGGTATTGGGGCGCCCAATGGCAATATCTATACTGGCACGATCGAATATGCCCCTAACCTTCCATGGAAAGGCATTATTCCATTTGCAAAAATGGTGCAGGATAAATTTAAGATCCCAGTAAAATTAACCAATGACGCCAACGCTGCAGCGGTGGGTGAAATGATGTATGGTGCAGCAAAAGGAATGAAAGATTTTATCATGATCACTTTAGGAACGGGTGTAGGAAGTGGCATTGTTGCCAATGGTCAACTCATCTATGGTCATGATGGATTTGCGGGTGAACTAGGACATAATGTAATTATACCAGATGGCAGAATGCACCATGGCACAGGTAAAAAAGGTTCTTTAGAAAGTTATGCGTCTGCAACAGGGGTTGCAGAATCTGCAAGAGAATTATTAATTCAATCTGACCGACCAAGTGTTTTAAGATCCATTGAAATTGATAACATAACATCAAAAGATGTATACGAAGCAGCTATTAAAGGAGATGAGATTGCTATAGAAGTTTTTGAATTTACTGGAAAAATATTGGGTATGTCTTTAGCCAACTTTGTCATGTTCTCTAGTCCCGAAGCCATCATTTTATTTGGTGGATTGACAAAAGCAGGTGATATGATTTTAAAGCCAACAAGGGAACATATGGAAGCCAACTTAATTGAGATCTTCCAGAATAAAGTAAAAATATTAATCAGTCATTTAAAAGAATCTGACGCCGCCATTCTTGGCGCTTCCGCACTTATGTGGGAGTAAAATACAAATACATTCAAAATTTTTTAAAAATTTAGTACATGATGTATTTGTATTTTACTCCCACAGCTTCAATAAATTGAAGCATGTGTGACTCCTTAAATTATATAATTATAATAAAAAAGGCCACAGTAGATGTGGCCTTTTTTATTATGATGTAGCTGATGCTAATTCTTCTAAATATTTATTTCTCCCCCAGCCTTGGATGACGTGCTTTTCTGAATGATAGGACGATCTTACCAATGGCCCACTTTCTACATAGTCAAAGCCTAATTCATAACCTATAGTTCTTAGTTCAGCGAATTCATCGGGGTGAACGAATCTTTGAACAGGTAAATGTTTCTTAGTCGGTTGTAAATATTGACCAATAGTTAACACATCACATCCAACACCCACTAAGTCTCTCATAGTTTGTATCACTTCATCTTTCTCTTCTCCAATACCCAACATGATACCTGTTTTTGTGCGCATGCCACCTTTCTTTAAGGTTTCAAGCACTTCTAAGCTTCTTCTGTATTTTGCTTGAACGCGAACACGTTTTGTATTGCGCTCCACTGTTTCCATATTATGACTCACCACTTCTGGAGCCGCTTCAATGATTCTTTCTATTTGTTCTTTGATTCCTCTAAAGTCTGGAATCAATGTTTCCAATGTCGTATCTGGTGTTAAAGCTTTGATTGCCTTAATTGTATTGGACCATATAATAGAACCACCATCTGGCAATTCATCTCTATCTACACTTGTTAAAACTGCATGCTTTACTTTCATTAAAAAAATGGCTTCGGCAACTCTTTGAGGCTCGTCCCATTCTACCGGTTTTGGTCTTCCAGTGGCCACTGCGCAAAATTGACAACTCCTAGTACAAATATTACCCAATATCATGAAGGTGGCAGTCCCTTCTCCCCAACACTCCCCCATATTTGGGCAATTGCCACTCTCGCAAATGGTATGTAATTTATGTTTGTCTACTAAGCCTCTTACGTGTTTGTAACTTTCTCCAATAGGTAATTTAACCCTCAACCAATCGGGCTTCTTAATATGTTGTTCTGCTGGGACAATCGGTAGTTCTTGCATGCTTTTCTGTTATCAGTTGCAAAAATACAAGACTTGCGCTTAAATCAAGCCTTTCGTTGTAAATTTACCAAAATCACAAACCCTTCAATTCAACAGATATGACAGCCACAGTAACCTATGACGCTAATTTAAGAACTACCTGCCTTCATCTTCAAAGCGGTTCAAATTTTGAAACAGATGCCCCTTCTGATAATAAGGGTCAGGGTGCACGTTTTTCTCCTACCGATTTAATTGCTACAGGATTGGGTGCTTGTTTAATTACGACCATGGGTATCAAGGCAGAAAGCATGGATCTTAAAATAGATAATGCTAAAGTGGATGTGACGAAAGTGATGATGAGTGACCCAAGAAGAATTGGCAAAATCATCATTGCCGTAACCATGCCTGCATTGAATTTAGATGAAAAGACGAAGGAGATACTTGAAAGAGTTGGAAGGACTTGTCCAGTTGAAAGAAGCCTTCACCCAGATATGGAATTGGATATTAGCTTTACTTGGTTGTAGTCCTATTCGTGGTTGTAGGAAGATAACTCAGCAACTTACTCACTGGTAATCCCATGACATTGTAGAAATCACCTTCGATTCCTCGGATACCTATCACACCAATCCAGTCTTGAATGCCATAAGCACCTGCTTTGTCATAAGGTTGATATTGATCGACATAATATTCGATCTGAGACAAAGTTAGAGGATGGAAATGCACCAATGTGGTTTCACTGAAATTTCTTGACTCGGTATCATTGATCAAATACACCCCTGTGATTACGCGATGTGTTTTGCCAGATAGTTTTTGCAATATGTTAATCGCATCTGCCCTATCCGTTGGCTTACCAATGATTTCATTTTCTAATACTACAATGGTATCAGCAGCAATGATCCACTTGCCTTGATGTATTGGCAATTCATGTTTGATTTTGTCCTGAACAGCAACGGCTTTTTTTTGTGCAATATGAACTGGCACTTCTTGTACATCCATCTCTGCTGGAAAATCTTCTTCTGCCTCTGACACAATCACATCAAAATCAATATCTGCCCATGCTAGTAATTGTTTTCTTCGGGGAGACTGTGATGCTAAAATAAATCCATTCATATGTATTGGAATTAAAGCAGAAAATAAAAAAAGCCCATCGATAAAATACCCATCAACATCGCAAATTTTATCAAATTGCTCAATCGATTAAAATTGGCTCTAGAAAATGCATTCTTTAAATTAAATAAAACATATACGAGTGGGGCAATGATGGTAACAATGCAGTAAATGATTGGAATCCACCATCCAAATGGTATGGCGTACAATTGAATAATGAATAAAACTAAAATAAGGACCATCAACCAAACCGCCACATAGACTTTTGTGGTTTGTAATCCCCATGCAATTGGCATCGTTTTACAACCAAATTTTTCATCTCCGTCCATGTCTTCCATATCCTTTAATGCTTCTCTGATCAAAGTTAAAATAAAGGCAAAACTGCTATACAATAACATGAGCTTAAACAGCTTCAAATCTGTTGGTAGCATATTCGTAGGATGCACCAATTGCATGAAAGTAAATTTTGAAAAATAAACCACCCCAATCGTCCATGCAGTCAATACTGCAATCACTACATTACCTATTAAAAAATTTCTTTTAAAATTGGTTGAATAGAACCACAAAATCAAGATGGTCGCTAAATTAGAAAAATGAACATGAATATATTGTTGAAATGGAAAAGCGATCAATGAAATATACACGCCACCCATACTCAAAATTAAATGCCAAAAAATAACCCAACGTCTACTAATGTGCGCGCCCACCACCACCATTTTGGGTTTATTGACTTGGTCAATATTCACATCAAAATAATCATTGATAATGTACCCAGCCGCAGCAATACAAATACTCGTTGCCACAATAAAATAAAATGGATAATCAGCGGTCAATGCCAAATCTGGATAAAGTGGCTTGTAGATAAAAAAATGGAACAGCGATTCCGCTAGTAAAATAAAAAATAAATTAGGCCATCTTACTAATCTTAAAAAATGGATTAAGCTTTTCACTGGAGGATTATTTAGCTTGAATATGGTCCACTACATCCCAGTGGCCATTTAATTTAAGCACTTTTTCAATCACCTCTCTTGCACATCCTTCTCCACCTTTTGCAAGGGCTTTATAACTTGAAATATTTTTAATATCAAAACAGGCATCTGCAGGACAAGCAGCAATACCAGCAATCTCCATGGCTTCAAAATCTGGCATATCATCCCCCATGTATAATATAGATTCTAAGGAAACGCTTTCTGTCATGGAAAGTCTTTCTAATAGCTCTTTCTTGTCTTTGACTTTCATGTGTACTTCTTCCACTCCTAATTTTTCTAATCTATCTTGAACTTCTTCGGAATAACCTCCAGAAATAATCCAAACCTTATACCCTTTTTTGATGGCCAATTGAATGGCATAGCCGTCTTTTATATTCATGGTGCGCACCATTAAACCATCAGGCATTACAATTAATGTGCCGTTGGTTAAAACACCATCCACATCAAATACGAAACAGGTTATTTTTTCTAAGGCAGTTAACAAAGCAATTATTTTTTTTGGTTATCACGCCATTCATAGACCCAGGCACTTTGAATCATCTCCAAATGACCTTCGTTAGACTCCTCTTTTTTGCCTTCAAAATGAGGCAAGGTTAAAATCCACTCTAAAAGATCGGTGAAACGAACTCTGTAAATTTTTGACTCCGTAAAATCATCCCCAAATTTTTCATATAATTTTTGGGCAATATCTTCGTGGTCATTCCAGTGAATGGGTGGCTCAAATTGATTCATACTATTAATATATCTTTTTTATTATTCTCCTAAAAATTGTGTTTGGTCTGGTAAGGTGACTTCGATTACACCAGTTCCCGCTTTCAGTTCGCATTGACAACCAAGTCTTGACTCAATCCTTGGAATTAATGCTCGGTCAATAAAATCTTCTTCCCTATCGGACAATTCAGCTAAATGCTCCATCCCTTGTTTAACATATAAATGACAAGTACTACATGCACAAACTGCACCACAATTATGGTGTAATTCTATACCCGCATCCAAAAGCACTTCTAATAAACTTTGATCGGGAGCTACATTTTCAAGAGTGACTGTTTCTAAACCTTTTTGTTCGAAATTGATTTTTAATGAATACATAAATGGTCGTTACTATTTTTGCAAAAATAGCTTTAAAGGGCCAATGGTAAAGCACAATGCCCGTTTTATTTGTCGAAATACAAAAAAAATAAGCAGGAGCAGTTGGCGTGGGCTATCTTTGCGTTCAAATTGCAAACATATGGCTACAGTTGGCTTTTCTGAAAGAATTTACCTACAATATTTAAGGACAAAATTCAAGACCATTAGTAAATTGGCGCCAGCTACCGCAGGCAGGATGGCTTTCGAACTTTTTTGCACCCCCTATCCTAAATACAAAAAACGAAAAGCCCCAGCTATTTTCCACCATGCAATAAAGCGAACTGTGGTTTTGACGGATCAAACTAAGATTCATGGATTTGAATGGTTACCCAATAAGCCGAATGACCAAACCGTGTTAATAGCGCATGGATATGCCAGTTACGCCTACAAATTTGAACATTATATTACACCATTGCTTAAGATGGGCTATCGTGTATTGGCATTTGATGGTCCAGCTCATGGTCAAAGCGAAGGGAAGCATATTCATGTAGTGGTTTACCAAGAGGCCATTCAAAAGATCATGGAACAAGCTGGCCCTGTCCATCATTTCATAGGCCACTCGCTTGGGGCACTTACTTTATCTATGATAGCAGAAAACATTGATCAGGCTGAAGGTAGAAAATTCGTATTGATAGCGCCAGCCACAAAAACGACCACCACTTTTGCCAATTTTTTTAAGATGATGCATTTAAATGAAGTCACTATTGCGGCTTTTTTGAATGATGTAAGCAGCAAAACACACCATAAAGTTGAATATTTTGCAGCGGATAGAGCTTTAGCAAACTATAAAGGTCCCGTTTTATGGGTGCATGATGAAAAAGATGTGGTTTGCCCTTATGAGGATATTATTAATTTTAAAGAAAAGGCTCCATCCAATATCAAATTTCTGATAACCAATGGATTAGGACATAATAAAGTCTATAAAACTGCCGAAGTAATGTATCAAATTATGTCTTTTTTGACCCCTTCCAAGTAGATCATTTTTATTTTTTAGCCGAAAGCTATAATATTGCATCCAAGATAAAGTTCCTTGTAACTATGCAAGTTACCTTATCTTAGCTTGTAAATAGTTGATTTTCAATATATAAATAACCCGAAGGAGCGGTTTGAACTATGTCAAAGAACTTATTAATTGTGGAGTCGCCTGCTAAAGCAAAGACGATAGAGAAGATTTTAGGCGATGAGTTTGAAGTTAGAAGCTGTTATGGCCATATCAGAGATTTGGAAAAAAATGATATGGGTATAGATATGAAAAATCATTTTGCTCCAAGGTATATGGTTCCTAGTGAAAAAGAGAAAGTGGTTAAGGAACTCAAATCAATGACCAAGAAGGCAAAAGAAGTCTGGCTTGCATCGGATGAGGACCGTGAAGGGGAAAGTATCAGTTGGCACTTGGCAGAAGTATTGGGATTGGATCCAAAGAAAACAAAGCGTATTGTCTTTCACGAAATCACTGCTCCGGCCATTAAAAAAGCAGTGGCAAATCCTCGTTTAATCAATATGGATTTGGTGGATGCACAACAAGCAAGAAGAATATTAGACAGAATTGTTGGTTTTGAATTAAGTCCTGTTTTATGGCGCAAAATTGGTATGCAAAAAAGCTTAAGTGCTGGTCGTGTACAAAGTGTTGCTGTTAGATTGATTGCAGAAAGAGAAAGAGAAATCAACCACTTTATTCCTGAAAGTGTATTTAAAGTATCCGCTCTTTTTTCTGCATTAGATATCAATAAAAAGAAAGTCAAATTTAAAGCAGAGGGACCACAGAAATTAACCACTGCAGGTGCTGCTGAAAAGTTTTTAAATGAATGTAAAGGTGCCAAGTATACAGTCAAAGACATTACTGTAAAAGATGGTAAACGCACGCCATCCGCGCCTTTCACGACTTCTACTTTACAACAAGAGGCATCTAGAAAATTAGGCTATAGCGTGAGTAAGACAATGTTACTAGCCCAAAAATTATATGAGAGTGGTAAGATCACTTACATGAGAACAGATAGTATTAGCTTAAGTGAAACTGCTATTGATGCAATCAAAGCAGAGATTAATTCAAGCTTTGGCGAAAAATATTATCAGCCGAGAAAATTCAAGAATAAAAACGAAAATGCACAAGAAGCGCACGAAGCCATCCGACCTTCTTACATGAATGAGTCCAAGGTAGACGATGCGGATACGAATCGCTTATATGAATTGATTTGGAAAAGAACAATAGCATCTCAAATGAGCGATGCACAATTTGAAAAAACAACTGCTAAAATAGAAATCTCTACCAATAAAGACACTTTGACTGCTAGTGGTGAAGTGATGAAATTTGATGGTTTTTTGAAAGTGTATTTAGAAGGTAAAGATGATGATGATTTAGACGAAGAAACAGAATTAGGCGAAGGGGACGAAAGCTTATTACCTCCTTTAGCAAAAGGCCAGGTGCTTGAATTTATTAGTATGACTGGCTTAGAGCGTTTTAGCCGTCCAGCTTCTAGATACACCGAGGCAAGTTTGGTTAAGAAACTAGAAGAATTAGGCATTGGAAGACCTTCTACCTATGCACCTACTATTACGACGATCATGAAACGTAATTATGTAGAGAAAAGAGAAAAAGAAGGCGTAAAAAGAATTTACCAAATACTTTCTCTTAATCCAAAAGATGAAATAAAATCTGAAACTGCATCTGAAATCACTGGAGCAGAAAAGAATAAATTATCCCCTACTGACTTAGGATTAGTTGTTACAGACTTTTTGAAATTGCATTTTGAAAAAGTAATGGACTTTGGTTTTACCGCTAAAATTGAAGGCCAATTTGATGAAATTGCGGATGGTAAACTAAAGTGGAGTAAGATGTTGGAGAATTTCTACCAGCCTTTTCATGAAACCATTGAACATACTTTAGAAACAGCTGAGCGCGCAAAAGGAGAACGTGAATTAGGATTTGACCCAGTGAGTGGAAAAAAATTGATTGCGCGTATGGGTAGATATGGCCCAATGGTTCAAATTGGCCACCAGGATGAAGAAGAAAAACCAAGATTTGCAAAATTAAAAGCGTCTCAAAGTATCGAAACCATCAGTTTTGACGAAGCAATGGAACTATTTAAACTTCCTAGAGCCTTAGGTTTATTTGAAGAAGAGGAAGTCTCCGTAAATATTGGCCGATTTGGCCCTTATGCGGCTCATAGTAAGAAGTTCTACTCTTTAAACAAGGAAATGGACCCTTATACTGTTACCCTTGAGGAATTGACGCCAATGATTGCAGAAAAGCGTAAGGCAAAAGATGAACGTACAATCAAAGTATTTGAAAAAGAAAAAATTCAATTGTTAAGAGGCCCATATGGCCCGTATATCAAGCAAGGCTTACGCAATTTTAAACTTACAAAAGAGCAGCAAGAAAAAGTAGAGACATTAACGATTGAGGAAGTGAAGGAGATCATCGAAGAATTGAAAAAGAATCCTCCACGTAAAACTGCAAGAAAAAAGAAAGCATAAAAAATTTCAAAGGCATTACAAAATAAAGAAAGCCCTTAGAAAAAATACAATAATCATTTACTCTCTGCTCGCAAGCTCGAAAGTTCGTTCATGATTAGTATTTCTTTCTAAGGGCTTTTAGTTAATCCTTATTATAGAAATAAAATTTTAGTTAAGCAACAGATGGACTTGGATTCCCCATCGATTTTAAGAACTGAACATGTGCTTTAACAGCCTCTAACACCGTTGGATATTCGATATAATTCAATTTGAATTCTGCGCATGCTTCTTTCACAATTTTACTAATTGCAGGGTAATGCACGTGTGAAATTTTTGGGAACAAGTGGTGTTCAATTTGAAAATTCAAACCGCCTACTAACCAACTAACCAGTTTACTTTTTGTAGCAAAATTAGCCGTTGTTTGAATTTGGTGTGCTGCAAACTCATCTGGCATTCTATTCTCTGGCTGAATCGCAATTGGGAATTCAGTATGTTCTACTGTATGCGCCAACTGAAATACAATACTTAAAATGAAGCCAGCAAAAAAGGTACTCAAAATAAATCCAATCAACCAAGCTTGCCAGCCTAACATTAGGATTGGCACCACCACAAAGATGGCTGCATGGTACACCTTTACAATCCAGAATTCTAGATGGTCTGCAATCGCCATTTTTTTCAATGGAATAGAACCAATCTTACGCTTAAAATATTTATTGTAGTCGGTAAAGAAAAGCCAAAACACATACAATAACATGTAAAGAATTACAAAATAAATATGTTGGAAACGATGAACTAAAAAATGTTTTTGTGTTGGCGCCATACGCATTAAAGCCCCTACTTCTATGTCATCATCTACGCCGTCGATATTCGTATACGTATGGTGAATTGTGACATGCTTCATGCTCCACATAAAACGGCTAGCTCCAAGAATACTAATAGAGGAAGAAGCTAATTTATTCAACCATGCGTATTTGCTAAAACTACCATGACTGCCATCATGCATGACGTTGAAACCTATGGCAGCTATTAGGCCGCCAAAAAATAAACACTCCACAATAGCAATACTTGTTGGTGGGGTAAAAAATACCAAATGAACATAAGTGATTAAAAATAAGCTGATAAGAATAACTGCTTTTGTAAAGAGCTTATAATTACCTGTTCCACGAATAGTATGTTCTTCTAGATATTGGTTCACTCTCCTCTTTAGTTCGGCATGTAATGACTTCTGCACGACCGTGAATTTAGGAACTGAAACAGGTTGAGTTTGCATAAGCAGTTTTAGAATTTAGTATACACAAAGTACGTCAATTAATGGCTCAAAATGGCTTAAATATGTTAAAAACCACCTAAAAAATCTACCAACGTTAAACAATGAACATTAGTATGTCATGAATCAACTTTATATCCACAAGGGATGTATAACTTAAATGGTTTATTTAATAATTTTTTTGTCAATTTGAGTAAGAAAAAAGCTAGATATTATTGCCCATGTTGCCAAAAAATGAAGAAATAAAAGCCTTATTCACCCTCATGGACGATCCTGATGAGGAAGTATTTAGTACAATTGCAACTAGATTACTGGACTACGGCACGCCTATCATTCCCGATTTAGAAAATTTATGGGAAAATACTTTAGAGGAAACGACATTAGAACGGATCGAAAAAATGATCTACCGACTTCGTTTAAAAGACATTCAGCAACAATTGAGGGACTGGGCAGCCATCCCTAAGCCATCTCTTTTTGAAGGTGCATTGATTTTGGTTAAGTATCAGTTTCCCGAATTAGCATTGGATCCATTAAGACATCAATTAGAAAAAATTAGACGTAATATCTGGCTTGAATTAAATAATTATTTGACGCCTTTAGAACAGGCCAACGTGATTCGAAATATTTTATTCAGCTATTATCAAATAAAAGGAGTCGAAGTCAGTTATGAAAATCCAGAAGATTTTTTAGTATCCTCCCCTCTGCAATCTAAACCAGGGAATGCATTTGCGAATTCCTTGATCTATGCTGAACTATGCCAACAATTAGAAATTCATGCCGAATGGATCAATATTCCAAAGCAATGTATTCTTGCCTATTTTAGTGCCGACTGGGAACCGCATGAAATTGTACCTAACCCTCAAGAATTTATTCAATTTTATGTCGAAGGCACATCTGGACATCCTTTTTCTCAAAAAGACATGGACCAATATTTTTTAAGACACAATATTGAGCCCAAAACAATTTATTATAAGCGGCTTTCCAACCAAAGAGTCATTAAAAAAATGATCCTTGAATTTGCAAAGTGTTTTCAGAGTCCAACACTCCAATTTAAGCAAGAGGATTTAATTGAATTAGCTAAACTATTAGACTAGGTAATTTATTTAAACAAAGTGGATGTAGTGGACTAGGCTTTGCTCTTTATTGATCTAGTATAGAGCCTGTAAAGCCAAAAGGGAGTATATGGGAAGCGGATGGTATCAACATCACCTTTCCTGTCTTTCCAGCCAAAATAAGCTTGATTGGGGCCTTATATCTTATTTCATAATCTAATAAGGATTGTCGGCACATGCCACAAGGAGATAATGGATGATCTGATGCAACGCCATTCGGTAAATAACTGATGGCCATCGCTTGAATGGTTTCATTTGGAAATTGACTTCCTATACTATTTAAGAGTGTTCTTTCTGCACAAATACCTACTGGATAGCTTGCACTCTCTTGATTAGATCCTAAAATAATTTGACCGTTTGATAATCTTGCAGCTGCCCCTACTTTAAACTTTGAATAAGGTGCAAAAGCAGTATCCACTGCTTTAAACGCAGCATTTAATAAAATTAAATCCTCCGGACCTAACCCTTCTTTCGCATCCAACTCTTCGTATTCGAATTCGAATTTCTTATGCATGCTTTTTATTTTATCAAATTAAAGAGCCTATTCCATCTGATGGATTGACTATAACTAAACCAAATCAAAGCTGCGCGTCCAACAATATGGGTCTCAGGAACAAAACCCCAATAACGACTATCTTGACTACGATGACGATTGTCTCCCATCATCCAATAATAATTTGCTTGAATCGTATACGTCTTAGCAGCTTTACCATTGATAAAGTATTGCCCATTTCGAGTCGTTAATTTTTGTTGCTCATACCCTTCTATCACTCTTCTATACAGTTCTATTGTACTATCATTCAATGGCACTTGATCTCCTTTTTTAGGAATACGTATTGGTCCAAAATTGTCTGCAGTCCAAGGAAAATGAAGGATGTCATTGGGGAAGGTATAGCCCACATTCTGGTCTTCAAATAAAACAACCGATTTTACATTCGGCAATTTTTTTAAACTTAACGCAGCAGCTGCGGTGAGATTTAATTTAAACATATTCGGTTGCCCTTCTACAAATTGAAAATCAGCTGTCGCTTCATTGATGTTGATCCCTAAACTGTCTTGAATAAAGTCTTCCGCTAGAGGTCTGCCATCTGTTTCTACTAAATATTCTGTCTGCATAAATGGCGCCACCAATGCTGGTGCACCATTCACCCATAATTGACTTTTTTTAATTTCAATCACATCACCAGGAATACCCACACATCTTTTAATATAGTTATCAGTCTTATCCATTGGATGCACTAAAATTGGATAATCTGCCTGCAATTTTGCACGGTCATTATTGTATTGAGGACTTCTTAAAACATCGTAATAAGGAATCTTAGAACCAAACTCAGGCAGGTTGATGATGGTGTCTCCTGCTGGAAAATTAAACACAACTACATCGTTTCTATTGACGGCTCTTAATTTAGGAAATCGTTTGTAATCTAGTTGAACCCATTTTAAATAAGAAGGCGTTGTTGGTGCGCCAGGAAGTGTATTATGTACAAAAGGAAAAGTCAATGGTGTTTGTGGAATTCTTGCACCATAAGTTACTTTGTCAACAAATAAAAAATCATTCACTAATAAAGTCTTCTCCATACTTTCTGTTGGAATCACATAGGCCTCAAATAAAAATGTTCTTATCAAGGTTGCTGCCACAATTGCAAACACACCTGCATCTACCCACTCTCTTGATGCTGGTTTATGGTAATGTGCTAATGCCTCATCACCAAACCATTGTTCTTTTTTATCCAATCCTAGATAGGGTAAATAGATAAAAGGAACTAACACCGTTAATGTATGATGGATAAAATTCACTCTCTTGAAATGCATTACAAACAGGATCGTGATCCATAAGGTTACAAATTGACCCACTATTGGAATAAGTTGTATCCAAAACCAAATTTTTGGAATTTTACAAAGTTGAACCACTTCCCAAGTATTGTAAATAGGAATGATGGCTTTGTTTGCAGGCACGCCTGCTTTTCTCAACATCGTATAAATACCTATATGCCAGCCCAACCAATAAAGGATAAAAAGGATCATGCCCATAATTGTAGAGTTATATAATACAAAAATATCCCTTTGTAAGGGATATTAAATAAATTATTTATTAGCTGTACAGCTGCTGTTTAAATGGTCAAAAACAAGGATTTAGCAACTACTTATATTGCTGTAACACTTCTTTAACCAATTTCACTGAACGGCTTACATCAGGAATGGCCAATGCAGTTAAATTAGGAGCATAATGCATTGGTGCATCTGCACTAGTGATTCTTCTGATTGGGGCATCCAAATAATCGAAGCCTTCTTTTTGTATACGGTAACTTAGTTCAGATGACACTGAAGCAAAAGGCCATTGTTCTTCAATAATCACCAAACGGTTGGTTTTTTTAACACTCTCTAATACCGTCATCCAGTCTAAAGGTCGAATGGTTCTTAGGTCAATCACTTCTGCACTGATACCCTCTTTTTCTAATTCATCTGCAGTGGATAAAGCGACTTTCATCATTTTATTATAAGAGACAATCGTAATATCTCTACCTGGACGCTTCACATCTGCTTTTCCTAATGGGATATAATATTCTTCTTCAGGTACTTCACATTTATCTCCATACATCACTTCACTTTCTAAGAACATGATTGGATCTTCCTCGTAACGTATTGCTTGTTTTAATAAACCCTTTGCGTCATATCCATTCGAAGGTGATACCACTTTGATACCAGGAATATTCGCTAAATAACTTTCAAAAGCGGTGGAGTGTTGTGCCCCCAATTGACCAGCACTTCCATTAGGACCTCTCATAATGATAGGGCAACCAATTTGACCGCCACTCATTGCCAACATTTTGCTAGCCGTATTTAAAATTTGATCCAATGGCAAAACCGCAAAGTTCCAAGTCATGAATTCAACAATAGGTCTTAATCCATTTTGTGCTGCACCCACTGCAACTGCAGTAAAGCCTAATTCAGAAATAGGTGTATCAATGACTCTTTTTGGTCCAAATTCAGCCAACATGCCTTGACTTACTTTATAAGCACCATTGTATTCTGCTACTTCCTCACCCATTAAAAATACACGCTCATCTCTTCGCATCTCTTCGTTCATTGCTTCGCGTAAGGCTTCTCTAAAGGCTATTGATCGCATGGAAAAATCATTTTTATTTTGAAATGCAAAAATAGCGTTTTATCAAGGAAAAACTAATATTAGGCGCAAAAAAAATCCCCTCCCGAAAATCGGGAAGGGATTAGGAACTAACCCATCTGAGTCAATTTAAAACACGTTATAAGCAAAGCTTACATAGTACAATCCACCAATTGCTGGGCTACCATGTGCAGTGTTATAATAAGTGTTCATAATATTGGTACCACCCATTTTAATCAAGGACTTGATTGCAGGTAATTTGTAAGTTAATACAGCATCTAAAGTGTTGAATGATGATACTTGACCTACTCCGAATGTACCTTCGTAAGTAAAGCCGTCTTGGTAACGATAGATTGCACTAAATCCTAAACGATTCTTTAATGCAAAACCACTGTTATTCAATCCAACGTTTGCTCTCATTTTTGGCGTGTTGAAGTAAGCAATAAATCCTTGTTCTAAACCTCCAATTTGATCACCATAAATACTACCATTCACAGTAAAGTTAGCAGGTAAGATATAGTCTAATGAAAGACCCCATCCAGAAGATTTTACTTTTTGAGTTGCATTCGTAGAGATAGAATAAGCGATACGCTTATCTGCAGATAAAACATCTAGTGGACTAGGCGCTGCTGCATTTCTAGATTGTAATACAGTTACACCACTAATGAAGTTTTCATATGCACCAAAATAGTAATAGAAATCGATCAATAATTTTTTAGCGACTAAACCCTTGTAACCCACTTCAAAAGAAGTCATAGACTCAGGCTTGAATTCTGGGAAGGCTTGTACTTTCAATAAACCTGGATTTGGAGCGCCTGCTAATGCAGAAGCACCAAAAGCATTCACACTCGCTAAAGAATATGCCGGATTGGTATTGAATTTGTAGAAATTTCTTAACTGTGGCAAACCACCCATTAATCTTGTACCACCACCAACTAATAAATTGATCCATTGGTTTTGAGTTGTAGGGAAACGGTAAGCTGTTTGATAAGAAAGACGTAAATTATGATCTTCTTCTAATTTCACAACCAAAGATGCTCTTGGTGTAAAACGACCTTGGAAGTTTTCATTTTTATCATAACGACCAGAAAATGAGATCTTAAATAAATCATCTAAGAAACGCTTAGACAATTGTGCATAAGCACCAGACTCATTGATCTTAATATTTCCAGCTGTATCAGCAAACAAAGTACCCTGAGAATTCAATATAAATTGTCTTGTGCTTCCACCTACTAATAAATCAGCGTTGTACTTAGCTAAACCGAAAGCTTCTGTTAAATTGTATTGACCCTCAGCTGCACGCATAGAAGTTCTTTCTAAGAACATCGCACCACCTTGAGAAATTGGAGTGCTTACTAAAGACTGGAACATTGCATTGTTACCAAGGTAACCAGTTGGTCTTCCAACATCCGCGTTTGATCTAGCTCCTGCATGTGCAGCTTGTTGATTCAGGCCAAGACTTAATAAAGTAGAATAAGTAGCAGCATAAGTAGGATACCAAGTTGTACTAGGTTTCCATGCTTCATTGAAATAACGTGCAGCAATCGTTGAATTAAAAGATGCACCAGAATTCTCTAAAGTGGTATACGCTCTTACGTACCAGTTTCTAGACTTTAATTCTAATTTATACTGACCCATGCTAAAATCCTTAATTGAATAACGGTCACTTCCTGTATACACCGTATTTCCAGATCCGTTATAGGCAGAAAAAGATGCTTCTATATCATCCGTGATTTTGTAGTGTAAAGATCCTTGAAATTTAACGTTCAAGGCTGTTGGATCTACTACATCCTTTTCGGCATATCCTGTTCTACTAACATTCACATTATTGAAATAACCTCTTTTATCACCCCATAAGAATGCAGCATTTGCACCTAAGGCAGCACCACCAGCACCAGTTAAGAATGCTTGGTAAGCAGCTAAAGTAGGATATAAAGCAGCAGCATCATATAAACTGTTGAAAGTAGCTGTTCCAATTGCAGTACCATAAGCACCAACTAAAGATGCTAATACACCACTTTTTACAGCAGTACCAACACCAGCTAAATTACTTGTTGTTTCATCACCATAAAAGTTAACACCATCATAGTTTGGATCAGATGCTCTGTTACCAGGAATAATTTGACCCAATTGTGTACCAGTTGTTCTAGAATAGTTTTGATCGCTATTCGCTCTCCAGTCATCCGCTTCTGTGTATTGCATGCTGAATTTGTATGCAAAACGATCACCAATTTTCTTTGCATAACGAACTGTCCAGTCTTTATAAGGAGCTAAAGGACGTTGTTTGTTATCAATGTGGTTGATACCTTGTTTTACTTGAAAACTTAGACCTTGGTATTTAAATGGATTTTTACTGTTAATCAAAACAGTACCGTTCATACCTCCTTGACCATATAATGCTGAAGATGCACCTGGTAATAATTCGATATTGTCTACGTCTAATTCTGTTAAACCAATAATACTAGCTACTGAGAAGTTCAAACCAGGCGCCTGGTTGTCCATTCCATCCACAAATTGATTTAGACGGCTGTTACCACTACCATTGAAACCTCTTGTGCTAATACTTTTAAAAGTTAAACTGGCGATGTTCACATCCACCCCTTTTAAAGTACCCAATAAGTCATAATAGTTTGCTACTGGTGCAGCCTTAATGGTTGCATTGCTAATTCTTTCAATCGTCACTGGAGATTCTAAAATACGCTCCGCAACTCTTGAAGCTGCAACAACAACTTCAGTACCTAGCGTAAATGCTTGTTTTAAACTCACATCCACTTTAGATGTTCCAGCATTCACCACCTGCTCTTGGCCTTCAAAACCTACCGAGCTAAAAACCAATGTATATGGTGCTTTTTGAGTTACATTTAATTTGAAATTTCCTTTATCATCTGTATAGGTTCCAACAGATGAGCCTTTCACTGTAACTGATACTGCAGCGATGGTTTCACCACTGGTTCCATTTTTTACAGTTCCTGTGATTGTTCCTGCATTTTGAGCCATTGCACTAATTGCAGTAAAAGCAACAGCACAAAAAAGGCTAAAACGAGTTAGTAATCTTGTCATAATAAATTGTTTTTTAATTGAATTGTATCTCAAAATACCAAATTGTTAGCAAATCAGAAAAAATTATCAAAATACTGTTAAAATTTTTATTTTCGTAGCATGAACCCAACCACTATCCCCGGCCTTTTAAATACCTACCACGGAAAAGTAAGAGACGTCTATTACATTGAAAATGAACTACTTGTAATGATAGCAAGTGATCGTATCTCTGCATTTGACGTCATTTTGCCTAAGCCAATCCCCTTTAAAGGACAGGTTTTAAACCAAATTGCTGCCTATATGCTCGATGCGACCAAGGATATTTGTCCAAATTGGCTCATTAGCACCCCTGCTCCCAATGTGGCCATTGGTCAAAAATGTACCCCTTTTAAGATCGAAATGGTCGTAAGAGGCAATTTAGTGGGACATGCTTGGAGAACTTATCAGGCTGGCGGGAGGACACTTTGTGGCGTGACACTACCGGAAGGACTAAAAGAAAATGACTATTTCCCAAATCCAATCATCACCCCATCTACTAAAGCAAGCGAAGGGCATGATGAAGATATTTCAAAGGAAGCCATCATTGCCGAGGGGTTAGCATCTGCAGAAGATTGGGCCATTTTAGAAAAATATGCCCTAGCCTTATTTGAAAGAGGAAAGGCGATTGCTGAAAAAAGAGGCTTGATTTTAGTAGATACAAAATATGAGTTTGGGAAGATTGGGGATACGATTTTTTTAATGGATGAAATTCATACCCCTGATTCATCCAGGTATTTTTATGCAGATGGATTTGAAGCAAGACAAGCCAATCAAGAAAAGCAAAAACAATTAAGCAAGGAATTCGTAAGAGAGTGGTTGATTGAAAATAATTTTATGGGCAAGGAAGGACAAACAGTGCCAGCTATGTCTGAAGAGTGGATTCAAACCATTTCAAAAAGATATATAGAATTGTATGAGCAAATCATTGGCAACGCATTTAAACCTGAATCAAAATCAGAAGCTGAGACTTTTCAATTGATTCAAAATGCATTGAATAGTCTAGGAATTAAATAAAAAAAATCCCGGCCTTGGTCGGGATTTTCATTTATTCATTCATTTATTCATTCATTCATTTATTTTATTTCACTTCAATATCAACCCCTAATCTTGGTCTTAATCTTTCTTTGGCTTTATTAAATACCTGCATGCCTTTTTTTACGCCTTTTCTCAATGCCTCTTGTGCTTCTAACGGCAAATGATATACTTCTTTACATGCACTTGTGCAACATCCATCAAATGATTTTGCACAAGCTTCACATTGTATAAAAAGCAAATGACAAGCATCGTTTTTGCAATTGGTATGGGTATCTGCAGGTTTGCCGCACTGGTGACAACTGGCAATAATGTCATCGGTAATTTGCTCTCCTAAGCGATCGTCAAAGACGAAATTTTTTCCTTTGAATTTACTTTCTAATCCCGCGGCTTTTATTTGATTGGCATAATGAATGACACCACCTTCTAAATGATATACATTTTTAAACCCCTCGTGTAACATATACGCACTCGCTTTCTCACATCGTATCCCACCAGTACAATACATGATAATATTTTTATCCTTATGTGGCTGCATCATTTCTGCAGCCATCGGTAACTGGTCTCTAAAAGTATCAGATGGAATTTCAATGGCATTGTCAAAATGTCCTACTTCATATTCATAATGATTGCGCATATCTATCACAATGGTATCAGGCGATGCTAACAATGCATTCATCTTTTCGGCATTCACATACTTGCCTTTGTTCTCCATACTAAAATTAGGATCCTCAATGCCGTCTGCGACCACTTTATCCCTTACTTTTATTTTCAATACCCAAAAACTTTTACCATTGTCATTCACTGCCTTGTTCAATCGAATACCCTCGAGTGGTTGAATTGAAAAAAGATACCCTTTGAAGGCTTCAAATAAATCCGTGGGTACACTAATTTGTGCGTTGATTCCCTCTGTTGCAATATAGATACGACCAAAGACCTGCATTGCATTCAATGCTTGGTACATGTCATCTCTAAATTTGGCTGGATCTTGAATTGTAAAATACTGGTAAAAACTAATCGTGGTTCTATCGAAAGCCTCTTCGTATAGTTTTTGTTTCAACTCCTTGTTTGAAACACGGTTGTGCAGTTGTGCCATATGGATTTAATTTAAGCTCAATTACAGATTAAGCAAATTGACCCCAAAGGTAAACTTATTCAGGCTTCCTAACAAAAGATCCAGTTAGGGAAGCAAGTCCTCCTAACAAAGCACCTACCAAGGCAGTCACTGCAATTAAAGCGATGTATGAACCTCCTAATGGAAGGATCTGAGCTACTTTGGTAGATAGAATATGGTTATTTGCTAAGTCAATCCCAAAAGCTAAGCCAGTCCACAATGCACCCACACCAAGTGCACCGGCAATGAAAGATTGTAAAGGCTTAATGGGCAATGCAATGGCAATGATTAAATTGGTTACTACAAAACTCCACCAAGGCAAGTTTCCGTAGATACCGATGGCATAGGTCACTAATGCTACTAATACTATTGAAAGAATAAATTTCATAAGAATGTTTTTAAGTTGATCTTTAAATATTAGGCAACTGATTTTTTAAATTGAATATGCCATTTAGTTCTTTCATGTTGCTTTAATTTTTCTTTAGGCAAGAATAGCAATCTATAATATTTACCTGCCGCCCAATAATCAATAAAGCTATCGTAATAAGGACTGCCTGGGTTACCACTCTGTCCTCCTGGGTACAATCCATAAGCTTCAATTTCATCTGTCAAGTGCACCACCATTCTCCAACTTGGACCATTGTTTTCTCTAGTCGCATTTATGATATGCTCTCCACCTCCAATGGTTAAATTTAATCTACTCAGTACAGGTATCTTAGTAAGGTGCAAGACCCTTGTTGCTTTGAATGCTTCCCAGCTTAATTTATTTTCTTTTTCCAATGCAATGCATTTTACAGTCGCTTTTTCAATGCCCAATCGTACTTGATCTTTCAAACTTTCTACTTTGTCCTTTGTTCGGATATCATCCGCTACCCTAAAATTAGAATCACGATTCATTTGTTCCAATAAAACAAAAGACTCAGGATCAGTCAACGGAATCAATGCGCCTGCTAATTCATCTCCCCAAACTGCGTTCTCCACACTATCCCAAATCAATTTAAAAATAGTGATGCCTTTTTCTTGAGGATCATTGTATAAGTTCCATTGCGTCATCATTCCAACCATTCTTTGTGCCTCCGTACTTAATGTATTCATGTCTACCAACTTCATTAAAGCGGGTCTGGCATGCTGCGCAAAAACATTGTAATTATTTGTTTGTAGTGCTTGCATATCTTGAGCAGTCAATTGAGTCCTACCTAATAATTGTTGATTGACGCTAATGCCTCTATATAAAGGAAAGGAACTTGCAGTGCCTAAATAATATGGATAGCTTGGATCGGTAGATTTTTGGTTAGCACTACTTACAAAACCACGAGCAGGATTTAAGATCATTGGATTTTCTTCGAAAGGAATGATGCCCTGCCAGTCATATGCACTATCTGTTCCAGGCATGATAAAATCACCTTGTCTATCCCATCTTGCAACAAAGTCGCCTTGTTGTTTAATGGCGATATCTCCAGTTTTAGTGGCAACCACAAAATTTTGTCCAGGGCATTTCCATAATTGAATTGCTTTGGAATAATCCTCCATATTTTTTGCACGATTTAATTGGTAAAAAGTTTCTACTCCAGTTGAAGCATTGTGTGCCGTCCATTTTACTGCAAGGTTTCTGCCATTGGATTGTGGATTTTGATAATAGGCATCAAACATCACAGGTCCATAATGACTCATGGCAATATTTTCAATCACATCTGCACTGTCTTTCACTTTAATCACTTCTACTCTCTTGGTCACCGACTTCCAAGCACCATTAAACCAATATTCATTTTGTGTGGTGTCCTTAAATTTTAATTCATAATAGTCCAATACATCACGTCCTGCATTGGTCACACCCCAAGCTAAACTATCATTGAATCCTATGATCACTGCTGGAGATCCAGGGAAACTTGCGCCGTAGGTACTATGTGTAGGTGTCGTGATTTGAACCTCGTACCATAATGAAGGTAAGTTCAAACCCAAATGCGGATCACTGGCTAAAATTGGTCTGCCTGACTTTGTCATTGTTCCACCAACTGCCCAGTTATTACTTCCATTATTAGGATCCGGTGCTTCTGGCGTTTCAACCATTTTTGCGATATCTACTTGTTGCGTTTTTTTCAAATAAACCATATCAGATTCCAATGGTTTTATTGGAACAATACTTGGCTCAGCATAAGTGGTACCAATTGGAATAATTGGATCCAAAGAATCTTGTTGATTGGTATACAATTGATCAAATAAATCATAGCCTAAATAATCTCTTGTATTGGTCAATTGTAAATCTGCACTTGCAGACCTTCCAGTTAAATCATAGGACATGAACATTAAAAACAAATAGGTCTTTTTTGGTGTCCAACTTTCTGGCTCAAAATTCATCAACTTATATTCAAAAGGTACATCCTCAGGTGCTAATTGTTTTAAATAAGCATTGACACCAGCAGTGTAGGCATCCACAGTGGCTTTCATCACTGGATTCTTTTCATTGATATAGGCTTCGGTCTGCTCTGCACCATACACCATGCCTAATCTTCTGAAAAAACGATCTATGGATAATTTATCTGCCCCTGCTACTTCGCTCAATCTTCCGGCAGCCACACGTGTTTGAAAGTCCATCTGCCATAGTCTGTATTTTGCATGCAAATAACCTTGCACATAATAAGCATCTTCATCATTGTCTGCATAAATATGTGGGACTAATCGGTCATCCATATACACATCTACATCCCCTTTCAAATCATTGGCAAGGATGGATGCATCAAAATTGGTATTGACTTTTTCTGCATTTTTCCAAAACCCATGTTGAGGCGATAAAAAATAGCCCAGTCTTGGTGCTTTAGTTCCTCCTAATTTTAATTGGATATTGAGCGTAAAAACAAGTCCAGCTGTTACAGTCGCTGACACTAAAAATGGTACAATGCGCATGGCAGTAATTTAGACCTCTAATGTAGCAATTATTTGCTTAAGCTGGCCTTAAAAAATGCTAAATGGTCTTGAAGAGATAGTGTTGGATATGTAGCTAACAATGTTTCCGTTTTAAGGATGCAGGATTCAAGGAATTTTTGATGTTCTGCAGATCCAAGGAAAAAAGGTTTATGATTCATCGCTAATTGAAGTTCAGCAACTTGTTTCATGATGGATTGTGTTTTGGGATCCATATAGGTCTCCACCAATTTATCCCATACGTAACCAGAGGCTGCAAAATTTGGATGCACCAAGTCTTCTGCATAAAATCGGTAATCTCTTAAATCGTCCATCACATATTCGTATGCTGGAAAATAATCCACCCCATTGCATTGATGCACTAATTCATGTACTGCATGAATTAAAACTGCTTTACTACGGTTGTTTTCTATCAAGCCTTCCCTTAAATGTCGAACTGGACTAATGGTAAATGTGATATGCAATTTTGGATTAAAAGCATGCAAACGATTCACCAAATCATGTAGATTTTCTAATAAAGTATTTGGCTGCATTAAGGATTTATAAAACCAATTGATTGGCCCTTTATGATTGTTGGCAACCACTTGACCATTTCCCAATGGTGCTTCATTGGTCAAATGATACAACCATGCAGACCCTAATGTAATGACCAATCGATTCGCTGATTTTAAAAAATCATGCGCAGATAAAATGGTGCTATTGATATTGTCTAATGCCTCTAACTTCTCTACAGCAGAAAAACGACTATGATGGTGCCAGCTATGCCAAAGTCCATTGTGTTGAAATAAATCATCCACTTGATACATCCTCCTATCCATGATCTCGGTCAATGTATTTATAACACTAACAGGATTGAATAAAATACCATATGGATTCTCGGACAGTTCAAATAAATGTGTCTTAAATTTTGCACCAATATTTTCTGTAAAACAGGAGCCAATTAATAGGAGCTTATCCCCATATGCTATGGTATCCTTAGAGGGCTTTGCGTCTAATGTTAATTTGAATTTCATTTGAACAATCTTTGCTTCATGGATTCGTACAAGACAATACCAGCAGCAACGGATACATTAAAGGAATCAAAATTTGTCGCCATTGGAATCTTGAAAAAATAATCTGCAGCCTTGGCTAAATAAGGTTGTACTCCTTTCCCTTCATCGCCCATAATGATACAACTTGGAATGGTTAAATCTAATTCATGTACATTTTTATCTGCACGCATTTCACTTGTAAAAACTTGAATGCCGTTCATGTGTAAATCATCTACCGCTTTTAATAAACTAGTTACACGAACAACATGTATATGCTCCAATGCGCCTGCACTGCTTTTAAAAGCTTCTTCATTCAATGCGCCAACGCCTTTGTCAGGAATGATTAGCGCTTGCGCACCACAACAATGTATACTTCTACAAATGGCACCAATATTTCGCACATCGGTGACCCCATCTAACATCATAAACAAAGGGACCTCTCCTTTTGCAACTACAAAATCAATCACTTCTTGTAGGTCTAAATATTTTACATTGGAAATGAATGCAAGCACGCCTTGGTGATTTGCCTTGGTCATTCCATTGAGCTTTTCAATAGGCACTAATTGAATAGGAATGGTATGCGTTTTTGCAAATTGTTTTATCTCATCTAAGCCTTCCCCTTGTGCATTTTTTTGTAGTAATATTTTTTCAATATTCGCACCAGCATTCAATGATTCAATCAATGGTTGACGACCAATAATAAATTTACGTTCTGTAGTAAAACTTGGCCTAGGGCTAAATCTTCTTTGTCCTGTAAATTTTCCGTCTGGCCTGCCAGATCGATCTGGTCGCTCTGATCGATTCGGTCTGTTGTTTCTTTCATGCATGGGTCAAAGTTATGGATTAAAATAAAAATCCCGTCCCAATTTGTGTCGAGACGGGATCTTCATTCAATCAATGATTTATTTTAAACCAAAGGCTTTTTTAACCTTGGCAACATAATCTAGTTTCTCCCAAGTGAATAACTCCACTTTCATCACCTTCTTTTTACCGTCTGGCGTAGTGAATGTTTTAGTCACTGTCTCGTTCTTACGACCCATATGGCCATAAGCAGCAGTCTCACTGTACATTGGTGTTCTTAACTTTAATCTTTGCTCGATAAAGTAAGGACGCATATCAAAAATGCCTTCTACCAACTTACCTATTTGACCATCTGTCATTTTTACTTTAGCAGTACCGTAAGTATTTACGTTGATAGATGTTGGCTTAGCCACACCAATCGCGTAAGACACCTGTACCAACACTTCTGAAGCCACACCAGCAGCCACTAAGTTCTTAGCAATATGACGCGTTGCATAAGCAGCAGAACGGTCAACCTTACTTGGATCCTTACCAGAGAAAGCGCCACCACCGTGTGCACCTTTACCACCGTAAGTATCTACAATGATCTTACGACCAGTCAAACCAGTGTCACCATGAGGACCACCAATTACGAACTTACCTGTAGGGTTAATATGGTACTTGATATCCTTGTTAAATAACTTTGCATATTTCTTATACTTCGCTTGCACTCTTGGAATCAAAATTTCAATGATGTCCTTTTTGATCTTCGCTAACATCTTTCCTTCTGCATCAAAATCATCATGCTGCGTAGAAACCACAATCGCGTCAATTCTTACCGGCTCGTTTTTGTCGTTGTACTCTAAAGTCACCTGAGATTTTGCATCAGGACGTAAATATTTAATCGCTTTGTTCTCTCTTCTTAATGCAGCTAATTCAATTAAGATCTTATGCGCTAAGTCTAAAGCGAGTGGCATTAAGTCATCTGTCTCGTTGGTTGCATAACCAAACATCATCCCTTGGTCACCAGCACCTTGCTCTTCTTTCTTCTTTTTATCTACCCCTTGATTGATATCTGCAGATTGTTCATGAATCGCAGATAATACACCACAGCTATCCGCTTCAAACATGTATTCACTCTTTGTGTAACCAATTTTCTTGATCACATCACGTGCAATTGTTTGAACGTCTAAATAAGCTTTAGATTTTACTTCACCAGCCAAGATCACCTGACCTGTAGTTACTAAAGTTTCGCATGCCACTTTTGATTGTGGATCAAATGCTAAAAAGTTGTCGATTAATGCGTCAGAAATCTGATCCGCTATTTTGTCTGGATGTCCTTCAGAAACACTCTCAGAAGTAAATAAATAAGGCATATTGTTTTATTTAGATGTTTATTATAAGGTGCAAATATATAAAATAATCGTAATTATAATAGATTGAATTATAGATTGGATTACAGATTCGTATAATAAATACGTAACCTCATTCTAAACTTAGAATGTGATCCTCCTCCCAATCTTACACGACCTATGGCAGGCTGATTGCCCAAAGAGGTAGATAAGTAATCTGTAGATTGTATTTTATTAAAAGGATGAGGCTGTACAAATTTTATTGAATCGTTCACTGGTGCGTACAATCTAAAATCAAATAAGGAATCTTTTCTTGCAATCAATCCTTGAACATATCTACTCACATTAAAATTGTAAGTAGCTACATTGCTAAAACCATTTAATGATTTTGAGATTTTATATCCACCAAACTGTGCTAATAATTGAGGATTCACCACTCCTTGATAATCATTCGGCACCGACCTTAATTGCTTCGTTGCACTATCATATACTCCTAAGAATAAATAATTTGGCGCAGTCATATAGCTGTCTGTGGTTGTTAAACGAGCAGCATCTGGTACTTGTTCTGCAATCAATTCGGCCCTATGAATAATTTTCTTTTCAAAAGTCTTCAATCCAGGTACTTTAATTTTGACCATGGTACCAGGACTTGTTTGAACATAAACCAAAGAATCCTTAGCGAAACCGTTAAGATGACTTGCGATTTCCGAAGCGGCTCTATTTCTTTGGATAAAGTTGGCATTTTGTGCACTGAAATAAGAAAACCTAAAATGTGTGACTAAAGTATCTCTGGTCACACTTCCTGTTGCACTAGTAGAATAATATAAAGCCAATTTTGTATTAGAGTCTAATAAAGCCAATCTAATAAGTGCATTGTGGTTATCAGAAGCGTTCGTCGTTAAAGCAAAGCCAGGAAAAGCATTGCGGAATGTGGTATCGTTTCGGTATACCCCATTTGAATCATAAGTTTTTAATAATTCAACACCAATAGATTGATTCAACCTTAAACGGATTTGGTTCCTAGCATTTTCAAATCGATCATTGATGGAGTCTTTTGCACTTGCAAAATCAAAAAGTTTAGCATTACCTATAGACACCCCTTTTCTTATCCCATATGCATTGGCATAATTACTAGCATATAATTTTCCAACTTGCAAAGGCGTTGCAGGGTCAATTTTGTTGACATATATTTTAACTGGCTTAGACGAGTCTCCATAAAAGCCTTTATAACTTAAAATCAATACTGCAGAATCTACAATGACGCTATCTTTTGTCCCTTTAATAAAGAAAGGATAAAAGCTAGGCTTTAATTGTAGAAACAAAGAGGCACTGGTAGAGCCGAAAATAGGGTCATTGGTAATATCTCCAAGTACTTGTTGGTCTGAAGGATAAATTCTTAATGAATCCTCCAAGACAATCGTTTCTGTCTCTACAATTAATGTAGTGTCTTTAGTATCAATGGCATCTTGGGATAGAAAGTCTATGCCAAGTTCTGAATCGCTAATTCTAGTACATGAAAAAAGTAATGTAGCTGCGATTGTAATATATGTGACCCTTCTAACTATATTGATAAATGCCATGTATAATTGCTTTACTTGCCTGCAAGTTCGTTGTATAAATCTAAATACTCTGTTAAATCAGAATCCCATCCATTAAAAGGCACCACTTTTTTACCTTTAACCGATGCAAATTCTGACACCAATTTCTTATCAATCACATCTGATCCAAAAGAAATAGCATCCGCGTAGGTCGCACCTCCTCTGAACATAGCAGAGTTGGACAATTCTTTGAACGCTTCTAATTCTTTCTCTTTCACATTGGTATTGATCAAGGCCTTAGTCATGAAGTCTTTTGGGAACTGCTCTTCGAATGTATTTTGTCCAATAGTGAACACCACTTTTGCATTGGAGAATACTGGTTCTTTCTTGAAAGCAGTTTTAATATATGCTGGGATTAAACCGGTCATCCATCCACTACAGTGAATGATGTCTGGAGGCCAGCCGAATTTTTTTACGGTCTCTAAAGCGCCGCGGCAAAAGAAAATGGTTCTCATGGCATTGTCATCGTACCATGTTTCATTTTCGTCATGAAATATATGCTTACGCTTAAAAAAGTCTTCATTCTCTAAAAAATAGACTTGTAATCTTGCATTGGGTAAGGATGCGACCTTAATTTGTAAAGGGTAATCGTCGCTATCCACTTGAACATTGATCCCAGATAAACGAACTACTTCATGTAAACGGTGTCTTCTTTCGTTGATCATCCCGAATCTTGGCATAATACAACGGACTTCTAATCCACTGTCATTGCTTTTAATTGCGAGTTTATTGATCACCTCTGCAAATTCTGTCATCTCTAAATAAGGCGACATTTCTGTAGCAATGTATAAGATGCGTTTTTTTTCTGACATTCCTTTTATAGTTTAACTAAGTAACCTCTACGGGTTGGCGAAGATACGGATTTTAAAGGACTTTTTTAAAACCCTAAAAAAGGCCAATTATTAAGGCTTTTCAAGGGTATTCTAGACATTTGGTTGTAAATTGCGGAGCAACTGAAACCTTACAAAAATGGGAAAGTTTCTTAAAATCGGGTTCTTTTTTCTTTTAGGTATCGCTTTGATATGGTGGAGTTTACGTCAAATTCCGGCCGAAGAATGGACAAAATTCACCCTTGCCCTAAAGCAATCAAAACTTTGGATTGTATTTCCTGTCTTTATAATACTTGGTCTTTCTCATTTTTTACGCGCATTAAGATGGCGATTGATTATGGAACCCTTGGGGTATCGACCAAGTATTGCGAATACTTATCTTGCCGTTCTCATTGGCTATCTAGCGAATCTAGCCATCCCCCGACTTGGTGAAGTGCTCAAATGCACTTTATTGGCTAAGTATGAGCGTGTACCTGCGGAGAAAATTGTGGGTACCATTGTTGCAGAAAGGGCTTTTGATGTGATTAGCCTAGGCATCGTTTTTTTATTGGCACTTGGCTTACAATTTAATGTCATTGAAGCTGGATGGAATCAACTAAAAAGTCAAACGGCTTCCCCAGTGGTTGACGCAAATGAAGGGGCTTGGAAAATGTATCTACTTGTGGGCATCGGTGTTGTATTAATAGCACTTTTTTTTATACTTAGAAAACGCATCCCTACAATTGTTGCCTCCATTAAAAATATTATCAGTGGCATTTGGGAAGGTGTCATAAGTGCGACTAAATTGAAACAACATAATTTGTTTTTCCTTTACTCATTCGGTATTTGGTTTTTGTATTTACTAGCAACCTATGTAGGATTGCATGCTACTGCGGGAACGGAAAGTAGTTTTGCCACCGCCATTAGTTGTTTAGCCTATGCAAGCATTGGTATGATCCTGACACCAGGTGGTATTGGTGCCTATGCCTATTTTATGGCAAAAGTACTAGAGTTAAATGGAGTGGATTATACATTGGGCCTTGCCAATGGAACTTTACAGTGGTTTTCACAATTTTTAATTGTCATTGTATTGGGTGGAGTCAGTTTAATTATATTACCTATTATCAATAAACAAGCTAAGTAAGATGCGCGCAGTTGAACAAATTGAAAAAAAAATCATGTCCCTTGCAAAAGCAAAAGTATTTATGCAAGCTTGTAAAACCACAGGAAAGACCGTAGCCTTTACCAATGGATGTTTTGATATTTTACATCCGGGTCATTTATTTTCATTGTCCCAATCCGCTAAAGAAGCAGATTATTTATTGGTTGGTTTAAATAGTGACGCTAGTGTTAAAAAGCTAAAAGGCCCCGAGCGTCCTATCCATTCTGAATCAAGCAGGGCTTCTATATTGGCCAATCTAGTATTAGTGGATGTGGTAGTGATTTTTGAAGAAGACACGCCACTTGAATTGATTCAAACCCTCCTACCTGATGTGCTTGTAAAAGGTGGCGACTACACCATTGAAACCATTGTTGGTGCGAAAGAAGTAATTGCAAATGGAGGTAAAGTAATTATTAACCCAATTGTGGAAGGATTTTCCACCACAAATATTATTGAAAAAATAAAAAAATAAATATGCAATTTTTACAACAATTACAAATTCAAAAAGAAAACGAAGGCAGTTCTACTGGGGCGCAATGGATTAAAAGTAAGGGAGAAATGATTGCTTCTTTTTCTCCAGTAGATAATACAATGATTGGTGCAGTAACCACCACAGATAAGGCCGCTTATGATCAAGTAATTGCAACTGCACAAAATGCATTTATACAATGGCGTAATTGGCCAGCACCTAAAAGAGGTGAAGTGGTTAGACAATTAGGAGAAGCTTTAAGAAAAGATAAAGAAGCACTTGGACAATTGGTGAGCTATGAAATGGGAAAGAGTTTACAAGAGGGTTTGGGGGAAGTGCAAGAGATGATTGATATCTGCGATTTTGCAGTGGGCTTATCAAGACAATTGTATGGCTTGACTATGCATAGTGAAAGACCGTCACATAGAATGTACGAACAATGGCATCCAATGGGTATTGTTGGTATCATTTCTGCATTTAACTTCCCTGTAGCTGTATGGAGCTGGAATGCTGCATTGGCATGGGTTTGTGGCAATGTAACTGTATGGAAGCCTAGTGAAAAAACACCATTGTGTGGAAATGCGATTCAAAAAATTGTAGAAAAAGTATTTGCGAATAATGATGTTCCAGAAGGTGTAAATAATTTAATTCAAGGAGGACGTGAAGTAGGAGAATGGATGACTAAGGACACCAATATTCCATTGGTTTCTGCCACTGGTTCTACGCGCATGGGCAAGGAATTGAATAAAGAAGTAGCAGGACGTTTAGGCAAAACGATTTTAGAATTAGGAGGCAATAATGCCATCATCATAACAGAACATGCCGACTTAGACATGTCCTTAATTGGTGCAGTGTTTGGAGCGGTAGGTACTGCAGGACAAAGATGTACAAGTACTAGAAGGTTGATCATTCATGAAAAAATATATGACCAATTTGTAGCTAAATTAGTCAAGGCCTACCAACAAATTAAAATCGGAAATCCATTAGATAGTAATAATCATATGGGGCCATTGATTGATAAAGATGCAGTGAAAATGTATTTGAATTCAATTGAAGCATGTAAAAAAGAAGGTGGTCATTTTATTGTGGAAGGTGGTGTACTCGAAGGAGATCAATATGCAAGTGGCTGTTATGTAAAACCATGTATTGCAGAAGCAAAACCTGAATATAAAATTGTACAACATGAAACATTCGCACCCATCTTATACTTATTAAAATACAAGACCATCGAAGAAGCGATTGACATTCAAAACGGAGTGCCACAAGGATTGTCCTCTGCTATCATGACTTTAAATATGAGAGAATCAGAATTATTTCTTTCTGCAAAAGGAAGTGACTGTGGTATAGCCAATGTGAATATTGGAACAAGTGGTGCTGAAATTGGCGGCGCATTTGGTGGTGAGAAAGAAACTGGAGGAGGAAGAGAAAGCGGATCTGATGCATGGAAAGCCTACATGCGCAGGCAAACAAACACCATCAATTGGAGCACACAATTACCACTTGCGCAAGGTATCAAATTTGATTTCTAATTGTTACTATGTATAAATTTATCCTAACAATAGCTTTGTATTCCTGTTCCCTATTCGCATGGGGACAGGATGCAAAATTTTGGCATTGGAAAGACCTTGAAAAAGATGGCGTTCATGGCGTAAGTCTTTTTAAGGCACAACAACTTATAAAAGATTTAAAATTAAAGCCCTCCCCTGTTATTATTGCAGTTTTAGATGGCGGGATTGATACAGCTCATATTCAAATCAAACCCTTACTCTGGAACAACCCTAAAGAAATACCAGGCAATGCTTTGGATGATGACAAGAACGGATACATTGATGATGTGCATGGATGGAATTTTTTAGGCAATGCTGCTGGCGAAAACATCAACAAAGCATCCGATGAAAAATCAAGAATCTACCATCGTTATAAAAATGAGTTCAAGCAAGATAACTTAGATAGTGCCTCCTGGGATGCAAAAAAGAAACAGGATTTTTATACATGGCAACAAGCCGCTGCCGAAATGGTCTTTACAGATGAGGCTGCTGCTAATTTATCTTTTATTAAAATGGCAAGGAATGCGGTTGTTAAGATGGGCCTTATATTAATCCGAGAAATAGAGGATACTAATTTTACAACGGAACAATTAGAAACGTATCAACCCATCGGAAAATTAACCGCAGATACAAAAATCTCCTACCTAAGAACGATGCAGGCTTTAGGCATTGATCGATCAAGTGGACATCATTCAATTGTAGAGGACCTAAATGAATATATATCAGGCAAAGACCAATCCGCCATCTCTATCGACACGCCTCCAGAAGATTTGAGAAAAAAGATTACCAAAGACCAATACGAAAATTTCAATGATCAATTTTATGGCAATAACAATATCACTGGGCCAAATGCAAAACATGGAACGCATGTAGCAGGATTAGCTGCTGGTATTGTAGATAGTAATTTTACCAAATCCAACTTTAGTAATCCCATTCAAATTATGGGGATACGCGTGGTTCCAGATGGGGATGAGTATGATAAGGACATTGCTTTAGGCATAAGATATGCCGTGAACAATGGCGCTAAAATTATCAATATGAGTTTTGGCAAATCCTTCTCACCAGAACAAGCATGGGTTGATAGTGCCATTCGATACGCTGCATCAAAAGATGTATTGATCATTCATTCTGCAGGCAATGAGTCTTATGACTTAAATAACAAATCTGTCTACCCTAGTCCTTACTCAAATGTTTTTAAGGACAAAGCAAGTAATATGATTACTGTTGGTGCAAGTAGCGACCCAGTGATTGCAGAAAGTATCTTAACGGACTTTAGTAATTACGGTAATAAAATAGTGGATGTATTGAGTCCAGGAAATAAAATATTTTCAAGCTTACCCAATCAACAATATGGTTTTTTAAATGGCACCAGTATGTCAGCGCCTATCATAAGCCATATTGCAGGGTTGGTTCGTGCATATTTTCCTAAGCTGAGTGCTACCGAAGTCAAAGCAATACTTTTACAAAGTAATTGGAAACCAAATGATCCCAATACCTTATACCCTATTCCACAAAAAGACCAATCAAAAAAATTAAATGAAATAAGTGCAGAAGGGGGTATCATTAACGCTGCACTATCAATTCAAAATGCACTCCTGTTTCAAAGAAATAAAAAATAATATCAACTAACAACACTAATACATGTCTAGACCCAGCACCACAGAGTACGCCGCCTTTTTTCAAACTTATATCAATTATACAAGCGGGAAAGATTATGAGATTCTAGTAAAACAATATCATGACAGGCTTGTGGATTCATGGAATGCTATACCACTTGAGAAAGTCAAGTATGCTTATGGCCCAGAAAAATGGACGATACAGCAAATGTTTCAACATGTAATAGATACAGAAAGAATTTTTGCATATCGTGCATTAGCCATTGCAAGACAGGATAAAACATCCTTACCAGGTTTTGACGAAAATAACTATGCGGCCAATGGAGATGCAAGTCACCGAAACTGGAAGGATATGTTAATTGAATGGAGAACTGTAAGACAAGCAACTAATTTATTATTTGCCTCATTTACACCTGAACAAATGAAAACAAAAGGTAACTGCAACGGACATGATGTGACTGTGAATGCTTTGGGGTTCATCCTCTTTGGTCATGCACTGCATCATTTGCATGTTTTGAAAGAGCGTTACGATGTGTGATGATTGAAATCAATTTAAATAAAAGGGATAACTCCCCTTCAAAAAACGAGTATGGCCGAAAGGCAAAAAAGAACCCCTAATTTAATTTAGGGGTTCTTTTTTTAAACGAATTTTTTGAATTCTTTATTTAAGTCCCACATCGTGCGACTTAAATTCTATTATCACACTACTTAGTAGCATAGATATGCACTGCTAATTGAACTTGCGTATCAATCGCACCCACTCCGTAATTGATTCCGAATAAAGTTCTGTCAATTGGGAAAAATGCTTCTGCAAAGAAACCTTTCTCGTCTGCATTTCTGATGATTGCTTGAAAACTAATTGGTTTTGTAATGCCTTTGATTGTTACTGAACCAGCTAAGGTTGCTTTATTAGCTGTGGTATATTTCACAGTCTTGATTTTAAAAGTAGCTTCACCAAACTTAGCTACATCAAAAAAGTCAGCAGAAGATAAATGACCAGCTAATTTCTCGCCAGCTTCATCTGTTATTTTCATACCTGCAACATCTACCACAAAAGATCCACCAACTAATTTACCTCCGTTAACTTGAACACTACCAGACTTAACTGGAATTGAACCAGTATGGAAATCGCTCTTTTTAGAACCTGTGAAATCTACTCTACTCTTTTGAGCAGTCACTGTAAAAGTTTCAACAGCTTTTGTAGTTGTTGGGTTGTTAAAAGAGAACAATGCCATTGTGGCGAAGGCGAAAGCCGAACTAAGAATGATTTTTTTCATATTTGTTGTTTTAAATTTTTAAAAATTGCTAATAGCTTAGATGTAACAAAATTGGGGTCTTTTTGTTTGATTTGATCTCAAATTTGAAACAATCTTTTGTTTATTCTATTGATATTAGTACACCGAAGATATAAAACAATGTTTAAACAACGAAATAAATGTTAATAGCTATTTTTCAATCTATTTTCCCCTCATAATCTGCCGTTTATGAATTATCTTCGCCAAAATTTCAGATTATGAACCTGCATGAATATCAAGCAAAAGAATTGCTTAAAAAGTACAATGTTCCTGTTCAAGAAGGTGTAGCCGTTGAGAATGTAAAAGACGCAGTCGCTGCATATCAAAAAATTGCAACAGAAACCAATAACAAATTTGCTGTTGTAAAAGCTCAAATTCACGCAGGTGGTCGTGGTAAGGGGAAAATTAATGGTTCAGAACAAAGAGGAGTAGCTGTTGGAAAATCAGCAGAAGACATCGAAAACTTTGCTAAAAATATACTTGGTGGTACATTGGTAACCATTCAAACGGGCCCTGCAGGTAAATTAGTTAGCAAAATTTTAGTTGCTCAAGACGTTTATTATGAAGGTCCTCAGCCAACTAAAGAATTATACTTGTCTATCTTATTAGATCGTGCTAAAGGCATGAATGTAGTGATGTATAGCACAGAAGGTGGTATGGATATCGAAGAAGTTGCCCACAATACACCAGAAAAAATTTATAAAGAATGGGTACACCCTGGTGGTGGATTACAAGGATTCCAAGCAAGAAAAATCGCTTTCAACTTAGGTTTAAGTGGTGATGCTTTTAAAAGCTGTGTGAAGTTTGTTACAAATTTATACAATGCATATGTTGGTTTAGACTGCGGTATGTTAGAGATCAATCCTCTTTTCAAAACTGCTGATGACAAAATCATTGCAGTAGATTGTAAAATGAATATTGACGATAGCGCATTAATGCGTCATCCAGATTTATTAGCAATGAGAGATGTATCAGAAGAAGATCCAACAGAAGTAGAAGCAGGTGAATTCAATTTGAACTTTGTTAAATTAGATGGCAACGTTGGTTGTATGGTGAACGGCGCTGGTTTAGCAATGGCAACCATGGATATGATTAAGTTAAGTGGTGGCGAGCCAGCTAACTTCTTAGACGTAGGCGGTTCTGCCAATGCACAAACCGTTGAAGCTGGATTCAGAATTATCATGAAAGATCCTAATGTAAAAGCTATTTTGATCAATATATTCGGTGGTATCGTTCGTTGTGATCGTGTTGCTGCTGGTGTCATTGAAGCATTCAACAAGTTAGGCAATATCGATATTCCAATCATTGTACGTTTACAAGGTACCAATGCGGTAGAAGCAAAGAAATTAATAGATGAAAGCGGATTGAAAGTTCAATCTGCCATCTTATTGAGTGAAGCGGCAGATTTGGTGAAGCAAGCTGTAGCCTAGCACTCTAATGATTTTTTAACAATGCCTCGATTTATCGAGGCATTGTTTTTTATTCTAAGCCCAAAGTATTTCCTTGGTTTTTTTTATGTTCAATTTCGAAAAGTAGCATGGTAAACAAAAGCTATGCTTGTACTATCCTCACCTCAGTTAATCCGCTAAAAGAATAAACCTGCCCAGTAGTCACTTCTACACATTCAATCCGTATTCGACGTTTTTTAATTTTTTTAAAACGCTTTCCCTTTTCAGTCTCAAATAAAGCCCCATCAGGTAAATGCGCCACAAATGCGATCCCGTCTTTTTTGGCTTTATCATAACGCCTCAATACAAGTAATAATGCAGTTTCTCCATTGGCAGTTGCTGCGGGGTTAAGCACTGTTTTTTTAAGCGACTTTTTAATATCTATGGGAAATAGATCAAGTTGGATAAAGTCTGCTAGTAATAAACCATATAAATATTTCCACTCTTTTCCATGTGCATCTACACTATTTTTATATTGCTCATAGCATAGCAAATGACCCAATTCATGCAAAAGCGTGATTAAAAATTCATACTGATTTAAATTACCATTGACCGAAATCCTATGGTTGGCACCCATAAGCGGATGTCGATAATCGCCTAATACCGATTTTCTTGCTTTGGTCACTGTTAAGTGCACTTTATATTGATGTATCAAGGCCAAAACAGGCTCAAAAGCACCCTCAGGTAAATAAGCTTTTAGTGCATGAAGTGGATGTTCAACTTTTGACAATTGATTTAATTTAAGCGTCTTTTTTTATTTTAGTCCACCCAATTTCGATCCAAGTATACAATAGATACAAAACCATTGCAATCATTAAGTTATAGTTGCCAATAGGTGCTTTTTTTTGAATCGCATACCACAATGCTGCTCCACCAAAAATAATAAACTTAAGCATGGCACCAGTCATCACAGAACGAACCATCACATTGGGTTTGCTCAGGTCTACTTGACTAATTCTTTTGAAATTAAAAAACGCTATCAAAAATAAAATGCCATTCACTACAAGGATAAAATTACTATTGATCGGAATTAAAATAAACCTATTTTGTTGCAATAGCGACAAAGCAAGTACAGCAAAAAATAAGGCAAATACCGGAAGAAACTTTTTTTGAAAATAGATATTCATTTATTTTTTTGATTTAAGTTGGGTATCTCTAACAATTTTGAATAATGAAAATACAATAAATAATGACGGTAGAATCCATAAAAAAAGGGGCGCTACCCTTCCAATTTTTTGATCAATATATTTCCCTAAAAAGATGAAAAGGGTTAATGCAATGGCCCATTGACTAGCAAGACCAGCAAACTTACCCCATTGAATATGATTGGTTTTATTTTGCATCTTCACGCAATTAGTCTAAAGAGGGTAAACTCTCAGGAAGTTTAAGCGGTATGGTATCCAATTGTTGTGGATTCCCTTCAGATAACACTTTTTTAATGCCTTCGATATATTGCTCTTTAAAATGAACAGCTTGTTCTAATGAATCGGTACGAATTTTAAGTAATTCTAATGCTGATCGGCTTTCCTTAGTCCCGTAACCAGGGATATAATATTTTAAGGGGGTGAATGCAATTAAAGCAATTGTCAATCCCACCAAAAACATAAAAGCAATACTGAATCCCAAATACACTGATTTTCTGGATAATCTAAACGCAATCACCTCGTCATAAGTATCGTCATTGGTCACTACCAATCGGTAGGTACTACTGCGTCTTTTAAAAGTATTGTTAATATCTAAGTTTGCCATATTCTTTAATCTGTATAAAGGTACAACCTTTGCTTTATTTAAACGGAATATGCCGTATTTTTAAGGAGTTTTAACCCTATGCAACAAGATAATACATTTCCTAAGATCAAACGCTTCATTTGCTTGTTTGCAATGGCCATACTATTCCTTATTGGCAGTCCAACCTATGCGCAGGATACGACAAATACAATCCTAGATGTAAACAATTCAAAAGTTTTAAAAAAGGTGGATCGATTTTTAGATACGACCCAAAAAAAGATCAACAACTTTATCAATAAAAGAATTGAAAGAGCAAGAGATAGCTTGAATAAAAAAGCAAACAGACTTCTAGATAAAACAGGCATCAATGAAATGAATAAGCTACTTCCCTATGAGCGCTTATTGAAAAAAAAATATACCCTCGGACGTCGCGCTTACCAAAATACCGTATCGCAGTTCAATTATTTATTCAATGCAAACATTTCATTAGACGAAATCATCCAAAATGCTCGAGATGTTCATGAAGATGACTACACAGAGTTACTACCGTTTTATGATTATGATTTAAGCATCACTGCAAAAGAATCGATTGATTCAATCATATATAGGTGTAATGCCAATATCGTATTACATGATTTAAGAAATAATTATATAGATGATACTTATTTGTTATTGGCAAAGTCTTATTTATTTCATAAAGATTTTGATACAGCTGGTAGTATATTACAATTCATTAATTACTCATTTTTTGACAAGGAAGATGGCGCTGATCAACCAATTGGTAGTAATTTAAATAAATTGGGGAAATTCAGTATTGCTTCTGCCGAAAACAATCGAGTTTGGGAAAATAAGAATATCAGAAATGAAAGTATGATCTGGCAAGCAAGAAATTATTTTGAAGCTGGCGAAATCAATGAAGGAATAAGTTTATTACAATTATTGAAAACAGATGCAGGATTTCCAAAGCGTTTACAACCCTTTTTATACGAACAATTGGCATATGGCTATTACTTATCTGGCATCAATGATAGTGCAGCAAATTATCTTATCAAAGGTTTAGAAAATGCAAAAGATTTACGCACTAAAGCAAGATGGTCTTATCTTATTGCACAATTGTATGAAAAAGAACAAAAAATAGACCTAGCCTATACTTGGTATAAAAAAGCTAGCATAATTGTGTCCAATCCTGTCATTGCAGTTTATGCTAATATTTATATGGCAAGTATTGAAGCGAATCGTGGAGAAAAGTCATGGGAAAATTTAGCCAACGCATTAGAGCGCATGTTAAAGAAGGAAAAATACAAAGCATTTGCAGATATTGTCTATTACGAAATGGCGCAACTTGCAATTCGCAATCAGGCAAATTCTAAGGCAAATCAATGGTTGATTGCCTCTATCCAAAAAAATGAAAATAATATTAATCTTAAGCAAAAAACCCTAGTGCAGTTAGGCGCATTAAATTATAAAATTGATCGTTTTTCGATTGCTAAGATAGCTTATGAGAATTTAAAGGAACTATTAAAAACATATCCTAATTATGATCAAATTACTTTACGAAAAAAATGGATTGAAAAAATAGCCAACTTAGACGAACTAATCAGTAATGAAGATACCTTACAAATGATTTATGCAGCACCAAAAAAGAATCAAGTTCAAATTGCAAAACAATGGCAAAAAAGAGTTTCATTGAATAAGTCCCAAGAAAAGGATTTATTGTCAGACCCAAATATCAAATCAGTAGCATCTGAAAACATCAACTTAAAGAATCAAAATAATAATTATAATAAAGGCTACTCATTTAGCAATGCATTTACAAATACCTCAGCAAATCAAGTGGCGCAATCGGACTTCTACTTTGATAATCCTCAAAATGTAAGTATGGGCGTTGATAACTACGTAAAAAAATGGGGTGATAGACCAAATGTTGACAATTGGCGAAGAAAAGCAAATATCCAATTAATAAAAACAAATGCAACAAATACCAACATAGATAGTGTTCAGAAAAACTTACCATTGAATACAAGTGTGGCGATGTCAAAAAATAGTAAAAATACTCCAAGGAGAGATAGTACTGATACACTTGAGATTAGATTGATTGAAAATGATATAGCATTAGCAGAATCAAAAACTAGTTGGAATACAAATAGCTTATCTATTGCGAAAATATTTTTATACGAATTGAATGATTTTGAGAAAGCATTGCCAAGATATCAAGCTGTGATTCAAAATAATATTGAACCCAACACCACAGAAAGTGCTTTACTCGATTTAGCAAGCCATTACTTGCATATAGGACAAACAACGATTTCTGATAGCCTAATTCAAGTCATTACAAGGCAATTTCCTGAGGGTATCTTTATACAAAAAAAGAAAGCAAAAGAAAATCTTGCCCGTATTGATAAAAATAGTTCAGAAGCCTATAAAACAGCTTATTTTTTAGCACAAATTGGAGACTGGGAGCAATTTAGTGTACAAATGGAGACTGCAGAAGAGCAATTCAAGGGCACGAAGTGGAATACACCCTATCAGTTTTTAAAAGTGAAGATGAATGCCCAGCAAGGCAAAGACAGTATCGCTATTGTATTATTAAATGAGCTAATTACAAAAAATAAAAGTGAATCTATTAAAGCAAGGGCTAAAAATATTATCACTGAAATCAATAATAGAAAAGTAACCGAAGCCTATCTAGCTGCATTAAAAATAGAAAAACCAACTAAATTGGTCAATACCAACGAAGAAGCACTTGAACTATCCAAAAACCCTAAGATTGCACTAAAGAATGACAGCAGTTTTAATAGATTTGGTACAACGAATACAACGGCCCCTCCTGTTACAAAAAATGACAGTGCTCAAAGGCTAGCAGAAACAAATCTAATTAATTTTACCAATGATAGCTTAGAACAACATTATATTGCTTTACAAACGATGAATGTTTCTACTGTATTTGTAAAAGAAATTCAAAATGCATTAAAAGACTTCAATACGGAAGATTTCAAAAAACTTAACCTGTCAGTGACTTATGTTCAGTTTACAGATCAAAGTCATATTGTTTGGATTGGACCATTTACAAATGCAGCTGAAGGTCTATCTTATATCAATAAAGTGAAGCCAAGATTAAGTACAGAAATTATTTCGTTCATTGCTAAAAAACAGTACGATCTAACATTGATTGGAAAATCAAATATCGTTCTAATTAATAATCAGGAACAATTGGAACAATATAAGCGCAATAAGTCAAATTATATTTTTAAACCTTAAATGGTAAAAAGTGAATCAAGAAAACAAAACAACGACCAAAGAAACTAAACAAGGACCTAAGTATTGGGTAAAGGTATTTTGGAAATATTACCTAATTGCAGCAGGTGTCTTTTTACTTTTTATCCTAATGCTCAATTTTGGATGGATTGGGGATATGCCCGATCTAGATGATATTGAAAACCCGACGGCTTCTTTAGCAAGTCAAGTATATGCCCAAGATGGCACGCCTATGGGTAAGTATTATTTAGAAGACAGAATTAGTGTGAAGTACAGAGATATCAGCCCCTACTTATTGCAAGCACTGGTTGCTACAGAAGATAAAAGATTTTATGACCATTACGGTATAGACGGAGAAGGCTTAATGAGAGCAGTCGCATTTCTGGGTAGTCAAGGTGGTGCATCTACCATCACTATGCAGACAGCTAAAAACTTATTTACGGATAATTGGGGCACTAGCAACAAACTCTTAAGAATTGTTCAAAAAATTAAAGAGAGTATCATTGCTATTAAATTAGAACGCAATTTCACTAAACAAGAAATCATCACCTTATATTTAAACACGGTGCCCTTTAGTGAAAATTTATTTGGCGTAAGCAATGCCTCTAGATCCTTTTTTCAAAAAGAACCAGACCGTTTAACAATCGAAGAAGCTGCATTGCTCATTGGCATGATCAATGCCCCTACTAAATACAACCCCAATAGGAATCCTAAATTGGCCATTGAAAGAAGAAACTTGGTATTGAACAGAATGGCTGGTCAAAAATACATCACCGATGATCAAGCAACACAATTAAAAGCTTTGCCATTGGTCACTAATTTTAAGAAGCTAGACGAAAACAATGGATTGGGCCCCTACTTTAGAAGTTACCTTGGAGAGTATATGAAAAAGTGGTGTAAGGAACATAAGAAAAACAATGGCGATGCTTATAATTTATACAGAGACGGTTTAAAAATTTATACCACTATTAATCCTCGTATGCAATTGTATGCCGAGGAAGCAGTTGCAAGGCATATGGCCTACTTACAAAAAGAGTTTAACAAGCAAGCCAATATCAAAACGGGGGCTGTTTGGAAAGACTTTAATAACCAATTGGAATTAGCCATTAAACAAACCGATCGTTGGAGGAATTTAAAACGTGAGGAAATGGAGGAGACAGACATTAGAAAAACTTTCGATGAAGTTTTACCAATGCGTGTTTTTGCATGGAATAAAAATAGGTACATTGACACCATCATGACCCCAATGGACTCATTAAAGTACCATAAGCAAATGCTGCAAACAGGTTTCTTAGCGGTAGATCCTTTTACTGGTGAAGTCAAAGCATGGGTTGGTGGGATTGATTTTAAGACATTCAAATATGACCACGTCAATATCAATACAAGAAGGCAGGTAGGTTCTACTATGAAGCCTTTATTGTACTCTTTAGCCATTGAAAAATCTGGCTTCACGCCATTTAGTATTGTACAGGATCAACAACAAAATTTTGAAGGATATGGGATGGTACCCAATACGCCAAAATCATGTACAGGGCAATCTATGCCAATGGCACAAGCTTTGGCAGAATCTAGAAACTGTGCCACTGCGTATATCATGAAGCAAATTAATGGAGACGGAAACGAAGCAGCAAAAGAACTGGTAGCTTATTTAAAAAAATCAAATATTCAGGCAGACATACAACCTTATCCTTCTATTGCACTAGGAGCTTGTGAAGTCTCCTTATTTGAAATGGTGCAAGCCTATACAATGTTCCCAGGTGGAGGTTACAATGCTCAACCATTTTTTATCAATCGCATCGAAGATAAAAATGGCAATGTATTAGAAAGCTTCTCGCCACAAAGAAGAAAAGTCATTAGTGAATTAACTGCCTACTCAATGGTGAGTATGATGGAGGGGGTTATTTCAAAAGGTACTGGTAGAAGTATGTATTCATATGATATTGGAACGCAAGCAGTCGCAGGTAAAACTGGAACGACCAATGACAATAGTGATTTATGGTTTATGGGATATACCCCACAAATACTTGCAGGTGCTTGGGTGGGTGCAGATGATCGCTACATTCGATTTACAGATAATTATTTTGGTCAAGGTGCGCATGGCTCCTTACCTATTTGGGCCTATTTTATGAATAAGGTTGCAAATGACCCAGCAAGTAATTTAGATAGAAACGCAAGCTTTGTAAGGCCTGATAATTTAAGTACCGACTTTAATGTCAATTTTGTTGGCAAGGATTCAAGTATTGATTTAACAGTCCCAGATGAGGATGTAGAAGGTATAGAAGCAGAATCTGATTATAGCTTACTATCGAATAATGAGCCGGCTGTTGTAACACCTGTTACAAGTAATCCACCTGTCAATAAATCTACCTTACCAAAAAAGCCAACAATAGAACCTAAGCAAGCCACTACACCAGCTAATAAGCCAAAAGCAGTGATGCCTAAAAAACAGCAATAAATACAGTTGATAATTTACAACAAGAAATTGTAATTAAAAACGAACTAAAAAGATGACTGAATTACTTTCAGTCATCTTTTTGCTTTAATGCGTATTGCAAAGTAAAATGATGGTAGCTATTTCTTTGAAAAAAGCCTGTACCATATTGAAACTTCACTCTTTTATAAGGGAAACTAAAACCAGCACTCATTCCATTTAAACTATTTGGTTGGTTAGGTAAATTCAACTCGAATCTTCTTGCGAAGTGATATCCCAGATCCAATTCAAAATTTTGTCCTATATACAATTGTGATCCCAATACAAGATGATTAAAAACATTTTGTAGTGAACCAGGTTTTTTATACCCTTCCGTATTGTAAAAATTGATATCATAATAGTTATCGTTCCATACAGATAATCGCTCTGCTGTCACTGAAAATTGTAAAGGTGCATTCGCTAATTTTTTAGACCAGCCAAGTATTAAATTCAAAGGAAGTTCTTCCTTCTCTTGAAAATATTTTAATTGCGTCCCTACATTTTGCAATAAAAGACTCCATTGTGATAAGTTATTAGGTGAAAGGTATCTCACTCCCACATCCATTGCAATGCCATTGGATTGATATAGTCCATAATTAGATTGTATGAATTTTATTTGTGTACCAAAATGAAAATTTTCCAAATAGGTTTTTGCAATACCTACCTGAATTGAATATTCATTGGGACTGAAGCTTCCATATTCATTGCCTAAGACATCTGTTTGTTCAATACTTCCATAGTCCATGTAGTGCACGCCCCATCCTATCACCCAATCGGATTTTAATTTGTTTGCGCCATTTAAATCATATTGTTGTATGCCCGCAAAATAGGGCTTCACACTCACTTGAAACTCACCATCTAAATAGGTTGACAATAAAGCTGGTTGCATCATCGCTAAACCTAGGTCGTTCCCAATTGAACTAATATTAAGTCCCCCTAAACTTGTTGCTTTAGCAGAATAAGGCAATTTTAAAAACTGGTAAACTGCGTTCCCTGCTGTAGACTGCGCAAATAGCATATTGCTTCCTATGAAACAACTGCTACTTAAATAACAGGCAATAAAAAACCCTAGCCTGTAGATGAATTGTTTAACACGCATGTAACAAAGCTAGGGTTTGGAATTTAAATATCAATTAAACAAGGGCTAAATCTAGCACTTGCTGCATATTTTTTACATAATAGAACTTGACACCTTTAATAAAAGCTTGGTCAATTTCATTCACATCTTTTTCATTTTGCCAACAAAGAATAATTTCTTTCATACCAGCTCTTTTAGCAGCTAGTATTTTTTCTTTAATACCGCCAACTGGTAAAACCTGGCCTCTAAGTGTGATCTCTCCTGTCATAGCTAAGAATGGCTTCACCTTCCTACCCGTATAGGCAGAACTTAAAGCAGTTAAAATGGTGATGCCCGCACTAGGACCATCCTTAGGAACCGCGCCTTCAGGAACATGCATATGCACCGATTTTGTAGTAAAAAGTGTTGGATCAACGCCAATTTTTTTAGCGTTGGCTTGTAAATAGGTCATGGCAGTGGTCGCACTTTCTTTCATCACATTACCCAGATTTCCAGTCAATTTTAATTCCCCTTTCCCATCTGAAAGTAAAGTTTCAATGAACAATATATCACCACCCACATAAGTCCAAGCTAATCCTACTGCTACACCTGGCATATTCACTGTTTTATAAATCTCATTGCTATACCTAGGCTGACCTAAAATTTTAAGCAAGTCTAATTTACTTACAGTTGGTTTAATTTTTTGTTTATACGCAATTTGTTTTGCTTGGTAACGCATGATCGAAGCCAATTGACGATCCAATTCACGTACCCCACTTTCTCTTGTATAGTCCTCAATCACTTTTTCTAACACATTATCCTGTATTTTGAAATTGTATTTCTCTAGACCATGCAATGATCTTTGCTTAGGGAATAAATGTCTTTTAGCAATTTCAACTTTTTCCTCTACGGCATAACCACTCAAATCAATAATTTCTAAACGATCTCTTAATGCAGGCTGAATTTGACTAATATCATTTGCTGTTGCAATGAACAAGGTCTTACTTAAATCATATTCAGACTCTAAGTAATTATCGTAAAAACTATGATTTTGTTCTGGATCCAATACCTCTAGTAAAGCAGAAGATGGATCTCCCCTTTGGTCTTTGCCTATTTTATCTATCTCATCCAATATCATCACAGGGTTGGATGTTTTTACCTTACGAATGCTTTGTATAATTCTTCCAGGCATGGCTCCAATATAAGTTTTACGATGCCCTCTAATTTCACTTTCATCATGCAGACCACCTAAACTTACACGAGTATACTTTCTGCCAATCGCGTGTGCAATGGACCTGCCTAAAGATGTTTTACCAATGCCTGGAGGGCCTAAGAAACATAGAATAGGACTCTTCATGTCTCCCTTTAATTTTAATACTGCTAGGTATTCTAAAATACGATTTTTGATTTTACCCATGCCATAATGATCGTCATCTAATACTTTCTTAGCGTGTTTTAAATCATAGTTATCATCTGTATATTCATCCCAAGGAAGGTCTAATAATAAATCAAGGTGATTGTACACCACAGAATAATCTGGCGTACTTGGATGCATACGCTCTAATTTTTCTAACCCATTTTGAAATAATTTTTTAGCTGCATCAGGCCACTTTTTATGTTCTGCCTTCTTTTTCATTTCAGCCACTTCGCGTTCGTTAGGATCTCCACCTAACTCATCCTTAATACTTTTAAGTTGTTGCTGTAAAAAATAATCTCTTTGTTGTTTGTCAATTTCTGTTCTGGTCTTATTGGCTACTTTATTCTTCAATTCTACAAACTGCAATTCTTTTTGTAAGAACTCCACTAGCTTTTCGGCTTTCTCTTTGACGCCATTAATTTCTAGTAAGCCTTGCTTTTCTTGTAATTCAATATTGAGGTTGCTACCAACAAAATTGACTAAGAAAAGAGGGCTTTCAATATTCTTTAAAATCATGGTAGCCTCTGAAGGAAAATTAGGAGACAGCTGAATAATCTGTGCAGCTAGATCTTTGATGGTAGACAACAAAGCTTCAAAATGATTATCGTCTTTTTGAACTGGTATGTCTTCAATTAATTTCACTTTCCCTTTGAAAAAAGGATCTTCCTCTACCATCTCCAATAACTCAAAACGTTTTTTACCTTGAATAATAATGGTGGTGCCTCCGTCTTGCATCTTGATCATTTTAATGATCTTTGCTACGGTCCCTATGGCACATAAATCTGATGGATTGGGATCTTCTATATTCCCATCTTTTTGTGCCAACACCCCTACTAATTTATCTTTAGCATAAGCGGCTTTCACTGCTTGAATGCTCTTATCCCTTCCCACAGTGATAGGTATCACTACGCCAGGAAATAATACGGTGTTTCTTAATGGAAGGATTGGGATCATTTCCTCTATGACGATTGCAGGTTCATTTTCCATATCCTGCTCGTTAAATGTGAATAATGGAATGAATTCGTTGTCTTCTTCTGTTTTAAATAAAAATTGTTTATCCAATGTCTTTAGTTTTATAATTCTAGTCAAAATGACATAAGCCTTCATTGATGTATAGGCTATATCCGTCTGCATATATATAGGCAATATTGGTGCCAAAAGGAATCAAATGTAAGAAACCACCTTTAGTTAGACACAAAAAAAAATCCTTTCCGAAATTTCGGAAAGGACCTTCTTGCAAGAAGTTATTTAAAAAACTTCTAGAACTACTTAGTAGCAGCAGAATCAGTAGCAGTTGAATCAGTTGCAACAGCAGCAGA
>Ga0222712_10000210_pt1 | contig 84492 bp, 66 predicted proteins | sample C33_657DmetaG_FD_165043 | JGI IMG/M metagenome (GOLD analysis project Ga0222712, IMG submission 165043) | Estuarine water microbial communities from San Francisco Bay, California, United States - C33_657D | ecosystem: Environmental > Aquatic > Marine > Unclassified | place: USA: California... | reverse complement strand
TACCGATTGGCTGAAGTTCATTGGAACAGGATACCGCTATGTTGGCAATTATGAAATTGGTCCCTGGATGAACTGGGTCAGTGGCAATGTGCATGAAGGTTTGCGGCTCAGGTTTGACCTGGGCACCAATTACCATTTCAATAAAAACATTTACCTCTCTTCCTACCTTGCCTATGGCACAAGGGACAGGAAATGGAAAGGAAAAGTGGAAGCCTTGTTCATGCTGGGGAAAAATCCACGCAGCAGCATCCGGCTGCTCTACAAGAACGACATGGATTATGGCCAAACCTATTATGACGAAATTGGATACGACAACCTCTTTGCACTGACATCGAGGAAATCAAATGTACCCATCAAACTGATCAAGATTGAACAACAAAAAATTGAATATTTCAAGGAGTGGCCAACTGGACTTTCTTTCAATATCAACCTGCACAGAAAATTGTACAACCCCGTCAGGAACCTGCCGGGGAAAACAGCATTCAATACACTGGACAACGCGGGAAATTTCAATGATTTTCAGGTCAATGCAAAATTCCGCTTCGCATATCTTGAGAGATTCCTTCAGGACGATTTCTTCAGGACCAGCCTTGGAAGCGATTTTCCTGTTGTGGAACTCTATTATACCAAGGGCCTCAAAGGTCTACTCAACAGCAATTATGCATATTCAAAATTTACCTTTAGCATCAGTGATTACCTGAAAATACCCCCTGCAGGAAGCATCTATTTCAATGCCTATGCAGGCAAGGTGCATGGCAGATTGCCGTACATGTTGTTGAGTGTGGCTCCTGGAAATGAGATTTATTACTACAACAAATATGCGTTCAACCTGATGAACCGGTACGAATACATATTTGACCAATATGCTGGATTGAATTTCGAACATACTTTCGGCAGCGGACTGTTTAGATTCCTGCCCATGAACAAGGTCTTGAAGCTGCGACAGTTTTGGAATGTAAAAATGCTTTGGGGTGGATTGAAAGAGGAGAACAGGGCATTGAACCTCAAAAGCGGATTTCCCTTCACCAGCCTCGATGGAAAAACATACATGGAGCTGGGAACGGGCATTGACAATATTTTCCGGTTTTTTCGCATAGACCTTGTATGGAGACTTGCTCCAAGACCCTTACCAGCAGAGGATTACAAACGTTTTGGTGTTTTCGGTAGCTTCAGGTTTACCTTCTGATAAACATGCAATTCATGGGATCAATGGTGCAATGCATCACAGGCATCCAGGATCATTGCACAGGCCTTTCTTATTTCTCCTTCATCAATGGTCAATGGGGGAGCAAGGCGCATGCAGTGGGCGGCAAAAAGAAACCAGTCCGTAAAAATGCCCCTTGCAATACAGAGATCAATGATCTTTTTGTTGGTCTCCCAAGTGTCAAATTCAATGGCCATTAGCAAACCGGCGGATCGAAATGATTTGATTGCGGGATGCTGCAACAATTCCCTGAAAAGCAATTCCTTTCTTTGGACTTGAGCCACCAGGTTTTCCTCAACCAAAAACTCCAATGCTGCAAGTCCTCCGGCACAGCATACAGGGTGCCCCCCAAATGTGGTGATATGACCCAGTACTGGATTTAACGTAAAACTGTCCATCATCTCCTTTGATGCAACAAATGCACCAAGGGGCATGCCACCTCCTAGCGCCTTTCCCAAAAGAATGATATCTGGCACGATTGCATATTGTTCAAATGCAAACATGGAACCGGTTCGGCCGAACCCTGTTTGTATTTCATCCAAAACAAGCAAGGCACCTGTTTCATCACAGCGCTGCCTGAGACATTTCATCCATTCAAGGGAAGGCGCCATCACACCCCTTTCTGCTTGTATTGGTTCAGCAATCACGCAGGCAGTGTGTGCATCAATGGCATCAAGGGATGCCATGCTATTGTGTTGTACATGCCGAATGCCAGGAATCAAGGGGCGGTAGGCATTCCGCCAATATTCACTGCCCATGACACTCAAAGCACCCTGGGTTGATCCATGGTAAGAGTCGTGGAAGGCTACCATGTTGCTGCGTCCGGTCAGGCGTTTTGCCAATTTCATTGCACCTTCTGTAGCTTCAGCGCCGGAGCTGGTGAAGTACACAGCGTTGAGTGTTGCAGGAAGCAGGCTGGCAAGTTTTGTTGCATATTGAACCTGGGGAGATACAATCAGTTCCCCATATACCATGATGTGCATGTATTTGTCGAGCTGATCCTTGATGGCTTGCACAACTTTTGGATTGCGGTGTCCCACATTGCAGACGCTGATGCCACTGATGACATCAATGTATTCCTTGCCATGCCTGTCGTACATCTTGCACCCTTCTGCAGCAACGATCTCCAATGCCAGCGGAGCATCCGAGGTTTGTGCAACATGCTGCAAGAAAAGTTCCCGTTGGTTCATGCATACAAAGTTCCACAATATGCAATAACTTTAAGAAAAAATATGCCGGTCATTCTTCCAGTAAAAGGAATTTCCCCCTCATTTGGTGATGATGTATTTATTGCTCCCAACGCCACCATCGTCGGGGATGTGAGCATGGGTGACCATTGCAGCATTTGGTTCAATGCTGTTATACGGGGCGATGTGAATGGCATAAAAATGGGCAACAAGGTAAACGTGCAAGACAATGCCGTCATCCACTGCACCTATGAAAAAAATGCCACGACCATTGGCAACAACGTCAGCATTGGACATTCCGCCATTGTTCATGGATGCACGGTGCAAGACAATGTATTGATCGGCATGGGTGCGATTGTGATGGACAGGGCTGTGGTGGGAAGCAATTCCATCATTGCAGCAGGTGCGGTTGTACTGGAGGGAACCATCGTTCCCGAAGGATCCATTTTTGCAGGGGTTCCAGCAAAAAAAGTGAAAGACATTTCTCCGGAAAAAATCAGTGGCGAAATAGAAAGGATTGCCAACAACTACACCATGTACAGCAGCTGGTTCAAATAGCGGCTACCATTGCTTTTCTTCTATGCTGTCCAAAATGGTAAGATAGCTGACATAGCGTTCTTCATGGATATCTCCCTTGACAACGGCTTTCTTGACCGCACAACCCGGCTCGTTGATGTGCATGCAGTCGTTGAATTGGCAATCGTTCATCACCGCACGCATTTCAGGAAAATAATGGGAGAGTTCCTGCTTAGGTATATCTGCTATTGCGAATTCCCGCATGCCGGGAGTATCAATCAGTCGTCCTCCCTTGGGTAAATCATACATTTCCGCAAATGTGGTGGTATGCATTCCCTTGCCACTCCATTCGCTTACCTCACTGGTGCGGATGTTTTCATTTTCTAGGATCTCATTGATCAGGCTTGATTTTCCAACTCCAGAATGTCCGCTGATCAGTGTCATCTTGCCTTGCAATGCATGCCTTAGCAGGTCAATGCCTGCCTTTGTCTTGACAGATGTCAGCAGCACCGTATAGCCAACTGCTTCGTACATGGCCTTTCTGTCTTCAAACAACGCCATTTCCTTTTCGCCATAGATGTCCGCCTTGTTGAACAGTACAATTGCTGGGATATGAAAGGCTTCACAGGTAACCAGAAAACGGTCTATAAAACCCACAGAGGTCCTTGGATCCTTGAGGGTTGCCACCAAAAGCGATTGATCCATGTTGGATGCGATGATATGGTGCAGCCGCTTGTTGGCAGGTGAGATCCGGTTGACATAATTTCTTCTTGGATAAAGTTCAGTGATCATGACCTTGTTTTCCAAGGCATCTTCCATTTCAAATGAAACGTCATCACCCACTGCAATGGGATTGGTTGAAGTGATGCCATCAATCTTAAACTTGCCTTTCAAACGGGCCTTGTAAAAGAAATTATCCTCTCCCTTGACGGAGTACCAACTGCCCGTAGATTTGTAAATGGTTCCCTTCATGCTTGTTGCAAGGTAAACATAACCCGTTAACTGAGGTATTTTGCAACGATAGGAAATCTTCTTCCCACACCAAAGGCTTTGGTACTGACCCTGATGATCGGGCAAAATTGATTCCGTTTGTATTCGCTTGCATTGACCAGTTTCAATACCCGCTGAACCAGCTGTTCATCAAAACCACTTGCAATGATGTCCGCAGGATCCTTCCTTCGTTCAATATAGAGGTAGAGCATTCTGTCCAACAGATCATAATCGGGCAAGCTGTCACTGTCCTTCTGATTGGGTCTCAGCTCCGCGGAGGGCGCCTTGGTGATGATGTTCCCTGGAATCATTTCTCCACCCTTGTTGAGCAAATGGGCAAGGGCATAGACCTGTGTCTTGTAAAGGTCCCCGAGTACACTCAAACCACCAGCCATATCACCATAGAGGGTTCCATAGCCGGTCGCCAACTCACTTTTATTGGAAGTATTCAACAATACATGTCCAAATTTATTGGCAATGGCCATGAGGATGTTACCACGGCTCCTGCTTTGCATGTTCTCTTCTGCCAATCCGAATGCTGTTCCTGCAAACAAAGGATCCAGCGTACTGAGCAGTGCTTCATATACCGGCTGTATGGGAACAACATGATAGGGATTGCCCAGGTTTTTGCTGAGTGCAACAGCATCATCAACAGAATGGCTGCTGGAAAAACCGGAAGGCATCAGCACTGCCGTAACATTGTCTTTCCCCAGGGCTTCAACGGCAAGTGCCAAAACCACTGCAGAATCAATGCCCCCACTCGAACCCAGTATCGCTTTTGTAAAACCCATTTTGGTGAAATAATCTCGAATGCCCAATACCAGTGCAGATTTCACTTGTGACATGTTGTTCTCCTTGGTAAGGTATGCAACAATGGTATCGGGGTCTTCTGTTTTGGCTACGCGCATATCGGATGTCATGATATGCTGCTCCGCATGGTTTGGATTCGATACCCCACCGACCAGATTTTCCATGTCCACCAACAGGTGGTCCTCTTCAAAATATTTCATCTCATGGGCAATAACAGCATTGTCTGCACATACCAGACTGCCTCCATCAAATACCAACTCTGTTTGGGCTCCAACGGCATTGCAGTAAACCATCGGCAGGCCATATTTTTTCACATTCAAGCGCATCACTTCCTTCCTGTCCTCGTCATGGTCGTAGTCAAATGGAGATGCAGAAATGTTGATCATGATATCCGGAGATTGCTTCATCAATTCATCCATGGGGCAAATCCGGTACAGTGGATTGTCTCCAAGGTTCCAGATGTCCTCACAAATGGTAATGGCCAATCGTTTGCCCAGGAAATCAATACAGTTCCAACTGGATGCCGGTTCAAAATACCGGTATTCATCAAATACATCATAATTGGGAAGAAGACTTTTGTTGGCCACTCCTTGTACAGCACCGTTATAAAGCAACAGGGCCGAATTCAGCAAATCCTTTCCTTCCTTTTGCGGGTTTCGTGTAGGACAACCAACAACAATACCGATACCATGGCTATGGGCGGCAATTTCATGGATGGTGTTCTCCGCCTGCTGAATGAAATCATCAAACTCCAAAAAATCTCGGGGTGGATATCCACAGACTGACAGCTCAGAGAAAACAACCAATTCAGCCCCTCGTTTCCTTCCTTCCTCCACCGCAAGAATCATCTTGTCCCGGTTCAGGTTAAAATTGCCGATATGATAATTTTGCTGGGCAATAAAGATCTTCATGCAACAAAATTGAGGAATAAAAGGGAAATTTTGTTAAAAAGAAAAAGGGGGCCAGCAGTCATTGGGAGAATGATTATTTTTATCCATCAAAATACGAGCAAATGACACTGAGCAAGCCCACCCCAATGTTGATGGTCATTGTTTTTTTTACAGGATTCCTGTTGAGTAGCTGTGATGAAAAACCCATAAAACCGGATGTGAGCAACATCAAGGTTGATTTGAAAATGAAGCGATTTGAAAAGGACTTTTTTGCTTTAGATACCAACAACCTTGACAAGGGGTTTGAAAAACTAAGGCTCGATTACCATGATTTCCTGAACGACTTTACAGGAAAAATTCTTGGGTTGGAAGGAAAAGATACTTCACAATGGGAGCTTGCCATAAAGACATTTATCCGCGATTATAGGCCCATCTACGATTCAGCACAAAAAATTGACAAGGGGATACAAATGGCTGAAACTGAAACTGAAGAGGGTTTGCGCCATGTGAAATATTATTTCCCTGACTACAAATTGCCGGAGGAATTCATCAGTTTTATTGGCCCCATTGATGCATTTGCATACGGACAAACCGGTGGATCAGGTGATATCATCACAAGATTTGGGTTGTGTGCTGGCCTACAACTTCACCTCGGAAGCAACTCAATGGTTTACAAGAGTGATGCCGGATTGCAATTGTATCCCGAATACATTTCAAGAAAATTCAATACCGAAAACATTGTGGTCAATTGCATGAAAAACATCATTGATGACATTTATCCACCACTCAACCCGGGTGGAACAATGGTTGATATTCTAGTTGACCATGGCAAAAGAATGTACCTGCTGGACATTTTCCTTCCCGATGTGGAAGAAGCAATAAAGCTCGGATATACAGAACAACAAATGAAAGCAGTCCAGGAAGCTGAAGGATTTGTCTGGAATTATTTCAGTGAAAACAATTTGCTTTTTGAAACCGATCTCCTTAAGATCCGCTCCTTTGTTACAGATGGTCCTTCCACTGATGTGTTTGGTCTTGGGTCACCGGGTTTCATATCACTTTACACTGGTAGGCAAATGATCAGGGTTTACATGAAGAAGCATCCGACAACAAGCCTGAATGCATTGCTGTCGCTGGACGCCAAAAAGATCCTTTCAGACTCGGGCTACCGGCCTAAATAGCAATGGGTCTCTGACCCATGCTGTGCATAAAGCGTACATGTGATGCGATGGCTGCCCTGGTGGTCGGAAAATAATTGTAATAAATGTCAAACTGCTCACAGGTGTCCTTGACAATCTTGCTGATGGCAGGATAATGGATATGGCTTATTCTTGGGAAAAGATGGTGCTCAATCTGGTAGTTCAATCCGCCCACGAACCAGGTAATGATCCTGTTTGAAAACGCAAAGTTGGCAGTGGTTTTCACTTGATGGATGGCCCATTCGTTTTCAATTTTTACCGGATCAACACCTGCTGCTTCAAACTCGGCATGTTCCACCACATGGGCAAGCTGAAAGACAACGGCAATGGTTACGCCCAATGTAAACTGGCTAATGACAAAACCAATCAGCCAGGCCTGCCATCCAATCAGGAGGATTGGAACCACAATATAGAATGCTATAAAAAAGAGTTTGCCAAACCAGAATACAAGATGATCATTGGTATCCATTTTTTTCAAGGATGTGGTATGTATTTTTTTGGAAAAATACTTGGTATAGTCCATCAGGAACATGAACAGGGAAGTGAAGCCATACAAGGCAAACATGTAAATGCTTTGGTATTTGTGCATGGGCTTCCAAGGTTGCGTAGAGCATTGCCGCATGAACGGCATGTTGTTGATGTCATCATCGACTCCATCAACATTTGTATAGGTATGGTGAATGATATTGTGCTTGAGCTTCCACATGAATGCATTGCCACCCAGGAAATTGTGCGTGAGTCCGAAAATATCATTCACCCAACTTTTCGTTGAAAAACTCCCGTGACAGGCATCGTGCATGACGTTGAAACCAATGGCCGCCATGTTGAGACCGAAAACCACCCAAAGCAGGGAGGAAAGGACCCAGTGCATGCCGACTGTCATCAATACAACATACAACGAAATGGCTGCTGGCAGCAATATCATCGTTTTGCCATATAACTTCCAGTTTCCTGTTTTGCGAAACCCGTTTTTTTCAAAATATGCGTCCACCTCAGCTTTCAGCGCATTGAAAAAAACCTTGTTCTTGTTGTTGAACGAAACTTTATATGCCATAAAAATCTTTTGCCTTAACGAATGAAGAATATGCAAATCTACAGCTTGATGGGATAGCACCCATCAATTTCTTTTACTGGGGGCTTCCAGTTGAAAAACAGGAATCCTTACCTGGAACCGGTGTTTGGTATTGAGGTTTTCCATCAGATAGGTGCCGAACATCTGACCGATTTCCGACTTCAGGTTACACCCGGATATATACTGGTATTGTTCATTGGGCTGAATAACCGGCTGCACACCTATTACACCCTCGCCCTCCACTTCTTTTTGCTCGGTGTTGCTGTCGTGTATGAACCAATGGCGGCGCAGGAGCTGTACAGGAAATGTATTGTTGTTTTCAATGGTAATCCTGTAGGCGAACATGAATTCATGTTGCACGGGATTGGAGTAATCCGGTTGATAGAATTGCTCCACACTGATGCGTATACCCTCTGTCACTTTCGAGTCCATCCTTTTGTGGTTTGTCCAAATATAAAAATTATCCTCATCAAAAATTATGCATTATAATTTTTGTAACTTGATGCTCAGATTTGTTAACCCAAACATAATAACAACAATTCCAACATGAAAAAGTTCTTCCCCCTTGTTTTTGGCATGGCCTTTTCGATGTCAGCCTTCTCCCAAGCGCATACCGGCGATCCAAAACTGACTGAAATATGGGATCCGGTACCCCCTGTTGTCCAACCCGGCAAAACCGCCCAGGATGCTCCTTCTGATGCAATAGTATTGTTCAACGGCAAGGACTTTTCAGCCTGGAGTGGCAGCAAAGGCGCCGTGGAATGGACCTTGGAGGAAAATGCCATGACCGTAAAAAAAGGCAGTGGCGGCATCACCACAAAAAGGGGATTTGGCGATTGTCAGCTGCACATTGAATGGAGGACTCCCTCTGTGGTAAAGGGAGAAGGACAAGGACGTGGAAACAGCGGCATCTTCCTGATGGGCCGCTATGAATTACAAGTGCTTGACAATTACAACAACAAAACCTATTCAAACGGACAGGTGGGAAGCATTTACAAACAACTGATTCCCTTGGCCAATGCAAGCAGACAGCCTGGCGAATGGCAGACCTATGATGTAATTTTTATCGCCCCCAAGTTTTCGGCGGATGGAAAACTGCAATCCCAAGCGAGAATTACTGTAATCCACAACGGTGTTCTGGTCCAAAACAATGCAGCAATCTGGGGAGGAACAGAATACATTGGCATTCCGGAATACAAGCCACATGCAGCAAAGGAACCGATAACACTGCAAGACCATGGAGACCTTGTAAGCTACAGGAACATCTGGATCAGGGAGCTTTAATCCTGCTGACTTGCCTTTACTTCGTTGACAGTTGCAAGCATTTCTTCAAGAATCGTTTGCAACTGTTTCATTTCGTGGACTTGCTCAGTGACGAGCATGAAGTTTTTGCCCACTTGCTTGAGGTGACTCTTGTTTGTTTTAGTTTGCAGATGCAGCAGAATGGCATTGAAGGTCAGTGAGTGAAAATAAGGGGAATCAGGATTGTTGACAAAATAGCAACGAAAGGTTTTTTGCTTTAGGGTAATGCGCTCGAAACCAAGTTCCACAGCCTTTCGCCTGCACCTGACTGTGGTAAACAGGTCTTCAACACAAGAAGGGATTGGACCAAAACGGTCTCTCATTTCGTCGTGAAATGCCTGCAGTTCCATTTCATCCCGACAATTGTCGAGCCGTGTATACAAGAGCAAGCGCTCTGCAATTTGGTCCACATACTCGTCTGGAATCAGTATCTCGAGATCAGTGTCGATGGTACAATCATGCACATAGTCGTCTTGCTTGCTGATCTCCTCCTTGAACACATCACTGAAAGAGGTGCGTTTCAATTCACGAATGGCCTCATCCAGGATTTTTTGGTACATTTCAAATCCAATTTCAATCATGAAACCACTTTGCTCACCACCAAGCATATTTCCTGCTCCACGAATATCAAGGTCACGCATGGCAATCTGGAATCCGCTGCCCAATTCTGCATGCTGTTCGAGTGTTTGCAAACGCTTTCTTGCATCTGCAGGCAATACACTGATGGGAGGCGCCATCAAGTAGCAGAAAGCCTTCTTGTTGCTCCGTCCTACCCTTCCCCGCAGTTGATGCAAATCACTGAGACCAAACTGGTGCGCATTGTTGATGATAATGGTATTCACATTCGGAATATCAACTCCGCTTTCAACAATGTTGGTACATACCAATACATCATATTTCTTGTGGATGAAGTCAAATATTCTTTCCTCCAGTTCATGTCCTTCCAATTGGCCATGCGCAAAACCAATGCTAAGATCAGGGCACAGACTACGGATCAATTGTGCCATTTCCGGTAAACCACTCACACGGTTGTGGATGAAAAAAACCTGCCCACCCCTTTCAATTTCAAAGTAGATGGCGTCCCTGATATGGTCTTCATTGAAAACCATTATTTCTGTCTGGATTGGCTGTCTGTTGGGAGGAGGAGTATTGATGATGCTGAGGTCCCTTGCCCCCATGAGGCTGAACTGCAATGTTCTTGGAATGGGCGTTGCCGTTAGTGTAAGGCAATCGACATTTGTCTTGAGTGTCTTGATTTTTTCCTTGTGGGCAACACCGAATTTTTGCTCCTCATCAATCACAAGGATGCCAAGATCCTTGAACTTGATGTCTTTCCCCAGCAGCGCATGTGTTCCCACAATGATGTCGACCTTTCCCTCTTCCACCCGCTGCAGGGTCTCTTTTTTTTCTTTAGCAGACTTGAACCGGTTGATAAAATCAACTGTCACAGGAAAATCCTTCAGCCTTTCGCTGAATGTCTTGAAATGCTGGTAGGCAAGGATGGTAGTAGGTACCAGAATAGCAGCCTGGCGTCCATCAACACAGGTTTTGAAAGCTGCCCTTACGGCAACTTCTGTCTTTCCGAATCCAACATCCCCGCAAACGAGGCGGTCCATGGGATGCGGGCTTTCCATGTCTTTTTTCACATCTTCTATGGCCTTGCCCTGGTCAGGCGTATCCTCATACATGAATGAAGCTTCAAGCTCCGTTTGCATATAGTTGTCAGGCGCGTGAGCAAAGCCTTGCTGGGACTTCCTTTCTGCATACAATTTGATCAGGTCGAAAGCAATTTCCTTGACCTTTCCCTTGGTTTTTTCCTTGAGCTTGACCCAGGCATCGCTGCCCAGTTTGTTCACTTTAGGGGGCGTCCCCTCCTTACCGGTATATTTTGATATTTTGTGCAGGGAACTGATGTTGACATAAAGAATGTCGTTGTCACGGTAAATGATCCTGACAGCCTCCTGGGTTTGTCCACCATTTTGCACTTTCTGCAACCCACTGAAGATGCCAACACCATGGTCGATGTGTACCACAAAATCTCCGGGTTGCAATTCTTTCAACGCCCTTAAAGTGATGGCCTTGCTTTTGTTGTAAGCCTGTTTGATTTTGTACTTGTGATAGCGTTGGAATATCTGGTGATCGGTATACGCGACCACGCCTCTTTCACGGTCAATAAACCCCTGGTGGATGGCAATGGGAATGGGCACAAATTGAATTTCTGCCTTGAGGTCTGCAAAAATGGAATACAGCCTTTCCAGTTGCCGCGGATTTTCTGCAAAAATATAGATCTGCTTTTTTACTGCCTCATGCGCCTTAAGGTCTCTGATGAGCAGCTCAAACTGACGGTTGAACGAGGGCTGTGGCAGAATATCAAATTCCAGTATCGCATCCGGCGACGGGAGGGAACCTTTTGGGGCAAGCTCAACACAGGTCCTTTTTTTCAGGGATTGTTCCAGGCTTTCAAAAGGTGTGAAGCCATCGGGATCCGGTTCGGTATGTTTTTCATCAGACTCTTTTGCAATGGTTTGCTGATGGGATTGACCCAAGTACAACTTCAAATTGTCTTCATGGTCGCGGTAACGGTCCATGAAAAGTTGCCAATTCGTTGTGTATACAATGGTGTTTTCAGGAACAAGTTTGAAAAGGTCAATCTTTTCTCCACCCTCATAAGCAGCATCTGCGTTGGGGATGATGTTGACCTGGAGCAGCTTTCGTTCGCTGAGCTGCGTTTCAGGATCAAAAATCCTTATGGAATCCACATCCTGCCCGAAAAGTTCAACCCGGTATGGTTTTTCGTTTCCAAAAGAATATATATCAAAAATGCCACCCCGCATGGCAAACTGGCCAGGTTCATAAACAAAATCCGCGCGCTCAAAACCATACCCCACAAGACGCTCCATGGTCAAATCCGTATCCAAGCGATCATTTACCTTGATGGAAATGATGTTTGAAGAAAGGGATGCTGCCGTAGAAACCTTTTCCATCAAGGCTTCAGGATAGGTGACCATGATCTTCCGGTTCCCTCCTCCAGCCAACCGCGTCAAAGCTTCTGTCCTGAGCATGACATGGCTGCTGCTCTGTATCCGAAAGTTTTTGTTTGTCTTAAAGGATGAGGGAAAATAAAAGAGATCAACAGGGTTGATCAACTGTTCCACATCGTTATGAAAATAAGCCGCTTCTTCAGCATCTTCCAAAACAATGATATGGTTGTACCCGCCCAACTCGGGTCGCTGGTATACAGCAGAAAAAAGGAGAGGGGCAAAAGAACCTGAGAGTTTTTGGCAGAGAATTCTGGGGGAACCAGGCATGCGAATCTGCTCCGCCATTTGAACAATACGGGGGGATTGTACATATCCATCCAATAGAAACTGCAGATTCATGCCTTCACAAGAAAGACAAAGATATGACTAAACCTTTGACCCTTTTCAGGTCAAATTATTATGACAGAAAAATTGAACCCAACGTTGAAAAATTGGTTAATTTGCTGAATACGTTATCAAATATGCACATGAACAAAAACAAAGCCCTTTTTATTCCAGCCCTTGCCGTTGTTTTGATGGGTGTTATATACCTTATCAACAAGGATGAAAAACAGGTTGGTTTACCAAAAAGACTTACGATCCTGAATGAGGAAGATGAGGAGCTTGAAACAGAGAACTCAAAAAAAAGAGCAGAATACGAGTGGCTGATTTCAAGAGACCCCAAGTCGGGACTGATTCCGGAGGGAATTCGCTCGCAGGAACTGGCCATCATGCGAAACATGCCCGTCCGCGACAATGGCATCTACAACAGTCCACTTGTCAACAACACCTACACACCAGCAGGTCCCTCACAAAATGGAGGCAGAACGAGAACATTGGTATTTGACAAGCGATACAATGGAACAACCAACAAGGTAATCATCGCGGGTGGCATTACTGGCGGAATATTCAGAAGCACTGATGGTGGGGTGAGCTGGACATTTGTCCATCCGGCCAACCAGTTGAGAAGTGTTTCAACACTGGCCCAAGACCCCAGGGCAGGCTTTGAAAACATTTGGTACGCAGGGACCGGAGAACCACTGGGCGCTTCAGCAGGATACCCTTCCGGTTTTATCTATGGAGAAGGATTGTTCAAGTCAACCGACAATGGCGCCACATGGTCTAAATTAACGTCAACAAATCCAACGGATATCACAGCGTTTTCCTCACAGTGGAGCTTTGTGCACAGGCTTGCAGTTCATCCAGTCACAGGAGATGTTTATGCAGCTGCGCACAGAAGGGTATACCGTTCCGCAGATGGGGGCAACTCCTGGACAGAAATATTTGGGAGTACCATCACTGCAACAGCAACTGGTGGTATCGCTGATATAGCCATCAACAAAACGGGTTCAAGGGTATTTGTTGCCATGAGTGGAAGAAATGCAGACCGTGCACTTGCAGGGGTATTCATGTCGCCAACAGGAAATGCAGGTTCCTTTACCCGAATTGCAGGAGGTGTCAAAGATGCTGCTGATTCTATCCCTGGATGGAAAGGATATGACAATACCACAAGTGCTGGCGATTTTATTGCAGGTTGGGGCAGAACGGTGATTGCGCTGGCTCCGTCCAACCAAAACATCTTGTATGTGATGGTTGAAAATGCGGACGATGCAGCTGCGAACAAACCAGAAGCAGACCTTTTCAAATGCAACATGGCCACAACACCATTTACCTGGACAAAGTCCGATACACTGGTTGCGCAGCGCAAAACCAACTCGTCAACCACCAACAAATTCATGGAAATGCAGGGTGGATATAACATGCTGTTGGGTGTTCACCCCACGAATCCCAACCTGGTTCTTGCAGGAGGCGTGAACCTGTTCAGGTCTATTGATGGTTTTGCCACCAAGGACAATTCAAGTTTCATTGGAGGTGTTTCATCAACGACTTATACAGACCCCGATGTTGCAAGCCATGCTGATATGCACAGCTTTGCTTTTGACCCTACCAACCCGAACAAGGTATTGATCGCCTCTGATGGCGGCATTGGACAAATCAAGGACATTACAGCACCCACTGTAGAGTGGTCTATGGGAAATTCACAGTACCAAACACTTCAATATTACCATGTAGGAATTGACCCGACCACAGGAAGCAGAAATTATTTTGGGGGTGCCCAAGACAATTCAACCACTTTTCGTGACAAGACTGGAATACTGGGCCCAGTGGTCAGTGACAGCAATGACCACTACATTGTTCTCGGGGGCGATGGTTGCCAGGTGGGGATGACGAAGAAAAATACAGCGGGCAACCAATTCTTGTTCTGTGCGGCACAATCAGGACAAATGTACCGGATGAAATTGTTCGATTTCAACAATGGCCTCTATACCAACATCAGGCCTTCCGGCAGTGCCGATGGAGAATTCATTACCTATTTCCATCTTGACCCTGACAATACTGATTTCCTCTACTACGTTACCAAGAACAGCATCTACAGAACAGGAGATGCTGCCAATGTTTCCACATCAAGTTGGACGCTGATGGATGGAGTCAGCTCAGGTGTTACCGGCAGCATTTTTGCCCTGGCCACCACCCGTGGGCCATATGCCGCAAACAACCACCTTTTCATTGGCACCAGCGCTGGAAAAATATTCCGGTTGAAAGATCCACAATGGGGTTCTTCAAGCAACCAGCCCTTTGATATCACACCAAGCGGAATGACTGCTGGATCTGTGGTGAAAGACATTTCAGTAAACCCCAGAAACCAGGATACAGTAATGGCAGTTGTTTCCAATTATGGGGTCAATTCCATCTTTTGGACGGGCAATGCAACCGCTGCACTTCCTACCTGGCAGATAGCAGAAGGCAACCTCGCCCTTCCCTCCATAAGAGCATGTGAAATCATCGCTAAAACCACCGGCATTGAATATTATGTGGGAACATCCATTGGGTTGTACAGCACAACTGCCATCAATGGGGCAAGTACTGTATGGGCCAAGGAAACAGGAGCCGCAGGAACCCCAGCAGCCATGATGAATGATGCCATCATCAATTCGCTGGCCCACCGTTGGACAGACAATGTGATGGTTGTGGGTACACATGGGAATGGCATGTTTGCAGCGGCGTTGGGAAGTCCAATCACCATAACCACTGCTATCACCAGCCCAATTAGAAACAACACCAGTTTCATCAAGAACATTTACCCTACCATTACCAATGGTGCCGTAAACTACCAAACAGGCAACCTCTACAGCATCAAAAAAATCAGTGTTCAGGTCACCAGTCTTTCAGGGGCAATTGTATATAAAAAGGAAACTGGCTACCAGAACGGAATGGTGGATCTTGGCAATCTTGCTTCCGGTGCATATGTTGTTACGATCACCAGCAACGACCGAAAGTACCAATCCAGCAGCAAGGTTCTAAAAAAATAACGAAAAAGCCGGCAATGATTGCCGGCTTTTTTTTGCTTGTTGCATGCTTGTTTGAACCTTTTTGATTTTCCGGAGCAAGAAACGCTATCATTTTTCTTGCATCATCCAGCATGAAATCCCAAGAGATTAAACTATACCATCTTTTGTTTGATGAATTGAGCCAGTCCTTCAATGGGAATCCTCTCCTGCGTCATTGAATCTCGATAACGGATGGTCACTGTTTGGTCTTCTTTTGTTTGGTGATCAACCGTTATGCAAAAAGGTGTACCCAACGCATCCATTCTGCGGTAACGCTTTCCGATGGTATCCTTTTCTTCATAGAAACAATAGAATTCTGTTCTGCAGGCCGCCATGATTTCTTTTGCAATTTCAGGCAATCCCTCTTTTTTCAGCAATGGCAGTATGGCCAGTTTTATAGGTGCGATCTTCGCGGGGAGTTTCAAAACAACCCTGCTGTCTTCACTTCCATCCTCCTTTGCCCATTTTTCCTCCTGATAGGCATGGCACATGGTCAACAGAAACATCCTGTCAAGTCCGATGGAAGTTTCTATGACATATGGCACATAATTCTGGTTGATTTCCGCATCGAAGTATTGCATTTTTTTACCACTGTATTGCTGGTGGCTTTTAAGATCGAAATCGGTCCGGCTGTGAATGCCTTCAACTTCTTTCCACCCAAATGGAAACAGGTATTCGATATCAACTGCAGCATCAGCATAATGGGCCAGTTTGACATGGTCATGGAAACGGTAGCTTTCTGCTGGAATGCCCATGGCTTCATGCCATTGCATGCGTTCTGCCTTCCAATAGGCATACCATTCCTGTTGTGTGCCAGGCCGAATGAAAAACTGCATTTCCATCTGCTCAAACTCGCGCATCCTGAAAATGAATTGGCGTGCGACGATTTCATTCCTGAATGCCTTGCCTACCTGTGCAATACCAAAAGGTATTTTCATGCGTGCAGTTTTTTGCACATTCAGGAAGTTAACAAATATACCCTGGGCAGTTTCCGGGCGCAGGTAGATTTCACTGGCCTCTTCTGCAACTGAGCCCAACTGTGTGGAGAACATGAGATTGAACTGACGAACATCTGTCCAGTTGCAGGTGCCACTCACGGCACATTTCATCTTGTTGACTTCGATCAATTGCTTCAATCCCGCGTAATCATTGGCAGCCAACAAGGCGTCCATGTCTGCAATCAGTTTATCCGCTTCACCCGTTTTGCCTTCCTTGTTGAGGGAGTCTGCCACGCTTTCAATCAAATGGTCAACCCGGTAACGTTTTTTTGAGTCCTTGTTGTCGATCATGGGATCGCTGAAATTGTCAACATGGCCAGAAGCCTTCCAGGTGGTCGGATGCATGAAAATTGCAGCATCGATACCAACAATGTTATCGTGCATCCGGGTCATGGCATTCCACCAGGCCTCACGGATATTTTTTTTCAACTCACTGCCCCATGGACCATAGTCATACACGGCACTGAGTCCATCGTAAATTTCACTGGATTGAAAGACAAATCCATATTCCTTTGCATGGGATATGATGGACTGGAACTTGTTTTGGTCATTGACTATCATAGACCGCAAAGATAACAAAACAAAGGGAAGCCATGCAAGTGCAAAAGGCATTGAAAGGGCAAGGCCTAATGCAATTTTTCATTGGCTTTGTGCCGGTCGGCATCCCTTGTGGTTTTTTTCTCCATGTTTTTTTTAAACGCCTCAGTCAGGTCGATGCCTGTCTGGTTGGCAAGGCAGATCAATACCCACAGTACATCTGCCATTTCATCCCCCAATTGGTCTGCCGTTTCATTTTTTTTGAAGGATTGGTCACCGTATTTTCTGGCCATGACCCTTGCCAACTCCCCCACTTCCTCCGTCAGGATGGCCATGTTGGTCAATTCACTGAAATAGCGGACTCCAATGGTCCTTATCCAGGTATCCACCTGTTGTTGCGCTTCGTTGATTGTCATTTATTCTCTGTTTTTTGTATCGATGATGATGGTAACTGGCCCATCATTCAAGAGTTCCACTTTCATGTCCGCACCAAAGATTCCAGCGGCAACCGCCTTGTCCAAGTCTATGGACAATTGCTGCTTGAACTGTTCATAGCGCGGCGTGGCAATTTCCGGTTTGGAGGCTCTGATATAGGAAGGACGATTCCCTTTTTTGGTAGCTGCATGCAAGGTAAACTGGCTCACAACAAGGATTTCGCCATCAATGTCTTTTACAGACTTGTTCATTACACCTTCTTCGTCATTGAAAATGCGCAGGTTGACAATCTTTCCAGAAAGCCATTCCAGGTCCTCAACGCTGTCTGCATCCTCAATACCGACCAACACCAATAGCCCTTGTTGAATTTCACCGGCAACATTTCCATCGACCTTGACCGATGCATACGAAACCCTTTGTATCACAGCTCTCATGCTTTCTGGTTTAACACTGTAAATCTATGAAATGAAAACAGATATTCGCATTGAGATGGCAGAACGCTTATATTTGTTCAAACGCTTTTACTGTGGGAGGAATCAAACAATTGGCCAACCAAACCCTCTGGTTTGGGCTTAGCAACATACTCGGAAGGTTCGTCAGTTACCTCCTCACCCCGATACTGTTGTACAGCTTTCATGCTGGCGAGTTTGGCGATATTTCCATCCTTTTTGCATCTGCCGCTTTCCTGAACATCATTTTCACCTATGGCATGGAGACATCCTATTTCCGTTTCAACCAGGTGGAAGATGAAAGAAAGGTATTCAACACCGCCTTCAGCAGCTTGCTTCTGACAACACTGATTTTCTCATTGGTGCTCATCTTGCAAGCACAACTGCTGGCCAATATGATGAAGCAGAATGAACATCCTGATTTTGTGGTCTGGGTGATTGCCATTGTTGCGTTGGATACCCTTGCCGTGCTACCATTTTCCAAGTTAAGGCATGCGGGCAGACCTAAAAAATTTGCGCTGATCAAACTGGCCAATATCCTTATCAACGTTGGGCTGGCGGCCTTTTTTCTATTGCTCTGCAAACCAGCACAGGAAGCAGGAACAGGCTCATTCCTCGGTGGCCTATATGATCCAGCCATTGGCACAGGCTATGTATTTATCGCACAATTGCTGGCCAGCCTCATCACCTTTGCCCTTTTGTTCAGGGAATGGAAAGATTTCAGGTTGACATTCGACAAAAAATTGTTTACAGAACTGATGATCTATTCGATGCCCCTGGTGGTAGTGGGTTTTGGAGGCATGATCAATGAGACCATTGACCGGTTCATGGTGCTCTTCCGGTTTTCTGGAACTGTTCAGGAAGCAAGGGCCGCCAATGGCATATACAGCGCCAATTATAAGCTGGCCATCCTGATTGTCATTTTCATACAAACCTTCAGGATGGGTGCCGAACCTTTCTTTTTTAAAAATGCATCCAGTGAAAATGCGAAAGGCACCTATGCCAGGATCATGAACCTGTTTGTGATTGCCTGCTGCTTTTGTTATCTCTGCGTTGTACTGTATCTGGACATTTGGAAACATTTCATGAGTGTAAAAAAACATCCCGAGTACCTGCAAGGATTGGTCGTTGTGCCCATCCTGATGTTATCAAAAATCTTTCTTGGCATCTACTACAACCTTTCCATTTGGTACAAGCTGACCAACAAGAACAGTACAGGGGCCGTGATCACCATCGTTGGCGCTTTGATTACACTGCTTGTCAATTACCTGCTGATTCCTTCCTTGGGATTTTTGGCATGCGCCTGGGCAACGGTAGCCTGTTACGGAACGATGATGTTGATGAGTTATTTCATGGGACAAAAACATTACCCCATCCCATACGAATGGAAAAAGGTATTGGGCTACATCGGACTTTCTGTAGGCCTTTACCTCTTGCACGCCGTGATCAGGACCAATGCGCAAAGTATCTGGCTGGTGCATGGGACTGCGACCCTGCTCATGTTCATTTTTACATTGATTGTGCTGGTCAGGGAAAAAGAGGAGCTGAACAAGGTTCCCTTGATCAAGAAACTTTACAGGAAGCGCTGACAATTATCCTGAAACATAGGGATTGTGGCGCTTTTCATGGCCAATGGTGGTGGGCATGCCATGCCCGGAATACACGACTGTTTCATCGGGCAATGGGTATAGTTTTTTTTGGATGCTGCTTACCAGTACATCAGGATTGCCGCCAGGCAGGTCAGTCCGGCCAACGCTTTCCCTGAAAAGCACATCCCCTGCAATGACTAAACCACTTGATGGCAAATAAAAGCTGATGCTTGCCGGCGAATGACCAGGTGTAAACAGTATTTCGATGGATTCATTGCCAAGTTGCAGCGAAGTGCTTTCATCAAAAAAATGAAGGGGTCCTGTATAATTATCAAATGGAAGGTTCCACATCAGTCCGCTGGCAGGCGCCATCTCCAATACCCTCTTCTCGCCCTCATGGATATGCAATTCAAGCCCATAGGTCTCATGAACAAATTTATTGCCAAATACATGATCAAGGTGGCAATGGGTGTTGACCAGCATCATGGGATGCAATGATGTCCGTTGAATGAAGTTCCTGAGCTGATCCCTTTCAGTGTCTGTATAACAGCCCGGGTCAACGATAATGCAGGCTCCATCGTCGTTGTACAACAAATAGGTGTTCTCCTGAAGGGGATTGAATTGGAAAATTTTAACGTTTGCCATAGCCACTTTTTCTTGGGTAAATGCGTTAATTTTAGGCGCAATACGCGATATCCGCTGCAGACTGCAAAGATATCCAATCATTTGAATCATTACACCATGCGAAAATTACTGCTCCTGGTTTTTGCCATCCTCTTTTTTTCCATGCCTTCATTTGCGCAGGTGAGTACCGTTGAATTTGGGAAAAACAGGGTGCAATACAAGAAATTCAATTGGCGTTACTATCAAACCAAGAATTTCAATACCTATTTCAATGAGGGAGGACTTTCGTTGGGAAAATTTGTGGCACAGGTAGCAGAAGAGGAACTTGGCGCCATTGAAGAATTCGTTGAATATGGTTTGCAGAGAAGGGCCAACATTGTCATCTACAACAGCTTTACCGACTACAAGCAATCCAACATTGGTTTGGGAATCGATTGGCAAAATACAGGTGGTGTAACAAAACTGGTCAACAACAAAATCCTGTTGTACTTTGACGGAAACTTCAATGATTTAAGGATTCGTCTCCGGCAAGGGATTGCGCAGGTGCTGGTGGAAAACCTGTTGTTTGGAGATGACTTGGGCGAATTCGCCAGCAACCAGGCCTTGCTCGATCTGCCCAAATGGCTGACAGATGGCTATGTTTCATATGTAGCGGAAAACTGGAGCCCGGCATTGGACGATCAACTCAAGTCAGCCCTGCTGTCTGGCAATTACAGAACCTTTTATCAATTTGCATTCAAGGAACCCAATTTGGCAGGACATGCATTCTGGCGGTTCATTGGCGAGCAGTACAAGAAAGACAATATCACCTATTTCCTTTACCTCTCAAGAATATACAAGAGCCTCAATTCGGCAAGCCTGAAAGTCACCAAGAAAAAGTTCAAAGAACTCTTGTCTGATTTTATGGACATGGAGTCGGAAAAATACCAAAACGACACCAAAGGGCGACGCAACCTTCCCAAGGGCAATGTTGTCACGATTGAAGAAAAAAAGAATGGCACTGATTACTATAGGTTCCAAGCCAATCCAATAGCACGCAACAACAGCTATGCGATGGTGCAGTACAAAAAAGGAATCTACCGTGTGGTATTGGATGACCTATCAGATGAAAGAAAAATATTGCTCAAGGCCGGTGTCCTCAACAACCAGGATGAGCTGAATCCCAATTACCCCTTGCTGGCATGGGATCCAAAAGGTTCAAGGGTTTTGGTCATTTATACCGAAGAAGGAAAGATCAAAATGTTCATCTATGACGCAGTCGCCCGGATCAAGACCTTTAAACAGGAACTGGAAGGATTTCAACTGATCCAGGATGCCAAGTTCATGTTGGACAACAATACCATCATCCTCAGTGCAGTGAAAAATGGACAGTCGGATATTTTCGTGTACAAAGTGAAGGAAAACAGTTCACAGCAAATCACCAATGATATCTACGATGACCTGGACGCTTCTTTTGTTGCATTCCCCAGCAAGACTGGAATTCTTTTTTCCTCCAACAGGCCCTCTCCCAACGCATCAAAAGCAGATACAGCCATTCCCTCAAGAAACAATTTCAACGTATTCATGGTCGACAACTGGACCAAAAGTGAGTTCAGGCAAATTACCCAACTGACCAATCAACCCTACGGACATGCAAGGTTTCCGCTGCAGTACAATGTCAACCATTTCACTTTTGTCAGTGATGCAAACGGAATTGGCAACAGGTATGCAGGCTTCTTTACAACACAGCGTGCAGGGTTGGACACCATTTACAGGATTGGTGATGATGTTTTGAGAAATCCAGAGCGCAAGGAACTTGATTCGACCTTGAAGGCCTGGGAAAAAAGTGCGCCGGATTCCGTTGGATACATATCCATAACAAGCGACAGTACCTACGTTTTTCCAATCACCAATTACCAGAGCAGTTTGCAGGAAACAAGAGGAGCCGGAGACAACAACCAGGTTTCAGAAGTCAGACAGGAAGGGGATCTTAAATTCCTATACAAATTGAAAATCAACGATGCGGTGTTGACCAAAAGAAACATCAATGCAAGGCCTACAGACTATATCAAAAAATTAGTCGAAGAGGACAGGAAGCGCAAAACAGCACTCACCCGCTACCCAACAGAGGAAAAACAAGAGGAGAAAACAGAGAAGAAGAACGTACTTTTCCAAACTGAATTTGACAACGAGCAGAAAGATACGGCCCCAATTGTTGCAGAGGAAATCATGGTTCCACAAAAGGAGGATATCCTCAAAAAAGCAAAGATGTTTGATTACAAACTCAAGTTTGCATCAGACTATCTGGTTTCAGGCTTCAACAATTCCGTGATGGTCAATCGCTATCAGCCTTACGGAGGTGGAACAGGACCCATTTATCTATCCAATACAGACAACCTGAACGGCATATTGAGAATGGGCATTTCTGATTTAATGGAAGACAAGAAATTCATTGGTGGATTTCGATTGGCGACAAACTTACGGGACAATGATTATCTGGCTTCGTTCCAGAACCTGAAAAAAAGGTTTGACTGGGGACTGACCTATTATAGGAGCAACCAGGAAAATTACCCAATTTTTAACCCTGCTGACATCAAGTCACAATTGAGGAACAAGCTTTCCTCAAACCTTTACCAGTTCAATGTCAGCTATCCATTTGATGAAGTGAAAAGCATCAGGGCCATGCTGGGTTACAGGAGTGATAAGGTTGTCATCACCTCAGATGCAAACTACAGCCCTACGCTGACAGCTACGGACACGCTCCTCAAATACGCCCTCGCAAAGCTTGAATATGTGCATGACAATACCATCAACCCCACATTGAACATTTGGAATGGCTTCCGTTACAAGGTTTATGTCGACATCAATTCCAGGATGGTCAGTGCCCAGGGAACCGGCAAATACATGTTTAACATTGGGACAGACATCCGATACTACTATCCCATTTTCCGCAATTTCATTTGGGCAGGAAGGGCTGCAGCAGATTTCTCCTATGGTTCACAAAAACTGATCTATTATTTGGGAGGTGTTGAAGGTTGGTTGAGACCAAAATTCAACAATGCCATTTTGCCTGCTCCAGACCAGAACTATGCATTTCAGACATTGGCACTCAACCTCAGGGGGCACAACCAAAATGTTGCCAACGGCAACAACAACATGGTGATGAACTCAGAATTCAGGCTGCCACTGTTCACCACCCTTTTCAACAGGCCCGTAAACAATGCATTCATGAGAAACCTTCAGTTGGTGCAGTTTCTTGATTTGGGTACCGCATGGAATGGAAAATTTGACAAAGTGCAAAGGCCAACATCATCTTACGGACTTCCACCGGTGCAGGTCAACATCAAAACAGGTGGCATCGGCCCATTTGTAGGAGGATATGGATTCGGTGCAAGAAGCACCGTACTGGGTTATTTCCTCAGGGTGGATGCAGGCTGGCCCATGGGTAATTTCTTCAAGGGAAAACCAGCCTGGTATTTTGCCCTAGGATTGGATTTTTAACCACACATGAGAAAAAAACAATTTTCAAAAAGGTTTTTCTGCTGAAGAAAAACAAGGACGCGTCCCTACCCACTCTAGCTTTGTGCAAAGAAGGGGGTGAAAAAGGATGCACAAAAGAATACCATTTTTTAGACTCATATGTGCATTGCTTTGTGGAATTCTTGTTGATACGCTGCTTTGTCCTGCAACAAAAACATGGTATTCAATTATTGCGTTCATTTTTTTATTTACTGTTGTATGGCATCGATCAAGCCCAGGCTTTCAATGGAAAAACAGCTGGATACCTGGGCTGTGCATGTTCGGTATCCTCATCGGTGCTGGGGGCATTTCAAATGCGTTGCGATCAAACAGCAGAAAGAAGGTTCCTGTCATCACTGGTTCTTCGTTGGTTTTCAAAATAAGAGAAGGCCCAAAAAAAGGTACTGCATCAAGAAGGTATGTTGCCAGCTGTTTTCAGGTCGATGACAATGCTGTCTCAGAGAAAGGAAATTCCTATCTGTATTTCTCAAATGTCGACACCCAGAACATCAAACCCGGAGATGTATTGTTCACAACGGTTGTTCCCAACACCATCAGAAACAATGCAAACCCAGGGGCTTTTGATTTTGCAAGGCATTCCTTGAGAAATGGCATTCGTTTTACCGCATTTCTGGGTTTACTGGAATATGTAAAAATAGGGGCTTCAGTCCATCCTGTTGAAAAAGTATTGCAGCTTGTCCGGCAGAAGATGCTCTCAATCATCCGGCAACATATCAACAACAAACGAAATGCAGGCTTGGCAGAAGCAATGCTGATTGGTTACCGGGAAGACATGGACAAGCATCTCCTGATGGCATACACCAATACGGGTGTAGTGCATATCATCGCCATTTCTGGATTGCACCTGGGTTTGATCTTCATGTTGATCGACTTTTGGGTCAGTGCAATCGCAGGAAAAAAAAGATCAGCCGTTGCAGGACTGTTCATCAGCCTTCCTTTGCTTTGGGCCTTTGCCGTCCTGACAGGGTCCTCAGCCTCGGTGATGCGCAGCGCCATCATGTTCAGTTTCATCATCATTGGGAATGCCATTGGCAAGAAAAACAGCAGCATGAACAGCCTGTTGGGATCTGCAGTGATTTTACTGGCATGGAATCCTGATATACTTTTCGATATCGGGTTTCAGTTGAGCTATGCCGCTGTTGGATCCATCCTTTTGTTTGAGCATCACATCAAAAAATCAGTATACCTGAAGAACAAGATTGCCCTTTATACCTGGAGCATGGTATCCATCACCCTGGCAGCACAGGTACTGACGACTCCATTTGCAATTGCCCACTTCCACCGTTTTCCCACCCTTTTCCTTTTCACCAACCTGGTGGCCGTCCCCCTTTCGAGCATCGTGCTGTTGATGGAAATCCTTCTCTGTCTGGTGCACCCGTTCGAAGGCCTGGCCCGTATTGTGGGTGCAGCCATCAACACATTGATTGAACACCTGAATGGATTTGTAACGCTGATGGGTAAAATTTCCTTTGGAAACATTGAAAACATACAGGCCAGCAATACGATGATTGTGCTCATCGCTTTGTTCTCATGTGCATGCTACTGCCTGATCAAATTTCCAAAAAGACTGGCATTGGGGACATTTTTGCTCACAGGCCTTTTGCTTCCTGCATACCATGTAGCAGAGTGTCTGCAGATAAAAGCATTGAGGAATATCCATGTGTTGAACGTCAATGGCGCAACCGCCATCATACACCGGCATGGGAGAAATGCAGTATTTTCGGCATCCCAATCACTCTACAACAACAAAACAAAAACCAAGGAACTTCTTCAACAGTCTGCGGTTGCTCTTGGCATTACCCATTGGAAAATGGAATCCCTTCCGGATGCGCCAACCATCATTCGGATAAAAGCTTCATCGGGGGATATGGAAGTTTTGCTGCTGAGCCATGCCAAATCCCTATCGCTGTCCGATGCATTGGATGAAACCAAACCCACGGCAACACTCTTTGCAGATGCTTCCACACCAGTGTGGAAAATTAAGCAGTGGGAAAAAGAAGCACAAAAGTTACATTTGCGCTTCAAATCAATTCCCGAACTGGGTCCAATCACGGTACGCTGTCATCAAACCCCCTAAAATGCAAAAACAAATCCGCTCTGCACTCATCTCGGTATTTTACAAGGATGGTCTTGAACCCCTTGTCAGGCTTCTGAGTGAAAATGGTGTTGCCATCTATTCAACCGGTGGAACACAACAATACATTGAACAACTGGGCCTTGAATGTATACCTGTCGAGTCTGTTACGGATTATCCCTCCATCCTGGGAGGAAGGGTAAAAACACTGCACCCCAAGATTTTCGGAGGAATTCTTGGAAGAAGGGAAAATGCACAAGACCTGGTGGAAATGAAAGAGTATGGCATCCCCACACTTGATTTGGTCATCGTTGATCTGTATCCATTCGAAGAGACAGTGGCCAATACCTCAGAAGAAAAGCTCATCATTGAAAAAATTGATATCGGTGGGCCTTCCATGATCAGGGCAGCAGCCAAAAATTTCAGCGACCTGGTGGTCATCGCCTCCAAAGCAGATTATACAACATTGGTTGACATACTGACTGAACAGGCCTGCACCACAACACTGGAACAAAGAAGATCCTTTGCAGCCAAGGCGTTTGATATTGTAGGAAACTATGACGTGGCCATTTCAAAATATTTTACACCAGACAACTCCAACCAGTTTTTGCAAGCTGCTGGAAATCCGCATACCATGCGCTATGGTGAAAATCCCCACCAGAAAGGAATTTTCTTTGGGCAACTTGACGCGCTTTTTGAGCAATTGCATGGCAAGGAACTTTCTTACAACAACCTGGTGGATGTTGAAGCAGCCGTTCAATTGATCAGTGAATTCAAGGGTGAAGAAAATACCACCTTTGCCATCATCAAGCATACCAATGTCTGTGGCATCTCTACAAGGGCCACCACATCAGCATCCTGGAACCATGCACTGCAAGGAGATCCTGAAAGTGCTTTTGGAGGAGTGCTGGTCTGCAACAATGTCATCGATGTATCAACGGCAGACCTGATCAACGAAATCTTCTTTGAGGTATTGATTGCTCCCGCATTTGATGCGGATGCCCTTGCCATACTGACCACCAAGAAAAACAGGATATTGCTTGTTCAGAAAAAAGATCACCCGGCAGAAAAACAATTCAAGTCCTTGTTGAACGGTGTGCTGATCCAAGACCAGGACCATGGCAACATCGAAAAATGGGAAGAGACTGGTGCCAGGGAGGCTACTGCAACTGAAAAATCGGACCTGATCTTTGCCAACAAGGTGTGCAAACACCTGAAATCAAATGCCATCGCCATTGTCAAAGACAAACAGTTGATTGGGAAAGGTTGTGGGCAGACTTCCAGGATTGATTCCCTCAGGCATGCCATTGAGAAGGCAAAACAATTCAATTTTGACATCAAGGGTGCAGTACTGGCCAGTGATGCATTCTTTCCTTTTGACGATTGCGTAAAGATGAGCCATGCTGAAGGCATTGAAGCCTTTATCCAGCCGGGGGGATCCATCCGCGACAAGGATTCCATTGCCTATTGCAAAGAAAATGGCTTGGTGATGGTGATGACAGGACTAAGACATTTCAGGCATTGATGAGGTACCCCAGCAGTAGAAACAAAACAGAACATTCCAAAGCAGTTTTTGCTGTAGGGGTTGTATCCATCCTTTGGGGAACAACTTGGCTTGCGTCAAAGGTGGGTGTCGAACATATCCCACCCTTACAACTTTCCGGATTAAGGCATTTCATCGGAGGTGGCTTGTATGTCATCTACTTCGCAACATTCAGAAAAATGCTTCCGCAAAAGCACCAGCTCTGGCAGATTTTTTGGATGGCAATCCTCATGTTTGTCATCAGCAATGCCTTCAGCGTATTGTCCGTCAAGTACATGCCCAGTGGCATAGGTGCAGTTATAGGGGCCATCATGCCCATTTGGGTTGTTCTGTTCACAGGCATGGCGTTCACCAAAGTCAAATTCAAAGCCAAAACCATGGTGGGCATCGGATTGGGATTCTTGGGCGTGATGGTCACCTTCATTGATTTTATTGAACACATAAGGCATACTGATTTTTCACTTGGAATCCTGTTCGGCCTATTGGCCAGCATTGCATGGGCATTGGCCACGCTGTTTACTGCCAAGCAAGCAAAAGAAATGGATCCTTACTTTTCATTGGGATGGCAGATGTTTGTAAGCGGAATTTTACTGACTACATTTTCTATTGCAACTGGTGAATTTGTTCCACTTGCGGAAGTACCCGTTCCCGCATGGCTGTCAATTGCATACCTGGTCTTGATCGGTTCTGTAATTGCCTTTGGGGCGTACATTTATGCATTGAAACGGCTTCCAACCGCACTGGTGGCAGTTCATTCTTACATCAATCCAATCGTGGCCATCATCCTGGGAAACATGTTGATGAAAGAGAAGCTAACGGTGTTCATTGTTTTGGGAACCTTGATTACCCTCTGGGGTGTTTATCTGGTCAACAAAAGTTTTAAGAAAGTCAATTCTTGATATTCTTCTCCCGCCATAGTTCATTGAAAGTTTTTTCAGGGAAATCCAGGTCTGCCCTTTGCCCTGTCCAACCTTTGAACAGCTTGTTGATCATCCAATTCTTGACTTTGCTGTTGCCCAGGTTCATCATTTTTCGATGCAACATGCCTTGCTGCCAAACTGCCCAGGCTATTTTTTCGACCATGTTTCCTTCACCTGACCTTACTGCCGAACGGCGGTTGACCAGCAGGAGCTCGTGGAGGTTGATCTTTACTGCACAGACTTCGGTGCAGTTGCCACAAAGGGAAGAGGCATGGCTGAGGTGTTTCCACTCTCCAAGGTCCTTGAGGTTGGGTGTGATCACACTGCCGATGGGGCCACTGTAGGTTGTCCCATAACTGTGCCCCCCGATATTCTTGTATACAGGGCAGGCATTCAGGCAAGCCCCGCAACGAATGCAGTATAGGCTTTCCCGGGTAACAGGATCTTGCAGGATATTGGTTCGGCCATTGTCTAGCAGGATGACGTACATTTCATCAGGGCCGTCGATTTCATTGGATTGGCGGGGTCCGCTGATGATGGAATTGTATACTGTAAGTTGCTGGCCAGTTCCATATGTTGAGAGCAATGGCCAAAACAACGAAAGGTCCTGCAGCGACGGGATTGCTTTTTCAATGCCGGTGATAACAATGTGCGTCTTGGGCCATGAGGCGCTCAACCTTGCATTTCCCTCATTTTCTGTTACTGCAACACTCCCTGTTTCAGGGATGATGAAATTCGCACCAGTAACCCCTATCTGGGCTTCAGCATATTTTTTCCTGAGTTTCTCCCTGGCAACAAGGGTAAGCTGCTCAGGTGTCAGGTCAAGAGGGGTGTGCAGGTGTTCATTGAAAACACGTGCCACATCCTCTTTGCTCTTGTGCATGGCAGGGGTTACAATATGGTATGGGGGTTCATTGTCGAGCTGCTGAATGTATTCTCCCAAATCCGATTCAATGCTTTCAATACCGTTTGTTTCAAGAAAGGCATTCAAATGAATCTCTTCGGTCACCATGCTCTTGCTCTTGACAACGGTTTTGCAATTTTTTTCCCTGCAGATTTTCAGGATGGCTTCACATGCCTGTTCGGTGGTCTCTGCCCAAATCACCTTACCGCCATTGCGAAGAAAATTAATTTCAAACCTTTCCAATTGAACATCGAGCATTTCAAGTGCTTTCCATTTTGCATTCTTTGCCTTCTCCCTGGCAAAATCAATGTTGGAAAATTGTTTTTTTCCCAATGGAACAACGGCATTGTACTTGCCGATGTTGTGGTTGATGGTTTTCCTGTGCGACAGGTCTGCCGCCTTGACGAAACTCTTGTCCTTGAATACCGATGCAGTGTTTGACATGGCCAGTATTTATTTGTTCAACTCCTTTTCACCATTAAAATATTCTTTTGCAACCTGATCGAGCGCATCATAAAAACCTTCTCCATACAAACGGATGATCGGTTCCTTGAGGAATTTATATACCGGCACCTTTAACTCAGCACCAAGGCTGCAGGCAGGACTGCACATGTCTTCACGCGGTTCGTAGTTCAGCATTTCATGTTTCGTATACCGGCTCTTGCTTTTTTTAATGGGATACAAATGACAGGAAATGGGTTTTTTCCACTTGATCTGTCCTCGGTTGTAGGCCTCTTCAAAAACACACTTGATGACGCCTTGCTGATCACGCACTCCGTAGGTACATATCTTGTTATCAACTGTTGGAGTGACCCAACCAAATTCCCTGTCGTATCGGTAAAGTCCGTTTTTTTTCACTTCATGGATGCCATCCTTTGACATGAGTGGCTTGACAATCTCATAGCCTTTGTTGACTTCATCCAATTCCTGGTCGGTCAATGGAGCCCCCGCATCACCATCCTCACAGCACCCACCCTTGCATTTGGAAAGGTTACAAACAAATTGGGCCTCGACAATGTCATCGCTGACAAGGATATCATCTATAACAATCAATGTGGAATATTTATGCAAAAATAAGGGTTAATCTGTCCCCTTGAAAAGCAGTTTTGCACATGGAATCAGAGGCTCATCATTTCTTTGAAACGGACAGCTTGGCGTCTTGACACTTCAATTTTTTCACCACCCCTGATTTCAAGCAGTAGACCACCGTTGAAAAAGGGTTCCACCCTTTCTATCATGCGGAGGTTTACTATGTGCTTGCGGTTGGCCCGAAAGAATATCCTGGGATCCAGCCGCTCCTCCAAAGCGTTCAGCGACTTCAGGATCAATGGTTTGTTGACGCCAAAAAACACCTTGGCATAATTGCCTACTGACTCAAATAACCTGATTTCTGAGAGCTTAACAAACCAGCACTTTTCTCCATCCTTTACAAAAACCTGGTCTGACTCTGTGAGCGAAAGCCTCAGCTCAGACCTGTTTTCTGAAAAGCCCATATCCTTGTCGTCCATTGCCAGACATTTCTGCACTGCATCGGAAAGGCGCTTGGGATCAATGGGTTTCAAAAGATAATCAAGTGCATTTACCTCAAATGCCTTGAGGGCATATGCATCGTGTGCCGTTGTAAAAATCACCATGGGTACCTTTTCCAATTCCAACAACAAATCAAACCCTGTCTTTACCGGCATCTGCACATCCAAAAAAATCAGTTCAGGATTCATTTCGTTGATCAGTGACAAGCCCTCATCTGCATTGGTGGCTTCCCCCACCACTTCAATTTCAGGATGCTCTGCAAGCATTTTTTTCAGCTCATTTCTGGCAAGTCTTTCATCGTCAATGATGATGGCAGTTTTTTTCATACGCTTTTTTTAGGCAATGGGGATCATCAGTTTTGCTTCTATTCGGTTGGCATCAACCTGTTCTATGTTGAAGGAAGCGGCCTCCCCAAAAATCAGCTTGAGTCTGCTTGAAGTGCTCTGCAGACCAAAGCCCTCATTTCCTTCTTTAATCAGCAAGGTTCCAGAATTGACAACAGTCAAGACAAGACATCCATCACGCTCTGAAGATTCAATACAAATTTCGCCGTCGGCAATGGTCTTTCCGATTCCGTGTTTAATGGCATTCTCCACAAGGGTTTGTAGCATCATGGGAGGAACCTGATAATCGAGTGTTTCCTCATCAATCCGGTATTGTACATCAAGCCTGTCTTCAAACCTGATCAATTCCAATGCCAGGTAGTCCCTGACTATGTTCATCTCCTGTTCAAGTGATATTGTTTCCTGGTGGTCGGAACGCATGCTGGAGCGGAGAATATTGCTGAGGGCAGTTATCGCTTCCCTTGCCCGGTTCGGATCTTCATCAATCAATGCCCTGATGCTGTTCATGGCATTGAAAATAAAATGTGGATTGATGTGCGATTTAATGGTTTTGAGCTCCAAGGACTTCACCAATGCCTCCAGCTTCAGGTTGTCCAGTTGGTTTTTCCTGGAATCTGCAACATAATGATAGATGAAGTAGATGCAATTCCAAATAAACAGATAAATAAACGAGGTAAAAACATTGCTGCTGATTTTTTGGGAGATGGTCAATTTTGCTTCTTCCCTGTATTCCAGCTGTGCAAAGGAACTGAAGTAGGTCTCTCCAAGGCCCACTGCTGTCGCAAAAATTACCGAAACGAATACAAAACCAATCAGCTGGTAATTGATGCCCCGCTGAAGGAGCTTGAGCCAATGGATGGTGATGCGCATAAAGTGAGACATCGTGAGGGCAATTGCCACATACAGCGCAAGCCTGCCTAAAAATTTCCCATCAAACAGGTTGTAGGTCAGGGCAAAGAATGTGTTGACAGCCGCAAACATCATCCAGCCCGAAAATTGAAATAACCAATATTTTGAAAGGTTTTTGAAATACATATACATCGTATTCAAAACTATACAAATGAAAATGAAGGGAAAAATGGTTTTTTACAGGAGGTTTTAAAGGCCCATTGACTGGTAAAACAGGTTCAGTTGCACAGGTTTCAGCTTTGAACCCGATTGCCTTGTTTTCAGCCATAATTTGATTAACTTTATACGATGCCAGCAAGGAAAGCAACGAACAAAAAAGTGCAAACCTTGTTTATTCAAATTACAGGTTACCAATAGAATTCATTATGATGCAAATCGAGGCTGGTGCATTGCTGAAGCAAATCAACTCCCCCAAGGACCTCAAAAAATTGGGAAAGGATGAACTCTACAAGGTATGTGATGAGCTCAGACAATACATCATCGATGTGGTTAGTGTTCATGGGGGTCATTTTGCAGCAAGTTTAGGAGTGGTTGAGCTTTCGGTTGCATTGCACTATGTATACAATACGCCCTACGATCAGCTGGTTTGGGACGTAGGCCACCAAGCCTATGGACACAAGATTCTCACCGGTAGAAGGGACAATTTTCATACCAACAGAAAATACGGTGGGCTGAGTGGATTCCCCAAAAGAACAGAAAGTGAATATGATGCTTTCGGAGTAGGGCATTCATCCACCTCCATATCTGCTGCATTGGGAATGGCCATCGCAGCAAAATACAATGGTGAAAAAGACCGAAAGTCGGTTGCGGTCATCGGTGATGGCTCAATGACAGCAGGAATGGCCTTTGAGGCGATGAACCATGCCGGTGTTGCAGATGCTGACATGCTTGTGATTTTAAATGACAATTGCATGAGCATCGACCCCAATGTTGGGTCCTTGAGGGAATACCTTACTGACATTACCACTTCCCATACCTACAACAAACTCAAGGATGATATCTGGAATACCCTTGGGAAGCTTCCCATTGGAGGCAACTTCAGCAGGGAAATGGCCAGCAAACTGGAACACAGCATCAAGGGATTCATCAACAAGAGAAGCAATCTGTTTGAATCCATGAACATGCGCTATTTCGGGCCAATCGATGGACACAACATCACAAAACTGGTGGATACCCTCAAGGACCTGAGGGATATTCCAGGTCCAAAACTCTTGCACATCATCACTACCAAGGGCAAAGGATATGCATTGGCAGAAAAAGACCAAACCAAGTGGCATGCCCCTGGTCTCTTTGACAAAGTGACCGGTGAGATTTTCAAAAAAACATTTGATACGCCACAAGCACCCAAATACCAAGATGTGTTTGGAAAAACCATCATAGAACTTGCCGAAAAGAACAAAAAGATTTTTGGCATCACCCCAGCAATGCCATCAGGCTCATCCCTGAAATTCATGATGGAGGAAATGCCGGACAGGGCTTTTGATGTGGGCATCTGCGAACAACATGCCGTTACCTTGAGTGCAGGCATGGCAACACAGGGTCTAAAGGTTTTTTGCAACATCTATTCATCATTCATGCAGCGGGCATATGACCAAGTGGTGCACGATGTCGCCATCCAAAAACTTCCTGTTGTTTTTTGCCTGGATCGTGCAGGCCTTGTAGGAGATGATGGCCCAACACACCATGGCGTTTACGATATCCCTTACATGCGTTGCATTCCAAACATGATCGTGTCTGCACCAATGAATGAGGGAGAGTTGAGGGACCTGATGTATACGGCGCAACTTGAATCCACCCAATTCCCGTTTGTGATCCGTTATCCAAGGGGTGAAGGCACCATGCCGGAATGGAAAACCACCATGAAAGAAATTGAAATTGGAAAAGGAAGAAAATTGAAAGATGGAAAAGAGATAGCCATTCTTTCGTTTGGCCATCCTGGTAATTTTGCTGCCACAGCCATCCGAAACCTAAGAGCAGATGGCATCACTCCAGGGCACTATGACTTGCGCTTTGCAAAACCCCTTGACGAGGAAATGCTGCACGATGTTTTTGCACATTACAGCAAAATCATCACGGTTGAAGATGGCACAATCGTTGGTGGCGTTGGATCTGCAGTGCTTGAATTCATGGCGACCCATGGCTATAAGGCAGACATCAGGATGTTGGGGATTCCTGACCGTATCGTTGAACATGGATCCCAAAAGGAATTGCACAAGGAGTGTCATTATGATGCCGAAGCCATTGCAGAAACGGCAAGGGAAATGATGAAAGAAAAGGTCAGGATTACGCAATGATGGTGACCAGCTGGTCTTCAGGGCGCTCATCATTGAACTCAATGATGAAATTATTTTTACCCTCACCGATGATGATGGCGAGATAACTTTGTTGCACCAATTCCAATACGGTCAGGAAAAGAAATATGGCATGTAACCTGTCCTGGCATACGTCAAATACCTTTTCGAAAGACATTGTTTTTTCCTGGGAACTCACCTTCAGCACGTATTCACGGGTTTCTTCCATGGTGTAATTGTACCGGTACACCACATGTTGGGGCTTGTTTTGCCGGTCATGGACCCTTTGCATTACCTTTTCAAAAACTTTCATCAGTTTGAAAAGTGAAATCGATTGGATTTCTGTACCCTCTGCGGATTCTTCCCCTACTGAATGAAGATCTGTCTGAAGATTCCCTCTTTTTACCATGAACATCCGCTGTTGTTCAAGTTGCGCGAGTTTCAATGAGGCCTCTTTGAATTTTTTATACTCAAGAATCTTGTCAATCAATTCTTTTCTGGGATCAACCTCATTTCCCTGATCATCTAACTCCTTCCGCGGCAGGAGCATTTTGGCTTTGATGCGAATAAGGGTTGAAATAAACAGGATGAACTCACTGCTCAGCTCAATGTTGTCCTCCTCTGACTTCTTGATGAAAGAGAGAAAGTCATCTATGATATTTGTGATGGGGATATTGTAGATATCCAGTTCATCACGTTCAATGAAAAAAAGCAGAAGATCAAAGGGACCTTCAAACTGGGGAAGTCTGATCTGGTATGAGGCAGTATTCAAAAGTGTCGTTTTGTAGTGCGAAAGGCGACAAATATATGAAATTGATACAAAAGAAATCGATAGATCGGTCATTTTTAACGACCTTGCCAACCTAAAAACCGTCTACCGTGAAATGGATTCTCTTCATCATCCTTTGCCTCATATGGGGCAGCTCCTTTAGAATCATGAAAGAAGGCATGGAAACCTTGGGGCCTTTCCAGCTGGCATCCATCAGGATTATTTCAGCAGGATTGGTGATGCTGCCCCTGGTGCGAAGTGCATACCGGGCTGTACCCAAAAAAGCCATCCCGGCCTTGATTCTTTCTGGATTCCTTGGAACCCTTTTCCCCGCCTATTTGTTTTGCATCGCACAAACCAAGATAGACAGCTCGGTTGCGGGCATCCTCAATGCATTGACCCCGATATTTACCCTGGCGATAGGGATGGCATTTTTTAACCTTAAGGTGGGATGGATCAAATGGGCTGGAATGTTGCTTGGATTTGCTGGAATGCTTGTATTGGTCTTGGGTGCATCCCGTGAAATGAATGTACAATACATCGGATATACATTCTTGGCAATCCTTGCTACCATTTGCTATGGATTGAATGTGAACGTTGTAAACCAGTACTTGAAAGACATCGCGCCCATGCACATTGCAACCATTGCCTTTACTGCACTGATCATACCCAACCTTCTGGTGTTGGCCTATACTGGATATTTCACCGACCCTGGGCTGTTGAATGGAACAATGACAAAGGGTACCATCGCTGGTGCTGTACTGGGGATACTGGGTACCTGTATTGCATCAGTCATTTTCTATACCCTGATGAAAAAGGCCGGACCTATTTTTGCCTCAATGGTAACCTATGGAATCCCACTGGTGGCATTGGGATGGGGTATGCTTTCAGGAGAAACTGTTACTGCTATTCAAATTGCAGGAATGTTTGTCATTCTTTCTGGAGTGCGGTTGGCCAACAAATAGGCTTATACACTCATGATTTCCTTTTCCTTGGCAGCAAGTTGCTTTTCTATCAGGGCAATGAACTTGTTGGTCATCTCCTGAATTTCCTTTTCTGCATCTGTAGCAATGTCCTCGCTCAAGCCATTTTTCTGCATCTTTTTTACTTGTTCAATTGCATCTCTTCTGATGTTGCGAATGGCAATCTTGGAATGCTCCCCTTCGTTTTGCACCCGCTTCACAATCTCCCTCCTTCTTTCTTCTGTCAACGGGGGAAGAAAAATTCGGATGATGCTGCCATCATTTTGGGGATTGACACCCAAATTCGCCGCAATGATAGAACGTTCTATGGGTTGAAGCATGTTTTTTTCCCAGGGCTGAATGGTAAGTGTTCTGGCGTCTGCCACCGAGATGTTGGCAACCTGTGAAATGCCTGTAGGAGATCCATAGTATTCTACCGTTATCCCATCAAACATTTGGGGATTGGCCCTGCCTGCGCGAATTTTAACAAGTTCTGCCTCAAGGTGTGAAAGCGCCTTTTCCATGGTTTCGGAAGCATCAGACATGTGCAATTGAAGTTCTTCAGACATATAGAGGAAAATTTGTTTGCAAATCTAATGAATGAAAATAAAATGCAGACAATAAAAACCAAACCCAATTCCTCAACCCCGGAATGTCAAGGAGGAGATCTCTATTTTATTAAAAAGCATATTCAGCTACGGGAAAATTCTTAAATGCATTAGTTTTGCGCAAATACTTACAACAATGGCTTCATTGAAAGAGACCGCTTCCCAAATCAGAAGAGACATTGTGCGCATGGTTCATGGTGTTCAAAGTGGGCATCCAGGTGGATCACTGGGCTGCGCCGATTTCTTGACAGCCTTGTATTTCAAGGTCATGAAACACGACCCGTCCTTTAACATGGATGGCAACAACGAGGATCTTTTTTTCCTTTCCAATGGACATATCTCACCTGTTTTCTACTCCTGCCTTGCCCGTTCTGGCTACTTCCCTGTAAGCGAGTTGGGGAGCTTTAGAAAATTGAATACAAGGCTTCAGGGCCATCCTACAACCCATGAGCACCTACCCGGCGTTAGAATCGCCTCAGGATCGCTTGGGCAAGGCCTCAGTGTTGGATTGGGAGCAGCTATCGCAAAAAAAATGAACAAGGATGAAAAACTTGTCTTCACCCTGCATGGGGATGGTGAGCTACAGGAAGGTCAAATCTGGGAGGCAGTCATGTTTGCCGCACACCACAAGGTGGACAACCTCATTGCTACCATCGACTGGAACGGGCAACAGATAGATGGTCCTACAGACAAGGTCATTTCCCTGGGAAACATCAAGGAAAAATTTGAAGCTTTTGGTTGGATCACCCTTGACATGCAGGGAAATGATATGGACAATGTTGTGGAAGTACTCGAAAAGGCCAAATCATTGACAGGCCAAGGAAAACCGATTGCCATCATGATGCGCACGTTGATGGGTAAAGGCATTGACTTCATGGAGAACGACCATGGATGGCATGGGATAGCCCCCAATGACGAACAACTGGCAAATGCACTTGCGCAGGTTCCTGAAACACTCGGAGACTATTGATATCACACCCTCAAATCAATGGCTGCAATTGCCGCCCTCCTGGCTGGCATCCATGATGCTGTTGTTCCAATTCCCAATACGGTAACAGCAACGAGCACGAAATCTGTAAAGACAAGTTTGACTGGATAGTAATCAATCAAAAAAGTTGCTCCCTGAAGCGGCACCAACTTGAACCTTGTCTGCAGATAATAAAGCAAAAGGGCAACGCCCATCCCCCCGATCATGCCCATGGATGAAAGCAACACGCCTTCTGCCAAAAATATTTTTTGAAGCAGCCCCTGGTCTGCTCCCATGGCCTTCAGTACTTGTATGTCTTTTTGCTTTTCGAGCACCAACATGCTCAATGCTCCAATCATGTTGAATGCGGCAACAACAAGGATCAGTGAAAAAATACCAAAGATGGCAAGCTTTTCCAACCGGATGGTGGTGTACAGCATCCGGTTCTGTTCAAACCGGTTCTCTACTGTGTACCCTTTTCCCAACAAGGATTTGATGGACATGGATATGGTTTCCAGTTCAGTTGTTCCACTGGTTTTTATTTCTACAGCACTGAATTCATTTGCCCCAAACGCAGTATATGTTTTTACAAAATCAATGTTTGTAATGACGTACTTGTTGTCGAACTCACTTTGGATGGCAAAACTACCCTGTGGATATCCCATGGCAACACCCAATGCAGATGAAGGGTCCGGTGATTGGCTGTTTCGTTTGGGCAAATAGATGGAAACCGGAAAGATGGCCCTGTCAGATGACAGCCCAAGCATCTGTTCAACACCAACACCCATGACCAAGCCTGGACGTTCAGCTTCCCCCATCTTGAATTCACCACGGTACATGCTATTGGGAAGACCAGACACGGCAGCAAACTTTTCATCAACCCCTTTGATGTTGACCACCGCCTGAAGCGGGCCATTTTGCAGCAAGGCCTTTTCCTCTGCAACAAGCGTGATGGCTGAAACGCCTGAAATTCCCTTGAGCTTGTTCAACTGATCTTGTGTCAATACAATCGTTTTTCCCATTGACGGGCCAATCCTGAGTTCAGGGTAAAAGGAGGAATACAGTGATTTGACAAGGGATTCAAATCCATTGAACGCACTAAGTATGGTGATGAGTGCTGCAGTCCCAAACACAATCGCGACAACACTCACCCATGAGATGATGTTGATTGCGTTGGTCGACTTTTTGGCCCTGAAATAACGCCAGGAAAATTTCAGGATCAGCAAAAGGTTCATTGATTTCTTTCTTCGTTGATTTTCTTGAAAATCTCCTCCATTTTAAACACATGGTCAAGTGTATCGTCTTTGAAAAACTTCAACTCAGGTATTCTTCGCAGCTGTTGCTTAACCCGGGATCCAAGTTCCTTTCTCATCTCACCTTTACGGACTTCAATTTTTGCAAGCACCGCTTCAGGATCCTTTACTTGAAAAAGACTGAGATAAAACCTGGCTTCCAAAAGATCAGGTGTAACCTTAACAGCTGAAATCGAAATCATACCCCCATTGATCATGTTCAATCCCATTCTGAGAAAGATATCATTCATTTCCTCCTGAAGCACCCCTGCCACCTGTTTCTGTCTTTTGCTTTCCTCCATAACTGATCACTTGATGGATGTAAAATTAGTTACTTTTGGGGCTAATTCTGAAAAAACGTAGCGACAAGCCAATGAGAAGCCTTCGAATCATCTTTTCCTATATCAAAAAATACCCAAAACTTGTCATTGGATATTTTTCATTGAACATGCTTTCTGCAGTTTTTTCGCTGCTCTCACTGGCCATGTTGGCCCCATTTCTTACACTCATTTTTGGATTGCAGAACGGTGGCGGGATACAGCCATCCCGCTTCAAAATTGGTGGGCTTACAGATCTTCTCTATGGACAACTTGCCATCTTGACCGCTTCAGACCAGGGAAAAATAAAAGCCCTTGGGATTATTTGCATGGTACTGGTGACAGCCATCATGCTTAAAAATCTCTTTCTTTATTTTTCGCTTTATCTGCTTACCCCCATCAGAAACAGCATCATCAATGACATGCGGACAGACATGTTCAGCAAAATTCTTGATCTGCCCGTAGGATTTTTCAATGAGCAAAGAAAGGGTGATATCATGAGCAGGCTGACCAATGATCTGCAGGATGTGGAATTTTCCACCATCAGCTTTCTGGAAAGTTTTTTCAGGGAGCCCATACTGATTGCGTTTTATCTTTTTGCCATGATCAGCCTCAGCCCGGAGCTTTCGATATTTCTGCTCCTCTTTCTGCCCGTTGCAGGGCTGGTCATCGGCAGGATTGGAAGGTCATTGAAAAAAGTATCAACAGGAGTACAAGAAAAATTAGGGGAAATCCTGAGTACAATCGAGGAAACCCTTGGAGGCATTCGTGTAGTCAAGGCATTTAACGCAGAGGAGCAGCAACTCAACCGGTTCAAAAAAGAAAACCATGATCTATTTACCATAAAAAACAGGGCCATCCGAAGAAGAGACCTTGCCTCCCCGGTTTCTGAAACCTTGGGGATTGTTGCTGTATGCTGTGTCCTGTATTATGGAGGAACCCTGGTATTGAACCATGACTTTTCACTGAGTGGACCAGATTTCCTAACTTTCATCGCCATTTTCACACAGATCATCAACCCGCTGAAAGCATTCAGTACTGCTTCTTACAATATCCAAAAAGGAGCTGCAAGCATTGAACGCATCCAACGGTTGATTCATGAAGACCAGTCGGTAAGGGAAGACCCATCTCCATTGGCCATCAGTGGTTTTAAGGAATCCATTGAATTCAGGGATGTTGTCTTTGCCTATCCGGATAAAAACATTTTGAACAAAATCAACCTGACCATCAAAAAAGGTCAAACCATTGCATTGGTAGGTGCATCGGGGGCTGGCAAATCAACCCTGGCTGACCTTGTTCCACGGTTTCATGATGCAACCGCTGGAGAGGTATTGATTGATGGCATCAACATAAAAAAATACAGGATCAAGGATGTCCGCAACCTGATGGGTATTGTAACGCAAGAGCCTATTCTGTTCAATGATACCATTAGAGCAAATATTTCTTTGGGAAACAATGCTGCCACCATCAACGATATTGTGTCTGCTGCAAAAATTGCCAACGCACACCAGTTTATAGAAAACAAGGAAGAAGGTTATGCAACCCTTGTTGGCGACCGTGGCTCTAAGCTGAGTGGCGGAGAAAGACAAAGGGTGACCATAGCAAGGGCTGTGTTGAAAAACCCTCCCATCCTTATACTGGATGAAGCTACTTCTTCATTGGATACTGAAAGTGAAAAATGGGTCCAGGATGCCATCAACAACCTGATGAAAGACAGAACAAGCATCATCATTGCCCATAGGCTCTCCACCATAAGGCATGCTGATGAAATCATTGTATTGCATGATGGCACAATTGCCGAGAGGGGTAAGCACGATGACTTGATCCAAAAAAATGGGATTTACAGCAAATTGGTTTCAATGCAACAAATGCATTGACCTTCGGCACTATTGGTTGGAAGAGGATCCTGGCTTGTTCATGTTTGTCTTGGCCTCCATGCTGAGGGTTGCATGCGGCACTGCCCTCAATCTTGCCTTGTCAATCAACTTGCCGGTAACCCTGCAGATGCCATAGGTTTTGTTTTCAACCCTCATCATTGCCTTTTCAAGCTTTTCGATGAAATCAATTTGCCTGCTGGCCATCTGACTGAGTTGTTCACGCTCCATGCTCAAACTTCCATCTTCCATCGTCATGTACCTGTTGTCTGAGTCTTCGCCACTCATGGAATCTTTCCTGGTAATCAAACCGTTCAGGTAATTGAGTTCTTGCTTTGCTGCATTCAGCTTGTTTTGAATGAGTTCACGGAACTCAGAGAGCTCATTGTCAGAGTACCTTTGGGTAGGGCCCACAGGAGCAGGAGCTTCTTTCGCATCGAGCACGGATTTTGTAAATTCTGGCTCATATTTAAGGGAAGACTTGGCATTGATTTTAGGCATTGGAACTGCTTTTGTTTCCCTTTTTGCCTCTTTGGCCCTGAGTGCCTTGCGGATTTCTGCAGGACTTGCTGGAGCCTTGCTGGTGTCAGCAAACCTTATTTCAGGAGCGATGGTTGGAACTTTTTTTGCCGGTGCTTTTGAAGCAGGTTTTGGGGCCGTTCCTTTGGATGGTGCTGCTTTTACTGGTGCAGTCTTCGCAGGTGCAGCTTTAGCTGGCGCAGCCTTGGCAGGGGCAGCTTTAACTGGTGCAGCTTTAGCTGGCGCAGCCTTCTTGGTAGGGGGGGCAGCTTTTACTGGCGCAGCCTTCGCAGGGGCAGTTTTTGCTGGGGTAGCCTTGGCAGGGGCAGCTTTTGCTGGGGCAGTCTTGGCAGGTGCAGTTTTCGCTGGCGCAGCCTTGACCGGTGCAGTCTTCTTTGGCGCGGCTTTTGCTGGCGCAGCCTTTACCGGTGCAGCCTTCTTTGGCGCGGCTTTTGCTGGCGCAGCCTTGACCGGTGCAGCCTTCTTTGGCGCAGCTTTCGCTGGCGCAGACTTTACCGGTGCGGCCTTCTTTGGCGCAGCTTTCGCTGGCGCAGACTTTACCGGTGCGGCCTTCTTTGGCGCAGCTTTCGCTGGCGCAGCCTTGACCGGAGCCGTTTTTTTAGGTGCCGCTTTCCCCGGAGCTGGTTTCGCTGGTGCAGTCTTTTTGGGCGCAACTTTTGCTGGCGCAGCCTTGACGGGTGCAGCCTTTTTGGGTGCAGATTTCGCTGGACTTGCTTTCACTGGAGTGGATTTAGCAGTTGCTGCCTTGGCAGGTGCTGATTTCTGAACAGGTTTTACTGCTTTTTTTGGTGCTGGCTTTTTTGTTGGCATAGTACTTACCCTTTTTTTATGACATTGATCTTCAGCATTTTACCATTGATCTCGGTATCAAGCCCTTCAGATAATCCCGTTTTAAGCAAGACATGGTCAGCCAAAATTTCCGCGCAAATATATGCATTATATTGAGTAAATGCATTGTCCAGGTCTGGATCAGACTGAATTTCAACATTTACCCGGTCTGTCAACTGCAAATCAAGGTCTTTTCTGATCTTTTGAATCCGGTTGACCAACTCCCTTGCATTGCCCTCCTGCTCGAGATCGGTGCTGACAACGACGTCAAGAGCAACTGTGAGGGCATTTCTGGAGGCCACCATCCATCCTTCAACATCCTCGCTTTGGATGTCCACTTCCTCTTTAAGCAGTTGGATAGGTGTTCCATCCACCAGCATCTCAAAAACTCCCGATGATTCCAACGACCGGATCTCCTGCTGTGACATCGATGAAATAACCGCTGCTGCAGCCTTCATCCTGGCACCCAGTTTTTTGCCAAGGGCAACAAAGTTGGGTTTTATTTTTTTCCGTATAAAATCATTGTCTGCTGGCAGGTATTCCATTTCCTTGACATTCACCTCCGCCAAAATCAAGTCCTCAACCTTTTCCAACTGTGCTTTCATGGCTTCACCAGTAACGGGGATGAGCATTTTTTGAAGTGGTTGCCTTACCCTGATATTGACTTTCTTCCTGATGGAAAGCACCAGGGAAGACAATTCTTTTGCCATTGCCATGCGCTCCTCCAGTGCAATGTCAATCCATGCCTCGTTGGCAATGGGAAAATCAGCATGGTGAACAGAACTGATATTTTCTTTTCCAGTAACCGCATTGAGGTTTCTGAAAATTGAATCGGTAAAAAATGGAGATACGGGAGCCGCCAATTTCGCAACCGTAACAAGACAGGTATACAAGGTTTGGTAAGCACTGATTTTATCAGTCCCATACTCCCCTTTCCAAAAACGCCTTCTTGAAAGCCTTACATACCAGTTGCTGAGCAGCTCATCCACAAATTCATCGATGGCACGTCCTGCAAGGGTAGGCTCATATTCTTCCATGTGCTGGCCCACAGACTTGATCAAGGTCTGCAGACTGGAAAGAATCCAACGGTCAATTTCAGGCCGCTGGTCAAAGGGCACTTCGGCCTCACCATAGGTGAATCCATCAACATTCGAATAGAGTGAAAAGAATTGGTAAGTATTGTAAAGTGTTCCGAAGAACTTGCGCTGTACTTCTTTGATGCCTTCGAGATCAAATTTAAGGTTGTCCCATGGCGAAGCATTTGTTATCAGGTACCAACGTGTGGCATCTGCCCCATAGGTCTCAATGGTACTGAAAGGGTCGATGACATTGCCCAGGCGCTTGCTCATTTTGTTGCCGTTCTTATCAAGCACCAGGCCATTGGAAACAACGGTCTTGTAGGCAACACTGTCAAAAAGCAATGCACCGAGTGCATGAAGCGTATAGAACCAACCACGGGTCTGGTCAACGCCTTCGGCAATGAAATCTGCTGGAAATGCATCTCCGCTTTCCACCAAAGCGCGGTTTTCAAAGGGATAGTGCCATTGGGCATAAGGCATCGCGCCGCTGTCAAACCAAACATCCACCAGATCAGGAACACGCTTCATGGGCTTGCCTGAAGGGCTGACCAGCACCACATCATCCACAAATGGCTTGTGCAAATCCGCGAGTCCGTTTTCAACAAAATCCTTGTTGGTATCTCCGCCAAGCTGTATGGCAGCTTTTCGTATTTCTGCATTCAATTCATCCACAGCACCAATACAAATTTCCTCTGAACCATCCTCTGTTCTCCAGATGGGCAACGGTGTACCCCAAAAACGACTTCTGCTAAGGTTCCAATCCACCATGTTTTCCAACCAGTTTCCAAACCTGCCTTCTCCTGTAGATTTTGGCTTCCATTGGATGGTCTTGTTCAATTCCACCATCCTGTCTTTCACTGCAGTGGTCTTGATGAACCAGGCATCGAGGGGGTAATAAAGAATAGGCTTGTCGGTTCTCCAGCAATGCGGATAACTGTGCTCATATTTCTCCACCCTAAAAGCCTTGCCCTCTTTTTTCAGGTGAACGCAGATGTCAACATTGACATCCACATGATTTTCTTCGTTCTTGTAATTCTTTACATAGCGGTTGCTGAACTCACCCATGCCATCGATAAACTTTCCCTCGCGGTCAACCAAGGTAAGGATGCCCAAGCCATATTTTTTCCCCACCTTATAATCGTCTGCACCAAAGGCAGGGGCAGTATGCACGATGCCCGTTCCATCTTCGGTGGTGACAAAATCACCCACAACAACCTTGAATGGATCGGCACCCGGAGTGATTTCGAGGATCTTGTCCATTGCGTTGGCAGATGAAGGCATCAATTGCTCATAGTAGAGGCCTTCCAGTTCTTTTCCCTTGATCTCACCCAAGGACTTCCAGGGAATCAGCTTGTCTCCCAGTTGGTACCCATCAAAATCCAGGTCTTGGGCCTCTTCCTTGAAATATTTGGTCAACAATGCTGTTGCACATATGACAGATATTGCCTCGCCGGTGTAAGGATTGAAGGTGGAAACCAAAGAATAATCAATCGAGGGGCCAACAGTAAGGCCCAGGTTGGATGGCAGGGTCCATGGTGTGGTCGTCCATGCCATGAAATGTATTGCTCCCGCACCTGTGTTCATGGCATTCAATCCGGCATATTGGGGATGTGCCAGGTTGTTTTGACCTTCCAATTTGAAGAGTGCAACAGCAGATGTATCCTTGACATCCTTGTAGGTTCCGGGTTGGTTCAGCTCATGGGAACTCAATCCTGTTCCTGCAGCAGGCGAATAGGGTTGTATGCTCACACTCTCATACAAATATCCTTTTTCGTAGAGCTTTTTCAGGCACCACCAAAGGGATTCAATGTAGTCGTTCTCGAAGGTTACATAGGGGTGTTGAAGGTCTACCCAATACCCCATTTTGGTGGTAATTTCATCCCACTTGTCCTTGTAGCGCAACACAGCCTCCCTGCATTTTTGGTTGTAAGCAGCTACACTGATTTTCGTTCCAATGTCCTCTTTTGTGATGCCCAGTTCCTTCTCTACACCAAGTTCTACCGGGAGACCATGTGTATCCCATCCCCCCTTTCGTTTCACTTGAAAACCTTTCATGGTTTTGTAGCGGCAAACAAGGTCTTTGAGTGTACGGGAAATCACATGGTGAATTCCAGGCATACCATTGGCACTGGGAGGCCCTTCATAGAAAACAAAAGGTTTGGCCCCTTCCCTGTTGCGAATGCTTTCCCCAAATGCATCTTCCTGTACCCAGCTTGCAAGTATTTCCTTTTCAAATGCCGGGAGATTCAGTTGTTCGTATTCCTTGTAAGTCTTTCCCATACTTTTTCCTAAGGTGGCAAAGGTAGAAAAAAGTTTAGGGGTTTTACTTGAAATTCATGGTTCCATCTGCCTGATAGGCAAAGCGAAAGGTGTAATAACGCTGGTTCTTCAACTTTTCAGTATCAGAGGCTGTTGCTGAAGGGGTTATACCACCCTTGTAGTAGTTCAGGATTTCTACCTTGGCGTATTTCCCCTTGGCTGTTTTAAACACCAGGACCCTTCCAGGAATAGGAGTGATGAGCAAAGAAACTGGATTGTATACATACCATCCCTTGTTGCTGCTGTTGGGAACCGCATAAGAGACTGGCGCGTTGTCTTGCCTGAAAACCGAATCCTTGGGAACAGCTTTCAAGTCGTCGAATGTGCCGACATAAACAAAAGCGCCACCTGCACCTGGACCACTGTTGCCTCCGTTGGTGATGATGGTTGTTCCCCTTACCCCCAGGTCCCATTTTACTGAATTGGAATCGGTACTGGGCACTACAGCATTTGTTTCGAAACTGAAAAAAGTAAACTTACCGGCACCCACAGGTTGGCCATTGACCATGCCGACGATGGTGTCTGCGGGAATTCCTGAAATGGTTCTCTCGGTCAAAGTCGGAACTGCAACCGGTGCCTCATTCTTCTTGCAAGCCTGAAAAACAACCAACGCTAACAGTGCACTTCCGATGATGCTTGAACTTCTCATTGTTTCTTGTTTATTGAAAATTAAAAAATGAATTGAATGTCTACATATGCCGTCCTTCCTGGATTTCCAGGGAGAAACTGCACATCCTTGTAGTTGAAAAGGTTGTCCACACCAGCCATGAATTTCAAATGGGAATTCATGGGCAACCCCATGCTCGCATTGACCTGCAAATTTCCATGTGCATATTCATCTGACCGGTTGATGAGCCCATTCCCGTCCAGGTCGGAAGTCCCCCACCTGCTCCTGTACATGATCCTGATGGTGGAAAAATATCCCTTGGCATTTTCTGCATTGAACTTCAGGTTTGCTGCATGCCTGGACCGGTTGGGCAACCCTCCATAGTCTGCGAGACTCATCCGATATGCCTGTCCATTGCTCAAAGAACGCTGAAAGACTTCTCCCTTTTTGATGGATTGCAACACTTCCTTGTCTGCAGTGTACAAAAATTGGTATCCTGCATTGAGCTGAATCCATTGTCCTATTTTTTGCTGGGCACCCAATTCAATGCCTTGGGTAAGGGCACGCTTGAGGTTGAAATAGCTGTAGATCTGGCCACCATTTTTCTTGAATGCAATGATATCATTAACAATCATGTTTTTCAGGTCATTCCTAAAGATGTTTGCAGTGAAATGTGATGACGCATTCAAGGTATACGCAATGCCCAGATTCAATCCCCCAGAAACTTCGGGCTTCAATGCAGACAGGCTTCCGATGAGGGATGTGGTCTGATCCAACAACTGAGCTGCCAAAAGCCTTTTGATTTCAGCTCCCGCCACTTCGGAGCCAAACACCGAATACGCACCGGCGGCAAGATTGGTAAAGTTGAGGTACAACTGCCTGAAGTCCGGTGCCTTGAAGCCTCTCCCATAAGAAAGATTCAGTTTGACCTTCTCAGAAGGTTTGTACTGCAATGCAATTTTGGGACTCCATACAGAGGCATAAGCCTGGTTGGCATCGAACCTCACACCACCAATCATGGTGAGCTTGTTGGAAATTTTCTGTTCGTGTTGGGTGAAAAAATAGGCAATGGTATTGCCTCTCAATGTAGAGGCAGTGTCATAGCGGTTTGAACGCACCGTTTCACGAACAATGCCCGCACCAGCCGTCAATGCTGCATTTTTTGCGACTTGCCAGTCTGTCTGGTTTTCAACCCTGGCAAACAGTTGTTTGAACCTGTCATCATACCCTCCCGTTGCATTTTTCACAGCCAACTCCTGAACTGCATTGAAGCCTGTCAGGTATCCCCGCAAGTTTGATTTTATCTTCTGCTCCTTGTTGAACTGCAGGTATGGTGCAAAATTGTATTCTTCGTTTTTTTCAAACCCCTTTGAGGCAATGGTTGAGCCAAGGTTCTGTACAAATATGGTATTGTCGATATGACTGGAATTGGCCCTGAAAGAAGCACCGGCTTTCCAATGGTCACCCAGCTGATGGTGGATGCTCAGGGTTTGGGTGGATCGCCTGAAAGGTTCAACTGTTTTTTGCACAGCATTCGGCTTCAGGCTGTACCCTTTGGATTGGTTGTAATTCAATGATGCCGCAATATCTGTCTTGTTGAACCTTCTGGAAAAATTGAGGTTTCCATCCACTGTATTGAATCTTCCATAGCGCAATCCAATAGCTGTGTTGTTTTGACCGGCACGATCTGTAATGATATTGATGACCCCACCCATGGCTTCTGAACCATAGAGGCTGGAAGAAGGGCCCTTGACAATTTCAATTTTCCTGATGTTCCTGACGGTGATTTTGGAAAGGTCAAGCACGCCGGCTGTTCTTCCAATCAATGGTTCTCCATCGATAAGGATCAGCGTATACTCTGATGAAAGACCCTGCACCTGAATCCCTTTGCCAAAATTATCAATCACCTGGATACCTGTTTGTTCAGCAAGGATATCGTTCAACCGAAGCGACCCGCTCTGGTAAAGGGTTTTGGAAGATATGACGGAAACAGGAATGGCAACATTTCCCATTGACCTTGGCGTCCTTGTGGCGGTCACCACAACTTCATCCAAGCTTGCTGCCACACTCGTATCTAGAGGAACCTGTGCAAAAGCATCTACAACAAACAGGGAAAAAACCAATGAAAAAAATACCCTCATTCTCTTGAAATCTGTTGCAAAAGTGGTTCAGCAGAGGTCAAGTATTATCACGGAATTGTCAGATCAGCTTGCAACATGATTTTATGACAATCCAATGACGGGGATTCATGAATGCAGTGAAAATTGGACAGAATGTTGAACAAACATTACCTTCTTGCAATGGCGGTCCTGTTCAACATCTCACATGGTTTTAACCCTGTGTGTTTCTTGAAAGCCGTAGAAAAATGAGAGATGGAAGAATAGCCCAGTTGTGCAGAAACCTCCGAAACGGAAAACCCTTTTTCATACAGCAGGTAACGGGCATGTTCCATGCGCTGGTCTTGGTAAAAATCAAAAATGGTTGCACCAAACATGACCTTGAAACCCTTCTTGAGGTAACACTCGTTGATGGCTGCTTTTCGGCTCAATTCCCTGATGGTGATGGGGTCACAAATGTGTGCGAGCAGGATCTCCCTGGCCTTTATGATTTTTTCCCGCTCATCCTGGAGGGCCAGGAACTTGCACGCAGGTACTTCATCTTCCCTGATACCGCTCATGGATTCAAGCGTGTACAAAAGCAATATTTGGGTTTGGGCATTGATAAAAATATTTTCTACGGCATCCGTAAACCGGTGGTTGAGGATGGAGGAAAGGGTATGCCTGATCCGTCCGGACATGTCAATGGGCCTGGTGAATGCATGGTTAAACCTGAAGTTGAGGATGGAGTCCGCTTCCGGACTGGTTCCCTCTGATTTGATGAGGTTGCTGAGGTGCAAGGGTTCAAACCTGAATTGCAACAGGTCTATGGTTCCTGTTTGTTCTACACATTGTGCGTTCATGTTCAGCTTGCATTCCTCACAATTGGCATTGGGCTCCTTGCAAAAGGTTTGGCCACTTACGCAAAACCGCAGTTCCAGGTAGCGGTCTTCCACATCGTCATCAAAATGGTACACAAGCGTTCCATGGTCATCCACTGGAGATCCATTTTCCTTTGAATGACGACGCAGGGAGTACTGCCAGGAGCCTGGTATCTTTTTCTCCCTTGAAAACAGTACGGGCATGCCCTCAAAATGGTTCCATTCGGACATCATCCTAAGCGGTATGGTGTTAAAATCTGGCATCAATGTGCAAAGATATGCCTATTGATCGACCCGGGCCCCAAAGCCATGTCAAAAAAGAACATGATTATGTGGAAATCATCTTAAAAAAGAAAGCCCGTTTTAAGGCTGAAAATGAGGTAAGCCCCTTCATTTTCAGTAGATTTGTAGACCGGGGGAAATAAAATACAAAACCAGAGGTAGAAGACAAATATGAGTACGGAAAATCCAGAAAATTCAGCACAACCAAACAGCAATTATGGTGCGGACAGCATCCAGGTGTTGGAAGGCTTGGAGGCGGTCAGAAAAAGGCCAGCCATGTACATTGGTGACATTGGTGTAAAAGGACTTCACCACCTTGTCTATGAAGTGGTGGACAACTCTATCGATGAAGCCTTGGCTGGTCATTGCAACAACATCATCGTCACCATCCATGAGGACAATTCGATTTCAGTGGAAGACAATGGCCGTGGTATCCCCACGGGAATGCACCACAAGGAACAACGCAGTGCACTGGAAGTGGTGATGACCGTTTTGCATGCAGGCGGTAAATTTGACAAAAATACTTACAAGGTTTCAGGTGGATTGCATGGTGTGGGTGTCAGTTGTGTAAATGCATTGAGTACCACGCTCCATGTATCGGTCAACCGCGATGGTAAGTCGTTTGAACAGGAATACGAACGTGGTGTACCCAAATACGCAGTAAGGGAAATTGGAGCAAGCAATACCACTGGAACAAAAGTTCATTTTTGGCCAGATACCACCATTTTCACAGCACATGTCTACAACAAGGACATATTGGAAGGAAGGCTCCGTGAGTTGTCTTACCTGAACAAACGCATCCGCATTGTGCTCAACGACCTGCGGGAGTTGGATGAGCAAGGCAAGCATTACCAGCAGGAATTTTTCAGTGAAGGGGGAATCATCGAGTTTGTTGAGATGCTCGACAAAAACGGAAAGCGGAGCTCCCTTATCCCCAACATCATTTATATGGAGGGGCACGATGCGGATTCCAATGTGGCTGTTGAGGTAGCCATCAACTACAACGACTCCTACAACGAACATATTTTCTCTTACGTCAACAACATCAATACCATTGAAGGAGGTACCCATGTGGCAGGTTTCAGAAGGGCCATCACAAGGGTTTTCCAGCAATATGGCAAGAAACTCGGTCTTTTTGAAAAGTCAAAAGTGGAGGTTGAAGGCGATGATTTCAGGGAAGGTTTGAGCGCAATCATATCCGTGAAAGTGCCGGAACCACAGTTTGAGGGCCAAACCAAGACCAAACTGGGCAACTCTGAGGTTATCGGAATTGTTGACGTAACTGTCTCCAGAACACTTGAGGCCTACCTGGAAGAAAATCCAAGGGATGCCAAGAACATCATCAGCAAAGTAATTCTTGCGGCACAAGCCAGGGCTGCGGCCAGAAAAGCCAGGGAGCTGGTCCAAAGAAAAACCGTGTTGTCCGGAGGCGGACTCCCCGGAAAACTTTCAGATTGTTCCGAACGCGACCCCACAAAAAGTGAATTGTTCCTTGTTGAGGGAGACTCCGCAGGGGGTACAGCCAAACAGGGTCGTGACAGGAATTTTCAAGCCATCCTACCCCTCAGGGGCAAGATCCTGAATGTGGAAAAGGCGATGGAACACAGGATTTACGACAATGAAGAGATCAGAAACATGTTCACTGCCCTGGGCGTCAAAATTGGCACAGTTGAGGACCCCAAGGCGCTTGATCTTTCCAAACTCCGTTACCACAAGCTGATCATCATGACCGATGCCGACGTTGATGGTAGCCATATTGCAACATTAATCCTTACCTTCCTTTTCCGTTACATGAAGGAAATGGTAGAACAAGGATATGTTTTCATCGCACAACCGCCACTTTACCTGGTCAAGAAGGGCAAGGAGCAATTCTATGCCTGGAACGAGGAACAAAGGAAGGGATATGTGGAACGCTTGGGTGCAGGAAAAGAAGAAAGTGTAAATGTCCAACGGTACAAGGGCTTGGGAGAAATGAATGCAAGCCAGCTATGGGATACCACCATGAATCCCGGATCAAGGACCTTGAAGAAGGTCAGCATTGAAAGTGCTGCAGAAGCCGATAGGGTATTCAGCATGCTCATGGGAGATGAAGTGGGACCAAGGAGGGAATTCATTGAATCACATGCCAAATACGCAAAACTAGATATTTAATCATCTTTACTAACAATTAAATCAATCAACATGTCAAACGAAAACATGCTCACGGCCTACAATGTCAAGACCAAGGAAAAAAATGTACCCATCCTGGACGCTGTAGTCAGCAGGACTGCAAAAGGTGGATACATTGCCAAAGGCAATGATGGCAAAGGAAACAAGCTTACAGCGCTTCTTGGTGAAGCGAAGGCTCTCGCTGCCATCAAGGCCGGTACTGCAAAGCAAGATTGGTAGTCCTCGACCGAAAATACACTTCAAGACAGGCCACATGGCCTGTCTTTTTCATTTGATTTTGTATTGGTTCTTGAGCAGCCAACTCCTCACCTTTTCCCGGTGGTCACCTTGGAGGATGATTTCCCCATCCTTTGCTGAGCCTCCCGTTCCACAATGGTTCTTTAGTTTTTTTCCGAGTGTTTCCATATCCTCGGTAGTTCCAACAAATCCAGTAATCAGCGTGACCGTCTTGCCAGCCCTGTGCTTGGTTTCCAGACTGATCCTCAATACCTGAAGATCGGGTGCCAATGTGTCCACCATTTCCTTGTCTTCATCCACCCTGAACCCGGGATCGGTGCTGTAAACAAAGGGTGATGTGCTGTTCTTTTTTTTACTCATGGTTTTGTCATTTTCAGCCCTCAGGCTCAGGTCTATACCCACGGCGGGTGAATCAAGGCGCAAGTGCTGGGATGATCCATCTCAGTGCTGAGCGCGGTACAATATTATAATGAAATGAGGTAATTTTGCAGGATGGAAAATAAAAAATGTATACTCGTGATCATGGACGGATGGGGCCATGGTGCAATTGAGCAGAGCGATGTCATCAAACATGCAAATGTTCCTTTTGTATCCTCCCTCTATGCCAAGTATCCGAATACAACGCTGGTTACCTGTGGTGAGCTGGTGGGTTTACCAGATGGCCAAATGGGCAACAGTGAGGTAGGACACTTGAACCTGGGAGCAGGAAGAATTGTATACCAAGAGCTGCAGCGCATCAATGTTGCCATCCGTAATGGTGAATTCCAGCAAAACGAAACATTGTTGAATGCCATACACTATGCAAAAAAGAACAACAGAAAGCTGCATTTGATGGGACTGGTCAGTGATGGCGGTGTTCATTCCCATACTTCACATGTGATGGCCATCGTGGACCTTTGCAAAAAAGAAGAACTGGAATCCGTTTTCATTCATGCATTTACCGATGGCAGGGATACGGATCCGAAAAGTGGACTTGGATTTGTCAGTGCATTGGAAGAACACCTGAAAAAATCTACCGGCAAAATTGCTTCGGTGATTGGAAGATACTATGCGATGGACCGCGATAAACGGTGGGAAAGGGTTAAGCTGGCTTATGATGCGCTGGTCAAAGGACAGGGAGAAAAAATGAAGTCTGCCACCGAAGCAATCAACAATGCTTACGCAGAAAACACCACTGACGAATTCATCAAACCCGTCATCATTACTGATGAGCACAACAAGGCTTTGGCAACCATAGAAGAAGGCGATGCTGTCATTTGCTTCAACTTCAGGACCGACAGGTGTCGGGAAATCACGGAAGCATTGACGCAACAGGATTTTCGCGAATTTGGCATGCACAAGCTTTCACTTGAGTATACTACGATGACAGAATACGACAGTACATTTAAACACGTGCATGTCATCTTCAGGAATGATAACCTTACCCATACGCTTGGAGAGGTGCTGGAACTGCATGGTAAAACACAGATCAGGATTGCAGAAACAGAGAAATATCCCCATGTGACATTTTTTTTCAGTGGTGGCAGGGAGCTTCCTTTTGAAGGGGAAAGGAGGATCATGGCGCCTTCACCCAAAGTAGCCACTTACGATCTTCAGCCCGAGATGAGCGCACATGAACTCACTGAAAAAATCCTTCCGGAAATAAAGGCAAAAACTGCAGACTTCATCTGTCTGAATTATGCCAATGCCGATATGGTGGGGCATACAGGGGTTTGGGATGCAGCCATAAAAGCAGTGGAGACCGTTGATGCCTGTGTCAAACAAGTTGTTGAGACAGCTCTTGAAAACGGGTACACAGTATTCCTGACCGCCGACCATGGCAATGCGGACTACCTGAAAAATGAGGATGGAAGTCCAAATACAGCCCATACGCTCAATCCCGTTCCACTCTTCATCATCGATCAACATTGGAAAGGTGAAATCAAGGCTGGCAAACTGGGTGATATTGCCCCCACAATCCTTCATTTTATGGATCTTCCAATTCCCGCAGAAATGACGGGCGATGTGTTGGTAGACTGATGCAACATCATGATCACTTGAAAAGTAAAACAATCAAAACGGCCTTTCTATTGCTGGGGATAGGAATTTCCGCCTCATGTTTTTCCCAGCAATCTAAAGATAGTATCTCCCAAAAAGAATTGAGTGAAATTGTTGTTTCCGGAAACAAGTTTGCAGAGAAGAAAAAAAACATTGTTCAGAAAATAGACATCATTTCTTCCTCCTATATCAAGAAAGCCAATGCACAAAACATGGGTGACCTATTGATGTCAACAGGTAATGTCTTTGTTCAGAAAAGCCAGCAAGGTGGCAGCAGCCCTGTAATCAGGGGTTTCGAAGCCAGCCGAATCTTATTTGTTGTTGATGGGGTTCGTATGAACAACCTGATTTACCGATCAGGGCATTTGCAGAACATCATTACTGTTGATCAAAACATGTTGGAAAGCGTAGAAGTGCTGCAGGGGCCTTCCTCCACATTGTTTGGCAGTGATGCCCTCGGCGGTGCCGTTCACATGATCAGCAAACAACCTGTTTTATCAAAAGAGAACAAAAAAACAAAAATCGTTTCCAATGTTTTCAGCCGTTATTCATCAGCAAACGCAGAAAATACAATACACGCTGATGCAAGTGTTGGCTGGAAAAAATTCGGACTGCTCACCAGTATTACGAGTAGTAAGTTTGGTGATTCAAAAATAGGAAAGCGCGACAGAAAGGGATTTGAAGGATTCGGTACCAGGCCATACTATATCCAACCCTTCAATGGAACCATCGGAGATACGATCCTCAAAAACAGCAATGAACGCGTACAGCGGTTTTCAGGATACAATCAAATTGACCTTACACAAAAATTCTTGTACAAGCCGAATGCCAATATTTCCCACGGACTGAACATCCAATATTCAAACAGTTCAGATGTGCCGAGGTATGACCGCCTTCAAGATACCCGGGCAGGCATATTAAGGTTTGCCGCTTGGTATTATGGTCCACAGAAAAGATCTCTGTTCGCATATCATTTTTCAGCCAACAACAGGACCGGATTTTTCAATGAATACAGCGCAACGCTAAGTTATCAATCCATCGAAGAAAGCAGAATAACAAGGGAGTACAAGCGATATGACCGCTTTGACAAACGGATTGAACAGGTTGGGGTTGGTGGTCTCACGATAGATGCCAGAAAAAAAATAAAACAGGACGAAATCACTGCTGGAATTGATGTACAACTCAATGATCTGCTATCCATAGCGAGCAGAACGAATTTGTTGACGAATGCCGTCGCTCCCCTCGACAGCAGGTATCCCGATGGAAAAAACAACATGAACAATTTCGCTGTATATGCCCAACACATTCACAAGTTCAAGGGACAAAAATGGATCCTGAATGAAGGACTGCGGTTGCAATACATTGCACTGAAATCGAATATCATCAACAATTCATTTTTCTCTTTGCCCGTCACGAATTTTGTGCAAAAAAATACCGCCATCACCGGAAACATAGGATTGGTCTATATGCCATCGACAAGCACAAGAATCAAATTTGGCTATGCATCTGGTTTCAGGGCACCCAATATAGATGACCTTGCCAAAATTTTTGAGTCAAGCACCGCTGCCAAACAAGTGGTTGTACCCAATGCAGACCTGAAACCTGAATTCACCCATGGTTTTGATGCAGAGTTGGTAAAGGCCTTAGGGAAAGCTGTTGAGTTTGAGGTTGGAGCATTTTATACCGATTTTACCAATGCCATCATCAAGGCGCCATTCAGGTTGAATGGGAAGGACTCTATCAATTACAATGGTGTCCAATCGCAAGTGCTAGCCAGCCAGAACATAAACCAAGCCTATATCCTTGGGGGCAACGTCCGGCTTTCTGTAAAAGCGGGGAAAAACTGGAAGTTCAATTCAACCTTTAATTTCACCAAAGGCCGGTTCAGGACCGATGCCACCAAGGCCAGCCTGGTCTATCAATTGCAAGCCAATGGAACCTATGCAATGGTTCAATCCAAGGTAAGCAGCAAGCCGCTAGATCATATCCCCCCCGCATTTGGAAAACTGAGTATTGGTTATGACAACCAGAAGCTTTATGCTGAATTGACCCTGCTGTTCAATGGCTGGAAAAAGCTTGACCAATACAATGCCGATGGCGAAGACAATGCCCAATATGCCACTGCCCAAGGAACACCTTCATGGCAAACCCTCAACCTGAAAACAGGCATACAGGTGAGCCAAAGAATGGGCCTCCAAGCAGGAATAGAAAACATCTTTGACCTCAATTACAGGTATTTTGCTTCTGGGTTTTCAGCACCCGGCAGGAACTGGATTGTAAGCCTGAAAGTTGGCCTGTAAATAAATCAATTGGTAATATCAACAAAAGAATAACCCTGAGCAGCACCTCCTGTTCTAAAATTGTCTTACATTCAGAGAACAATTGTTGATTCTCATGACAGAGGAGGTGCTTCTTCAGGGTTGTTTGGAAAATGATGCCTCGGCGCAGCAAGAGTTGTACCAGCGGTACAGCCCTAAAATGCTGTCCGTTTGCTATCGCTATTCAAAGACAAGAGAGGATGCGGAAGACATGCTTCAAGAGGGATTCATCAAGGTTTTTACGCAAATCAGCAAGTATGAAAACCGGGGATCTTTGGAAGGATGGATTCTCCGTATCATTGTTCACACCTGCATCAATCACCTCAAAAAAAACAAGAAATTCAACGACAATGTAGACATCGCCTTTGCAGGGAATATCGTCATCAGTGAAGACCATATCCCGAGCATCATACAGGCAAAACAAATCGTTGAAAGCATCAGGACATTGCCCATTGGATACCGGACCGTGTTAAACCTTTATGCCATCGAGGGCTACTCCCACAAGGAGATCGGTGCATTGCTGGACATTGAGGAAAGTACCAGCCGGTCACAATACACAAGGGCCAAAAACATGTTGGAAGAAATACTTGTAAAAAAGAACATCATCCAGCAACCCAAAGAAAAAAAACGCTGGTTTTCTCCAGTCAGGGTAATCTGACGGATAAAAGCGGCGAAAGATATAGCGTACATGAGACAGCAAACAACTGACGAACTTGAAGAATTGTTGAAGGAAAGAGCGGACCAATACCTGCTCTATCCTTCTGACCGGGTATGGGACAGTATCCACAAGCAGATGCATCCAAACAGGACATCGAAGTATGCGTTGCTAGCATTGCTCCTTTTTCTTGCAACGGCAACCGCGGTTGTCATCAACAAGGATAGGGCATCCTTTTCTACAATTCCTGTTGGACAGGTTGCTGCCAAATTTACTGAGAGGGATCCTATTGCATCTGTAAAGGGCAACTTTCAAAACAGCTTTGGAGATGCAAATGTTTCTCAAGGAATACCTGTTTTGCATGCCAGCCTCCAAGATGAAGACAACAGGTCATTTACTGAGCTTGCATCCGCTGAACAAAGGAATCTGGACATTCCGCTTCCTGTAATTTTGAAAGTTCCAAACACTCCAATTGGACGAGAAAATGAAATTTCAGTCCAGGAAAAAACTCCCAAAGAAGAAAAGAAGAATGCACTCGGCACCGCCATTGAAACAGTCATGGAACAAGCAAAAAAGATTGGTAAAAAGGCAAGTTGGCAGGTATATGCAACACCCTCCATGGGATATAGAAGGTTAAAGGGAGAGGCATCCGGATCAAACTTCCAATACAGTGTATTCTCTCTCAGCACCAATGCAATGTTCGCAAGAAATGTAAAGGATGCTGTTTCCCACAAACCAGGTATGGGATTTGAAATCGGAACTGCCATGTTCTATCCGCTTGCCAAAAAGTTGAATTTTAAAGCTGGGCTTCAGGCAAACTATAACCATTATGAAATTCAAGCATTCAGCTCAGCTCCGGAAATTGCCAACTATGGCATGAACAATTATGCATTCGGAAGCTATCCCATCAGTGCTGTATCCGTTTACAGGAACAACAATGGATCTTCCCCTGCAATCCTGCGCAATGAACATTATATGATCTCCATGCCCATCGGTATAGATTATCAGGTAGTGGGAAACAACAAGATCAATTTCTCAGTAGCACCTACCCTTCAACCCACTTATGTTTTTGCCAATTATTCCTACCTCCTCTCCACAGATCTTAAAAACTATGCCAAGGAGCCTACACTCAACAGGAGATGGAACATGAACGCTTCAATCGAAACGAACCTGAACATTGAAAAAGCAGGTTTCAAATGGAGCATTGCACCCCAATTTCGTTACCAGATGCTCTCAAGTTTCAAGAACAAATATCCCATCAAGGAAAACCTGATGGACTTCGGCATCAAATTAGGGGTAATAAAGACCATCAGGTAGTGCAGGATACGGCAAGAGTGGAACAATGACCAGGTACAATAAAATGACACAATCTTGTGCTGCTGTTGTAATTTTGTGCAATGAGGCTTTATAGCATCTTGTCGCTGCTCATCTTGGTATCTTTGCAGAATTCCTGCGTAAACGGTGGTGAAAACAAAAATAATTTCCCCGTAAATTCTTTTCTTCTTCAGGAACTTGCGGCCATCGATTCCCTGCCAGTTGCCATATTCAGAACAAAGGAATCGAACGGCAGTTCAGATACCTCCATTGTTGAAAAAAAAGCATTTCGCAGGCTCTCAATGGGTCTGTTGGACATGGACCTCCAGGAAAACACCAACAAGAAAAAATACAAGGAGCTCGTTTTGGAAGACCTTCAGTTGGGCAATATTTCCATCACCTATACTACAGAGGACGCTGATGCAGCTTTGAAAAAACTGGAATTGAATACCAATGTTGGATCCAACAAGATCAAAAGCATTTTCGCCGAGCGTCATGAAAAGGCCGGAGATACACTCCTGATCAGGAAAATACTTTGGACCACAGCAACAGAAATGATGGTGAATACCTGTTATTACAAAAAAGGACAACTGTTGAACAACATCACTGAAAGGTACAATTGGACCATAGGAAAATAAACATGGAACAACAGGATTTTTTACCCATCCAAAAAACATTGCCCAATGCCCCGGGCATTTACAAATATTTTGGGGCACAAAACAACCTGTTGTACATCGGTAAGGCAAAAAATATCAGGAAGCGGGTCAGTTCATACTTTACAAAAAACAACCATTCTTACAAGACACATGAACTCGTAAGGCAAATCAGACAGATTGAGTTTACCATCGTCCATTCTGAACATGATGCATTGTTGCTGGAAAATGCTCTGATCAAGGAATTCCAACCCCGGTACAACATTGAGTTAAAAGATGACAAGACATATCCATATATTGTCATCAAAAAAGAGGAATTCCCACGTGTTTTTTTAACAAGAAGAAAAATCAAGGATGGATCAGAATACCTGGGCCCCTTCACATCCGCTGCCAAAGTACGCGACCTGCTTACCTTTATTAAAATGCATATTCCGCTGAGGACATGCAGCCTGAACCTTTCAGAGGGCAATATCAAAAAAGGGAAATACAAGGTCTGTCTTGAATACCATTTGGGCAATTGTAAAGCCCCTTGTGTTGGATTGCAAAGCCCAGACGACTACAGCAACGGGATTGATCAAATACGGCATATCCTCAAAGGAAACCTAAGTGGCATCATTGCCCGATACAGAAAGGAGCAACAAAAACACATTGCTGGGATGGCATATGAAAAGGCGGAAATCATACAACAAAAAATCAATGCACTCCGCAGTTACAGGTCTTCTTCGGTTGTTGTGAGTCCTCGACTTGGTGACCTTGATGTCTTCGCAACCGCAAAAACAGATGACCAGCTGATTGTAAGTTTTTTGGCAGTACGGAATGGCACCATCATCAATTCAGGTGCAGAAACCTTCAAACTAAAAATAGAGGAGGAGGATGGATCAATCCTATCACAAGCCATTGTTTATTTTCAGTCACTTTTCAGCAGTGATGCAAAAGAACTGGTCATTCCCTATGGCATAGAATTTGGATTTGAGGCGTACAGGTTAACTGTTCCCAAAAGCGGGGAAAAGAAAAAGCTGCTCGAGATTGCACAGACCAATGCAGATTATCTGACCAATGAATTGGAGAGAAAACAAATGCTGCACTTGGCAGACCATGACATGGTCGATAACACATTGCTCGAAAGGGTCAAGGAATCTCTTTCACTCCGTGAGACACCAACACATATTGAATGTTTCGACAACTCCAATTTCCAAGGGGCATATCCGGTTTCTGCCATGGTTTGTTTTAAAAACGGGTTGCCCAGCAAAAAGGACTACAGGCATTTCAATGTAAAGACTGTCCAGGGAATCAATGATTTTGCAACAATGAAAGAGGCGGTTGGAAGGCGTTACAAAAGGCTTGTGGAAGAAAATGCACCCTTGCCGCAACTTGTTATCATTGACGGAGGAAAGGGACAGTTGGGTGCCGCCATGGAGGCCATCAACGAATTGGGCCTCTCCGGAAAAATGACCCTGGTGGGGCTTGCCAAGAAAGTGGAAGAACTGTTTTTCCCTGGTGACCAGGAATCTTTGAAACTGGAATTCAACAGTGATGTATTGCGATTCATCAGGAACATCCGTGATGAAGTGCACCGCTTCGGTATCGGCTTTCACCGTCAAAAAAGAAGCAAGGGTACGTTCAAAAATGAGCTGGAAGAAATAAGCGGTATTGGAGAAAAAACGGCCAATGTGTTGTTGGCACATTTCAGGTCTGTTAAAAATACCAGCAAAGCAACGACTGAAGAACTGGCCTCAGTTGTGGGTGCAAAAAAAGCTACATTGATTTTCGCCCATTTTCATAAAAAAAGGGCTGATGGTATCAGCCCTTTTTAAAATGTCAATTATCCGACTAGAATGACCAAAGGTCTTGCTCGAAATTGAAAATCTTGTTTTTGATGTTTTCTCCTTCAAGCAATCTCATGATATCATCCTTGATGTATTGCTTGATGAACATGTCATAAGGATTCTCGATGGAGGACTTGACAATATAACTGGAGAAATACCTGCTTTCGAAAAGCTCTTCCCAACTCATCCTTGCACCAAAGTTTTTGCCATTGTACACTTCAAAGGATGACAATACGGGACGCAGGTCTGGATAATACACCCAAAAAATTGGAGACTCACCCAATACATTGCCCTGGTCATCCGTATAGGTTTTGATGGGAGCAATTCCCAAAATCCTTGCTACCATGCGGGATGATTCCTTGTCAAAGATCCACTCTTCTTTTACGCGGAATTTCATGATATCATCAGGATTGAACTCCTTGCATACAAGAGAATCTTTCATGATGCCCTTTGAACCAGTGGGGTCTTTAGCCCAGTCGATTACCTGCACCGAGTCACACCTTCCAGAAATAACCTCACCCACCTTTGCCACTGTCATCGGAGTGGTAAAGCGGTCATCCACGTTGGGATCAAAAGCAGTTACATCTCCTTTTTTGATAGCGCGAAGCAATATGCTGATGAAGCGCTGGTTTCCATTGTCGTCTTCCGCCTTATAGCGAAAAGGAAGGTTCATTTTCTCCCTGATGTCAATTTCCCTCCAAACACGTTCACGGTACCAGGCATCATCCTCACGAATGTGCTCATATGCCAATGGTGTTCTGCTTTTCACGAGGTTGCGGTCTATGGCAGCGTCGGGGCGCAGAGACATCCTTACGGAATCAAATGCAAAGGGATCCTTGGGAGGAGGTGGCGGAGCAGGCTTTGCAGTTTCCATGGGTGCAGGTGTAACACTTGCATCAAGTACCTGGGTATTGCCAGCAGGATTCTTAGCTGCAGGCTTGGCCGTGGTCTTTTTCGGAGGAGCCTTGGTAGCCTTCTTTGCCTGTGCATTTGCCCCTTGAGCAGCAATAAGCATGCACAAGCAAGCCAAAAAGATACCATTGCGTGAAAATATTTTCATTTTCTTGAGTTTTCTGCTTTATTTAAGAATGTATGTAAGGCTCGTGGGAAGCGTTCTTGTTTTGCCACCTGGATCCCTAACAACAATATCAGTGATGGCAACCAATGAACCTGGCTTCAACCGGCCTACAAGACCTGCTGCATCCCCCGTCCATCTTGAACCCCTGTTATCAATCTGAACAAAATCGGCTCCGCTGCCCGCTGCACCCAACTTGTAACTTACCACCTCAAAGGGTGCGTCAAATTCGGCATCTTCGAGCTTTGCAATAACACCACCCATGGCCTTGAAGGATGCAGAAGGCACATTTCCTGGCTTGAGGTTTCCTACATATGCAGATGGATTGGGAAGTTGTTTTACCCTGAAAGTAACCTTGCCTGCGGATTTTCCTTCTACCAATACGGTTACAGCATGTTCACCAAACATGCCAGCCCCAGGCTTGACAGTGTATTTGTTTCCACCAACTTTTGAAATACTTCCGCCAGAGAACTGGGCAGACACTTTTTCACTTCCAGCACCCGCTGTGATGGTGACAGGATTGTCTACTCCTATGTACAAAACATTCATTTTGTCCGGAGAAACCGCAATTCCTGAAGGTGAGCCGACGGTGTAGTCAATTTTCTTTGAGATGGTTTTGTTTTCTCCTGTGTTGGGATCAACAAAGCTCACACTTACATTCATGCTCCTTGATCCTGTGCCCCCAACATTGAATTTTGATTCAGCAACGCCATTCGCATTGACCTGGATGCTTCTGCCATCAATGTTTACAACAGGCTTTACATTGGAGTTGAATGCTCCAAGACCAGCAGTAACTATCATTTCCTCACCAGGCATAAGGTAGGTAGAGCTTGTTCCCACCAATGGTTCGAACTTGTCCATGATGAGCTTCACTGCACCCACTTGGTTGATACAAAAGGTTGCAGCAAGGTTTTCTGAATTTTTGATGTCATTCTGGAACTTGCTGAGGATGGTCAGCGACGCAATGGTTGGCGTCATGTGGAAGTAATTGTTGACCCAGTCCTTGACCTTGTCTCCAGTGGAAACATTTCCGGCTGCTGATTTTGGAATTTCAAGGCTCAAAGGAATCTTTGATCCGATTTGGGCAGACAATTCAGGATCTATCGCAAGTAGTTTTTTCTTGAAATTTTCAAGGGACTCGTACAATGGTTTCCCGTTGCCCTTGGTATCAAAATAACGTGTGGACGCATCGATGTTGTCCTCCCTGAATGAGCCATTGGTGGGGTCCAGCTCGGACTCCTCTTTCAATGCTTGCTTGTACTTTTCAAGAATACCATAGGCCTCATCTGCAATGGTCTTGACCTGATCGGCCTTGGGTTTCCAGATGCCGGCTTTCTCTGCTGACTTTGGATCCTTGAGCATTTCTGTAAGACTGTTATAAATACCAGTTGTGGAAGTGGCCAAGACATTGTTCGACTCCCTGAGGCTGTTGTCCACCACCTTAAATGCATTAAGGATTTCTGCAGACACATTCAAAGCGAGCAGGGCCGTCAACACCAAATACATGATGTTGATCATTTTCTGCCTCGGTTCTTTAGGTAATGACATATAGGTAAATGAGTTTAAAGATTAGAGTTCCTGTAGACTGGCAATTAACCACGGCCTTGCATGGCTGAAAGCATGTTTCCATAAACGCTGTTCAGGCTGCCGAGGTTTTTTGCAAGCAATGCAATCTGCTCCTGGGTCTTTTTGGCATCCTCAACACTGCCCTGCATGGCCTGGCTGGCCTTGATCAGGTTGTCATAGAATGCATTCATGGCCTTGATATGGTTGCCAGAATCCTGCAATTCCAACTCATACATCTTGTTCAATGAGCCCAGGTTCTTGGTCAGGGCTTGTACTTGCTCATGGAAAGCTTTTGATCCCTCTGCTGCAGTATTGAAATGCTGTATAGAACCTGCTGCATTGGAATATGCTTCCTTCATTGTTGAAAGTGCCGCAGTGGCTTCTTTTGTTTTTCCTGCAAACTCATTGGTAGCAGCAGCAACGTCACCCATGGATGCCATGCCCTGCACAGTTGAATTGAATTTGGAAAAATTCCCGTTCAACTTTGTAAGCTGATCGGTATCCAAATATTTTTCGATGGTTTCTTTCAAGAGGTCAGCCCCTGGCGTAGCACTTGCCCCCCCGGTTGGGGCAGCAACTTCAGCAGTCACAGGTTTTTTGACTTCCAACCATGCATATACCAAAAAGATCACTGCTTCAGTCAGCAAACCAATGGTCAGCATGATGTCTGCAAAAGACTTGTGAAGAATTTTTGCCCAGGCACCGAAAATTACAACAGCTGCACCTACGCTAACAAAAATGTTTACATATTTTTCAAAAGAAGAACTGGCATTGGAAGAAGACATAAATTAAATTTTATTTGATGTAAGTTGGGAAAGTAAAAGATATTAGCGCTTTGTTTGCATTGGGGGAAGGTCAATTACACAACGGAAGCCCAAATAAGATTTTGTAGTGTCCTGGTATTCATAGCTTCTGGTGGAATTTTGCAGGAAAAATCCGATGTCTTTCCAACTTCCGCCGCGTGTCACTTTTCTTTTCATTCTGGGAGGCTCACTGTCCTTGGCGTTCCACCTGATATCAGGGTTCATGTCGTGCTGAAAGTTGTATGCTCCTTCGTAATAGAGTGAAGATGTCCATTCTGCAACATTGCCTGCCATGTTGTACAATCCGAAATCATTGGGCCAATAGGCATCTGCCCTTACGGTGTACATACCTCCATCTTCAGGATAGTTGCCTCGACCAGGCTTGAAATTGGCCAGCAAACAACCTTTTTTGTTGCGAAGGTATGGCCCCCCCCATGGGAAGGGAACCTGAGAACGACCGCCGCGTGCTGCATATTCCCACTCAGCCTCCGTAGGCAGCCGAAAGTCGGATTCGGTCATGCGCTTGGCCCTTTCCAGAAATGAATTGAGGTAATGCGTTCTCCATTCTGTAAAAGCAGTGGCCTGCTTCCAGCTGACACCGACAACGGGATAATTCCCGTAAGCAGGGTGAGAGAAATATTTTTTGGCATGCGGCTCATTATAAGAGTAGGAAAAGTCTCGGATCCAGACCAAAGTATCAGGATAGATGGGAGTATCCTTTTTTACAATGAATGTGGACCTTGGCTTGTCAGCATTTTCCCTTTGGGCCGCTTCCTTGTAGTCCAACCACTCGGAATGGTAAATAATTTTCTTTGCATCAATTTCTTTGCGTCCATTGATCCTGTTATCCGGTGTAACAATGAGGGCACTCAATTGCTCTTGGATCTTTGGGTCGGCCCACTTGATGGTTTTAACCTTTGCCCAGTCAATTGCACTGGAGCCATCGGGCGCTGATTTCTTGAAATTCAATATGCTCGCAGCAATAGAATCCCTCACCCAAAAAACAAACTGACGGTACTCGTCGTTGGTGATTTCTGTGGCATCCATCCAGAAACCATTGATAGATACCTGTTTGTTTCTGGCAGTGAATGCATAACTGATGTCCTCGTCAGAGGGACCCATGTGAAATGTTCCTGAAGGGACATATACCATTCCCGGAGGCTTTGGCATGATGTACTTTCCCCCAAGGGAGACTCCATGCAGCTGTCCGTCACCGGCAACCGATGAAGACTTGCCTAACTTTCCACACCCGGTCATCATGAACCCAAGTGTAAACAATCCCAATGTATACAGAAAACTGCTTTTCATCTTTATTCCTGGTTTTGTGAGCATATCAACAAATATAAATCAAAAAAGGCTATCAATTTTTAACCCAACTTGTTAATAATCCAAATTTTAACAAGCCGGAAACACCTTGCTTCAATCCTAAAAAACGGATGACTGGAGACCAAATGGCCTGTAAACCCCTATCTTCTTGTCAACAAATGTTCCAATGTCTCTTCAACACTTGCAAAAGGCAAACTACAGGAGTAATTGTGGCAAACGAAAATGTTGGCGTCGCCGTTGGCCAGCCTCCCTTCCATCAAAGGATAGTGCTGCCCTGCCGTTTCGGTTGCCATGAATACCTTATTGGGGATATAATGCGCCAACAAAACTTTGGTTTTTGAAAATGCATTGTCCCCAACAATAAGAATTTCATGGGTTCCCTGGGACAGTTCCAACAACAAATTGGCCCAGATCCCGTAAGAGGTGGGGTACTTAACTGCCAAATCCAACAGGGTTTGTAACATGGATGTTGCCCTTTTTATCCAATCCTGTTGGTCGAACAACAGGCCCAATCGATACAGGTTCCATGCCATGATTGAATTTCCACTTGGAATGGCGCCATCATACATATCCTTTTTTCTGACGGGCATGTCCTCCTGAAATGCAGGTGTATAGTAAAAAAACAGTTGGTCTTCATCATTAAATTGTTCCATGGCATAGTCCATGAGCGCCCTGGCCTTTTCGAGGTATGCGGTATTTCCCGTTGGTTCGTAAAGAAAAAGCAGCGATTGTATCAGGTATGCGATATCGTCCAAAAATGCCGGATATCTTGATACCCCCGCCTTATGGGTATGCAGGTATTGTCCACTTTTTGTATTGTAAAAATTTTGCAGTAAAAAAGCCATGTTGGTTTCGGCCAATGCAATCCAATCATCCTTGCCAAAAGCCTGCCCGGCTTTTGAAAGGGCCTGGTTGAAAAGGGCGTTCCATCCCAAAATAACTTTATCGTCTGTTGCAGGCCGGATTCTACTGGACCTGATGGCCATCAGCTTTTCTTTGGCACGTGCCATGCAGTCCATGGCCTTATCAGGGGAAAGCCCAACAGCCACTGCCCACTCCTCCACACCCTTTTTCATCCTGAGGATGTTGACATGCTCCCAATTGCCATCTGTTGTAACATCAAAGAGCTCGGCCATGGGTACAGCGTCATGCCCCAAGACCTCATCAAATGCCTTACGGGTCCAGGTGTAAAACTTTCCTTCAACACCCTCGCTGTCAGCATCCAGAGCGGCATAAAATCCCCCCGCTGCGTCCATCATTTCGCGCTGCATAAAGCCAACCGTTTCTTCAGCCACCCTTAGGTAATCCTTGTCGCCGGTAAGCTGAAAAGCTTCTGATAAAACCAACAGCAACAAGGCATTGTCGTAGGTCATTTTTTCAAAATGAGGGGCAAGCCATTCACCATCGGTAGAATACCGACAAAATCCCCCACCCAACTGATCGTAAATGCCTCCGTGCATCATTTTTTTAAGGCTCAGCTCAGCCTGGCGCAATGCATCCTGGTTGCCTGTAAAAAAATGATAGCGCAACAGGTATTGAATGCTGTAACTCTGTGGAAATTTGGGTGCACGGCCAAAGCCACCTTCCACCTGGTCAGCTGTTCCCATGATGTTGTTAAATATTTTGGAAGCATGCGCCTGGGTAAAGCCATTGTTTTGTTGAACGCCCAAGCGGTCACTTGCAATGACTTTGGTATCATTGGATTTTCTCAGGTGTTCTATAAGGTTTCCGGCTTGCTGTTCAATTTCTTCTCTTCGCTTTTGATACGCCTCATGGATGTGCACAAGCAATTCCTTCCATGAAATCCGGTTGTGCAAGCGTTGGGGCGGAAAATAGGTTCCTCCGTAAAAAGGCATGGCATCGCTTGTCAGAAACATGTTCAGGGGCCATCCACCCTGACCACTTGTTGCCTGCAAGGCATCCATGAAAAAATGGTCCAGGTCAGGTCTTTCCTCGCGGTCAACCTTGATGCAAATGAAATACCTGTTCATCAACACCGCAGTCTGTTGATCCTCAAAGCTTTCCCGCTCCATCACATGGCACCAATGGCATGCAGCGTATCCAATGCTCACAATGATGGGTTTGTCTTCTTGCTTTGCCCTTTCAAGTGCTTCATCACCCCATGGATACCAATCGACAGGATTGTGTGCATGTTGCAGCAAATAAGGACTGGTTTCGTTGATGAGCCGGTTGGTATTCGTCATAAAAAAAGAACCCCGGAGATCCGGGGCGTGTATACATTCAATTGAAAAATTATTTTGATTTTTTTCTTTCTGTCAGAAACTTCTCAAGCGCTGCAACCATGGATGGCACTTGTGGATCTGGTGCCTTGATCTGCAGGTTCAGTCCTGCTTCCTCAATTGCCTTTGATGTATTGTTGCCGAAGGCTCCAATAAAAGTGCCGTTTTGTACAAAGCCGGGGAAGTTTTCCAACAGGCTTTTTACACCACTGGGAGTAAAAAAACAGATGACATCAAAGTCATGGGCTGAAATCCTTGACTTGACATCACAGCTTGTTGTCTTGTACATGTAGGGTGTCACAAACTCACAATTGTGGTTTTTCAACCAACCTACTATTTCATTGTCTTGCTGGTTTTCTGAACAAGGGTAAATGAATTTCTCATTTTCCTTGTGCTTGTTGATGGCATCAAAAAGACCCTTGTTCGTTCCATCTGCACTAAAGAAAACCTTGCGCTTTCTGTACAAAATGAATTTTTGAAGATAAAGGGCCACTGATTCATTGATGCAAAAATATTTTGTATCCGGAGAAACGGCAACTTTCATCTCTTCGCAAATGCGGAAGAAATGATCAATAGCATTTTTGCTTGTCAATACCACGGATGAATACCCTACAATATCAATTTTTTGCTTTCTGAAGTCTTTGGATGAAATGGCCTCCAGTTGAATGAATGGCATGAATTCCATTTCAACACTGTGCTTTGAAGCCAGTTCGAAATATGGGGACTTGGGAGACTCGGGTTTGGGTTGGGTGATAAGAATTCTTTTTACAGCCTTCTTTACACCTGCTTCCGATTTCTTTCCGTTTTTGATCATAGCCTGCGCCGATATTCTGCAAAATTATAAAAAAAATCCGGGTAATTATCCCTGAGGTTTTTCCAGAGATCCAAAATTTAGACAATTCGGAAGGGAACAAAAACACTAAACATCAATTTGTCTAACGATTCCCCAACTGTCTTAAACAAACAGGAAAATATTTCAAAGCAATCCGTCCGCCGCCAGCTGAATTCCCGAAGAAATGAACTTCACCATTACTGCAGTTGGCAACAACTCAAGGCCAAGCACTGCAATGAGAAAACCAAAAAAATCCATTTTTGCCTGTTTGGAAAAAACAAGAAAACCCCTGATGAACCTGATCAACATCAACGCCGCAAGGACATATAGCGATGATTTGAAAACAAGCATGCCGATCGCATGTTCCGAAAAAGCCATCATGAAGGATGCCAGGAGCATTACCATTCCAGATATCTTGTTGTTCAAGAACACAATAAAGACATAATTTTCAAGGGTTTCCCCCTGGTTGAAGACCCAGCCCATGCATTTTAGGAAAATGTATTTGAAAACGTACACAAGCAATAAAAAAGAAAAAATCATCAACATCAACTGCCAGCGATCCATGCCGGAAAAAAAATCACTGATGCCCAATCCAAAATAAATAAAAACGGTTCCTGACAATACAAACAGAAAATTCAACAAAAAGGCAGCAACAGGGGCCTGGGTCATCTGGTCTTTGGCCTGGCGATAAACGAATCCCTCATTGATAAAAACCCGGAACAGTTTTTTGAGGTAATTGCTGAAAAAAGCATTGATCAAACCGAGAAAAAGAAACAAAAGGGCAAAACAATAAAACATCCACTCTAGATGGGGCGTGTTTCGCTTGGAAATGAATTGGGGCATTGCCGGGGCATTGACATCGTAGAAATTCTGTTTTTGCATGTACTTGGTTGCATAGCTTCCATAGAAACCACTCACACGATCCAATGCAATGCCATTGAGCTCTGTACTGCTGAGGGGGCGGTGGTTCAGGATAAACGCTTTGCGGATGGAATCTGCAATCAAGCTGTCAATGTTTTCTGACATGGGTGCGACATCAGAAAAAGATGCATCCTGAGCAAATGCAGGTAACACGCCCAACATGGATAAAATAAACGAGAATAATATCAGCCTTCGCATATCGCATGACAAAATTAGCTTATTCATGGAACTAAAACAGACTTACAAAACCGAAATGAATCTTGGATGCACGAAAATTGAAGGGAAGGTTATTGTTTTTGCCAGCAGCATAGGCCAGACTGAACAAACCGGATTTTGTTTCGAAAGTACATCCAAGCCCTATTCCGGCATATTTCCCCCCACCATTGCCCTGGATGGATTTTCTCCCCAAATTAGCAGCATCAAGAAAAGAGAACAGGTAAGATGATGGGCCCATCAGGTAACGGTACTCAAGGGTCGCAATGGCGAATGCACTGGCATAAAAACTTTCCTCATCAAAGCCCCGCAAGGTTTTGTTGCCACCCAGTTGGAAAAGCTCGTTGAGAAAAAGCTGATTGCCCTGCATCCAGCCCGACCGAAGACCTGAGCGAAAGGTAGACTGACCGCCCAATGGAATAAACGCATTCAGGTTGACCAACATCTTGAATTGTGAGGACGATAATTTGACAGTATCGTACAATGCTGCAAAATCAAAACCCGCATTCGCCTGGTCTTTTTTAAGGTTGATGATTGCATTGTTCTTGCGTATTTTTCTCGTGCCTCCCTGAACCATGAGCTCAAAGTCCATTCCCTTGCGTGGATTGAATCGGTTGTCAGCACCAAAGTACTGCAGGTTTAATCCGAGGGTGCTATGTTGCACATCCAAAAACTGTGGAAGCTTTCTTGTCCTCTTGATAAAATTGGTATCGACCACAATGAGGTTGCTGGTCTGCTGTTGAAAGAAAATTTTTGCTGACTGCTTTTGTGTCACTTCATACTGTAGCCCGATCCGGGTAAAGACATTGATGAAAGAGGAGTCCTTTTTCAAAAGATTGAAACCAACATCAATGCCTGCATTGCTGCTGAACAAATAGGGCTTTTGAAAACCAATTTGCAATCTTGGAGATTTCACTTGAAGCTGTTGCCAGTTCAAGGACAGTGCTTCTCCTCTGCCAAAACTGTTTTTAAGGGCCAGCTCCCCTTCACCCGTAAGCAACATTTTGCCCCCGTGTTGCTGACTGGAAGGCATCAAACCTGCGAGCAGGTTAAAGCGGTTGTTCCGCTGCGGTTCAAGGTACAGGTTCAGGGATGCGCCGGTACCCAAAAGGGTGAGGTCCCAGGGCCTTGTTTCCCTCACAAATCCCAAGGCTGTCAATCTTTCGGAAATTGCATCCAGCTTGCTTTTCCTGAAAATACCGCCATCCCCCATGGCAAGGTATTTTTGCAGGAATTCCTTTCTGACCAGAACAGGTCCTTCAACATGGATACTGTCAATGCGGTACAAAGGTCCCTTTACTGCCTTGAGGATGGCACAAAGTTCATTCCCCATAAAATAGCTGCTGTCCAGCTGTACCACAGCAAAAGGATAACCATTTTCCTCAAAAAACCTGAGGACTTTTTCTTTCAGCAGATACATCGATGCAGGATTCAACATGTTGTCTGCATTGGATTGCATGGCATCAAGGCCATCTGTTGCAATGTCCAGGATGGTACTGTCTACCAACAGTTTACCCCACCGGTATTGGTCACCCAAATACAACCAGGCCCTGGTTGAGTTGTCCAATACCACCATGCTGTCGATGGATGCTGCAAGAAAACCCCTGCGCTGCAAGCCTTCCACCAGCGTTTGTTTCAAAAAAAGCAGACAGGCTTCCTTGTTGGAAAAATTGGCAGGAATGCTGACCAGATCGGACAAAGCTGCATTACCTTTGTCTGTACAATACACTTCAATGCCATGCCTTTCCTGCGCATTTGTCGAAACACAAAAGACCATCAGCAGAAGCATGACAAATTGAAGTGTACGCTGCACAATTGCAAATCTACACTGGTTCTTCTAATCAAGTTAAAATGGCCGGCATTTACATCCATATTCCCTTTTGCAGAAAAGCCTGCCATTATTGCAATTTTCACTTTTCAACATCCCTGGTGAGGGCAGAGCGCATGGTGAAAGCCATGAACACTGAAATCACTTTGCGTGCCAACGAAATTGCTGGAAGCATTGAAACCATTTATTTTGGGGGGGGTACCCCTTCCATTTTAAAGCCTTCGCAGATTGCCATGCTCCTGGATACCATCAGCAGTTGCTATAATATGGCAGCTTCCCCGGAAATCACCTTGGAAGCCAACCCAGACGACATTTCCATGGAAAAGGCGTTGGCCTGGAAGCAAATGGGGATCAACAGGTTCAGCATAGGCGTTCAATCCTTTGCTGATGAAAACCTCCGTTGGATGAACCGAGCTCATGATGCCAGTCAGTCCATCGCATGCATCAACACCATCAGGGAAGCCGGATTTGAAAATTTCAGCATCGACCTGATCTATGGTACACCCGGACAAACACATGCAGCATGGATCAGCGACCTGGATCAGGCCATTGAACTGAAAATTCCCCATCTCTCCTGTTATGCGCTGACTGTTGAGGAAGGCACGGCATTGCACCACATGATTGGATCAGGAAAAAAGGAAAGCATCAGTACCGATGAGCAGGCGGAAAGGTTTGATGCCTTGGTAAAACGCAGCGCTGCTGCCGGATATATGCATTATGAAATATCCAATCTTGCACTGCCTGGCATGGAGAGCAAACACAATTCTGCCTACTGGGAAGGTAAACCCTACCTGGGTATCGGACCATCAGCCCACTCACTCTCAGGCATTACAAGAAGCTGGAACATTGCAGATAACCTGCAATACATCCAGTCCATTGAAGCAGGAACACTACCCAGGGAAGCGGAGGTACTAAGGCCCATCGACCAACTCAATGAATACATCATGACAGCTTTGCGGTCATCCAAAGGCATTCAAAAAGATGTTGTTGTGAAAAAATGGGGGCTCGAAAAATGGCTGTCCATGGAACAGAGCATACAACCTTTCTTGATTGGCGGAAAGGCCTTGGCTACTGGAGATAGACTTACGCTATCGATGGAAGGGAGATTTTTTGCAGATGGGATTGCGTCAGCACTTTTTTTTCTGGAAAACTGATCAGGACAAAACCGCTTCAATTTTCTCAAATTCCTTGATGGGATCTTTGCCTTCCCACAAAATCCTGTACACGCCTTTGGCGATGGGCATGTCAGCACCCGCTTTTTCATTCAATGCATGGATGCATTTCGAAGCAGGGTAACCCTCTGCGACCATTTGCATGGCCAGCTTGGTCGCTTCAACACTGTAGCCTTTGCCAATCATGTTTCCAAATGAACGGTTTCGGCTGAAGAGCGAATAGCAGGTAACCAGCAGATCTCCCAAATAAACGGAAGAAGAATAATTGACACAACTTGCTGTTTCACCACAGATGTTTTGCAGGAATTGAGACATTTCACCTGCTGCATTGGCCACCAAAACACTTTGGAAATTGTCACCATAACCAAGACCATGTGCAATGCCAGCTCCCATTGCATAAATATTCTTGAGCACCGCAGCATACTGCACACCCCAGACATCCTGGCTCAAAACGGTATTGATGTAGGAAGTCTTGAAACAAGCTGCTATGGCCATTGTTATGGATAGATCGCTGCCGGCAAAAGTGAGGTAAGATAATTTTTCAGCTGCCACCTCTTCTGCATGACAAGGGCCCATGATGGTGACATAATTGGCAGGATCAAAACCCGGTATGCTGGTAAGATGCTCATTCAAGAGCAAGTTTTGGGAAGGCAACATTCCTTTCACGGCTGACACCACCTTGACACCTTTCATCAGCCATGAAACATGGGGCGTGACATATCCCTCTGCATATGCCGAGGGCACAGCAATCACCACAGCATCCGCATTTGCATATACCTGTGCAGGGTCCGTTGTGATTTCCAGTTGATGACCATTGAAATACACCGAACTCAGGTACTTTGGATTGTGATGCCTTATCCTGATGTGCTCAGCCAACTTTTCTGAGCGGACACACCATATCACATTGTGTTGGTTGTCGGTAAGGATCTTTACCAATGCTGTTCCCCAGCTGCCACTGCCGATTACACCTATGTTCATGTTGGAAATTCCAGTGGTTTATTTCTTGACTTCAAACAATTCTTCCTTCTTCACCACCTTCACTTTCATTCCTGTACGCAATGTCTTGCTCACCACAGTGTAAGGGCCAATGACCACTTCATCACCGGGTTTTATCCCTTCGATAATTTCAATGTGGTTGATGTCCTGAATGCCTGTTTTCACCTTCACCCTTTTCACTGTGCCATCTTTGTCCAGCACAAATACCACCTCATCCATGGCGTCGACATCCTTGAAGCTTATTTCAGGACCAGCGGCCTCTTCAGGCTTCTCTGATTTCTTTTCCTTTTTTGTCTCCTTACCTGCAACAGCGGTGTCTGACCTGTCGCGGGTGGTAACGGCATTGATGGGAACTGCAATCACATTGGCATGTGTATTGGTTTGGATATCCGCGTTTGCACTCATGCCTGGGCGAAAAGGAAAGCTTTTGGGTTTTGCTGGATCAATCAGGTCGGCATAAGAAGCAGGAATCAACCTGATCCTGACTTCATAGTTTGTCACGTCTGAGGAAGAAGTAGAAACTGCTCCGCCAGTACCGCGACTTGTGCTGGAAATCTGTGTAACCACCCCTTTGAATTTTCGCTTGTTGTAGGCATCCACCTCCACCAAAGCCGTATCTCCAATGGTCACTTTGGGGATATCATTTTCACCAACATCCACCCTTACCTCAATCACGCGCATATCAGCAATCCGCATCATCTCAGTTCCTGCCATCATGGAGTTGCCCACTACGCGTTCCCCCTTTTTTACATTCAACAAAGAGACAATTCCATTCATGGGTGCAAACACACTGGTCCTTCCAAGGTCCTTGTTTGCACGCTGAAGACTTGCCCTGGCACTTGCCACGCCGGCCTGCCCACTTTTTATCGATTGTGTTGCTGCACTATAATCCGCTTTTGCAGTAAGAAAAGCATTCTCCGCCTGCTCAAATTCCAATTTGGAGATGACCTTTTCCTGAAACAATTGCTTTTGGCGGTTGTATTGGCGTTCTGCCTGGTCCATCCTTGCCTTGAAAGAACCCAATGAGGCGCTGGCGTTTTCCACCTGTGCCATTTGTTGTGCAACACCTGCTGCAGCCTGATCACGCTGGGTGGCATAAATGTCTGCATAGACCATTGCGAGCAACTGGCCTTTGCTTACACTGTCCCCTTCCTGAACCGTAAGCTGTACAATTTCTCCTGATACGTCGGGACTGATTTTCAACTCAACCTCAGGATATACCTTACCGCTGGCAGTAACCACTTCAGTGATGTTGAGGCGGGAAGCCTTTTCCACAGCCACTTTCGTACCTTCTTCTTTTCCGATTACGCCTTTCTGTTTCAGTACCAACAATGCAATTACAACTACTGCAATTCCGGAAAGGATCCAGATCCATTTTTTGTTCATTTCTTTTTCTTTACTTGATTATAAACGCAGCCCCTGACCCTTGTAGAATTCCAGGACCTTCATTCTAAATACATACTCGTATTGGGCCACCGCTTTGTCCACCTTTGCCCTGGTAAGGTTGTTTTGGTTGTTCAGCCATTCAATGGTTTGCATCACGCCCAATTCATAACGTCTTGTGGCAAGATCAAATGAGCGTTGCGCAGTGGACACTGACTTTTCTCTTGCAAGATAGGTCTGGAAAGCGCCACTGGCACTGTAGTAGGCCGTGTAGATGTCTTGTTTCAACTGCAACTTGTCCCTTTCAATGGAAAGGTCACTGCGCTTGATGTCCAGGCGTGCCCTTTTCATGTTGCCCCTTGCCTGGCCACCATTGAAAAGAGGCACATTGACAGAAAGACCGAGCCCTTGTCCAAACTGGTCTCTGAGCTGTTTACCATACCCATTCCAATACTCTCCGAACTTTCGGTCAACAAAATTGATATCGTAATTTGGCGCATAAACCGGTACCTGTGTGGCTCCCTGCTTGATATAAGCGCCGGTGCTTTGTTCACCAAGATATCTCACGCCGGTGCTTTTCAACAGAAACTGGTTGAAGTTGGTGGCCAACTGCCCAAATGCAGTAACAGATGGTTTCATCTGTGCTTCGGCCACGAGCAATCCCTTTTCTGCAGCTTTTCGCCTCAGTTCGTTCAGGCGAATCTGGGGCTGGGATGACAGGGCGGTCTGGTATACATCTTCAGGACGAATTTCCAAAAGATTGTCTACGGGTATTTTATCCACTGGTGGGACAACCAATTCAAAAGACTCATCAGCCGGGAGGTTGAGGAGCGACTTGAGGGATAACTTGTCCAACGCTGCTTGTGACTTCGCCTGAACATAGGTGGCACTGTCGCGCGCAACTGTGGCTTCCAGTTCTGCAGCATTGAGCTCTGGAAGGCTTCCCGCATCAACCAATTTTCGGGTATTCCTGTACTGGGCGTTGGTTTGCTCAAGCACAATCCTGCTGATTTCGACCTGCTCATAACTCAACAATGCGCGGAGATACAACTGCGCAATGCTCAAACCGATATCGTTGCTGGCCTTGTCTACTGCAGCCTTGTCGGCCTCTAAGGTTAATTTATTTGCCGCTTCCGTGTTTTTCCTGCTGTTGAAATTGAACAGCAGCACATTGGAAGAAATGGACATCTGCTCGAACATGGCTGAACGACTGGTGTAAACATTTGTCGTACGGTCCAGTGTGCGTCCGAACGAAAAACCATGGGTAAGTCCGTAAGAAAGGCTTGGCAATTTCTGAAGAGAAGATTGCTGGTATGCAATTGCAGACTGTTCAGCCTGGATGACGGCCTGTTTGACAGAGATGTTGTTTTTCATGCCATAATCAACACAACGCCGAAGATCCCATTGATTATCCTGCCCATTGGACATTAAAAAAGCCGTGCAAAAGAAAAGACCGAATAAAAGCCTCGATACCATAGAATTGAATTGAATCATCGCTGTTTCAGGATGTTCCTGAAAAATATGTGCAAAGATTCAACTAAAAGGGGGATTATCAAAATCGTTCGTCCTTGCCAGCGACCGCTTACAACAGTGATGCTGCTTTAAATGCCTGAGAAAGGTCCTTGATTAGGAATTCAGAATCTTCCAAACCAACATAAAGACGAACCAACCTGTGTGTTGGATTGGTGGCATCAAATTGGTTTTGGGGGATGCCTGCACATTTTGGAATGACCAGGGATTCATGCCCTCCCCAGCTCACTGCCATCCTGAAATGCTGGAGGGAATTGCAGAAATGTTCGATTTTTTCAATTTCCTGTGCTTTGATATAAAATGACAACAATCCACAAGCGTTTTTCATTTGCTGTTGGGCCAGTCCGTACTGCGTATAGGATGGGTCAAGTGGGAAAATGATTGATTCAATTTCATCCACTGTTTTAAGAAAAGCCAATACCTTTTGCGTTGAGGCCGTGATCCTGTCAATCCTTGCCGGAAGGGTTCTCAGGCCACGAAGGAGCAGCCATGCATTGAAGGGTTGAATCCCATTGCCGGCGCAGAGGTATTCGCTGTTGAAAATTTTACGCATCATGGCAGCAGAACCGGTGAGCACACCGCCAAGTGTATCGCTGTGGCCACCGATGTATTTGGTTGCAGTTTGCATCGCAATATCAATGCCCAGTTCAATAGGCTTTTGGTAAAGCGGTGTGCAATAGCTGTTGTCAATCAGCGTCGTGATACCCCGCGGTTTTGAAACCTCAGCAATCGCCCTGAGGTCCTGGATGTCCAGCCACCAAGAGTTGGGAGATTCAAGGTAAATCAGTGCTGTGTTGGCTTGTACATGCGAAAGGAAAGAGGCTGCATCTGAACCATCGGCATAGGTCACTGAAACACCAAACCTGGAGAGGATGGTGTCAAACAGGTGGGCCGTCCAGGTATAGGGATGGGTTACACTCAACACATGGTCCCCGGCTTTTACGTTTGCTACAACGCCTGCAAAAGTGGCGGCAGCTCCATTGTTGAACACCAGCGCATCTTCCGCACCATCCAGTGCGGCCAATTTTTTTCGCAGGATGTCAACCGTTGGATTGAGCCCCCTGCTGTAGAGATAGCCGCCCATCTCGTCTTCAAACGCCTTTCGCATCTCAGCAACTGTTTCAAAGGCAAAATTGCTGGTTTGCATGATGGGGGGAGCGATGGCATTGAAATACGAGGCGTGGTCTTCCCCAAGATGATTGATGATGTATGAAATGTCTTGCGCCTGGTTATGCATGGATGTTTTTCTTTTTTCTTGTCAGGAAAAACAACAGCAGGAATCCTGCCAACACAGCGGTTGCAGTGAGTGCAGTTTCCGGTTTGTCCATGGCGATGTTTGTGGCAACGAAAACATATGCTGCAATAAAGATGATGGGCATTACCGGAAAAAATCGCATGGAATAGATCTGAGACTTGTCGAGGTGTTGGGTGCGTTTTCTGATGATAAAAATTGTGGCTGCAGAAAAAGCCATTCCTATTGAATCCAGGAAAATGGTAAAGCTCAGGATCTTGTCAAAAGTATCTGCGAAGAAAAGGACCACCACGCTGATCAGTGCATAAACAGTAAGACTGACGGTAAGCACATCGCGTTTCTCATCTTTTTTTCCAAAAGCTTTTGGCAGGATGCCATCCTGGCTCATGGCATACATGACACGTGGATTGCTGAGCAATAAAACATTGACATAGGCGAGCACAGCAATGAACAAGAGGATTGAAAATGCATAGCGGCCGGTAGGTCCAAACATCCGTTCTGCAACAATGGCAGCAATGCCCTTTGCATTTTTCAGTTCCTCAAATCCAATCACCCGGTAGTAGGCATAACTGACAGAAAGGTAGAGCAGAATGATGACCATGATGCCAATAAAAATGCCCTTGGGAAGGTTCTTTTGCGGATCCTTGACCTCATCCCCAAAATTGATGGTTTGTTGATACCCACCATAAGTAAAGGAAACCGCTATCAAGGCCAAGCCAAATGACTTTACATAATCCATGAACTTGAAATCTCCTGTGGGAATGGTGATGACCGGAGCGATATTTTTAACGGGAAAAAAAATGGCAGACACGATCAGCAGGATCATGGAAATCTTGATCAGCATCAGGATGTTCTGCGCTGTAGAACTCATGCGAAGGCCCAGCAAATTGATGCCGTAAAACATGCCAATCGCAACCATGGCAATCAGCGCCTTTACAAAATCGGTTGGTGGTACTGAAAATATGATCTGTGAAATGTATTCACTGCCAATCAACGCAACACCAGAAAGTGAAGCTGCATTGGAGATGAGGATGATGCAGTTGACGGCAAATGCAATGGATGGATGATAACAGGTGGCAAATATCTTATAATAGCCCCCGGTGATGGGATACCGCGACCCGATTTCCGCATAGGTCAGTGCCCCGCAGAGGGCAATGAATCCGCCCACAATCCAACTGATAAAAAATACATTGGGCGTGATGGCTGCTCGTGCAGAATCTGAGGCGGTCCTGAAAATACCCATGCCGATTACCAGGCCGATCACGATCATGGTGAGGTCAAAAAGGTTGAGTTGGGGCTTCTTGGATATGGTCATGCGTTGAAGATAATAAAAAGCGATGAGCGAAGGTAGCAGTCACCTCTTTTTCAGAAATCCACAGAATGTGGACATCCTGTTTGTCAGGGCATGGTCCTACCCCCTACCTTTATCATGTATCATGGTTGAAAATCGTGCAAACGAAATTCATTAAAAGGGAAGTCCGGTGCTATTCCGGCGCTATCCCCGTAGCTGTAAAAACCATCTCGCTTCAAGCGAGACCATTTCCTCCTCGGCCACTGCACAAGCGGGAAGGCCGGAAATGGGGTTGAGCCAGAAGACCTGCCTGATGCAACATTGATTAACCAGGGCTTTCGGGAGAAAAGCTGGGATGAATTTTCTGCTGCAGCAGTCAACCATTTCTGTAAAATCCGAAGGTTCATAGTAAACCAAACACTATGACCAAAAATTTCATTGCATTCCTGCTTGTGGCTTCATTGGGAGCCACTGCACAAATTGATTCAAGCAAACAGCTTGATGAAATTATTGTTACCGCCAACAGGTTCCCACAAAAACAAGTCAACACCGGCAAGGTGATGACCGTTATCAACAGGCAAGAGATTGAGCGTTCGCCCTTTGCATCTGTCGGAGAGTTGTTGGCAAGACAATCCGGCATTACTGTCATCGGTGCCAACAATGCACCCGGCACAAACAATGATCTCTATGTTCGAGGAGGGGGAACCGGAAAAACACTGGTATTGGTGGATGGGTTTCCCGCGTATGACGGGTCAACCATCCGGGCCACATTTGACATCAATTTTTTACCCTTGGGTGAGGTGGAAAGAATTGAAGTGTTGAAAGGCGGCCAATCCACGCTGTATGGATCTGATGCAGTTGCCGGGGTCGTCAACATCATCACCAGAAAAAATGAAAATGGCAAGCAGAAAATGGGGCTTCACCTGTCGTCAGGATCCTATGGCGCAAGGGCAGTTGACCTCTCCAGTTCAGGTAAAGTCAAAAACATCAATTACAAAATGCAGTACAGCCGATCTGCCATAGATGGATTTTCTGCTGCAATGGATACCACCGGAAAAAAGGGATTTGACAAGGATGGCATGCAACATCAGTTTGCAATGGCACAGTTCAGCGCTGCCTACAAAAGCAACTGGTCGTGGAATGCCAGCATGCAATGGAGCAAGTACAACAATGACCTTGACGAGTCTGCATTCAAGGATTCAAAAGATTTTGTTGTTGAAAACAAAAACCTTCAGTTCACTGCGGGAATTGCAAAGAAGTTGAACAAGGGCATACTGCGCTTGAACTATAGCCTGAACAACAGCAACCGAAATTATCTTGATGATTCATTGGACATCACAGGATTTGCGAAATTCATCCAATCCGATTACATGGGAAGGTCCTCATATCTGGAGGCCCTGGGCAATATGGATCTTTCGAAAAACGTCAAATTACTAATAGGGTTGGAACACCGCTGGCAGAATACCGACCAATACTATCTCTCCCTGAGCAGCTGGGGCAAATACGAAACAACCCTCTCAGATGATTCCGCCAAAACCAACATCAGCAGTGCATTTGCCTCGGCGGTATACAGCAACGGAAAAGGTTTTAACCTGGAGTCTGGTATCCGCATCAACCAGCACAGCAGGTTTGGCAGCAACATGACCTATACCCTCAATCCATCGTATGTTATTGCCAATGCATTCAAGTTGGCCTTCAATCTTTCATCCGCATTTACAGCGCCAACATTGTACCAACTCTATGATGGATATTCAGGCAACAGGGAACTCAAGCCGGAAGCTTCAACCAGTGCTGAATTTTCAATGCAATTTGTTGGCAGCGAGCGTTTCAATGCTCGGTTAACCGGATTCAACCGTACCATCCGCAATGGCATTGATTATGATTATATCAACAACAATTATTTCAACAATGCCGTGCAAAAAACCAAGGGGGTTGAATTGGAAGCCGGTTATTCAGAAAAAAAATGGAACATCAAACTGAACTATACCTATCTGAAGGGTGAAGTAACCACAACAAATTTCGTTTACAATCCAACTACGTGGAGCTACAAGGCAAAGGGAGATACAACCTATTCTCACCTTTTCCGCGTTCCCCAAAGCAGCCTGAATGCCAGTGTCGGGTTTCAGGTCAACAGCAGGTTGTACCTGTCCATTGCCCAGCGTTTTGCCGGAAAAAGGTTTGAGCCCATTTATGGAGGAAAGCCCAAGGAACTTGCGAATTTCAACACCACTGACCTTTTTGCACAGTATATCATTGGAAAGGGTTTCAAAATCTACGCGGGATTGAAAAACATTTTCAATGTACAATACCAGGAAGTGATGGGTTATACAGCAAGGGGGAGAAATGTTGTGTTTGGCGTGCGGTTTTGAGAGGGATGAGGGATGAGGGGTGAGGGATTTGTAGAAAGGTGGAAAGAGGTTAAACGAGGTTGAGTGAGGTTGAAGCGTGTGATCGCGTCAACCAAATGTTAGTAAACCAACATTGACGGGTTTTAAGTAACTTTATAATCAAGTCAGGTTATGAAAATTGCTCCTGTTTCACACAAAATGCCAATCAAGTCATTTGATGAAAAAATGGCTGATTTAAAATATTGGCTTGATCAATCACCTCTAAAAAGGCTTGAGGCAGTAACATTTCTGATATCACAAACGGTCGATTTTACAACTACCAGACTGGACAAATCCCATGTAGTAAGAAGAAAAATGAAGTTATGACATTAGCCCAGGACTTTGAGGAATTTGTGAAATTACTCAATAAGCACCAAGTTGATTATATGGTAGTGGGTGGTTACGCTTTGGCGTTTCATGGAAAACCAAGACATACAGGAGACTTGGATATTTGGATCAATAGTTCAGAGGCGAATGCAGAAAAATTAGTTATGGCAGTCAGGGAATTTGGGTTGGCTAGTTTAGGGTTAACCAAATCAGATTTTATGGAGGAAGGCTATGTCACACAAATTGGCTATCCCCCATTAAGAATAGATATTTTAAATTCTATAGATGGAGTAAGATTTGAAGATGCATTTCCCAATAAATTACATGTAGATATAAATGGTATTGAAATAAAATACATTGGACTAAAAGAATTTATCGAAAATAAAACTGCAACAGGTAGAATACAAGACATTGCAGATTTAAGAGAAATTAAGAAATTAAATAAAGAGTAAATTATTTTTGCACTTTAAAAAGCTAACCCACCAATGACATTCGACGAAATCCTCACCATCAGTTTCACCCTGTTTGCCGTGATAGACATCCTCGGATCAATTCCTTTGTTGATGTCCCTGAAGCAAAAAATGGGTGGGATTCATGAAATGAAGGCCAGTCTGATTTCGGGTGGACTGATGATTTTCTTCTTGTTCGTAGGAGAGAAGTTCCTGAGCGTTCTTGGCGTTGATGTAAAATCATTTGCAGTTGGAGGATCCATCGTGATTTTCATACTGGGTCTTGAAATGGTTTTGGGCATTGAGTTTTTCAAGGGTGATGCTAACCCCAAGTCAGGTACTGTTGTTCCAATTGCCTTTCCCTTGATTGCAGGATCCGGAACACTGACCACCATCATTTCACTCCGCTCCAGCTACAGTGAATTGCCCATCCTGATCGGAATTTTGTTGAATGTTGTTTTCGTATACCTTGTATTGCGCGCGCTCGACTTCATCTCCAAACTGCTGGGGCAGGCCGGGATGCTGGCCGTCCGCAAATTCTTTGGTGTAGTCTTGTTGGCCATTGCGGTAAAGATTTTCGCAAACAATGTTGGTGGGTTGATCAAGTGATTTAAAATAGTATTGAATTGAGCGGTTTCAACTAATATTGGTTAAAAAAAAATGCAAATGAAGAATTTCTTGTTCATATCTGGATTGATTATTTTGGCATTGGGCTGGACAGGCTGGAAAGCAAAACAATCCAGCCGACCTTTTGTCAGCAAAGCCGAGATCATTTCATGCATGGAAACCGAAACAGTTGATGCCTATTTTAAGGAGGCATCAAAACCTTCATTTGCATCAATGCACATTGCGCCATTGCCCATTTCTCCACAGGACCTGCTGGGCAAAATGATCAAATTTGATGTGTCGGATGGCATGCAAGCCAATGCCTACTACTTGGCGCCCAAGAAAAAATCAAAAAAATGGTTGATTGTTATCCAGGAATGGTGGGGGTTGAACGACCAGATCAAACAAGAAGCCGATAAATATTTCAACGACCTCAAAGACATGAATGTCTTGGCCATTGACATGTATGATGGAAAAGTGGCTTCAACACCAGACAGTGCGATGAAGTTAACAAGAGAAGCCAAGTCCGAAAGAATGACCAACATCATCCGCGGCGCCATTCAGCAAGCCGGAGCCGATGCTGCCATCTATAGCGTAGGCTGGTGCTTTGGCGGCATGTGGAGTTTACAAACCGCCATCATTGGAGGTGTAAAATCAAAAGGAACCATCATGTTCTATGGCAGACCTGAAACGGACATGGAAAAACTAAAAAACATTCAATGTGACATCATTGGATTCTTCGGAAACCAGGACAGGTCACCATCGCCTGAAATGGTCACTGCATTTGAAAAAAACATGGAAGCTGCCGGCAAAAAACTCAACACATACAAATATGATGCAGGACATGGTTTTGCCAATCCCAGCAATCCAAAGTTCAATGCAGAAGCTACAGCAGATTCATATGCAAAGGCGATTGCTTTTTTGAAAAATCATTGAGCCCATTCAAATGCTTTCCTGGTCGTCGAAATTGATTTCTAACGATCTAAGGGTATCCTTTGAATCCGGTAAACGCTCTACGTTCCTGAGTTCGCGCTGGATGGCCCTTGTGCGTGTACCAACCACCTCATCGAGCTGTCCCATGCCAACCTGAATGTTCTTCTGTGCTTTTTCCAACAACCCTCCGAAGGTTTCAAATTCTTTTTTTACGGAACCCAACACCTTCCACACTTCGCTGCTTCTTTTTTGAAGGGCCAGTGTTCTGAACCCCATTTGCAGGCTGTTAAGAATGGCCACCAAGGTAGTAGGACCTGCAACTGTAATCTTGAATTCATCGCGGAGTTGATCTACCAGTGCGCTTCTTCGAATCACTTCTGCATAGATGCTTTCGAAGGGCAAAAACAGGATGGCAAAGTCGGTGGTATTGGGCGGATCAATGTATTTGTCGCGAATGTCTCTTGCCATTTTCTTGATGGCAGCTTCC